>WNFP01005466.1_pt1 | contig 16874 bp, 10 predicted proteins | sample 5400201 | NCBI WGS metagenome assembly WNFP01 (sample SAMN13153355, study PRJNA577476) | soil metagenome | isolation source: 115 cm saprolite under Madrone tree | place: USA:California | collected 2016-06-14 | reverse complement strand
CCAGCTCGACGTTTTCGTATCGAAATTTCCAAGTTTCTGCAACTCTCGATAGTGTTCTTCCGTTAAAAGCTCAATGCCCATGGCAGCTGCCATATCAATAGCGTTATCTTCTGGTTTGTATTCTTTCCTTGACTCCAGCGCTTCACGGTCGTAGCAAACACTTCTGCGGCCTTTAGGACTCTCCGCTGAACAATCATAAAAAATGTATTCGCCCGTCTTTTTATCATGACTAACAACGTCCGGTTCACCGCCAGTTCTTTCCATTTCATTGAGTGACCACAGTTTTTCAGCATTTACTTCCAGCTTTGCTTGTACTTTAGCCCATTCAAGACCTTTATGGCGGTTCATGTTTTTCTCAAAACGGGCTTTCAATGCTCTGTGCAGTTCTTCACGTTGTTCTGGTGACGAGTCCTTTTTATTGCTATTAATGTTTCGCGCTATTGTTGCTCTCATGGTCGTCGCTTCCCGCGTTTCTTATCTGTTACTCCGCTGCGTTCCGCCACATGGGTTTTTTCTCGGCTTGTCTTTGCGTTCTTATCAATTCGCTGTTTCCACGCCGTTCGGAGTGCACCTGTCAGTACATCCTCGCTCGCCGCCGCCAGGCGAATATGTGTGTGTCCCATCTTTCCCCAGCCGCCAGGAATCGGCAGGAAAATCTCGGGTGCCTCCTCCACAAACGCCGCCTGCTGCTCCAGCGTAAGCATCAGATTTCCGTAGCCCGCTGCTTGCGACGCGAGCGAAGCAAATTTCCTACCTCTTACACGAAAAGCCGGCAATCCCGCGTGAGGGTACTCTTCCACGCCTTCCAGGCTCAGGGCAATCCTGCGAAAATCTGCTGCGGTCATGTGGCGGTTCCCATTCGTCAGAGAGAGTATCGTATCTCACCATTAGCGGATGGCATGTGTCTACCGCTCGGGGGCGGATCACGGGCAACCGGGAAGGCTGCTTCCGGATTGCCGACGATACACCCAGAATCCAGATTCGTTCTTCCACCACGCCGTTTCCGGGGGACCGGGTCATTTCCCCAAGGTAAATTTCAAGCTCAATAACCAAGCGGACTACTTGCTTGACGACAGCCATAACAGGTGTATATACATATACTATGAGCACGCAAGCTTTTGGAGAGCGACCGGCAGAGGCACTTTTCCCTTTGCCATGCGCGTGTCAGAACCTTCGCCGCCTCAGCCGGATCGTAACGCGGATTTACGACGAGGAATTGCGACGGGCAGGTCTTGAGATCACGCAATTCGGTCTGCTCACCGCACTGGCCGCGGTGGGAGAGGCCAATCAAAAGCGGCTGAGCGCTGGCTTTGCCATGGATAGTACGACACTGACGCGAACGTTGGGGCTACTGCGGAAACAGGGCTGGGTTCGCGCGAGGCGCGGAAAGGACCGAAGGGAGCGGCTGTTTACCCTGACCGGAGCAGGCAGGCGACAGATGGCGATGGCGCAGCCACACTGGGAGCGGGCGGAGCAGAGGTTGCGGAAAGAACTCGGTGATGCGGGCTGGAAGAATATGAGCAAGACGATATCTCAAATGACGGAAGCGGGGATACGGGCATAAATGTTCGTAACCAAATAGATGTATATACATCTAAGTGACAGAGCGAAAGGAGTCCTTTATGAAAATCCCAGTTTATTTGTCGGCTGTGCTGCTGCTTGCGGTTTCTCTGGCCACGCTGCGTGGAGCGCCTTCCACCGGAAGCACCGGCGTTGACTCGTCGTCCGGCTCACGCCGCCCGGAGCTCGAATACCTGAAGGCCGTCAACAGCGTCGCGCCACCACAAGACCCACAGTTGCTGTTTCTGCTGATGGCGCAGTACTCGAACGCGAACATGCAGGGCGAGGGCGCGGAGTTCCTTTCGGCGCGACTGAAGGAATTCGGCCCGCGCTTGACGGACGCGCAAAAGGCGTTGTATCTGAGTGCCATCGGCTTGTTGCGCGCCCAGCACGCATCTAAGGTCTCGTTGTTGCACCGAATCGGTTATGTGAAAGACACGATCGTGATCCTCGATCAAGCCAAGCAGCTTTCCGGAGGGCAAATCTTTGTTGTGAATTGGATTGCCGGGATTGTCCATACCGAGCTTCCAAGCTTTTTCCGTCAGAGGGAGGCAGCGCAGGTTGAGTTGGCCTGGTGCGTGGCAAACGCTGACAAAGCCCCTCATGCGGGATGGTTGCGGGAAGTCTATTATCACCTCGGAAAGCTGGCTCTCGCTGAGGGGGAGCAGGCCAAGGCGCAGGACTATCTGCGGCGGAGCGGCTACAAGAGTTTTGACAGTCCGATTACGCTGATCACTCCTTTTTCAGAAGACGTCGCTACGGGACATGCCTTTGCTCCACGGCGCATCGCCGAGATCGTGCCGGGCCGCGTATATGCGCTCTCGGGTTTCGAGTTCACGGAATACTATTTCGTTGTTTCCGACGACGGACGACAATTGATCGGCATCGACGCCGGTACGCGAGCGGATTCCGCCAAGGTTGCATACGAGGCGCTGCGAGCCTACGCGCCCAACCTTCCGGAATTGGCAACCATCTTTGTTACGCACTCCCACTGGGACCATGTTGGCGGCTACAAATATTTCCGCGCCCTGAATCCGCGCTTGCGGTTCTATGCCATGAGCAACTACCAGGAGGAAATTACTCGCGAGGTCGAGGCGCCGGAAAATTTTGGCAAGCTATTCTTCGGCGAACGCTTCAGCCTCGATGACGTACGCAGCTTCAAGCCGGATGTGACGATCGACCGCCCCAGGGACTTGAAGATTGGAGGGACGCGCTTTGAGCTGATTCCTGTGCAGGGAGGAGAAACTCACGACGCCATGTTCATCCATCTACCGGATCAGGGTGTGATGTTTGTGGGAGATTTCATCATGCCGTATCTTGGGGCACCCTTTGTGGAGGAAGGCGATTTTCAGGGACTGCTCGATGCGATTGGCGTTGTTGTTGAAAAACATCCCCGGCACCTGCTGCACGGCCACGAGCCGCTCACGCGTGTTTTCGCCTCCGCCACCATGCTGCCGCAGCTCAAAACGGACCTGGTGTGGCTGCACGAGCAGGTGTTGACTGCGGTCCGCCGCGGCGATGAACGTGCCGCGATTCACCAAGCAAACTTGATTCCTCCGGGTCTGCTCGGTGGCCAACCTGACGCGTATCAGCCATACCTTATCTTGCGTGAACACGTCATCGACCGCCTATACGACCAGAACGTCGGCTATTGGCAGCCGGACCTACAAGGCCTCGACCAGCTCGGCCGGGCCGACCGCGCAGAACTCTTGGTTGACTACCTCGGCCTGTCGGAAAAACAGCTCGTTAGGACCGTGGAGCGCCTGGCCTCCGACGGCAAATACGAACTGGCCGCCTCGCTGCTTGAATCGTCCGGAAGCAGGTTCGAGTACAGCACTTCCGTGGCTAACGCCAAACGGCTTGTCTACCTCAAACTGATGGAAAAGCATCAGAATACGGACCCGTTCAAGTTCATCATTTACTCGGGGAAGGTGGGAGAACAAACGCCACAGATGGCCAGTGGTAAGTGATGAAAGCTGGAGCTTGACCCAGGGTCGTGAGCGGATGACGGGCACCATGCCAATGCTTTTCGCCGGGCGAAAACCAGACCACATCGCCCGGCCGAATTTCCTTAATCAGGCCTCCTCAGCGCCGTGCCAAGCCGGAACCGGCCGTTACCGATGAGAGTCTGGCCAAGCGGATGGGTGTGCCATGCAGTCCGCGCAGGACGATCGTCCCGAGCTTTGCTGCCCATCAGTCCCGAATCGACAAGTTGATTCTGTTTTGAAACCAACGAGCAGGAGCCTTGGTCCGAGTTCAAAGAAAGATCCGGCTCCCATCAGCGACCGCTCATCCGCAGCAGGTGCTCGGGATACCGATCACCCTCCACAGTGATTTTCGAGGCCGCGCTGTCGATTTCGCGCAGGTCGTCTGATGTGAGTTTGATCGCGACCGAGCCAATGTTCTCGTCGAGGCGAGACAACTTGGTCGTGCCCGGGATCGGAACAATCCACAGCTTCTGCGCAAGCAGCCAAGCGAGAGCGATCTGAGCAGGTGTCGCCCCTTTCTGCTTGGCGATCCTGCCAAGCAGATGGACAACGGCCTGGTTCGCCTTCAGAGCCTCTGGCGTAAAGCGAGGGAGAGTGCTGCGGAAATCGGAACTCCCAAACTTCGTATTTTCGTCCATCTTTCCGGTTAGGAATCCTTTTCCTAGCGGGCTATACGGAACCAAACCAATTCCAAGTTCCTCAAGGGTCGGTATCACTTGCGCTTCAGGCTCTCTCCACCAAAGCGAATATTCGCTCTGAAGCGCCGCGACCGGGTGAACGGCGTGTGCGCGACGGATGGTCTGCACGCCGGCTTCCGAGAGTCCGAAGTGCTTCACCTTGCCTTGCTGGATGAGGTCTTTCACCGCTCCGGCGACGTCTTCGATCGGCACGTTGGGATCTACGCGGTGCTGATAGAACAAGTCGATGACATCAGTCTTGAGACGCTTGAGCGATGCCTCGGCTACCTCCTTGATGTGTTCTGGACGACTGTCCAGGCCACTCCAACGCGGTCCACCATTGGGATCAGGCTTCCAACCGAACTTTGTGGCGATCACCACCTGGTCGCGAAGTGGAGCCAGCGCTTCGCCCACGAGTTCTTCGTTTGTAAACGGGCCATAGACCTCAGCCGTATCGAAGAACGTGATGCCCCGATCCACGGCCGTCCGCAGAAGGGCAATCATCTCCTTTTTGTCATGAACGACGCCGTACGAGAAGCTCATGCCCATGCAGCCGAGGCCAAGAGCAGAAACTTCCAGGTTGCTATTTCCAAGTTTGCGCTTTTGCATTGTTTCTCCTTCCGAACCCGTTTCTCTCATCCCGAGATTAGAATCAAACGCCACGGAAGCGGTAGCCCGATCCTTCCGATTTATTGCCTATTCCTCTCGTTAGTGAAAGAATCATTGGCGCATTCGGAGCCGCGCGGCTATTCTAGGCAACAGTCAAAAGAAGCCATGAAGGTGAAAAACATCAATAAAAGCGCCACTCCGTCGCTAGATCGAGCACGTGAATTTGCGGACGGAGCTGGCTCGTAAAATTGCCTCGTTCATTGGGTCCAAAGAGAAACTGATAACCGACGTCCCCGGCTTGCTGCTTAGTCGGCGGACCGCCCCTACTCTACCGGCCCCAGCCACCTACGAGCCAAGCCTGGCTGTGGTCGCGCAAGGGCGCAAGCGAGCAAACCTCGGCGGCGATACCTGCTGACATCGCTCAATTTGCCAGTCGTCTGCAACGTGATCGAGGCAAGTGAGGACGTGCCTTATCTCTGCTTCGTCCTCAAGCTCGAAATGCCTGTAGTCCGAGAACTTCTGAGCCGAGAGGAGATTCAGTCGCCTGAGGCACCGTCTGACAGTCCTGCCATGGCCACTGGTGAGACCACGACGCGCGTCTCGGTCCTCTGCCTGGGCTTCGGCATCGTAATCGCTAGCGCGGCACTTTTGTTTCTACGCCGACGCGATATGTTTCCTGCTCGCGCCTGCCTTGTCGGTCTCAGCACCGCCTATCTGGCCAACGCGGCACTCTGCCTGGTTGTTTATAGCGCGGCAACGGGAACCGTCCGTTCAAGATCCGGCTGGCTGGTTACAATGGTGATCGTGTGGCCCATGGTTCTGGAACTTGTTTGGATCTTCATCCAAACTCCTAAGACACAACCTTCCCAAAACATTTCTCCCGCCCTTTAAACGACTCTCTGCCTAGAAGTCGCCCGCTCAAGCTCGGGTTTTCTGTCTGCGAGCACAGCATTACACGCTGAACTCGTATCGTTGGGAGTGGTGGGTGGTTTTCGGATTGTTCGAAGGTAAGCAGACTACAGGCGAGGTGGTCGCAGGCTGTGCGGTTTCCGGTTGGGCGACTATACCTGCGGAATGTGCCGTACGCGAACTACAATTCGACAAGCGCACGTTATACTTTCAGTTGCGAGCAGTTGTTGGGTTCCGAAGTTGACCGGTTCTGTCGGACTTCCATTTTGTCGCTATACATGCAATTGCCAGGCATGTTGCCGGTGCATTTGAGATTATGAGGGGTATGGAATGAATCAGTCCCGATCAACGACTTCCAATGTTCGAACGACATTCTCAATCTCCGAATTGCAATGAGTCGAACCGATTTCGGACTGTTACTTCATCCCAATGGTGGAAACGTTGGAAAGGGGCCCTCAGAGATTGACGGCAATATGGCAAACGGCAATGCGGCTAATTCATTTCGGAGCTGCCCTACTGATTGGAAGTGAATCGACGTGATTCCTAGTGCCCGGGCAGCTTGTACGTTTATCTGTTTATCATCCACAAACAAAGCTTCAGAAGGCGTGACTTGAAGGCCCTCAAGGCAACGTTCATATATAGCTCTATCAGGCTTGATCAATCTGACCTCGCAAGATAGAACGTGGTAAGTCAATTTATTGAGCCAGTGAAATTTCTGGCGCGCGTGGACAGCCATATCGAAAATCATGTTAGAAAGCAGGGCCGTTTTCAGTCCTGCTTCTGAGAGACATTCGAGCCACCGGATCATTTGAGGGTTAACAGTGCTCCACATTTCAACGTCTAATCTGCGGAGTTCCTCGATCTGGGCTGGATCGAGCCTTACATGGGCATCATCCACGTTGTTTCGTCTAATGAATCATTACGCCGCCAGTGATAAACTGTGGGCATGTATCTGGATCCGTATGAATTGAAATCCTTTATTATCCTGGCGCGTGAATTGCACTTTCGTAGAGCTGCGGAACAGCTCTGCATGTCGCAACCCGCGCTCAGCAAGCAGATTCGACGGCTTGAAGAGAAAGTTGGTGGAGGACTCTTTGCGCGAACTCGCCGAAAGGTCAGCTTGACGGAACCCGGCAGAGTCTTATTACCATTGGCCGACAAATTACTGAAAGAGTCGGAATCGGCACTGACGATTACAAAGGAAGCGAGTAATGGCCGTGCCGGCATTCTCCGCATAGGATTCGGTCTGGCGGCAGTCTCCGATATCCTTCCCCGCACAATTTTGCGTTTTAGCCGAGAATATCCTCTTATAAAACTCCAGATGTGCGACATGTCCACGCCGTCGCAACTCACCGCACTTTTGCAGGAATCATTGGATCTTGGCATTTTGCGGCTGCCAATTGCATCGGCTGAACTTGAAAGTTTGCCCTTGATTCGCGAGCGGCTTGTTCTGGCAGTCCCCGAATCATTTCGGTACAGTCACAGAAATAGACTGTCAACTTTACGCGATGCTCCATTCGTATTGATTTCCCGCTCCGCTTCAGCCACATTTCATAACCATGCGCTCAGTGTTTGTCGCAGCGCAGGATTCACACCAAACGTAGTCCAGGAGTCGGGCGAAGCCTTTACTATTTTGAACTTCGTTCGCGCCGGATTGGGTGTGTCATTGGTTCAGAGCGCCGCCGCTCGGATGAAGGTACCGGGTGTCCGCTTCCACGAATTAAGAATGAGCGAATCGGAATGGGCCATCGGAATGGCATGGATGCGCAGTTGCGAAAAGCGAGATCTGATTCAAAAGTTCGTTGACACAACCCGAACTGTTGTTCGAGTTCCTCACTTTTTAACAAAAAAAGCTAAGACCAAGGATGAGGATTTGTGACTAGAGCCAGCACGGCCCTGAGCGAAGGGGCGTGGAGTCGCAGGCTAGCGTCTGCTTTATGGGAGGACCCATGCTCTTTGGTGAGGAACCGCGAAAGCAGAAGACGCGTAGGCCGGAGCGGAGAGGAATTACCCGAGCGGTGAGCCCAAAGAAAATCGGGAAAAGAAAGAAAGGAATGTCCAAGCTCAGGAAAGTCGGAGAGAAGGAAGTCCCGGAAAGGGGATCGGCGCGGTTCGAATACTTCAATCACCGCTGCAATGGAAGTCGCAGACGATGGAGTGAGAGCTTGCGAGGGCTACTCATATCGCAAGGCCACGATTGGATCTACATGTGTGGCCCTTCGAGCTGGGATATAGCACGCCACGAACGCAACACCGCAAAACAGAAGAGACACGGCAGCGAACGTTAACGGATCGTTCGACTTTATCCCGAACAGGAGCCCCGCGAGGAACCGAGTGAAGGCGATTGCACCGACGATTCCGATACCAAGACCTACAACCGTCACGACCAAACCCCGCCCGACCACGAGCCGCAGGACATCGCGACGACTGGCTCCTAGAGCCACGCGAATCCCAATTTCGTGAGTGCGTTGCGAAACGAGTTGCGAGAGAACGCCATAAATGCCGATCGCCGCCAGCAACAGAGTCAGTGTCGCAAGAAGTCCCATAAGCGCAGCGCGAAATCGAGGTTGCGCCAAGAATTCGCTATAGCGTGCCGACATCGTCTGGATGTCGTAGGCCGCAACGTTGCGATCCAGAGATGAGATTTCCCTTTGCGACGCAGGGCTCAAGCCCATCGGGCTTCCTGCAACTCGCATCACAAGAAACATTGAAGTAGCCGACGCTTGGTTCACGGGAAGATAGACGAGCGGAGGCTCGACGTAACCCATCTCCTGGTAGACTGTGGCACGCTTCTCATTGCCAACAACTCCAACAATGGTGAGCCACGGAGCTTTGTCCGTAAGCTTAGCGAGTTTGATCTGCTTGCCGAGGGGATCTTCGTTGTGGAAGTACAGACGAACCATTTGATCGTTCACGATAGCGACCGGCTGCGATCCTTCACGGTCACGCGAATCAAACGGACGACCTTGTAGCAGTGGAATACCGAGCACGCGAAAATAATCGTTGCTTATCTCTTCTCTGTTAACGGCTTCGAGATTTTCAATCACAGCTTTTCCTGCTACCGAGAGTTCACTGGAGTGGCCGCCCTCATATCCCAGCACACTTGAACACAGAGCAACTCCGTCGACACCTGGTAGCGTACCCAGATGGGTGATCAGATTCTGGAAGAGAAGGGATCGCTGGTTGAGTTTTGCATAAGCGGGTGGCGGGAGAGCGACCTGTGCAGTCAGGACATGGTCAGGGCGAAGTGCCAGCGGCACGGAGCCTAATCGAACAAGGCTTTGAATCATTAGACCGGCACCGGCGAGCAAAATCGATGACAGCGTCACCTGGCCAATAACCAAAAGCTGGCTCGTACGATATTTGTACGGGGTGATGCTTCGGCCTGCCTCCTTCAATACTTCGTTTAAGTCGACCTGGGATGCTCGCCACGCCGGGAACAACCCGAAGAGCAAGGCGGTCAGTGTGGTAAGGAAAATTGCGAATCCCAGGACCTGAGAATTAACCGCTACGGGATTACCTGGAGGGAGCTCAACCACATTCACTGAGTTGAAGTAGCGGACAGCCGCTACGGCTATCAGAATTCCAATGAGAGTTCCTAAAATCGAAAGCAGAATACTTTCCGTGAACAATTGACGGACCAAGCGGGAACGTCCTGAACCGAGGGCGGAACGAACTGCTAACTCCCTTTGCCTCTCCACGCACTGCCCCAGCAAGAGATTAGTCACATTGAGACACGCGATGAGAAGCAGCAATGTGACCGCCGCAGACAGAATGAGCAGTGCCGTCTGCAAGTTGCGGCCTGCCATCCACGTGAACTCTTCGCGCAGATCGCGGACGATCGGTGTGATCTGTGCCACCCAACTTCCAGCGGGCGATTCTTGAATGACACGGTGATGAAGCCCAACCAACTCGCGCTCAGCGCCCGCCATGGTAACGCCAGGTTTGAGTCGCCCGAAGATTCCGACAGGCGAGTTGACGGGTTCTTTTGAAAACTGGCTGTCGGGAGTAATAAGCGTCCACAGAGAGGTCTGTTTCGGGTAGAAGTCGAAACCACGAGGCATTACTCCAGCGACTGTGCACGGTTTTCCGTTAAGTGCGAGCGCCGCGCCGACAATGCCGGGGGCACCTAACTCCGTTTGCCAAAAAGAATGCGCCAGGACAACAGTGCATCCGTTTTGAAGATCTTCTGGACCAAACACTCGGCCCCTCTCGGCAGACGCACCCAACAAGGAAAAGAAATCCGCGCTTGCGGGGATTGCCAGGACTTCGTGCGGCGAACCATTCCATGTAAGAATCTCGCCCGCCCGAGCCCAGGTCAGCGCCGCTAATCCGTCAAAGCTGTGACCGTGGGCGCGGAATTCCTCAAAGTCGCTGTATGACGCGAATATCTTTGTGCCGGGCTGACCGATTTCGGAGCACCACACAGCGACCAGACGCTCGGCGTTCTTATAAGGCAGGGCTCTTAAAAGTACGGCATCCACAATGCTAAAAACAGCCGTATTGGCGCCAATCGCGACAGCGAGAGTGAGCACAGCAATGTAAGTGAAGCCGGGATTCTTACGCAAAGTGCGGAATCCAAACCGCAGGTCCTGCCAGCATGTTTCGACAAATGATTCCCAGCCAGCAGAGCGTACAACCTCCTTTGCAACTTCCAGGCTGCCACGTTCCAAGCGCACCACTCTAAGTGCCTCCTGACGGCTCATCCCGTCCTTCATCTTTTCTTCGACGGCCATCTCCACGAAGCCGTGCAGCTCCTCGTTCAGTTCAGAGTCGGCGCGTTCCCTGTGGAACAGTGATCGAAGTCCGCTCATTATGATTGGCAGAATTGGCATGGCCACAATGCCTCCGACAGCCTTCAGCGATACAAATCCAAATCCCTAACTCGAGCGCAGCGCGTCCATGGGATGTGCGGACGCGGCACGGGCTGCGGGAAGGATCGATGCGAGCAGCGCCATAGTCGTCATGACCAGCACGCAAGTCATATAGATAAGAGGGTCGGTCGCGCTGACACCGAACAAGAACGAATTGATCAGCCGCGAGACGGCCAAAGAACCGAGAACGCCAAGAGCACATCCGAGCAGCGCGAGCTTCGCGCCCGAAACGAGAACGAGTTTGGCAATGCCGACACGCTGCGCGCCCAGAGTGATACGAATCGCAATCTCCTGCGTGCGCTGAGACACGGAGAAGGCCATGACCGCATAAATCCCAGTGATCGCCAGCAGAAGTGCGACGGTTGCGAACACCGTGATCAGGTCCGTGTTGAAATGCCGCGGTGCCTCAATGGCCGAGACTGCATCCGTGACAGGCTGCACGTCCTGCAAAGCGAGGAGTGGATCGATCTCGGCGATGGCCGAGCGCAGCGTCTGGATCATGTCTTGGGGGTCGAGCGCTGAGCGCATAGTGATGTATCCGCTTGGCGGGCCGCTGAGGTTTCCCGGAGTCCCCGAACCGTAAAGAGTCGCAGGCTGATCCATCGGCGTGTACCACTGATCGACGCTGGGCACATCGCGGGGCATTTTTGTATCAGCGACAACTCCGATGACGGTCGCCCAAGGCAGTGGCTTCTGCGGGTTGCCGACATGCATGCGCTTGCCGATGGCGTTCTGCCTGGGCCAGCAATCTTTGGCCATCGATTGGCTCACAATGACGACTAGCGGCGAGCTGGAGTTGTCGTGCCTTGTGAAGGTCCGACCCTCCAGCAGAGGGATGCCCAAAGCGGCGAAGTAGTCCCCATAGACGCTGGTGAATGCTGCGAATTTCAACTTCCAGTTTTCTGAGGACACGCCCTCGACGGTGAACGCAGATTGTGGGGAAACGTCGGATGCGGCGACCGCGTTGCTGATGGCCACAGCGATTACTCCCGGCTTGCTTGATAGCTTGTCGACAACCGCCCGGTTGAACACGCCGACAGACGCTTCGGTGGGGTATTGAGCCAGAGGAAGTTGATACCCAGCAATCACGGCGTGGTCCGCACGAAAACCGGGGTCGACTGCCTGCATCTTCTGGAGGCTGCGCAAGAAAACGCCAGAAACAGTGAGTAAGACCAGCGCGATGGCGACTTCTGAGACGACCAGGGCGGAACGTAAGCGTGCATGGCTTGCAGCCCCGCTGCCGGTGTGCGCGCCTTCTTTCAGGCTTTCTATCGAATTGGTCCGCAATGCTGCGAAGGCTGGCGCAAGACTACACAAAAGGCCACTCGCAATGGCGACGAACAGGGCAAATGTAGCGACGATTGGGTTGATCGACACGGAATCAATGCGAGGCATGGAGTCAGGTAGGAGATGCAAGGTGGTGCGAATCGCAATTGCGGCAAGGGTCAGACCGAGCAAGCCGGCAACCATGCTCAGCAATAGTCCTTGCGCAGCGGATTCGCGGATGATTCGAGCGGGACTGGCGCCAATGGCAATGCGAACCGCATATTCGCGTCGTTGACGGATGGCCCGTACTAACAGCAGGCTCGACACGTTCACGCAGGCAATCAACAGCACGACGGCCACGGCCAGAAACAGCGTCTGCAACACCGGGCGAACATCTGCGACTACGGTTTCGCGCAGCGGCCTTACGTCGCCTTGGATGTGAATCGCCGACATGCTCGCAGGGAGATCGCGCATGATTTGCTGCGCCACTCGGTCGGCATCCTGAGCGGCTTGCGGCAGAGACACTCCGTCCTTCAGGCGAGCGATCATGTGGTAGCCCCAGAAGCCGGAGTGTTGATCGGAAAGCTCGTCGGGAGTCAGGCTCAAAGGAACCCAAAGTTGCGCTCGATACAGACGGCCGAACCCCAGCGGAAATTCAAAGCTCCGCGGCATCACGCCAATGACAGAATAGGGCTTGCGATCGAGCACGATGGAGCTGCCGAGGACGTAGCGATCGCGATGGAAGCGGTCGCTCCACAGCGCGTAGCTGATCACCGCGACCGGTTGACGAGCGTCATCTTCCTGCTGGGTAAAGACACGGCCAAGGATGGGCTCAACTCCAAGCGTCGGAAACATTCGAGAATTCAGGCGTACCGCATCGATTTGTTCCGGCTGTGCGCCTCCCGAAAGCTCAAACGAGGCCGTGATATAGCCACCCAGACTCGAAAATGTTTGGGCCGCACTTGTGTACGTTGCAATCTCGCGAGCCCGGACGGACATGCCTGGCCGACCTCCCAAATGATCTCCTAACAGAACTAGCCGGTCGGCATCCTGGAACGGAAGAGGGCGCAGCAGCACGCCTTCGACGAGCGAGAAGATCGCGGTGGTGGCACCGATGCCCACCGCGAGGGTCAGAACGGCCACCACGGTAAATCCGGGATTCTTTCGTAGCATCCGCAAGCTGTAGCGCAAATCCTCCCACAACGTTTCCACAAAAGATTCCCAGCCGGCGGCGCGGACAATCTCCTTTGTAATATCGACGTTCCCCTCCTCCAATCGCACCGCCCGAACAGCGTCCTTGCGGCTCATCCCTTGCTTGATCTTTTCGTCGGCTGCCATCTCCAGATAGGCGTGCAACTCCTGGTCCAACTCGCGGTCGACCTGTTCCTTTCGGAATAGTGATCGAAGCCCGCTCACTATGTTTCGTAGCAAAGACATGGTCCTTACGGCGCCTCCAGAACCGCGGTTACTATTCGTAACGCAAGGTCACGATGGGATCCACGCGTGTGGCTCGACGCGCCGGAATGTAACAGGCAAGAATCGACGTTGCCGCCAGGACGATTGTCACGACGCTAAACGTCACTGGGTCGGCTGGGCGCACGCCGTAAAGCAGATCGGTCATCAGTCGCGTCAAAGCCAATGCTACCGCTGTTCCTGCGGCAATCCCGAAAAACGCCAGCCGTGCGCCAGTGCCTACTACTAGCCGCAGCACGCTGCCTCGGTCGGCACCCAAGGCCAGGCGCAAACCGATTTCTCGTGTCCGCTGAGCCATGGAGTATGAAAGCACACCGTAGATCCCCAAGGCCGACAGGACTAGGGCCAGACCAGCGAATGACGTCAGGAGCGCCATCACCATGCGCTGCTGCTTCAACGGTTCTAGCGCAATCTCTTCCATCATGGTGATGTCCGCCACAGGCTGGTTCTTGTCAACGCGATGGATTTCCTGCGTCACCGCGCGCACTAGACTCTCTGGCTTTACGGTCGCGGACGTGCGCACGACTAAGTGTTTGGGCCCCTCGACCAACCACGGAAACTGTTGATACGGGATGTACATCTCTGGATTAAAGCCGCCATCAGGTCCTTGGCTCAGGACATCGCCAGCGACTCCAACGACCGTGCGCCAAGGGCCTTGGCCTCCGATTCGCAACTGCTTCCCTAACGGATTTTGGCCCGGCCAGTAAGATCTAGCTAGTTGTTCATTCACGATCACGACTCTCTCGCCACTTTGTGTATCGTGATCGTTGAAGCTGCGGCCTCGACGCAAGGGAATTTCCATAGCGCGAAAATAATGCGGGCCGATAACAACATAATTGGCCGCTGGCACTTGTCCAGCCGGAGGATTGGGATCGTCCAGGATGGTGAAGAATTGCCCATCCCACCCGCTGATTGGCAGACCACGGGAGACGCTTGCTGCTTCCACACCCGGCAATGACTCAACAGCGGAGACCAAGTGTTCCCAGAATTGCGCTCGGACTTGCGGCTCTTTGTACCGCTCACCCGAAAGCGGTACACGCAGCGTCAGGACATTCATCGGATTGAAGCCCAGGTTTACGCGGCTCAGCCCCGCGAGAGTCCGCACCATAAGTCCGGCCCCAATCAAGAGCACCATGGCGAGTGCAATTTCAGAGACCACCAGAGCACTGCGAAAGCGGCGGCTTCGGGGACTCTGCAGCGCGCTGCGACCGGCTTCTTTGAGGGTTTCTGTGACATCCGGGCGAGCGCTCTGAAGCGCGGGCGCCAAACCAAAGAAGAAAGTGGTCGTTATCACTGCGACCAGGGTGAAAGCGAGAACCCGCACGTCCGTCGCCCCGGCAGCCAAGCCCGGGGCGGACTTCACCAGGAATGGCGGAGCTAGCGCCACCAAGGCTTTGCATCCCAAAGAAGCCAGCAAAACTCCCAGAACTCCACCGGCGATAGAAAGCACTAAGCTCTCGGTTAACAGTTGTCGAATAATGCGACTCTTGTCGGCACCCAACGCGTTTCTCACCGCGAACTCGTTCGCACGGCCCGAGCCTCGTGCAAGCAATAGGTTGGCGATGTTGGCGCACGCAATAAGCAGAACAAAGATCACCGCCCCCATTAGAACGAAAAGGGCCGGTCGTGTATCCCCTGAAGCATTGGTGCGCAGGGTCATCAACTGGGCTCTCCACCCCTTCAGATCGTTTTGCATCGGCTCGATACGCTCGGACACGGTGTTCATTTGCGCCTCAGCCTGCTGCAAGTTGATACCAGGCTTCAGCCGGCCAACCCCGAAATAATCGTTCCATATGAGCGTGGGCGAAAGCCCAATTCCGGACAACCACAGCTCAGGAAGCGCGCCGTACGGTGATGCATACAAGTGTGAAAAATTGGAGGGCATTACTCCAACGACTGTATAGCTATCTCCGTTGACATCAAAAGCACGCCCGATCACCTTTTCATCCGCGGCGAACCGTCGCTGCCACAACCCGTAACTAAGGATCGCGACGCGCGGCCCTTGCGGCCTATCCTCTTCAGCAGAAAACGGCCGACCGCGACTCGGAGCCACAGCCAGCAGTGGGAACAGGTTGCTGGAAATGATTTCACAGGGGTCTTCCTCGGCCTCACCGGCTCCGGTCAGCACACAGGTCCGCTGTGTATATGCGGCGATGTCTTCAAAAGCTCCGCTTTGATCGCGCCAGGCAAGAATTTCTGCCGGCGAAATGGGATTCCGCGTCCAGCCGCGCGGAGGATTTTTCTTCTCTATAAAAACGAGGCGGTCTGAACCCTCAAATGGCAGCGGCTTGAGCAAAACAGCGTAGACAGCGGAAAAAATCACTGTATTGACGCCGATACCGAGCGCCAATGTAACCACGGCCACCGTTGTGAAACCAGGAGACTTGCGCAGGGTGCGGAGGCCAAAGCGCAGGTCCTGCCACGCGGTTTCGATAAAAGACTCCCAACCCGCAGAGCGGACGACTTCCTTCGTGACTTCGACGCTTCCTTGCTCCAAACGGACCGCTCGAAGCGCATCCTTGTGGCTCAAGCCGTCCTTCATCTTTTCTTGGGCTGCCATCTCCAGGAAGCCGTTTAGTTCTTCGTCCAGCTCCTGGCTGACCCGTTCCTTTCGGAACAGCGATCGGAGTCCGCTCGATATGCTTCGCAGTACCGACATGACGGTTTACGAAGTCTCCAAGATTCTGGCGATCGCCGCCACTTGCCTTCCCCATTCTCTTGTTTCGCTGTTGAGCCTCTTTCGTCCGTGGTCTGTTAGGACATAGTACTTTGCGCGCCTGCTATTCTCGGTGGCTTTCCATTCGCTTCTGATCAGCCCCGCTCGTTGCAGCCGCTGAAAGGCGACAAACAGCGAACCTGCATTGAGGCGGAAAACGCCCTTGCTCATCTGTTCGAGCCGGACGGCGATCCCATATCCGTGCATGGGTTCGAGCGCCAGCGTTTTCAGAATGAGCATGTCCAGAGTGCCTTGGACGAGATCACTCGGCTTATCCGCCATAGATGCATTCCTCCTGAGGTTCAAGAGGAAGAATACACTTCTCCTACTGATTGTCAAGAGGAGCGCCACATGAAAATGTAGTCTTCGCAGCCCTGATTCACGCTTGACAAGCCAGCGATTGAGCGCGATTCTGTGTCTAGTCAGACTAGTTAGCAGAGGAAGAAGAATATGCCCAAGACTTCCAAGAAACACGGTCAAGGGGTTGGAGCACGAAAGTCACGTAGCCTGAAGCCTGCCGAGCCTTCCTGGCAGATTCAAACGGCTAAGGCGCGGTTTAGCGAGGTGTTTCGGCGGGCTCGGACCGAAGGTCCCCAACTCATCACGCGACAGGGTAAGGAAGGTGTGGTGATGATTTCGGGCGAGCAATATGAGCAGCTTGTTGGCAAGTCCCATCAGCCGAAGAGTATTGTGCAGTTCTTCCGAGAGTCGCCGCTTGTCGGAGTTAATCTGAACTTGGAGCGCGAGAAGGACGAGGGGCGGGAAATCGAACTATGAGTGGATATTTGCTGGACACAAACTG
>WNFP01002928.1_pt1 | contig 16874 bp, 11 predicted proteins | sample 5400201 | NCBI WGS metagenome assembly WNFP01 (sample SAMN13153355, study PRJNA577476) | soil metagenome | isolation source: 115 cm saprolite under Madrone tree | place: USA:California | collected 2016-06-14 | reverse complement strand
ATCGCCGCGCAGGCGACAGGCATCGCGCAAGGCGCGTTCGAGCAGGCGCTGGCCTACGCGCAGCAGCGGCAAGCCTTCGGCCACCCCATCGCGGATTTTCAGGCGATCCAGTTCATGCTCGCCGACATGGCCACGGAGATTGACGCGGCGCGACTCCTGGTGCGCAAGGCGGCGTGGAAGCAGGACGCGGGGGGGCGCTTCACCCTGGAGGCTTCGATTGCGAAGCTGTTTGCTTCGGAAATGGCCACGCGCGTCACGCACAAAGCGATGCAGATTCACGGCGGCAACGGCTACAGCCGCGAGTATCCGGTCGAACGCATGTACCGTGACGCGCGGATCACGGAGATTTACGAGGGCACGAGCGAAATCCAGCGACTGGTGATTGCGGCTTGGGTGTTGAAGAGCTACTGAACTTCAAGTCGAGTGTCGAGAGTTGAAAGTTGACAGCAAGAACCACCGCCAATCAATTTGGAAACTGCTGCACATTCTCGCTGGAACTCTTGGATGTAAGCTGTCAACTCTCAACTCTCGACTGTAAACTTTCGACTTTTAACTTTGAACTTTCGACTCTTCCAGCCACATCGTATTCTGTCCAGGGGATACATCTCCTCCATGCAAGACCTTGATTCCAGCGCTGATTTTGATGCTGCACGCGACCGCGAATTCTTTGCGGCTCTGCCGGCGCGGCCTGCCGTGTGTGCCATCGAACCGCACGCGGAATTAACGGGGGCGCTGCCATACTTGCTGCGCACGGCAAATTTGCGGCAACGTCTCGCGAGACTGCTGGGCCCGCCCGAGCCCGCTTCGAAGCGGCTGAATCTGCGGGAATTTGCCGCGCGTGTTCGCTACCGCATCGCCGGCTCACCTTTTGAATTGAGTTTTCTGCACTGGCAGCATGCACGCGCACTTTGGCCGGCGGCGTATCGCGAACGGTTGCGGCTTCGGGCGCCTGCGGTGCTCAAGGTCAGCCTGGCGAACGCTTATCCTCGCTGCTACGCCACGCGGCGCATCAGCGCGAACGGATTTTATTTCGGCCCGTTTCCCTCGCGGCGCGCAGCGGATGCGTTTGCCTCGGGATTTCTCGACCTGTTTAAGATTCGCCGCTGCCAGATCAAGATTCGCCGCGATCCGACCTTTCCTGGCTGCCTGTATTCCGAGATGAAAATGTGTCTTGCGCCGTGCTTCGCGGGGTGCACGAAGGAAGATTACGACGTGGAGGTAAGCCGGGTGGTTGCGTTTCTGGCAACGAGCGGCTCGTCGCTCACGGCGGAATACGAGCGCGAACGCGAGGCTGCCAGCGAAGCGCTCGATTTTGAGCGCGCCGCCGCTGTCCACCGCCGTATCGAAAAAGCGGGCGAAGCTTTGCGAGGCCTGCCTGAACTCGCTCGGCAACTCGATGACCTCAATGCGGTTGTTCTCCAGCGAGCCGCGGAGGAAGATACGATTGCCGTGTTTCTGGTGCGCGCCGGCCGAATCGAGGAGCCGCGGATGCTGCGCTTCGCCGAACTCGCCAGTGAGCCCCGATCGGTCGAGCAAATCCTGCGCGAGTGGCTGGAGCTGACGGATGGTCCGAGTCCTACTTCCGGGAAGCCGGCTCCTACACAGCAAAGCTTCCGTGAGTTGGAAGATGAGTTGAGTCTTCTCGCGCGCTGGTTTTACGGAAAACCGCGCGTGGGTGAAATTTTCTTCCGTGAAGGCGCAACACGCTCTTCTACCGCGGGGCCGGAGGATGCGGCGTCTGCCGCGACACCATCGGGGCGGGCGCGCCGTAACAGCGAGTGGCCCTATCGCAAAATTCTGCGAGCCTGTTCGCGTTTACTTGCGCCGCCGGAGGAATCAGGAGAGAGTCCACAGTCGAGAGTCGAGAGTTGACAGGTTAGGGCAAAAAGATCCAACGAGAGCGCACGTTGGTTCTGTCTTTTCAGAAAGCGGCCTCTCATATTCCGGGGAGAGAGCTTATCAAGCACCATCCACTTTTTGTTTACTTCGCGTTTTGTTGTGACTGAAGCTGCGCCAGGTATTGTTTCGCGGCATCCTTGTCCTGCCGAACGACGTTATATTTCAGGAAATTCCGGATCTGGAGGGTGGCGTCAGTAACGTCGCCCTGCTCGCCGTAGATTTGAGCAAGCAGGAAGTAGAGGCCGGGTTGATGGTGCTCCGTGTCGATGGCAATCGCTTGCAAAGCACTTTTTTGCGCTTCCGGTAAATTGTAGAGATGGAAGTGGGCGATAGCGCTGTAATAGTAAGCGTATCTGTCACCAACCGGATTCATGCCGAGCAATCGGCCAGATAGGGTCAGAAGCTGGCCCCATTCTTTCTCGCGTTCCAGAAGTCCCGCCAAACAAAGGTAGGGCGGCAAGTAAGTCGGATCAACACTCAAAGCTTGCAAACAGGCATCGTGAGCTTCGTTCATCTTCTGTTCGTCCTGGAGAACCTGTCCCAACATTACCCACGCGGCCTGGTAGTTTGAATACTTCTCAATTGCGACCCGAACGTGTTGTTCGGCCTCAGTGAATTTTTTCTTCTTAAAAGCTCCGCAAGCTTTTTCGTAATCGCTTCTTGCCTTTGAGGGAACCGCCAGCCTTATTGCGCTCACAGTGGCGCCCCGCATGGCGGGAAGGTCCCACGGAAGGCACGTTTCATCTTCGATGACTACAGGCTTGGGGAGGGGTTCAAGGGGCGGGACGAACACTCCGAATCCGGGTTGCGGTTGCATCCCGGGATCAAATGTGGGCGTGGGCCCGACGGAACGGATGGGCGGTTTGGGTCCGGTTGGTCCATGAGACCCTCCCGATCCGCTGGATCCGCCGGCCGGAGGCGTGCCCTTCTGTGCCCGGATTGGCACGGCAGATAACACAATCACTAAAGCCCAAAACACCAGGTGTTTTAACCAAGCAATCCCGGGTTGGTTCCGGAGGACGAGCATTAGTCACATGTTAATCCTGTTTTACGCGGTGTCTAGATAATTCTTTTAGCTGAAGGTCAGGCGAAAGCCGGAGCTAGGATGGACCTTACGGGGACGCAAGGGCAATGTCCAAGTCAACCAGCGCTTGCTGAAATTGCATGTCTAAGAGTTGACGCGCCCACTCAATTCATACTCCAAAGGAGGCAGGCTTTTCTTCTGCGCCGGATTTTCGGAAAGTGGGAGCCAAATTCAGAGAATCCCGTTTCCCGAGCGGTATCCGTTTATTCCGTTTCCGTGAATCGCGATCACTCCCGAAGGAGTTCATTTGCTGAGATTTTCTTAATCATACAGTTGCGGGAGATTTCGTCAATTCATTGCGCAGGCGGGGACAAAAAAAGAGAGGCGCATGGCAGAATCACAAGCGCCTCTCTCACAGCTCAATCAATTCTTACCGTACCTCAAGGATCACCTCCTTCTCGACAGGAATGTCGATACCCCCATTATAAAACCATTTATCGGGCGGAATCCACCGCAAGCAGTGGAAAACAGAAATTGCCGTGTCGGTATCTGACACAAAATCGAGCCAAATCCATTTTCCAGCCGTCCGATAGGACGACTTTCCGTTTTTTGCATTCGCGAAGTTTTCGCTCATTTTGCACGATCTTTAGTGACAATTTGGTGACAGTCAATGTCTACATAAACACATATTGTTACAGCGTCAGAATCTCTATCGCACCCCCGCCGGGGATCGAAAGACCAGACTAAACGTTCATTCGCAACAGCCGGTTCCAGCCCTGCCGCATCGCCATCAACAGCAGTGGTGCAGCCCCAGGCCAATGTTCGGATGGCACGAACAATGGCAACGTGGTCGCGATCACACTCAATCTGGCGAAGAACACACCGGGTCAATTAGGTGACAGACAAGAATTCCTAGACCTGGCCGGCACAGTACGGATTGCCGAAGGTCTGACATGTTAGCTGTCCCGAAACGGAACGTAACTTTTTCGCAGCAATCCTAACCTGGTAGGTTCACTCAAGCCCAAGGTAGTGCTAGTCTCAAATCATCTTCCTTGAGGTAGCACAGTGGCTGATCTCGGTACAGTGCCCAACAAGTTGACGGTTCGCAACGCGCGGCGCAGCACACGAATCTCTGAATCGGTGCGTTTCAGGGTTTCCGGCCAGAACAAGTTGGGGGGCTCGTTTTCAGAATTGACCTTGACGTTGGCCGTGAACTGTCACGGATGCATCTACCCCTCACAATCTGAACCCCGAATTGGGTCGTGGGTGACTCTGGAGTTCCTGAACCAGCAGAGCGACCCTAATGCGCACCCTGTGCGTGCGCAAGTCAGGTTTGTTGGTGCGCCCCGAAGTCCTAACGAGCACTACCAGGTGGGCGTAGAACTGGAGACCCCGGCCAATGCTTGGGGAATCGGGTCAGCCCCAAAAGACTGGCTTCGGTTTCCGGTTTTGGTCAAGGGTACCGTCCAGGCGATCACACCTCCGGTTGGGCCCCAAGTACTTGATCCGGCCCCCCTCTCGACTGGAACCACCGAACCCACGCCAAAGGCACCTACTCCCCCGCCTGATCCGGGCAGGCTCGACCGGATGGCATTCTCGTCCGACCAATTGTTGCGTGCATTGGAGAAGAACCTGCAGCTAGCAGCCGAGAAGGCGGTGGCATCGGCCGTCACTTCCCAGATGGACTCAGCCGTCAATCAAGCTAAAACGGTGATCGAAAAGTTGAGCCAGGCGAGCGTCCGCCAGGTCGAAGAGTACTGTGCGCGTTTTCAAGAGAAGTTGATTACTTCAGCGCACGATGAGCTTCTCATTCGGCTCCAAGCAGATCTAACGCACGCCGAGGAGCGCCTGCAAAAACAGCTCGAGGTCTCATTGACGGAATTTCAAGAGACAACACAGGGTGTAGCGAAACGCGCATCTTCAGAGACTCGCCTCGTTCTGGCCGAGTCGTTGGACTTCTTGAAAGAGACAGCTCGTGACTTGCAAGGCCAGTTTTCTACGCAGTTACGCGAGACCACGGATCGGGCGGCGGCTGAACTCAGCGCGGAGACGGTCCGGTTCTCGGATCGGCAGCTTGCACTCCTCGCCGAACAGGCGCAGGTCGCCATCGGGGAAGGTTCGACACTCCTGGACACTCAGGCCGCCGAAGCACGTTCGCAGCTTGAAACTGCGGCCAACACAATGCTGGGTGACTTTCATCAGAAAGCCAGTATCGAAGTTGACCAAGCGGCTATCAAAGTCCGGCAGAACTTCAAATCCTCGCTGCCCTCATTTACCGATGAGATTCGTGCGAACTGGGAGGCACGTCAGCGCGCTTGCGAGGATGCAGTCGCGCGGTCGAGCGAGAACCAGGCTGAGCAATTTCGCCAGAGGCTGGAGGCCATCCTGCGCTCCTCGATGGTCAATGCGATTTCCGCCGTAAACGAGCACTCCAGTGCCTTACTCAACTCGCTCTCCAAGGAAACGGAAGAACAATTGAAAGAAGCCACTCACAGGCCGGCGTCGAGCTGAATCCTAGGCACGCTCGGGCAGGGACCTCAAGATCGTCGCGGTCGCCGGTCAGAATTCTTCTCCCAGCTTCCCGATCAGGTAAACCTCACAAATGACAGCGTGAAATGGGACGGCCCGATGGAGCAACAGGCTTCCTGCCATGGAGAAATTTCAAAGGTTGGCGCGAATGACGCCGAGTCGTGCCGGTAGACCAGTGCCAAGGAAACCGAGTCGTGATGCTGCGAGTCGCGCAATTTTCCGAAGTCGGGAGCCGGCCGATTTGACAGTTCTTGCACTCGCAGATCTCTCCAGTGAGTCAGTGACGATTCCCCATCTGAGAACACCTCCTATATATATTCGGGCTGGAGGTGATAGCCCGGAACGTGGAAAGAGACATGCTGCCGGACATTCAGCCTCTTACTGTTGAAAGTTTCCAACACGATTGCTGCCAAGTCCCGTGAAGTCGTCTTATCGGAAATTCCCCCCCTCTGGTCGCTCGCCTTCCACCGCAGGTTCGGCTAAGATGAAGCGTTTTTTCGTGGCGGGAGAAGCTGACAAAACGCATGGCTGCAAGTTCGGACAGGTTGGGAACTCTCTCGGGCGCGGTTCGCGTGCGATTTGCGCCTTCGCCGACGGGGTATCTGCATGTCGGTGGGGCGCGGACAGCGCTATTCAATTGGTTTTTTGCGCGGCGGAGGGGTGGCACGATGATCCTGCGGGTCGAGGATACCGACGTCGAGCGGAATCGTCCCGAGCTGGTGGAAGGAATACTGGACGGTTTGCGCTGGCTGGGGATCGATTGGGATGAGGGGCCGTACTTCCAGTCGCAGCGCCTTGATTTACACCGGGCGGCGGCGGAAAAGTTGGTTGCTTCGGGCGTGGCATATTTTTGCGATTGCCCGCCGGAGAAATACGCGGGGGGCGACGCGGTCGAAGAAACCGACGACGCGAAAAAGGAAGCGGGACCTCGGCGCGTCACGCGTTGCGCGTGCCGCGAAGGTAAGGCCGGGCTGACTGCGCGGAATGCAGCGATCCGGTTCCGCGTTCCGCTCGGGACCACGACGAAATTTGACGACGCAGTGTTCGGACCCCGCGAAGTGGCGAATGAGGAGATCGAGGATTTCGTTCTGTTGCGCTCGCCCAAGGATGGACAGGCGCACGGCGCGCCCACTTACCAACTGAGCGCCGTTGTAGATGACATCGACATGCGGATCACCCACGTGATCCGCGGATCCGACCACATCTCGAATACACCAAAGCAGGCGCTGCTGTATCGCGCGCTGGGCGCCGCGCCGCCCGTCTTTGCGCACGTGCCTCTGATCCTCGGTCCGGACCGCACGCGGCTCTCGAAGCGCCACGGCGCCACCAGCGTGGGTTCCTACCGCGACGAGGGATTTCTGCCGGAAGCATTCCGGAATTTTCTTGCTCTGCTCGGATGGTCGCCCGGCGAGGACGCCCAATTCCTGCGCACACCGGAAATCGTCGCGCGTTTCTCACTCGAAGGCGTGAGCCGCACCAACGCCGTGTTCGACCGCGCAAAACTCGAATGGTTCAATACGGAGTATCTGCAAAAACTGCCGATCGACGATTTGCTTCCAGCCGTGCAAGCCGAACTCGAACGCGCAAAAATCTGGCAACCAGAATGGGCCGGAGCGAAACGTGAATGGTTCTCTAAGACCGTAGACCTGCTGCGGCCGCGCACGCGTCTGCTGCCGGATTTTTCGACGTGGGCGCGCGCGTTCTTCAGCGATTCATTTGATTACAATCCGCAGGCCCGCGAAAAATTCTGGAAGGATGAGCGCCTGGGCGCGATGCTCGGAAAACTCGCGGAGGGCCTCGCGGCGATTCCAGACTGGAACCACGACGCGTGCGACCACGTGTTGCGCGAACTGGCCGCGGCCGAAGGCGTCAAGGCCGGTCTGCTGATCAACGCGACGCGCGTGGCGATTGTAGGGCAGGCCGTGGCGCCGCCGTTGTTTGAAACGATGGTCGTGCTTGGGCAGGAGCGCGTCGTCGGCCGATTGCGGCGCGCCGTGGAAGCGTTCGGCGCGCATTGATGAGGTTGCACATGAAGTGTTGCTTACACAAAGGAACAAACCCCCGGGGCTGAAGAGGGTGTGTGACAACCCAGATTTCGGGCGATCTTGTCGAGCCCGCCTTCAGGCGGGCACTGTAGATTCAAGGACATGCTCACCTAAAGGTGAGCGCTACAGGGACCGCCCCCGGTTCTCACACAAACTCTGACGGCCCGGCTACAACGCCCACCTTCAGCGGACAAGATCGGACGCAAAAACCAGGGTGACTCCCTGGCGCTCGACCTCCGGCAGGATTTCGGCGAGGACCTGCAATGTTTCGGGATGCGGGTGGCCGATGGCCAGCGCGGAGCCTTTTTCGCGGGCGTCGCGAACGGCCAGCGCAAATTGTTTCCGGATGGCCCCGGGCGACTGCTCATCGTCCAGAAAAACCTTCCGCGATGTGGCGGCAACGCCCGCGTTGTGCGCCGCAGTTTCGGCGACGGTGGCCGCCGTTGTCCTGCTGTCCACAAAAAATAGTTTGCGCTCGCGCAGTAGCGGCATCAATTCGCTCATCAAGGTTGGGTCGGAAGTCCCGCGGGAACCTTCATGATTGTTCACGCCCACGGCGTACGGCACGGTGTCCAGCATGGCCGCGAACGTGCGTCGCACGGCGATCGAATCCATGCCGGGTTGCAACTCAATCGGTTCGTCTTTTTCTCCGCCGGTGGAAGCGATCGGCAGGTGAAGTAAAACCTGGTAACCGCGCCGATGCGCCTCCTCGGCGATTTCTCCGGAATTGGACAAATGAGGAAGCACGGACAGAGTCAACGGATACGGCAGCCGGAACAGCGTGTCGGCCTGAGCGCGATCGTTCCCAAGATCATCGATCACGATCGCAAGGCGCGGCCGATGTGACGCTGCCTGCGCGGGCGCGGCAACGGCAAGCGGCGCAATGAGATGAATCGACTGCGTGCGCCGGCCCTCCAGCAGGTAGTCGAAACGCTCCATGCCGGGCGCTCCGGGACGCGCGACGCGTTGCAAGTGATGAACCGCGGCGACACGGGCGAGCGCCTTCTCAATCGCATCGTGCGCGGCCCGGTCAGGAATGCCCGACCCGGTGAGTGGGACTGTGATGTAAATTTGGTCGGCGGCAAGAGTTTGAGGCTTGCCGGGCTGGCGCGCGGCAAACTCAGGCCGCATTCCGACTTCGGCTCGTCCGCCACTCGCATTCCGCGCGGCAAGGACGAGTTCACGTGTTACGGCGCGGACTTGCGCAGTAGCCGTGGGAGAGGGTTTCTTGCAGCCGACCGCGCAGATCAGCGCGACGCCAAGCAGGGAAAAAATCACAAGATGTAAGCGGGAAACGAGAGGAAGGTATAGGTGGAAGCCGTTCGAGCGGCGCCTCAAACGTCAGGCGGCCTTGCTGGCCTCGCCGCCTTTAAGCAGCTCGAGCGCCTTGTTGTAAACCGGATCATCAGAGGTTGGCAACTGGCCAGGACCGAGCGGCGGAGGTTCTTCCGTGTCTGTGTTGGCATCCGGATCCTGGGACTTGGCATGCACTTCCACTGTCGGCGCAACGCCCTCCTCCACGATGGACTTACCTTCCGGCGTGGAATAGAACGCGACCGTGAGGATCACGGCTCCGCCATCATCGAGGGGGATGGTTTTTTGCTCGGAGGCAGTTCCGAATGTGCGTTCGCCCAGGACCTCGCCGCGCTTGTTGCCCTTAATCGCGGCAGCCAGAACTTCCGCGGCTCCCGAGGTGCTGGATGAGATCAAGATGTCCACCGGGGCATGCCACACGACTTTGTCCGGCTCCGCCGAAAACTCCTTGCGTGGGACGGTCTGTCCTTCGAGGGACGTAATTTTGCCGGAAGAGAGGAAGAGCTGGGCGGCAGCAATTGCGTCGGGGACTTGACCGCGCGTGCAATCCCGCAGATCGAGAACGAGTTTGTGCAAGCCCTGCTTGTCAAACTGCAGCAGCTTGTCGCGCAACTCCGTTATATCCAGCGGCTCCATGGCCGGCAGGCGCACATAGCCGACGCCTTCGGCGACACGGTCGGCCACCACGTGCTGCGGTCCAATCACCGCGCGATTGATGCTGATCTCCTGAGGTTCCGTCTTACCGCGCCGCACGACGGCAACCTTCACGGGCGTGCCCGGCGCACCCTGCAGGAGCATGGTCGCTTGTCCCACCGACATGTCACGCGTGCCAAATCCCGCAATGGCTTCGAGAATTTGCCCATCGCGCAGGCCGGCCTTCTCGGCCGGGCCGTCGGGTACAACAGATACAATGACGATGTATCCGTAGCGTTTAGAGATCGTCATTCCCGCGTCGCCGTGCTGCGCGTTTTTGATCCGGTCGCGGTAGTCCGCATACTCGCGCGCACTCAGATATCCGGATTGCGGGTCGAGGGATTCGAGCAGGCCATGCAATGCTCCGGCGGTGACCAGGGTCATGTTCGGTTCGTCGACGTAGTCTTCTTGGATGTGCTGTAACACTTCGCCAAACACACTCAGCGAGCGGAAGGACTTGTCGTCGTTTGCTTTGAGGACGTAGCCCAACCCGGAGTACAGAAATATAATAACGGAAAGAGAGACGATAGAAACTTTTGCGAGGCGGTTCATCGTTTGTGGGCCTCTACTCTTTGAAGCAACTGTAAAAGTATAGCATGCCCACAGCCTGCGTTGCGCAGGGATTCTTGGGTGGTTTTCTAGCGAGAGCTTCCCGATTCGAGCGCGCCTGTGGCCGAAGGTTCGCCCGTTGCAAGATCCTCAAGCGGCGTGAGATACGTCCGTGATATGCGATCTTGCCAGCAGAGATGATCTTCATCCCACAGCGCCCAGAGGAATCCCAAGAAGCAGGTTCCGGCAGACACCAAGTAACCGAAACTCCTCCAAATCATCTGCCGTGAAGTGGGCATGCGGCCATCGAAACTGAGGACGCGCAACCGGCAAAGCATCATCCCCGGCGTGCAACCGCCGAAGACTGTGAACAACGCGAAGTATTGCGCGTAAAACAATACCAGCGTGGCAGCAGTGACCATGGCATCGAGTTTATTGAACCCGATGCGGCCTCCCAACGCCCAGAACAGCGCCAGCATTCCTCCGTAGCTGAATAGAAGAAGTCCGCCGTCCAGCATCGCAGCCCTCCGGCGCTGGCCTAGCGCCGCAACTGGGAAAAGGGAGTCTGGCGCCGCTCCGAAGGCGGGTTGTGCCCCAGCCGGACGATGGACTTCCGCAGCCGGGTATGCCATTTCATGTCTGGGGATGGAAATTTCAACGCGTTCTGTCCGCGGCCTCCGGCGAAGAGGCGACCGCACTCCAGGTGCGAGTGGGGCATAGGAAGGCAAAGTATCTGCTCCTTCGATCCCGGAGCCGGATTCAGCCTCAAAGGGCAGGGCGGACTGTAGGTCAACGCCCACGCCACCGTGACGGCGGACTCGATACGCATGAAGCCGGTCGGAGAGCTCGCGCCGCCACTCCGGTTCCACTGCGAGCTTACCCTCCGTGGGAATGACCATTCGATGCAATGCGCCGGTCCGCCCGGAATGGGCCAAAGGCGCATCACAAGAACAACAAATATCAGCGGGTTCGCCGTTAACGGCGCCGCAATGCTGGCAGGTTTTTATCACCGATCCGTTTTGCGCTGCGGATGTCTCGCCGAACGGAATCCGGGAGTCGAAGGCATGTTAACAGCAGCGCAGCGAACAGAAAAGAAAAGCTTCGAATTGTCACGAATTGGATAACCCGGGCAGCACGGGGCGCCCGATCCGAATCTATAGAATGCGGCGCTACCGGGCGCGGGCCCGCCAGAATCCCGATTGGTTCACCGTCGTTGTAAGCATCCAGAGGGAATGCTAGGCTAGCGAGCTATTTTCGGCAAAGCGATTCAGGCCTGCCGTTCCAGAGGTGAGCGGCGGCGTTCACTACCGGTAGTGGCTTCTATCAAGCGTGGGCTCTAGCTGTACGCTGAACGCCCCGATCGGATCGGGGCGTGGAGCCCGCCAAAATATGATTACCTTCCGCAAATTCATCCGCGCGCTTCGCATACGGGCCGTTTGCGTCCTGCTCGCGGGCGGTGTCTTGGCGTCCGGCGTCGCGGCACAAGTTACGCCTAAACGCGCGCGCCTGCCTTCCGGCGACGCGACCGTACGTCTGGAAGCCGAGCAGCAGCGCAAGGAAGGCGACTTCTTTTTTGCCGACGGTAATGTCGAAATTCTTTACCGGAACTATAGTTTGCGCGCCGACCACGTGCAATACAACGCGAAAACTTACGAGGCTGCGGTGCGCGGCCATGTCCAACTGGATGTGGACACGCAGCACCTGGCGGCGGACTCTGGTGAGTTCAACGTAAAAACCGGGGAAGGCCGTTTCGAACACGTGCGCGGCGAAGTGAAAGCGGAACACCGGTCGAACGCATACATCCTGGTCTCGCCCAATCCGCTGACATTCGAGGCGCAGGAGGTACGGCGGATAGACAGCCGGACCTACACGATCGAGCACGCCTGGCTGACCGTATGTGAACCGAACAAACCGAACTGGAAGTTTTTCACTTCACACGCCACGGTACACGTAGATCGCTCCGTCGCAATGGTCAACGCCAACTTTCGCCTGTTTCGCATTCCTTTGCTTTACGCGCCGTATGCCACGGCTCCGGCGGGAAGCAAATTGCGGCAATCCGGATTCCTGATGCCCGAGTTTAGCGACACATCGTTGAAAGGCTTGGTGCTGGGCGACGCGTATTATTGGGCCCCCAAAGACTGGACGGACCTTACGCTCGGCGCGGAATATCTGAGCCGGCGCGGCTGGCAGCAGAACGGAGAATTTCGTGCGAAACCGTGGGAGAATGTGAATATCACCGCGAAATACTTTGGTGTAATCGACCGAGGGCTGCCCGATTCAACGGGCGCACCTGTGAAACAGGGAGGGCACTCCGCGCAACTGGTTTTCGATTCCTTATTGAACGGCGGATGGCGCGGCGTTGCGAATCTCAACCAGTTAACCTCCCTGACGTTTCAGCTTGCATTTGCGCCGACGTTCGGAGAGGCAGTGAACTCCGAGGTGCGCAGTACCGCGTTTTTGACCAACAATTTCCACGGATTCAGCGCCAATTTTGCCGCAGGGAGTTACAAGAATTTCGTGAACGCGCAGCCGGAAGTTGCCGTCATTCTGCGCAACGCGCCGGAAGCACGATTCAGTTCCGTGGATCAATCGCCCTGGAGCCGCGTGCCTGTTTATTTTGGAATGGACGCCTTCGCTGGGGCGGTCCATCGCAGCGATGAGAATTTGGTGGCGGGAAACGTAGAGCCCGGAATCGAAACGCCCAGCGCCGTCGAGCGCTCGGAAATCGCGCCTCGCATCGTTCTCCCGTTGCATTGGGGGCCGTGGCTTGGGGTCACCACGAGCTACACCGTAAGGACCACGAGCTACGGGGCGCAGGAGATTGCGGGAAAAGTCGTCACTGACTCCCTGCGCCGCACCACCGGTGAGTTGAGTATCGATCTGCGGCCACCTTCGCTCGAACGCGTCTGGGAGAGCGAGACAGGGAAATGGAAGCATACGATCGATCCGGAAATCACGTACAGCTACGTGCGCGGTGTGAATCAATTCGATCATTTCATTCGCTTTGATGAAGACGAAACGCTGACCGACACAAATGAATTCATGTATTCGATCACGCAGCGTCTGTTTCACCGCGCGGGAGACCGACAGGCCGACGAGATCGTGAGCTGGCGCGTGGCGCAGAAATATTTCTTCGACCCGACCTTCAATGGCGCGCTCGTCCCCGGAACGAGGAACGTGCTGCAGGCGCTCGATTCGATCACGCCGTTTGCGTTCGCGGAGGAGCCACGACACTTTTCTCCGATCGATAGCGATCTCCGCGTATCGCCCGGCGGGGATTATGACGCGCAGATTCGCTTGGAATATGACACCCGGCGCCAGAGGCTCACGACCGCGGGCACTCTGCTGAAAATTCGCCCATATCAGAATTTCAATTTTACGGTGGCGCATTTCTCCATCGACAACAACAGCGTTCTGCAGCCTCTCGCAAATCAGATTCGTACGCTGGTAGGATACGGCGACTTGAACCGCCGGGGCTGGAACGCTTCTTTTGGCATGAGTTACGACATTAAGCAGCAGCACCTGCAAAATCAGTTGATGCAGGTCAGCTACAACGGCTCCTGCTGCGGAATCGCGATCGAGTATCGCCGCCTGGCCCTTGGGCAGGTGCGCACGGAGAACCAGTTCCGCGTCGCTCTGATCATTGCCAACATCGGAACGTTCGGAAATCTGCGGCGGCAGGAAAAGTTGTTCTAAGGGGCGCGGGCTCGACGCGCCGTCGCCATAGCGCTGGCTTCCAGCTCGCCGCGATGCTTTGGCGGGCGAGTGGCGCGTCGGCGACTTGCAGCCTGCCTAAAAAAGCGCGGGCGGTCTGGAACACGATGACAACGGAAGACTCTCTCTCATTCGCCACGATCGAAGAGCTCAGCGCGCTTTTGGCGAAACGCAAAATCTCGCCCGTCGAGTTGACCGGACAGTTTTTGAGCCGAATCGAGCGATACAATTCGCGACTCAACGCGTTTCTGACGGTTACGGCCGAACACGCGCTCGCCGCCGCGCTGCGTGCGGAAAAAGAGTTGGCCCAGCGCCACGGACCGGCCGGGCGGCGCCGGCCGCTGCTCGGAATTCCCATTACCCTCAAGGACAACATCTGGACGCGCGGTATACGAACGACCGCGGGATCCAAGGTGCTGCGCGATTTTGTCCCCGCGGAAGACGCAACCGTGGCGCGGAAACTTGCCCGCGCGGGCGCCATCCTGCTTGGCAAGACGAATCTGCACGAATTCGCCTACGGTGTTACATCCAACAACGCGCACTACGGCCCGGCGCGCAATCCCTGGGCGGTCGGCCGCATCCCCGGGGGTTCGAGCGGCGGGTCTGCCGGTGCGATTGCGGCGGGCCTCTGCGCCGCGTCGGTGGGCACGGATACGGGCGGCTCGATTCGGATCCCTTCCGCGATGTGCGGAATCGTAGGCCTGAAACCAACTTTTGGGCGTGTGAGTGTGTTCGGCACAGTTCCGCTTGCACCGGCCTTCGATCACGTCGGCCCCCTCGCGCGAAGCGTCGCGGACGCGGCCATCTTGCTCGGACTGCTCGCAGGGCGCGATCCGTTGGACCCGACATCCTCGACGCATCGCGTGGAAGATTTCAGCGCGGCAATTCGCAAGCCGCTTCGGAAGTTCCGCCTCGCCCGCCCGCGCGAATATTTCTGGGAAAAGCTCGACGGCGAAGTGCGCCGCGCGACGGAAACGGCGGTGAGCGACTTGGAAAAGCATGGCGCGACGGTCCGTGAAATTTCGCTCCCGCATTTGGGCGAATGCGCCGACGCTGCCGCGAATATTTCTCTCGCTGAAACGCGATACGGCCACGAAATGTCGGGATACTATCCGGCGCATGCGGAGGAGTACAGCGAAGAAGTGCGCCAACGGATCGATGCGGGCGGAAAAGTGCTGGCCACGCAGTATTTGGCCGGTCTCGACGCGCAGAAACGAGTGCGCGCGGATTTCGACGCCGCGTTTCAAGAGGTGGACGCGATCGTAACTCCCACGGTCCCGGTTCCGGCGCCTCCCATCGGCGCGGAATACGTCGAGGTTGACGGCGAGCAGATCGGTGTGCGTGCCGCGCTGGTGGGGATGAATCGCCCGGCAAACTTCACCGGCCATCCGGCAATTTCGGTGCCGTGCGGTTTTACCCGGGATGGCTTGCCCATTGGGCTGCAATTCATCGGGCGCAGATTCGACGAATCCACGCTGTTGCGGATCGCGTTTGCTTATGAACGAGCGCACGATTGGAGATCTCGGCGCCCACGCCTCGATTAATTCAGAGTCTATTGCATAGCGAATTTGGAGCCAGAAAAAACCTCCGGGCAGACAACCACCGGAGGAAAAATGTGACGCATGCTGAATCTTCGGCCATCCCCAGCCGTCTAATTTGATGGGGAATGATGTAAACTTGGCAGGGTGCTTCGCGGGAGTCCATTGGTCTGATGCAAGTTTCGATTCTTTACGCGTTTGTGGCGGGGATTATTTCGTTCCTTTCGCCCTGTGTGTTGCCCCTGGTGCCGGGATACGTCTCAATGCTTTCGGGCATAGGCGTCGAGCAGCTTCGCGCGGGCCAGCCGGCGCGCAACAGCCTGTTCGCCTCGTCGCTGGCGTTTGTCGCCGGATTCTCTGTCGTGTTCATCAGCTTCGGGGCTGCGGCAAGTGTGGTGGGCCAGTTTTTGCTGCAGCATAAGTCGCTGATGGGACCCGTGGCGGGCGCCGTTATTATCCTGTTCGGATTGCACCTGGTCGGGTGGCTGATCAAATTGCCTGTTACTGCGGGACTCGTGATCGGCGGCGTGTTGGCGTTTGGCGCCGCGATCCTCTGGCGACGTGCGGGGACTGAAACCATGGGTCCCGGGGGAATGTTTGGCTCGGTGCAATTGCTCTCAGTCGCACTCATTTTTCTTGCCGGGCCATCACTGACTCGCTGGCTGAATCGCGATGTCCGCTTCCATAACCTCGGAGCGCAGACTGAAGAAAGCGCAAAATCCGGCGGGGCGCTTTCAGGAGTAACCAGCGGCTTCCTGCTGGGCTTCGCATTCGCCTTTGGATGGACGCCGTGCATCGGCCCGATTCTCGCCGCCGTCCTGGCGCTCGCGGCGAACGCGGAAACGATTTCCCGCGGCGTTTTTCTTCTCGCTGTTTATTCGGCCGGCCTCGCGGTTCCTTTTTTGCTGACCGCGATCGGAATCAACCGGTTCCTGCGTTTTTACCAGCGTTTCCGGCGCCATCTGCATACGGTGGAAGTGTTGAGCGGCGTATTGCTGCTGTTCGTCGGCGGGCTGATTTTCCTGAACCGGCTGACCTGGCTATCGGGTAAACTGGCCTTTCTGAATAAGTTCGCACTTTAGGGAGTCTTAGAAATGAAAAAGGGCATCCTGGTCGGCGTCGGCGTGATTGCACTTCTAACAATTATGGTATGGGCCGATCGGAAATTTCCCGCGGCCGGAAGGCAGCCGGTGAACGCGTCCAGCACAGCCAGCGACGCTTCCATGCCGAGCATCGTCATGAAGGACTTGAACGATCGCGACGTCACGCTTACGCAATACAAAGGGCAGGTAGTGCTGGTGAACTTCTGGGCTACCTGGTGCGGGCCCTGCAAAATCGAAATTCCCTGGATGATCGAGTTTCAAAAAAAGTACAGCTCGCGGGGCTTTACGATCCTTGGAGTCTCGATGGATGAAGAGGGCAAAAAAGTTATCAATCCCTTCCTGGAAAAAGAGCGCTTCGATGTGGATGGCCAAAAAGAGGCGATGAATTATCCGATTCTGGTCGGCAACGACTCCATCGCAGACAAATTCGGCAGCCTCGTGGGCCTGCCCACCAGCATGCTCTTCA
>WNFP01001787.1_pt1 | contig 16875 bp, 8 predicted proteins | sample 5400201 | NCBI WGS metagenome assembly WNFP01 (sample SAMN13153355, study PRJNA577476) | soil metagenome | isolation source: 115 cm saprolite under Madrone tree | place: USA:California | collected 2016-06-14 | reverse complement strand
CGCCGCGGCGGGTCATCAGCGCGGCATTGTACGGAATCGCGTCATAGGCTTCGACCTTGTAAGCCCACCAATCGGAAAAAGTGGACGCACCAACGCCGGCAGCAGCCAGTTCATCGGCAACTTTGTAACCTTCGAGAATGTGCTGAAAAGTGCGGACTTTGAAGCCGAACTCTTTCGCGATCCGCAAGAGCATCAGAATTTCATCCTCGCGATAGCAGTGCGAGTGCACGTAGCGCTTGCCTTCGAGCACTTCGACGAGCGGCTCGAGCCGCAAATCGCGGCGCGGCGGAATGAGGTTCTTTTCGCCGGCAGCGGCACGCTTGTTGTAGTCCTCCCAGGTTTTCTTATAGTCGCGCGCTTCGCTGAACGCGGCGCGAATTGTCTCTTCGACGCCCATGCGCGTCGCAGGATAACGCTTGGGCTGCCCTGGGATGCTGAAGTTCGAACGCTTCGGGTTTTCGCCAAGCGCGAACTTGATGCCGGGAAGCGCGCCCTCGAACGGCAGCTTGGCCGCGGGCTGGCCCCAGCGCAGCTTGATGACCAGCGTCTGCCCGCCGATGGCATTGGCGGACCCGTGCAGAATGTTCGCCGAAGTTACGCCGCCCGCCAGGTCGCGATAAATGTCAATGTCGTCCGGATTCAAAATCTCGGCCATGTTCACCATCGAAGAGACGGAAACACTGCCCTCGTTAATGCTCTCCGCCGCAATGTGCGAATGGCAATCAATGATGCCGGGGATGACGAACTGCCCCGCGGCGTCAATCACCTGCGCATCTTTCGGCGCCTTGACGGACTGGCCGACTTCCGCGATTTTGCCATCTTTAATAAGGATGGAGCCGTGCTCAATCGTTCCGTGCGAAATGGTGAGAATGGTTGCATTTTGAATGACGATGACGGCGGGCGCGTCCGGCGGCGTGGCGGCGTGCGCCAAAGGCAGGCAAAGGAAACAAATGAGGTAAAGGAGGTTAAGGAATCGGAAGTTCTTTGCGGCAATGAAGTATTCAGATGAGCGCTTCACTGGGCACCTCCAAGCACGGCCGTTGTACTGGATGAATTACTGGCAGGTTTCACCCCCGTGAACTCGAGAGAGAAACTCTGCACGCTAATGTTGCCCTTCAGCGAAGTCCCATCGAACGTGCCGGAGAAGGTGACGTCCGCGGGAGAACCCTCAATCGGAAAGTTGATAGTGAAACTGAATTTATCCACACTCAGATAACCGCTGATGACCGAAGATGTGCCGCGCTTGCCGGTGATCGTACCGGCGATGGTGCCGTCCTTGTCCATCGTGAGGTCAGCCGTAGATTCCTCGGGCCCATCGGGAGTGGTGTAGGAAAGCTTCCATTTACCGCTGATGTCGCCTTTCGGCGGATCTTTGGGCTTCTCCGGCTCGCGAACCTCGAATTTACGGCCATCAACAAAAACCATTTTGATTTTTGTTTTTTCATCGAAGAGATCTCCGTCGGTGACGACAAGATTGGCGATTTTTCCGTTTTCGATGGAACCCAGGCGGTCGGCAACGCCGAAGATTTCCGCTGGCGATAACGTCAGCGCGCGAAGCGCCCCATCCGGCGCAAGTCCCGCATCAATGGATCTTTTCGCGGCCTTGAGGGCGTCTTTCGGCGCCGTGATGCCGCCGGAATAGAACGCAAATTTCACGCCAGACTTGGCCAGTGCTGCCGGTGAAGACGGCGCCCGATCGCGGAATTGCAACGTTCGAAGCGAAGCCTTGTCCTCGGGGTCCGCGTCCTTCTCCGCTTCCGGCCACTTGAGATTCACAATCACGGGTAATTTCTTCGCGGCGATTTCCGGAGCGACTTCATACGCCATCTGGCCGCCGTAAAGGACGCCGTTTACATGCCAGCGATCGACGAGCTCGAGGGCGCGGCGGAGCTGAATGGAATTATTTGCCGGAATCAAGATCAGTGCGTGATCTTCCAGAGCATCGGCGAGCGCGTCTTCCGTGCGGTCATAACGTGGCCGCGCCACACTCCGCGGATTCTTTTCATAGGTAGCTTGCGCCTTGGTGCTCCACTCCGTGTCCAGCCACACCTGATGAACGTAAGCGAGCACGCCCATGATTGAGCTGGGAAACCCGCCTCCAAATCCTCCCGACGTCTGGAATGCCACCGGAATTGCCACCGGCGATTTCACTACCAGGTCTCCGGCGCGTTCGCCCGCGAGATCGAGCACCGCCGCTTGACCGGGGAAGATTCCGCCTTTTGGCGCGGAGACGACCGTCGTGAATCCGCCATTGCGCCAGGTTTCGATGCGCTTGTCGCTCAAGCTGACTTCGTCGGCCGCGCTGCGCCACGGCGTGGAGGCGGGCCGATCCTCCGGACCGCGCGCGCCTTCTTGCCCCCGCCGCGGGCCGCCTTCGCCACTCGCAGCAGGAGCCGCGGGAATCCCCACGTCGGTAAAAGAATCGACGAGGCCCGGGTAAACAATAAGTCCCTTCCCATCGATAACCCACGCTTCCGGTGGAATGGCAACGTCTTTCCCAACCGCCGTGATGAGGCCGCGAGAAACAATAATTGTTGCGTTCTCAAGTGGCGGCCCGGAAGCGGGGAAAACTTTGGCCCCGCGAATGGCGAAATACTGCGGTTCGCCCCCTTGCGCCAGTAGAGGCGGCGCAGCAGAGAAGAGTCCCAAAAGGGCGGCGAAACAGAGTGCTGAGATACACCTGAGAATCAGATTGGAATGCATGCAAGACTCCTCGCGTGAGCGTTGAAAGGACAACCGTCCCCCGGCCGACCGTAAAGGTAGACGGATGAGGCTAGTGGGAAGTTTCAGAAGAGTCAAGAAGGCGCTGCCCCAAAAAAAGTGAAAAAAACGGAAACAAAATGCAGGGTCTTCCGTTTCTTCTATTGCATTCCCATAGGGATGTGGCATATAAGGTATGGGTATCCCATAGGAGTCCGGGAGGGAACAGGATGGGCGACAAAGCGGACGTTTGGCAAGGCACTCTGGCCCTGATGGTGTTGAAGACCCTCGAAGCTCTGGGTCCGCTGCACGGCTACGGAATTGCCCGCCGCATCGAGCAGACCAGCGGCGACGTGCTGGCGGTGAATTACGGAACGCTCTACCCTGCCCTGCTCAAGCTGGAGCAGGAGGGCTACATTTCCGCCGAGTGGGGCACCTCCGACAACAATCGCAAAGCCAAGTACTACAAATTGACGCGCGCCGGACGCAAACAGTTGGAAAAAGAAGCCCGCGACTGGGAGCAGACCACGGAAATTCTGGCGCGCTTCCTCGCTCCCGGAAAGGAATCCGCATGAGGCCCTTGCGAGTGCTGTTCATCCGCCTGGCCGAACTCTTTCGCAAGGGCCCCCGCGAGCACGATCTCACTGCGGAAATGGAAAGCCATCTCCAGATGCACATCGAAGACAATCTGCGCGCCGGCATGAACCGCGTAGAAGCGCGTCGCGAAGCGCTGATTAAGCTCGGCGGTATTGAACAAACAAAAGAAATCTACCGCGAGCGGCGCGGGCTTCCGTTCTTCGAAACGTTTTTTCACGATCTGCGTTACGCCTGCCGGATGCTTTTGAAAAACCCCGGCTTCACTGCAGTTGTCGTATTCACGGTCGCGCTTGGTGTGGGGGCAAACGCCGCGATTTTCTCCGTCGTTCATGCCGTTCTTCTAAAACCGCTGCCTTATCCGGAATCGGATCGCCTGGTGATGGTGTGGGAGAAGGTTCTGCTGCCGAATTATCAAAATGATGAGAACAATCCCTCACCGGGCAATTTTTCAGACTGGAAAAATCAAAATGCGTTTTTCGAAAATCTGTCGGCTTATCGCAACCGCAGCTTTAACCTCACTGGCGCAGGTGAGCCAGTGCGCGTCGAAGGCGAGCAAGTTTCCGCTAGCTTGTTTTCGGTTTTGCGAGTTAATGCAGCGCTCGGCCGCGTATTCACAGTGGAAGACGACCAGCCCGCCGGCAAGCGTGTCGTCGTGATGAGCAATAGTTTATGGAAGAGTCGCTTTGGCTCAAACTTGCAAATTCTGGGCAAAACGATTTTGCTCGACGGAGAAAGCTATGCCATCGTCGGCGTCATGCCGCCGGATTATAGTTTTCCGGATCCAGACGACCAGCTCTGGGTGCCCATCGCACTGACTCCCCAGGATCTGGCCAATCACGGAAGCCACAATCTGCTCGTCATCGCGCGGCTCAAAGCGAATGTGACGCAGCCGCAAGCGCAAGAGGAAATGAATCGCATCGCGCAACGCCTCACGGAGCTCTATCCGGATACCAACACCGGAGTCCGGGTGAATGTAGTCGCCCTCCGCGAACAGATTGCCGGCCCTGTGCGTCCCGTGCTCCTCGCTCTTTTTGGCGCAGCGGGTTTCGTTTTGCTGATCGTGTGCGCGAACGTCGCAAGCCTGCTGCTCGGACGTGCATCGGCGCGCCACCGAGAAATTGGGATTAGAGTCGCGCTCGGCGCCGCACGGACGAGAATTCTGCGCCAGCTTTTGACCGAGAGTTCACTGCTGGCGTTTCTGGGTTGCGCGTTTGGACTGCTCTTTGCCCGCTGGGGGATTCTGGTACTCAAACTGTTAAGCCCGCCGCACATTCCACGCATGGACGAAATTCAGATAAACGCCCCGGTTCTTGTTTTCAGCGTGACGATTTCCCTTCTTGTGGCATTCATTTTCGGCGTGTTGCCCGCCCTTCAGGCCACACGGGACAACATCAATGATTCCTTGAAGGAAGGAGCGCGCGAGTCCGCAGGCGGGGCACGCCTGCACACGCGTAATCTCCTCGTGATTTTCGAGACGGCGCTCGGTGTCGTGGTGGTGATCGGCGCCGGACTTCTCCTTCGCAGCTTTCTGATTCTCGAACGCGCGCCGCTAGGTTTCCAGACGAAGAGCGTCCTCACCTTTCGCGTGATTCCGCGCGGAGAAAGGTACTCGCAGTTGACGGGGCGCACGGAGTTCTATAAACAAGCCATTGAGCACATCGCAGGGCTGCCCCGGGTGAAGTCGGCCGCAGCCGTCAGTTTCATTCCGCTAACAAATGTTCGCGGCAGTAAGGGATTTTCCATCGAGGGCCGCGTCCCGCCTGCCGCTGGAGAAATCCCAATAGCGGGTTACGACGCCGTCACTCCTGGATATTTTGAATCGCTGCGGATTCCTCTTCAGAGTGGACGAGACTTTTCTTGGAGCGATACGCCGCAAGCCCAGCGCGTCGTCATCATTAACGAAGCCATGACGCAAACCTACTGGCCCGGTGAAGATCCTCTCGGGAAACGCATCAAGTTCGGTGCCGCCGACGATCCTTTCCCGTGGTGGACGATTGCAGGAGTCGTCGGCGACATTCGTGAATTCGACGTGCTGACTCCGCCGCGGCCGACTCTCTATCTCCCCATATCGCAAGCGGACGATTCAAATTATGTACTGCGCGATTGGGTGGTGCGAACGAGCGGCGATCCCCTTGCCATCGCTTCCTCGATTCGTGCAGCAATGCGGGAAGTGGATCCGGATCTGCCGGTATCTCGGCTGCGCAGCCTGGAGCAGGTGTGGAATCTTTCGGTGGCGCCGCAGCGGTTCAACTTATCGCTGTTTGCGCTGTTCGCCACGCTGGCATTGGTGCTAGCGGCAGTAGGAATTTACGGCGTGATGGCTTATAGCGTGGCGCAACGAACGCGCGAAATAGGCATCCGCGTAGCCATGGGTGCACAGCGCGCCGATGTGGTGAAGCTCGTGTTGGCACAAGGCGCGCGGCACGCAGCGTTCGGAATCATTTTCGGGCTGGCCGGAGCCTTCGCCCTAACGCGATTGATGGAGCGCCTTCTGTACGGTGTCCAGCCCACCGACCCCGCCACCTTTGCGAGTGTCACCTTGATTCTAACTTTCGTCGCGCTGCTCGCGTGTTACCTCCCTGCGCGGCGCGCGATGCTGGTCGATCCCATCGTGGCGCTGCGCTACGAATGACTATTGTAGTGGCCGGTCTTCAGACGGGTCCGTGTGGCGAGGAATGAAATGAGGCAATTGCGTGCATGGTTCGTGCGGCTTGGCGGACTCTTCCGCAGGAACCGTGGAGAGCGGGAACTCGCTGCGGAGATGGAGAGCCATCTCCAGATGCACATCGAAGACAATCTGCGCGCGGGCATGTCAGCGGTAGAAGCAAGACGAGAGGCATTAGTCAAATTGGGCGGCATCGAGCAAACAAAAGAAAGGTATCGTGACCGGCGCGGGCTTCCGCTGCTCGAATCGTTGCTCCAGGATTTGCGCTTCGCCTTCCGAATACTTCTGAAAAATCCCGGCTTCACGGCGGTGGCCGTGATGACCATGGCGCTGGGAATCGGCGCGAACACGGCGATGTTCAGTGTTGTAAACGCCGTGCTCTTGCGCCCGCTGCCCTATCGCGAGCCCGGCCGGCTGACGATTGTCTGGGCCAAAGACGATCGAGGCAAACCAGGCAACGTAGGTTACGCAACCTATGTGGACTGGCGGTCGCAGAGCAAGAGCTTTGAAGAGTTAGCTCTGTACCGATCCTGGTCGCCCGTGCTGCAGAGCAACGAACCGGAACAGTTGAGCGGATTACGCGTGACAAACAATTTTTTCCGCACGCTTGGTGTCCACCCCCAGTTCGGCCGTGATTTTCACCAAGAAGAAGACATCCCCAGCGCAAGTCATGTAGTCATTCTCAGCCACAACCTCTGGCAGAGGCGGTTTAATTCCGATCCCAGCGCCATCGGCAAAGCCATTACCCTGAATGCGACAGCTTACCTTGTCGTAGGCGTCCTGCCAGCCGATTTTCAATCCTTATTTTCCATGGATCCGCACGGCGGTCCGGTAGACATCTGGGGAGTGCTGGGGTACGACGCGTCACAGCCGTGGGCCTGCCGCACCTGCCAGCATCTGGTCGCCATTGGGCGTTTGCGGCAGGGTGTCCCATTTGCGGCGGCAAACGCCGACATGGACACGATATCCTCGGCGCTTTGGAAAGCCTACCCAAAGGACTATTCCGCATCCGGTGTAATCCTCACGCCGCTCCGCGAACATTTGGTCGGGCCCGTAAGTACCACGCTCTACACTCTCCTCGGTGCGGTGTCCTTTGTACTTCTCATCGCCTGCGCAAACATGGCGAATCTGTTGCTGGCGCGGGCGACTCGCCGCGAAAGGGAGATGGCCGTGCGTTCGGCGCTGGGCGGAGCGCGCGTGAGAATCGTGCGGCAGTTGCTCGTCGAGAACTGTTTGCTTGCTGCCTTCGGCGCGGCGGCTGGCCTGCTGCTCGCGTATTGGACGCCCCAACTGTTGCGCGTTCTGGGGGCAGGCGAATTGCCGCGTTTGGGGGAAGTAAGGGTAGATTCGCACGTCTTGCTGTTTACTATTGGCGTGGCTTTGCTGACAGGAATCCTTTCCGGCCTGGCGCCGGCGCTGCGTTTGTCAAAATCCAATCTAAATGATGCTCTGAACGAAGGCTCGCGCGGAACGTCGATGGGCTCGGGCCAGCACGTTCGCGGCCTGCTCGTGGTTTCGGAGATTGCGCTTTCCCTGACATTGCTGGTTGGAGCTGGATTGCTCTTGCGCAGCCTTTCGCAGGTTCTCGGCGTTTCGGCGGGCTTTGATCCAAATCACGTTTTGACGATGAGAATCTCCGTCCTCGGCCAGGGGTACAACGACAACGAAGTCCTGCGGCGGTTCTTTGCGAATGCGCTGGCAAGTATTCGCGCATTCCCCGGGGTGCAATCAGCCGCGGTGACAAGCCAGGTCCCGCTCGGCGGCAATGTGGATCGCTACGGTTTCCATGTCGAAGGAAAGATTCATGCGAACCCTGAGCTCGACGAAAGTGCCGAGCGGTTCTGCGTTTCTCCAGGCTATCTCGACGCGATGCGCATCCGTCTCCTGCGCGGAAGAGACATTTCCGAAAGCGATACGGCGACTGCTCAACAGGCGATATTGATCAATGAAACTGCAGCCCGCAGTATGTGGCCCGCAGAGGACCCTATCGGCAAGCGCGTCAAGCTCGGCGGGCTCGATCAACCATGGTGGACGGTGGCCGGAGTTGTCGCGGACATTCATCATTCTGGCCTCGACGTTGCTCCCACCATGCAGTTCTACGTTCCACATGCCCAATGGCCGTTCCCTGATTCCGACATGACCTTCACAATTCGTACCTCTGGGCCGCCAAGCTCTCTGTCTTCCGCCGCACAACAGGCAATTCATCTTCTTGATCCAACGCAGCCACTTTCGCGGGTTATGCCGCTCGACGATTACGTCGGGCTTTCTGTCCAGGGCAGGCGCTTTTCCTCAATCTTGCTCGCAGGCTTCGCAGCCATCGCCCTCTTGCTCTCCGCTCTTGGAATCTACGGAGTCACGGCCTTCAGCGTTGCGCAAAGGACTCGCGAGATCGGCATCCGGATGGCCTTGGGGGCGGAAGAGAAGGAAGTTTTTTCGCTCCTGCTTCGGCAATCGGTGGTCCTGGTCGCTTTCGGTATCGCCCTGGGTGTCGCTACTTCGGCCGCGCTCACAAGATTCCTCGCGAGCATGCTGTTCGACGTGAGACCCACCGATCCGGCGACGTTTGTGAGTGTGGTGGTTCTGCTGGTGGGTGTGGCGGCGCTGGCGTGCTGGATCCCCGCCCGTCGCGCCACGCGCGTCGATCAGCTGGCAGCGTTACGCTACGAATAAAGAACGATTTTCGCCTTTCCAATTTCGCGTTTCAAATCTCGATTTCCGAATCTCGCTCTCAGGGTTTTTTCTTCTTAAAAAGTCCCCCAAGCGCATTTATCGCATCCGCTGGATTCTGCCCTTGCGCTTTGGTCGCGCCCGCTGCGGAACTGCCGCCGAGACAGCCGAGTTTGGATTTGAAGAGATCGGCAGCGACGCCGCCGATATCCGGAATAAATTTCGGCTCGGCCGTGGTGCCCTGAATCTGAAATGGAACCTTCAACCCGCTACTGGTGCTGCACCCGCCGCCGCCACCGCCGCCGCCGCTAACCTTTCCAAGGAGCTCGCCAAGCGTTCCGGCTGCGCCACCCGCCGCGGATCCTGAGCTTGCCGCGCTGCTCGCTTCTTTCGAGAGTGTGGCGATCATCTTGAAGTCGAGCGCGTTCTTCGCGTCCACTGTTCCCGCGCCGGTAAGCTCCCCGATCGTGGGAACCACCGCTAGGAAGTTGTCCGCTCTGAGACCGTCCGTTGCCATGCGCAGATTCGACGTGAGCTTCTCAATGTTGAGGTCCTTACCCGATTTAATTCCCGCCAGCGAAGCCACCGATGACATTTTTGAGCCGAGATCGAAATTCGCAAGCACCCCGTTAAACAGCCCGACGGTGCCGGCGGTAACGAGCCTGTTGGTCGGCCCCGTGAGGTTCAAATCTGTGCTCAGTGTGCCCGCCTCTAGGGTCGCGCCCTTGGGAAGATGAATCCCCAGCGCGGGAAGGAACGCCTCCAGGTCTTTTGCGGGCATGTCCTTGGCGTCCAGCTTGATGTTGACCACCGTGTCTTCCCCGGCTGCTGAATAAGTCCCGTTCAGATGCGCCACCGCGCTCCCGATATTGAGAGTCGAAGGATTGAGCACGCCGGCATTCTTGCGCAAATTGTATTTCGTATCGAAATTCACCGTGACCGGCACGCCGGCGGGCGATCCTCCGGCGACCAACAAAGCTTTCGAGAATTTCACCGTGCCCTTCGTCTGCGCTTCCCCGCCTTGTGACGACAGATTGCTTTCCAGATCAACAAGGCCGCCAAGTCCCAGCGAAGGATCGAGCAGACCGGTCGAAGCCAGATTCAACGAACTCACGTTAAGCTTGGCATCGAGTGGAGTGAGCGACGTATCGGTTTGATCCACTGGGCCAAGCGTGCCGTCCAGCTTGAATGTGCCGCCTCCGGGCAAATCGGCGGTGACGGTGACGGGGAATTTTGAAGTGATGGAAACGTCGGAAGCCGTGACGTTGACGTGGTCGTACGTGCTGCGCTTCTCCGAATTCGTCGAGCCTACGACGATGCTGCCATTGCTCAGCGTAAGTTTCTTGATGGAAATGTCCGCGGCGTTTGCGGCGCCGGCGGATTTTTCAGGATGCGCCTGCTTGGCCTTCGCCGCCGCCCCGCCCAACGAAGAATAATTCCACACGCCGGCCGGATTGTGCAGCAGCGTCACCTGCGGGCTGGCAATCGTCACGCCTGTAACATTCAGTTTCTTCGAAAAAATCAGCGGCATCATTTCAACGCCTACGTTCATTGACTTAGCGGTCAGGAACGGACCAGAGCTGAACTTGGGATCGTCGCCGATAGAGAGACTCTCGGCAGAAACCGACCCGCTAATCAGCGACAGGCTCAAATTTCCGAGTTCCACTTTGCGGCCAAGCGCGGCAGAGGCTTTCTCTTCAATCGTCGGCCGGAACTGATTCACCGGAATCAAGAACGGCACAATCAGAACTAGCACCACCAGCACTCCCACAACGATAAGCAAAATCTTTAGTGTCTTTTTCATGACAACCTCCGATACGGAAGGAGCGAGAGCAGGCTAAGTGCGGCGACACGATGGTAGCACGGACAAGGCCAGGCAAGTAGAGCCATGGACTTCGACGCTGGACAGTAGAACTTGGGAAGGTTCTGTTGTGGGCCCGCCCTTAGTGGACAGTTCATAGAGTGGAGGTGCCCCTGGCAGCCGCCCCACTTTTTTGCTCACTATCAATCAAAGACAGTATCGGTTCGAGTTAGCTTCAACCATCTGCTCTTCGCCGCGCAGATTGCAGCAGAGCGGTAGCGACGTTCTTCCAAGACTGGCGCAGTCGCCTGCTCGCCTCACCGTGTGAATCGCGTCTTGCCTTCTTTGCAAGCGGATGTAGCTTTAGCGTTCGAGCCCGAGAAGTACGCGTTCCGAATCAGAACTCTATGCGCAAGGAGCCCTGAATCACACGCGGTCCGCCGCCCACCACACCTGCCGTCGTACCAACTGCCGTGGCTGTAGCGCTGCCAACCGTAGCTGTGATTTTGCCGAAGTTCCCGCTGCTTTGGTTCATAACAGGATTGGCAAAATTCGTATGGTTGAAGAGATTGAAAAAGTCCGCGCGGAAGCGTAGGTGGACTCTTTCCGTATGCAGCGGGAAGAGCTTTGATGTGGCAAAATTCCAATTCTGCAATCCCGGGCCGTAGTATTGATTGCGGCCGGAAGTGCCCAGGCGTCCCGGGTGGGGATTCGTAGTGAGGCTCGAGAAATACGTCTTGTCGAAAGCCGCATCCGGATTGCGGTTGTTCTGCTGAAGCGGTCCGGTTCCAACGACGTCGGGGCGGTCGTTGAATTGATTAAAGCCGCTGAAGTCAGCGGAGGTGTTAAATACCGTGAACGGCGTGCCAGACTGGATGCTGGTGTTGCCGGAGATTTGCCAACCACCAAATACCTGGCGGTTCACGCCCTTGTTCCACCCAAGGAGCCGGTGACCCGGGCCGATTGGTAGATCGACTACATACACAAACACCGCGCGGTGCCGAATGTCGAAAGAAGACGGTCCACGATCCGCCGCCAGATTGTTGCGGTCATCAAGCCCCGCCCGTTCCCCGGTCGAGCCAAAAAACGACGAGCCATTGTCAATGGACTTCCCGATGGTGTACGAACCTTCGAAGTAGATACCATGGCGTCCCTGATACCTGGCAATCGCTACGGCGCTGTTGTAGTTGGAATTGCCGATGTCCACGCCGGTTCCGATTGAGCCGAAAAACGGGGCCGGGAAAATCTGCGTGTTAGGAGCCTGGTTCCCGCGTTTGGTCGGATCATTCACGACGACGCTTGGCTGATTCTGGTCGATGAACAAACCCAGCTTGTGAGCAGCCGAACCCTGGTAGTCAACTTCGAGAGAGAACGCATTACCAAGTTGGCGCTGAATGCCGAGGCTGTACTGATAGATGTAAGAGCTGCGAAGGTTTTGATCTTCAGCACTCAGACCTACTAGGCCGACTTGGTTGGGTTGGCCAACGTTCTTCACGAGGGGAACGTTCTGATTGAGCCCGACTGCGTAAGAGAATTTCCCAGGCTGCGTCGTGCCGGCCACCTGCGTGGTAGTCAGATTGAAAGGCGCATTGAGTGCCATATTCGCGGGAATATTGTTGAAAACCTCGTCATATCCGACGCGGAATCCCCCTCGGATTACGGTCTTGTCGTTTCCAAATACGGACTTGGCAAACCTCGGCGTGTAGCCGAAACCAACCACCGGGGCGAAGTTGTTCTTGTCCGCATTGGTACCGGTGTCAGAGAGCGCAGAGGGTGCCTGAGTAAGGAAGAAAGAGGCGGGGCCGCTCTTCGTAGTGTCAATCGCGAGCACTTTGTCGCTGCCCAATAGGACCGGGCCAACACCGGGAATGAAGTTGGTGGCTTGGTTGCGAACCTGATGAATGGCAGAAGGATATTCGTAGCGGACACCGTAGTTCAAGGTGAGATTGTCCTTCACCTTGTAGGAATCCTGCCAGTAAAGGTCCCACGGGTAGCGCTGCCAGTACGCCAAGGTAGAACCAAATAGCAGGGTTGCGGTATTGACATTGCCGGCTGCGAAATCCGCGAAATTGGAAAAATTAAACTGGCCGCGGGCAGAACCATCCAGGAAGCGGCGCGCATCTTCGCGGCGGGCGTGCGCACCCATCCGGAAGGAGTGCTTGGAAGCGCCGAACGGTGCGATCCAGGAAACGTTGTCATACGCCTCATAGGTGTTCGTAATCCGCCCTTGTGGCAGGTTGCTCGTGCTGCCAAGAGGGGCAAAGCCGCCGCTTACGCCAACGGTGGGCAATCCGGAATCGAGCTGGTTGGAGCTGGCATGCACGATGCCCGGAAGCGGATTACCCGCCGCGTCGACAAAGATCTTGGAGGCGTCGAAACCGGCGTCTTGCACGGTGATAAAGGTCTTATTGCGGGAAAAACCGACGCGAAGCTCATTCAGCAGCCGCGAAGAAAAGGTGTGCGTGTAATCGACTACGCCTGAATCGCTCGCCGGCGAGTTGGCATTGCCGCCTAACAGCGGCAGCGCACCCGGTGTAAAGGTGGTGCCCCCATATTGAGCCCATCGTGCAGAGAGGTGATCTTTTTCGCTGAAGTTGTAGTCGACCTTCACGAGACCGGTTTCGTCGAATGTCGTGGCACCGACGTTGGCGATGAAGTTACTGGTACCCGCAGGGGCGTTGAGATTCGTGGGATTTGGCCAGAACTGCAGCAAGGACTTCGAGATCGGATCGGTGACGGTGGCGCGTTCAGCCGCTGTCGGTACGCGGGTCAAGCTGACTGTCGGAGCTACTTGACGGAAGCCTTCGTAGGATAGAAAGAAGAACATTCTATCCGTCAAGATTCGTCCGCCTACGGTTCCACCGTACTGGTTGCGGTGCAGCGGATTCTTGGTTCCTTTATTCTTGTTGGTGAAAAAATCCGCGGCGTCCAGCACGGAATTGCGCAGATACTCGAAGGCTGTCCCGTGAAACTGATTGCCGCCGCTCTTTGTAACGATGTTCACCTGTCCACCCGTGCCCCGACCAAACTCCGCCGTGGCCACACTGGTTTGAACGGCAAACTCCTGCACGGCGTCAGTGATGCGAAAATTGCCAAGCGCTGAGTTAATCTGCGTGTCGATGTTGCTGACACCATCCAGCAGGAAGATGTTGGATTGCGAACGAGCGCCGGACACATTGAAGCCTCCACCTTGCGTCCCCGCGGATGATGGCAAGACACCCGGAGTTAGCAGGGCCAGGTCCAGGTACTGCCGTGCGTTCAGCGGCATGTTCGATATGACCTGGCTATCAATTACGTTGCTTAGGGTGCTCCTCTCGGCCTCCAGCAGTGGAGCCGCTTCACCCGAGACCTCAATAGTCTCCGCAACACTGCCGACAGCAAGGGTAGCGTCCAGATGGGTGATCTGGTCCACCTGCACCACGATGTCGTTCACCGCTACTTTCTTGAAGCCAGCAGCTTCGACACGCAGGGAGTACACGGCCGGAGCCAGCTGCAGGAACTGAAAACTCCCATTGCCGTCACTTACGGTCTCTTCCTTAGCGTTAGTAGACACTTGGATGAGTGTCAATTTCGCACCCGAAATCACCGCCCCACTTTGATCCTTAACGAACCCGGCGATGCTCCCAGTCGGCGAAGCCGAGACTGTCGGGGCGAAAATCAATACACACGCGGAAAGGAGAGTCCACAAAATTCGAGATATTCTGGATTTCATGCCTGCCTCCGTCGAAATTCTTGCAAAGGAGCCTGTTTAACAAGCCTGGAGCAACCCTCATGCCAAAGTGGAACAGACCTCTCCTCCGACTAACCCACGTTGTTTCTAGAAGAATCTATGTATAGTCATCCTTAATTTAGGTATGAGTTTTCGTAAATCCAGTTTTTGGAATTCACCGTTTCAGACCACGCAGTAATGGTACCCGACACAACGATGAATGACAGCGTAGTGGCCCTAATGAGCGAGTTGGAGAGTGGGGCAGCTTGATGCGTTCAGACTCTGCATGCCGCAACCTCAGGTGATCCTTCAGAAATGGCCCGTACCCTGCCCCGATGGTCATCCTTTCCCAGGCCAGTCGCAGCCTGATCGCCATCTATGCCCAGACGTCATCCGCGGCGCCGCAAATGCGCGAACAGGAGAAATCATCGTCATGAAGTCGGAAGGGAGCCTCCAACCCACAAGATGTGGCAGTATGCGGTGAGCGATGTGCGGAGCTCCGAAATAGGAAGGCGTGCCAGTGACCAAAATTCCGCCGCTGTTGGCGCTCATCGCGGGCTTCGCCATTGTGCTTGGGCTCCCGATCGGGCTGTACCTGCTGCTGACCCGCGGCCGGCGCCGCGCCGTGAGAGAAATCCGGCAGGGAGCGGAAGAGCGGGGCTGGCGATACAAACTGCGGCACTGGCAAGGCAATCCCACCGCGTTTCGCATCGAGGGCGCGACCCGCAGCGGGTTGAACTGGATCATGAAATCGGGAGGCACGCGCGTCTATGACAAGGGCTGGACCACCGTGCTCGGCCTGCGTGTTCCGATACTCGGAGGCGAGGTGGACGTAACCATCCTGCCTCGCGAGCCCGGCCACGCGTCGTCGACCGCGAGTATGGCCATGACTTCGGCAGCCGAGGCGCGCGTTGCAGCCTTCAGCGGCGCGATTGCCAGCGGCGTGGAATTCTTTCAGCACGCGCAGGAACTGCCCAGTGGCTTGGCCGCATTCGACACGGCGTATCGAGTGCTGGTGCTGACCAAACAGTTTAGCCAGCCGCCAGTGGACGCAGCGCTCGCCGGGCACATTCTGCATTGGCCGGAGAATACGATCGCGCCGCATTCCATGCTGGCGTGGCGAGATGCGTTCGGTTTTTGCGTGGACGCTCGATTGCCAGGGCCGCCGAACTGGAACACGGTTTGCTATCTCGCGTCGGTGGTGGAAGAATTGTGCGCGCGTGTACCCGCGCCGATTCTTCCCGCGGCGCCGCCAACGTTGTTTGACCGCATACTCGGAAGATTTTTGAGGCCGTAGAAAACCGATGGCGACATTGTCAAAGCTGAGTGGAGCGCGGCCGGAAGCGATAGAGCCCGTGATGGTGCGCGTGCCGGAGGGCTGGTTCGCGATGGGTTGCGAAACGGGGCGCGACGACGAAAAACCGGTCCATCGCGTGTGGGTGGATGCCTTTGCGATGGCGGCCTTTCAAGTGACGAACGCGGAGTTCGCGCGCTTTCTTGCGGCGACGGGTTCAGCTTCCCCGCCGCACTGGATGGAGGAAAACTTCAACGACCCGAAGATGCCGGTAGTGGCGGTGTCATGGCACGAAGCCGCTCGCTATTGCGAGTGGGTGAGCAGCGTGGCCGGCAAACTCTACCGTTTGCCCACCGAAGCCGAATGGGAACACGCAGCGCGTGGTGGCGCGGAAAGTTTGTTGTATCCGTGGGGCGATGCGCCTCCGGAGATGGTCCCCGATTACGCCAGGCGCTGGAGGCTGGGGCCAGAGCCGGTGGGGCTGTACGCGCCGAACGCTTACGGGCTCTACAACCTTGGCGACAACGTCCATGAATGGTGCGCCGATTGGTATGACGACAGCTACTATGCGTACTCGCCGGAACGAAATCCGCTGGGGCCGAAGCACGGGGCCCGCAAGGCTTCGCGAGGCGGATCGTGGCGGCATCATATAAAGGTTACGCGCACTGCGGCGCGTTCCAGCATTCCGCCGGAATTCCAATACGCGGACTACGGATTTCGCGTCGCGCGAACCTTGGCTCGGTGAAAACGCGGCCGCGGTTTGCAGTCGAAAGAAAATGGCGGGAGCAAATTAGTGGCGCGCAATGAGGCTGCAAGAATGAAATTTGGGTTCATGCTAGGATTACTGAATGCGGCATGGTCCATCTTTTTTGCGCCTTGTGGCGCTGTGCATGTTCGTCGCCGCACCGGCGGCCGCGCAACAGGCGCCGAAGCCGCAGGATCTTCCCGACGCGCCTGCCGCAAAACAGCAAAGCCAGCCGCAGAAACACGGAAACCCGTTCAATACAACCATCGAAGTTCTGGGGCGGAAGTCTATTTTCTTTCCCAGTATCGCGACCAGCGCCGGCCCGTTGAGCAGCAAACAAAAATTCGAGCTATTTGCCGGTGAAAGCGTGGCTCCTTCCCGTTTTCTCGGTTCCGCCGCCGGAGCGGCGATCGGCCAGGCGCAAAATTCCCTGGAGGGATATGGCCAGGGATGGGGCGGTTACGGAAAACGTTTCGGATCTTCAATGGCTACGGCAGCGTCGACCAATTTCTTCGGAACGTATCTCATTTCGTCCATGCTGCACCGCGATCCGCGGTACTTCGTGACGCTGCATGGCGGCGTTGGACACCGCGTCGGTTACGCGTTGAGCCGCATCGTAGTCGCGCGCACGGATGAAGGAAAAAATGCAGCAAATTGGGCGGGTATGCTGGGCCCGCTGCTGGCCGAGAGCCTCGCG
>WNFP01004307.1_pt1 | contig 16879 bp, 13 predicted proteins | sample 5400201 | NCBI WGS metagenome assembly WNFP01 (sample SAMN13153355, study PRJNA577476) | soil metagenome | isolation source: 115 cm saprolite under Madrone tree | place: USA:California | collected 2016-06-14 | reverse complement strand
CTTCGGTTTGATATCTGAATCGCGAGATAGACCGCGATACCAAGAGCGATGCTCAGGATGTTTATCGCAGCAAGGACCTTGTGTCTCAACGCATACCGGACGACATGCTCAAGGAAAAACCTCACCTGTTTTTGCCGTACTCTCCTCCCGTGGCTGCGGCAAGCAGAGAACTCTGCAGTGTTTGCAGAAATCCTTCGTCGGTAATCTTTCGACCGTCCGGATCGGTCACGTAGAAGCTGTCAAAGGCCGCCCCCTTTTCTGTCGCGACACGCGACAGCGCAATATTGACCCCCGCGCACGAGAGGCGGAAAAGTACATCGTATAGCAAGCCAAGACGGTCTGCAGTTTGGAGATCGATCACAGTATAGCTGGGATGAATCTGATTAGATATGACAAGCTTCGTTGGGAAATCCATTCCCAGCGGCAAATGGAACGCCGTACGCTTACGGGCTTTCTCGAGAAGCGGACCAAAATCATAATCAATGTTTTCAAGTGAAGTCTGCAGCACGGATTCGACCAGCTTTTGATCGTGCTCATCGGTGACCGGCCGAAAACTGGTGTCGCACACCCTGAAAACTCCTAACATCAGATTATCAACGCGGGTGTAAGCATCAGCGCTCAAAATGTTGATCGTCGCCACTGCGAAAGAGCCTGCTATTTTTGCCATCAGCGCAGCTCGATCCCATGTACAAATCCAGCATTCACTGTGACCCTGGTCCGGTTTGCTATGCCACCTTACAACCGCCGCAAGGCCTGGAGCAGGATCGCGAAATCTGGACTCGAGAAAAGTCCGAAACATCCGGAGATGCCCGATGATTTCATTGATCTGATGACTTTGAAAATAGCGATCCGGCATCGAATGAAAATGAACCTCGATTTCCTCTTCGAAATCTTTGGCCATTTTCTTGGTAACAGCTTCCTGCAGGTCATTCCTTTCAATTCTCCGTTCGGCGAAGTATTTTCGGCCATCATGGAGATAACTGGACGTAGCGTGATGGAGATGCCAGACCAGTGTTTCCTTCCAATCCGACCAATTTTGGCCACCCGTTCCCTGCCCATCTGCAAGGGTCAATAGCATTAGCGCATCAAGATTTTCAGGGCTTCGCACAATTTCTGCAAAATCGGCGATCGTCGCTGGATCTTCCAAATTTCGGCGCTGCGCTATCTCGGAAAGCGTCAAGTGATGATCAACCAGCAAGATTAGCTTTCGCCTGCGCTCCGGGGATAACTGGAGGCGCGCCGCGACCTTTTGCGCACTCAGAGCGCTGGCCTCTGCGTGATGGCGCGCCCCGGAAGCTTTGCCGGTGTCATGAAGCAGAAGCGCGAGATAAAGCACATAGGGATCTTCAAGATTTCGGAAGAGCGTTTTGTACTGCGCAAGCTTCGGATCCTCAGTATCTATCAGCAGATCAAGCTTCTCAATACAGACCAGCGTATGCTCGTCAGCCGTGTACCGGTGAAAGAACTCATGTTGCACCAGGCAAGTCAGATCGCCAAACTCCGGAAGATATCTACCCAGAAAATCAACCTCATGCATCATTCGTAGAATATGGCCGACCTGGCCCTTGCGTGATAAAATCGCCTGGAATGTTTCACGAACCGCGCGAGCATACTGGAAGGTGCGATTCACCAAGCGTGTCCTGCGCCGGATCAGCTGTTGAAGATCTGAACTGAGTTCCATCTCACGCTGCTGCGCGTACAGGAAGACGCGCATCAGGCGAAATGGGTCTTCATGAAAAATCTCCCGATTCTCAAAATAGATCAGTCTCTCATGGCTGTAAAACCCGTCAAAATGCTCCGTCTTGAGTTTTCGGTTCGCTAGAAAACCGAATACCGGTTTTTCCTCTTTCTCTGTAATTACCGGCAAACGGAATTGTTCGGTGACCCGTTGTGTCGTCAGATAGATCGTGCGCGCGTGCTGGTAGTAGTCGCGCATGAAAGTTTCGCTTCTGCGCAAGACATTCTTCTGGGGATAATTCAGTCTGCCAGCGATCTGGCCCTGAAAAAAGAGCGTCAAAACATCGGAAGGACGCTTGCTCAGGTAGTGAAGATCGGTGCGCACCCTCAGAAGAAAGTCGTACGCACGATCAATCGCGCGGCAATCGCTTTCGCTGATGTATTTACGTTCCACCAGCTTCGAGGTACTCATAACACCTTCGCGAAAGAAACAGATCCACTGCATGTTATGATAGTCACGCAGACCGCCGCATCCGTTTTTAACATTCGGTTCCTGCATGAAAACTGAACCCCCGTATTTGCGATGGCGTTCGTCCTGATTTTCCACACGCCATTCCAAATAACTCTTCACCTGCCCCCTGACGCATCGTTCAAAAAAATCGCGCCTGAACTTCGAATGCAAACGATGATCCCCGGCAAGAAATCGAGACTCCAGGAGGGAGGTTTTGGTCACTACGTCGGAATTTGCCAGCTGGATCGCACCGTTAATAGAGCGCGTTGAGTGTCCCACCTTAAACCCCACATCCCACAGCATGTACAGGATCTGTTCGACAATCTCTGCAATCTCGGCCGCAAGGCGATGGCTATCGTGAAGGAACAGGATATCGACATCGCTATAGGGATTCAGTTCTGCTCGGCCGAACCCGCCAATTGCAAGCAAGGCCACCGGCGGCGTGCGCTCCGCGAATGCGGATCCCTCTAGCGCGCCGTCAAACAAGTGACGTAGAATGACGTCCAGTAAGGCCGCGCGATCCCGGACAATCTCCAGACCGCTCGCTCCCGAAGAATGCTTCAACCGGATGCGGTGCTCTTCGATCTTTAGGAACTTTTTGTAGAGATCCAGCCGCTCTCTCAAGCGCTTGCTTCCCTCAGATGTCAGCTCTCGTTCGGCGTGTGCGAGATACACAAAATCAATGCGATTGCATGAATTTTCCCCTCGCGCGGACGCAGAGCAGCCGAAGCTTCATCCTACGCTCCGTTTTCTCGCAGCCAGGCATCTACTCAGGAACTGGTGGTGGAAGCGCTTGATGGGCAAAGAGTTAGGCGTTCAGCGATGGAGCGTGATTTTTGATTAGAACAGGACCAGCCGTCAATGATTGGAGGGCCGGATCTCCGAGCCAGCCGGCTTCGATCGGATCGGCGCACTGAGTGTACAACTGGGCCTCAAGCAGATTTGCCCAGGACCGCATGTACGCGACTGCGTCCTGACGTTGATTCCTTTCCAAATAACGAAAACCGCCCGGCAAATTTCGCAAAACCTCCCCATCGGTAAGATCCTCGAGATTGCGCAGATCGGTTGCAGTGAGGCCAAGCTCGAAGAGTGCATCCACGACGCGGTCAAGCAAAGCGCCGGTCTGTGGGCAGAAATCGTCCGGAATTTCGCTCCACTCGGCGAGCCTGCAGAACGCGCCTCGGTGGATCTGAACAGCGGTAAGCCGGGTAGCCGTTTGAGCAAGGTGGCCGCAATTGCATTTGCCGAAATGGCTCCATTGATATTCTGCACCCCCTTCAATCCGATCAGCTGTTTCCCTTAAGATTTGCACAAGCGCTAGGTTGGGTGTTGCCACGCCTGAGCGTACTCAAATTTGCCGCTCCCGGCAACGCTTCATCTATCGATCCGTTCGCTCCCTGAGCTGTTCCAATTTCCTTAAAAAATTTATCTCACGCTGACGATGCTCTGCCACGACTGCAGATGGCGCCCGCTGAACAAAGCTTTGGTTTGCGAGCTTGGCCCGCACCGTGGCCAGTTCCGCCTCCAGCTTCGCTATTTCCTTTGCGATTCGTTCTCTTTCCGCGGCCAGATCGACTATTCCCTCAATCGGCATGAAAACCTGACCCAGCGGCGTCAGGGCAAACGGAATCCCCCGCCCGGCAACAAAGTCTGGGTCGACTTCGAAAGGACCGGCGTTCACCAGCCGGGCGAAAACTCTGAAGTCGTTTCGAGCAGGAGCCCTAAGGACCATGCGCACCTTTTTGTTGGAGGGAATTCGATACTCGGCTCTTAGATTCCGAACGATCGTCGTCGCCTCATAGATCTGCTTTGCCAGCAAGATCTCGGACGGAACCAGCAGACGGTTATCGGCGCGAAGGTTACCGAGATCGGCAAATTGTATGCTGCCGCTGCCAAAACCCATCCGCCGCCAGAGCTCTTCGGTGATATGCGGCATGAACGGATGCAGCAATTTCAGCACGCGGACTAAGACAAAATCCAAGACCTTTAGGCAGTTGTCGACGACCGCGGAATCGGAGCTTTGCAGTTCCGTTTTGGCCGCCTCCAGGTACCAGTCGCAGAAATCGCTCCAGAAGAATTCATAAAGCGATTGCGCTACTTCCGTGAACGCATAGTTCGCATAGCCGTTTTCCACGCGCTCGACCGTCCGATTCAGACAGTCCAGCACACATGCCGAAAATGCGCTTATTTTCTCCGGCAACACTCCTTCGACCAGCGGACCTTGAAGCTGTCGAAAACGGCACGCGTTCCAAAGCTTGTTTGCAAAGTTTCTCCCTTCTTCAATCTGTTTCTCGTCGAAGCGAATATCCTGGCCCTGGGGTGCGATCCGCATCAGCCCGAATCGCAATCCATCGGCTCCATATCTGGTAATCAAATCAAGCGGGTCCGGAGAATTCCCGAGGCTCTTGGACATCTTGCGTCCCTGCAAGTCACGAATAAGCCCAGTGAAAAATACATTCTCAAACGGAATCTTGCCCTGATATTCGAAGCTCGCCATGATCATGCGTGCGACCCAAAAAAAGATGATGTCCGGCGCGGTCACAAGATCCTGGGTCGGATAGAACTTTTTACGGGTTGGTTCGTCCATGGTCGCAAAAGGCCATAGCCAGGACGAAAACCAGGTATCGAGAACATCTTCATCCTGGTCCCAATTTTCCGGATCCGCAGGCGGATCGATATCCACATGGACCCGATCAGGATCATTCTTATGGTACCAGACCGGAATTCTATGGCCCCACCATAACTGGCGGCTGATACACCAATCCTGAATATTCTCGATCCAGTGTTCAAATGTCTTGATCCAGCGATCCGGTCGGAAGCGTGTCTGTGAACTGGAGACCGCTTCGATAGTTTCCCGGATGCGCGGATATCTCAGGAACCATTGCTCACTCAATCGCGGTTCGATCGGGACGTTGCCGCGTTCGCTGTACCCGACGTTGTTCTGATAAGCTTCCTCTCGAACCAACAGCCCGAGTTCGCCCAACTTCTCTGCGGCGCGCTTGCGGGCTTCGAAGCGATCCAGCCCGACGAATTCTTCTCCGGCTAGTGTGTTCATGGTGCCGTCAGGGTTCAACACGTCAACGATTTCGAGTCCGTGGCGCTGGCCAATCTGAAAGTCCAATTTGTCATGCGCCGGAGTGACCTTGAGCACTCCCGTGCCGAACTCCGTATCAATCTCCTCGTCGGCGACAATCGGGATCTTTGCGCGAGGAAATGGTCTCCAACAATGCTTGCCTATAAACCGGCTGTAGCGGGAATCGGTTGGGTTGACTGCAACCCCAGTGTCTCCCATCAGCGTCTCGGGACGGGTCGTGGCAATCTCCAGGAATGTTCCAGGATTCTCGACGACTTCGTATCGCATGAAATACAAAACTCCGGCCGTTGACACAGGAATCACCTCCTCGTCAGACAAAGCCGTCTGGTAGAGCGGATCCCAGTTTACCATGCGTCGGCCGCGATAAATGTATCCCTTTCGATACAGATCAACAAACGTCTCCTGCACGATTCGGCTATACCCGGGATCCATCGTAAACCGCTCGCGAGACCAATCACAGGAGCATCCCAGCTTCTTGAGTTGGTCAATGATGATCCCGCCATACTTCTCTTTCCACTTCCAGACCTCCTGGACGAAGTCGTCTCGCCCAAGATCATGCTTTGTCTTTCCTTCGGCCCGAAGCCGCTTTTCGACGACGTTTTGCGTTGCTATCCCGGCGTGGTCCGTGCCCGGCAGCCAAAGGACTTCTTTCCCCTGCATTCGAGCGCGACGCGCCAGAATGTCCTGGATCGTGTTATTCAGTACATGACCCATCGTAAGTACGCCGGTTATGTTCGGCGGGGGAATGACGATGGAATAGCTTGGCTTTCGGGAGTCTGGATCAGCCTGGAAGCATTTTTCTTCCAGCCAGATACGATACCATTTCTCCTCTACCGACTTCGGTTCGTAGGCGGTCGAAATCTCGGCGCTCATGGGAAGCGGAATCTGATGCGGACCGCACCAAGACGCAATAGAAACCGCCGAATGATTCATATGCGGAAACAGAAGAAACTTGACTCATCTGCAATCAGCTTTGCTTTTCAAGGATTCTCGTGACTGACGCAAGGGAGGTCAATCGGCCGGCATCAGGAAATGCTCCCAATCCGCGACATTATGAGCATTGCGGATAAAATAGGTCACCGGCAGCTCTCTGGGCGTTTGTGGTCTTTTTTTGAGCTGCAGCCCAACCTCTTCGGGCAGGCGATTCCCTTTCAGACTGTTAACTCGCTTATCAGCAAGAACGCAATTCTCCCACGATGTTATCCCTCCGCGCGACCGCGGAACAATGTGATCGATATTCCCTTCGTTCGGAGCAAGTTTCCTTCCCGTATATTGACAGCGACCGCCGTCCCGTTCCCAGATCCCTTTCGCCGACAGTTTTGGGCGTCGCCTCGGCACCTTGTTGTAGCGTGCCAGCACAAGGACGGTGGGAATTCTAACCAAACCACGCACGGTGCGCACCGCATAGTCCTCGTCACGGACTGGAAGAGCAATCCAGTCGTGCCATCGGACTGGCCGCATATCTCCGACTCCAAGCATGTCAAGCGCTGTCGCATTGCCATTTGCCATCATGCAAAAAGCCTGGGCAGGCGTTTTGACGTCTATCGCCTGCCAATTTCGATTCAGCACGAGAACAGTTGATTTGTGCAAGACATCGTTCATACGTCTTCGAATCAATCGTACCGGCAGAAAAACGTTGAACAAATGACCTAAAAGAAGCTGTTCGTCCAGCAGAGAAAGATGGCTTTTCTTATGAATCTGATTTGTGATTACCATACGCACCCTCAGGGTCATGAGGTCCGCCCCTACACGATTGAGTTGCTACGACCCTGGATCGAGCGATGCCGCGCGAGGGGAATCCGAAGCATTGCGTTCACGGACCACGACAGGTACCTGGCAGGCGTTGACTTCGGCGTACTTGATTCCCTGCGCGGACAATTTCCTGATGTTGAGATCCTGGCTGGAATCGAACTGGATAACGATCCCGCAACCTCCGCGGGCGGTCTGCGATGGGTCGAGGCCAATTGGGATCGGCTCGATTTCGTTCTGGGATCGGTGCATTTCTTTGCCGGCGAGACTGAAATGCTTGATCGGGTCGGCAAGCTGGAACAGTTCGAATCGCGCGGTTTGTCCGGCGCGTTCGAACAATACGTCCTGGAATTGGAGAAACTCATTTCCAGGGGCCAGATCGATTGCCTGGCTCACTTGGATCTCGTTAAGATCCATGGATTGCGACCACATGACTACGATCCAGCCGAGTTCTTTCTACCGATCCTTCAACTGGCAAAAACGGCCGGACTTGCGATCGAAGCCAGCACCGCGGGCTGGCGAAAACCTGTTGGAGAGCAATATCCTCACGCCTCGATCTTGAGGGCGGCGGTTGAACTCGATATACCGGTGACGACCGCCTCAGATGCCCACTCTTATGTGCAGGTAGCTGAAAATTACGATCGGCTGGCCGAATTGCTGCGATCGGGTGGTGTAACTCAACAGGTTACATTTCACGCGCACAATTGGAAATATGTCTAATGCGCCGGTTCCAGCAATGTCACACCCTGAACAATCCGAGTTTCCACAGAATTGATTTGCAACTGCAGTACGCGTTCGGCAGTTGGAAGAAAGGAATTTGAGCTGTCTGTCAGGGCTACATCCAGGCGGCCAGCCGTTTGCTTTAGGCTTTTAAGTCCGCGCTCCAACAATGTCTGCTTAACCGCAACGGCGCAATTCTTCGCAGAATCGACGAGCCGAATTCCAGGACCGGCAACTTCCTGAATAAGGCCCGCCAACAATGGGTAGTGCGTACAACCCAACACAAGTGTGTCAATGCCAGTTGCAATTAGCGGATCGAGATAACGGCGCAAAATCTCTTTCGTAATTTCCTCCTCCAACCAGGCCTCTTCCACCAGCGGAACCAGCAGAGGGCACGCCCGGCTGGTGACGCGAATGTCGGGATTGAGCGCGCGGATCGTACGTTCGTACGCCTCGCTTTGAATCGTCGATTTGGTTCCAATCACACCAACATTTCCTATACGCGTTTCTTTGACAGCGGCGCGCGCGCCCGGCGCAATCACGCCTACCACGGGAACCTTAAGCAACTCCTGCAATCGCGGCACGGCAAGGGAGGAGGCGGTGTTGCACGCCACCACAATCATCTTTGCGCCTTCGGCAAGTAACAGCCCGCAGATCTCGATGCTATAACGCTCAATTGTTTGACGGCTCTTGCCGCCATACGGCAATCGAGCGGTGTCTCCAATGTAGAATATGTCTTCGTAGGGCAACAAATCTCTTAGAGCTCGAACGACAGTAAGACCGCCGGTTCCGGAATCGAACACGCCTATCGGCTGGAGCAATAACTCACTTTTGTCCATCTTCAGGGAGAGTATAAACATTCGGCCGCAAAGGATCCCAGACTGAAGCTCCCCCGTCGGGCGCAGTTGGCTTAGGATTGTCACCGCGCTTCACCATCAGTTCTTCTGATGCCACACTCCTGCGCAGGGCCCGATTGTACGACGTAACTCCCCGCACTATCGCCTGCGCCAAGATTTGGCGGTACACAAGGGTCGCGATACGCACTTGATCCTGGGCATTCGATAGAAAGCCTCCTTCAAGCAGAACTCCCGGAATATTAATATCCCGTAGTACAATAAATCGGGCCCGTTTGATTCCACGATCGTTAACTCCCAGTTTAGTGATCAGAGCCGTATGCATTGCAGTTGCCAAGGCGATATTTTCAGCATCGCGCATGTTGCCCAGACATGGCTGAAAGTCAGCTAGACTCACTATCGTATCGTTTGTCGAGGGAACTCCCCGCGGCGCCAGGCTGTAAGTCTCTATTCCGGTTGCATCTTCGCGCGCTCCTGAATTGAAATGTACGCTGACAAAGATCGACCTGGATTGGCGGTTCGCAAACGCCGCTCGGTCTTCGAGCGGAATGAAGACATCTGCAGACCGCGTAAGACGGACATTATAACCAGCCTGAAGCAGCAGATCCCGAGCACGCAAAACCACATCCAGCGCGAAGTCCTTTTCATTTCCCAACAAGCCCCGCGCACCTTGATCAAAGCCACCATGCCCCGCGTCCAGGACAACGGTGCGAACCGGTGCGCCCGAAATCTTAGCCGGCCGCAAAACTGGTTCGACGAGCTTACTAAGGTCCATTCGAGACAATAGAATTCTATCGTCAACCCTAATGATCGGAAAACTAAGAATGAATTTCAGGCCGTTAAGGTAGAGGTCCCGTGAATTGACTTCGCCCTGCATGCGCAAAGTTGCGCCCGTGAGATTCACGGCGTCGCTCGAATAGTCAACCCCGGTGAAACTGTAAAATTTTGCTACGTCTTCGAGAGGAACGTAATCGTGTCCGTCGTATTTGATTAACGTCCAGTCAAAAGCCAGTGCCCGGCACGCAAATAAAAGAAGCATCGCAATGCATACCCGACCAGCGCGCGTCACGAGTGGGACAATGCGTACGTGGGCAGACGTTGGCAAGGAAAAAGGGGATTCACCACAGAGGCACAGAGGACACGAAGCAGGGTTGGAAACACGGCAAATGGGCACACGCTTGTGGAACGTTCCTCTGTCCCAGCGGAAGTTCCCCGGCGTGCAGCATTTTTCGGATTGCTTCAGGATTTGTTCCCTAAGCAGACCGACGCTGATCTTCCTGAAAGTCCGCCCAGGGGTTCAAATTAAATTTCTGAATTCCTTCGCGTCCTCTGTGGTGAAATCTCTTTCGACGCCATTCAACGAGCTTCCTTTTCCATCAGCGCATCTGGCCCTTGCAGTTCGTACGCAAGTACGCTCAAACTATACAGAGCCGCGGTCTCAGTCCGGAGTACGATCGGACCAAGGCTAACCGGAATGCACCCGGCGCTACGCGCCGATGACGCCTCCGCGGGTGTGAAATCTCCTTCCGGACCGATCAAAATCAACGCGGATTTAGGTCGCCTCCCATGATGCTCGCGGAAATCGTTGAGCGTGCCCTTGAAACTTCGGGTATCACTCTGTAAAGAAGCGATTAGCGGCAGCTCATAGCGATCAAACTCAGAAAAAAACTGTTTGGGAGTAATCGGTTCCAGCAATTCGGGAAGCTGGTTTTGACCGCACTGCTTCGCTGCCTCAATTACGACCTGTTGCCACTTTTCCCGTTTCTTCTGCGCTTCGTCCTGAGCGAGGTGAACAACGGTTCGTTCGGACAAAAGAGGAACAATCCTGGCAACGCCCAGTTCAGTAGCCTTCTGGAGAATGAGTTCCATATGCTTTCCCTTGGGGACGGCCTGGGCGAGCGTGACCGAGCATCGCAAAGGCTCCGCCTTCGCGGATTGAAGGTGCTTCAGGCGAACAGCGCTTTTGCCAATCTCGGCGATTTCAGCGGTAGCCTCAAAACCACGCCCATTGAAAACCACAACCCTGGATCCGACGCCGAGCCGCAAAACGTTGATGCAATGATGCGCCTCGCTTCCTTCCAACGCCAAGCGATTCAGGGCCCATCGGCCCTCTGGAATATAAAACCGATGCGTACTCACATCCGCTATCAGTCTTGCTTTTCAAGGATTCTACAGGAAAAAGTCCTTTGCTTTTTCAAAGAAACTCTTGTGCATCGGACTATTTTCTTCTCCACACGAGGCCGCAAACTCCTCGAGTTTGCGCCGCTGTTCGGCGTTCAACTTCGAGGGCACTTCCACGATAACTCTGATGCGCAGGTCTCCCCGAACCTTGGAGTCGATATTCTGCACTCCATGGCCGCGAAGGCGCAGTTCCGTTCCGCTTTGCGTCCCGGGCGGGATTTTCAACAACGCGTGCCCTTGGAGCGTTGGAACCTTCACTTCACCTCCCAACGCTGCCGTCGAAAATGAAATCGGAACATCGCAGTAGAGATCGTCATCTTCCCGAGTAAAAATTTCATGTTCGCGCACGTGGATAACCACGTAAAGATCTCCGGAAGGGCCGCCTCGGATGCCGGCTTCTCCATTTCGCAAAGAACGGACTCGCGCGCCGTCATCGATTCCGGCCGGTATCTTCATTCTAATCCGGGTTCGCTTTTCCTTCCGGCCGTCTCCTCCGCATTCCCGGCAAGGCCGCTCAATCACCTGTCCGGTTCCTCTGCATCGTGGACAGGTTTGGGAGACCTGAAAAAATCCGCGCGACGAAATGACCTGTCCGCGACCCTGGCAAGTTGGACAGTTCATGGCTCGGGAACCTGATTCCGCCCCAGAGCCGCCGCAATGCGCACAGGTCTCGTGCTTTAAAATCTCTATCTCTCGATCGGCGCCAAACGCCGCTTCTTCCAAGCTGATTTGCAGATCGTACCGGAGATCAGAACCGCGTTGCCTCCCGCTTCTGTCGCGCGAAGCAGCGGCCGAACCAAAAATCTGATCAAAGATTCCGCCACCACCTTCGCCCCCCATCCCGAACACCTCGCGGAAAATGTCAAACGGATCATGGAAACCTCCGGCGCCCGAACGTCCGGGAGCTCCTGCACCAAACGCCGCATGCCCAAATTGGTCATACGCGGCTCGCTTATTCTCGTCCATGAGAACTTCATAGGCCTCTCCAAGCTCCTTAAACTTCTCTTCGGCTCCTGGGTCCCCAGGATTTTTGTCGGGATGATACTTGACCGCAAGCTTGCGATAGACCCTCTTTATTTCCTCCGAGCTCGCATCGCGCCCTACTCCCAGTACTTCATAGTAATCTCGTTTCGTAGCCATTCTCTATGTCGCGGTGCCGGCTTTTGCCGAGTCCTGACCGACTGTCACTCCCTTGGAAACCACCACATTGGCTGGCCGAATCAATCGATCCTTCAAGCGATAGCCCTTCCTGACCTGGCGAATCACGTGACCTTCTTCGACTTCCGCGCTCTCCTCCTGCGCAATCGCTTCGTGAATGTTTGGATTGAACGGTTGGCCAGTCGCATCAACGGTTTCAATTCCGCATGCTGTCAAAAAATCCTGGAGCTGCCTGGAAACCATTGACATACCATCAACCACCGCTGACTGACCACCAGTTGCCTTGGCAGCTTGCAGGCCAAGTTCAAAATTGTCGAGTATTGGAATCAAGCGCTCCAAAAAACTTGCGTTTGCAAACCGGATCGCCTCATCTTTTTCGCGAGCCATACGTTTGCGATAGTTGTCGAGATCGGCGACGGAACGAAGCGCTATTTCCTTGTACTTGTCCCGTTCGGTTTTTAATTGCAGCATTTGGTCTTGGATCGTGTCTGTTTGCAGAGACGCCGAATCGGCGCGGTCCGTTTTGGCACAATCCGAAACTGGCAGCGTCTCCGCGTTCCTCAGATCGGATGAACTCTCCGACACTGAAGCGGATTTTGCGGTCGGCTCATTCGTATTCGGACCGCTTCCAGACTTCCCCAACTCAAGCTTTTCCTGTTCCTTTGCCTCACTCATAACTTCCGAATTGCAATCAGTGTAATATCATCGTTCTGATGATGGCCGCCCACGAATGATTTTAGGTCGCTCGTTACCCGGCTTAAAATCGCAGGCGCTCCGTTTGGCGAGCTGGCCTGAACGGCCTCGATCAGCTTCGATATCCCAAATTCTAATCCATCAACGTCCAACGCTTCGGTCACCCCGTCGGTGTATAATATCAGACAGTCACCGGCTTCCAGGCGGACTCTGAAGTCGCTCGTTACCCTATTGAAAACGCTTCCACTGTCAATTCCGAGCGCCATACCGGGCGGGTTGATCCTGGTCACCGACTGATCCGATGCTCGAAAGTGCAACGGCGCGTCGTGGCCGGCACGCGCGAGCACAAGCTCATCGCTCCCTTTTTGCGCAATCAGGTAAGCCATACTGATGAACATGTCTTCTCTTATGTCGGGGTAAACCTGTCGATTTACCTCGTGAAGCACCGTCGCCGCGGATTGACTCGAGCGAGCTACCGAGCGCAAAACGCTACGGCACATCGCCATGATCAGAGAGGCTGCGACCCCTTTGCCCGAAACGTCGGCAATCGCTATCCCGATTCGGTCCCCGCCGAGCGGAATATAATCGTAGTAATCACCGCTTACCTGGCTCGCCGGAATGTTTAGGCCGGCGATCTCAAACCCCTCGATAGCCGGTGCAGCATTGGGCAACAAAATCCGCTGTATGTCATGCGCAACCTCCAGATCTCGGTCGATTCGCCTCTTATCGCCAGCCTCCGAATAAACCACGGCGTTGTAGAGCGCGAAAGCAGATTGCTCTACGATGGATTGGAAAACCACGAAATCCGAAGCAGAAAAAGGAGCGCTCATTGGGCCGTTTGCCACAGCCAGAACGCCCAGGTTCTGGTTGGCATATATCAGGGGACCGATCATAATCGAATCCAATTCAAGAGCGGAATGACGAAGGCCTTCCAGCCTGGGGTCCGAATCCTTGCTTGAGAGAAAGAGTGGCTCTCTCCTCTCCCAGACCGCCCCGAGCAAGCCCTCTCCAGACTTCACCGTATGAAGCCGCACATAACTTTCCAAAGCAACCGGCGAATTCAAACTCTGTTGTGAGATGCTCTGCGGAATATCTACAAGGGGAGGGCAACTCTTTGAAATAAAGCTCGGCACAAGCAATTTCCCCGTCCGGTCGACGAGATACAACGCTCCGCCATGAGCATCAATGATCCGCGTCGCTCCTTCAACGATCAGTCGGTAAAGATCCGAAGATCTCAGGTCCCCGGAAAATGCTTCCCCCAATCCATGAAGAAAGTCGAAAACACGGTTCTCCTGAGCCTGCAATTCCTCTCTTTCGCGCTTAAGTTCCTCAATCAGCTTGCGCTGCTTACGAACCACCGCCAGAAGGGCAACGACACCGGCGGCCAGTAGTCCTATGATCAAAGAGGACCACATTGAGACATGCTATTTCGAACCGGCGCGAAGATCTTGCTTTAAATACTCCAGTACGTCCTTGAAGCGCGCGAGGTTTTCCGGATCGGCGTCCACAAGTGCTTCGTGAGCCTCAATCATACACGCGGCTTGGTCCGACCGGTTGGAGCGGGTCTGTTCCAAAGGAGCAGCAGGGATTTTTGACTCGATCTCAAACAAATTGTTTAGGCCCAAATTCTTAAGAAGATCGGAGTTTCGTTCGTTGGCATTTCGAACCACAAGCCTTCCGTCGCCAAATTCACGCAGGCGTAATGCAATACCAGCCAGCGTCCCCATGAACGTCGAGTCCATCACCGAACAAGTATTCAAATCCACGACAAAATTCCGGAACCCGCGCTCCAGCATCTGCTTGGAAAATTCCTTGAGCGCAGGACTGTTCTGAAATGAACCTTTCCCCTCCACCCTAATATGGACCGCCCGGCTTGTTACCCCAACCAAGATGGAAGCTGCCGCATTCACGAAACTTTATGAGTATATCTTCCCCAGCGCTTTGGTGTCAAACTCAACAGACCATGCGATTTAACGCCATGTGCGCGATTGCAGGAGCGCTACTATTTTTCGGTCCTCAATTAAAATGGCTCGCCACGATGTGATCGGCCCATCAATCTCATAGTCATTACCCACAATCGCAAATTCTGAAATGTGACTTCCTTTTGCATCCGGATAATAAAGTTCCCGTGCCTGGACGTAGTTTTTCAAATTACCCTGGCGATATTCAAGCCGTAGAGTGAGGTGCGCAGGACGCTTGGATCGCCAGAAAAACGTGAAATACTGGCCCGTTTTGGCGGCGTAATCAGCCCCCTCGATAGCTCCCCACAATCTGCGCTTCCTCTCAAAGTCGATCATCAAGTCCCTTGTTGGTATCGGCGTAGCTCCAGGCACAGGAACCGCATTTTTGAAAATTTCGAATTTTCGAAATTCAAAATCATCCGTAATCGCAAGAGGCAAAACGTCAGCCTTCTCAATAGGTGCGGGATATTCCGCACGCATCACTAGAGCTCCGGTCACTACGACCAGCAGTAAACCAGGAACTAGATTCTTCATCTGGGTCGATCAAACTCCGAAGCCGAATAGGTGTCAATCAGGAGTTTCTGACCCGCAATTTTCGTCCCCGGGGTAGAAATACGACAGAGAGCCGGCTCCCTCAGGGCTATGCGCAATCGCCTTCACCTCGACAAGTTGCTTCCCAATCAGCTTGCGACCTTCTCACAAGTTTGCAAAATTTGTGAGAAGGTCAGACTAGCGTACCATGAGTTGATGCAGGTCGAATTTAGACGCGGCATTTTCCTGCCGAACCTGGATCTTTGGCTGGATCCTTGGGATGAGCAGCAGACCGCGTTCGTTTCTCACGCCCACAGCGACCACATCGGGAACCACCGCGAAGTAATCCTTTCTCAGACCACCGCCAGGCTTATGGCTGCCCGTCTGCCAGGAGAGCGAATCGAACACCAGCTTGCGTTCCATACCGAAATCGATTTCAGAAATGCCGCGATCAGCCTCCTTCCCGCCGGGCATATTCTCGGTTCGGCACAGATTTATATCGAAACCGAAGGAAAATCACTCCTCTACACCGGCGACTTCAAATTGCGACCCGGAAAGTCGGCTGAAGCCGCCGAGTGGCGTCACACGGATACTCTTATCATGGAAACCACGTATGGTTTGCCAAGATACCAGTTCCCCCCCACAGAAGAAATCATTTCTGATGTTACGAAATTCTGCGTGGAAACGCTCGAAGACGGTCATGTCCCGATTTTGTTCGGTTATTCGCTTGGGAAAGCTCAGGAAATTCTTGCAGCGCTGCGCGGATCAAGTTTGCCCATCCGACTGCACCCGAGTGTATACAAAATGACAAAACTGTATGAAGAATTGCATCAGCCACTTCCGGAGTATCACCTCTATGACTATGCAAACGTTAATGGCAGTGTGGTCATTTGTCCGCCGGGCGCAAATCGAACGCGACTCGTCCAACAAATCAAAAATCGTCGGACTGCCATACTGACCGGATGGGCTCTCCAACCGGGCGCAATTCATCGCTACCAATGCGATGCTGCTTTTCCACTCTCCGACCACGCCGATTACTGTGACCTCCTTCAATACGTCGATCTGGTGCGCCCGGAAAGGGTGTTTACCGTTCATGGCTTTGCTCGTGAATTTGCCGAAGATCTGCGGCATAGAGGAATTGAGGCATGGTGTCTGGGTGAAGACAATCAACTGGAGTTGACGCTTCCTGGAAATGCTCATCGGGTCCCGTCGATCCCGGCTAAGCTTGTTCATGGCGCGGCGGATACCGGCTTTTCCCGATTCTCTAAAATTTGTGATGAAATCAAGCTGCTGACCGGTAAGCGAAACAAGATAGATATTCTCTCGGTCTACCTGCGCTCCTTGACCGCCGAAGAGTTGCCAATCGTTGCTACATTTCTGACCGGCCACGCATTCTCTCGCAACTCCGGGCGCCCACTTCAGATTGGTTGGGCGATTATCCGAAAAGCTCTGATGCAAGCGGGCGAACTCACTGAACCGGAGTTTCGTTCCATCGCTGCGGGATACGGCGATGCAGGTCATGTCGCCTACGAAATTCTGTTAAGCCACGTGCCACCAGTAGAAGTCTCGATACGCGACGTCGCAGAACGCTTTGCACTTTTGCAATCTACTGCGGGACTTGTTGCCAAAGCCTCATTTCTGGGTGATTGGCTGCGGATTCTTGGCGCGCAGAATGGAAGTTATGCAATTCGCACTCTGACAGGCGATCTGCGCATAGGACTGAAAGAAGGGCTTTTGGAAGAAGCGATCG
>WNFP01001785.1_pt1 | contig 16882 bp, 10 predicted proteins | sample 5400201 | NCBI WGS metagenome assembly WNFP01 (sample SAMN13153355, study PRJNA577476) | soil metagenome | isolation source: 115 cm saprolite under Madrone tree | place: USA:California | collected 2016-06-14 | reverse complement strand
CCTGACCACATCATTATTTTAAGTGCACTCAATCAAGGAATTGCTTGACAGCTTCTGTCGTATGGTGGTACAGCGGCTATACCTATTTTGTGGGGGGAGGTCCTCATGCAGTCTAATGTTCAGGGGAAAGTCATGCCGGGGTGTGTCAGCCTGGCCCAGATTCTTCGAGTTCTGGCGGTTGCTTACGTCGCGCTACTTGCTAGTATCGCAGCTCACCCACAAGGCAGTACGGGCAGAGTTCTGGGTGTCGTCACTGATCAGTCCGGCGGCAACGTCGGCAACGCCACCGTGATCATTACGGACGTCGCTCGAGGCGTGTCGCAGACCTTGGCCACCGATTCGGATGGGGCATACGTTGCGGTGAACCTTCTCCCCGGTACCTATTCCGTTCGTGCCGAATACAAGGGTTTCAAGTCTTTCGAGCGCAAAAACATCTTGGTGGAAGTTGGCAAGGACGTTCGTATCGACGCGGTCCTCCAGCCCGGCTCGACAACGGAAACCATCACCATCACTGAGGAAGTCCCCATGGTGGACACGACCTCCACGAGCTTGGGCGGAACGATTAGCAATGAAATTATTAATGACCTCCCGCTGAATGGTCGCAACTACCAGAATCTCATCTCACTGCGTCCGGGCACTGCGGTTTACCCGGGGGGCGGCCCTTGGACTCAGACCACCAACGGAATTCGCCCTGAAGACACCAGCTTCATCGTCGACGGCATTACCAATGACGAAGCTTTCATGGGCTTGAGTGTAACCAACGCGGCAGCCGTCTTAGGCGATGCCGCGACGCTTATTCCCATCGATGCGATTCAGGAGTTCAACACCCAGGTCAATCCCAAAGCTGAGTTCGGCTGGAAGCCTGGCGCGATCACCAGCGTCGGCTTGAAGTCTGGCACCAATCAGATTCACGGCACCGCCTATGCTTTCGGCCGCTCCGACTCCTTTGATGCTCGCAATTACTTCGATCCCGTTGGCACGGACAAGACCCCCGTCGAGCTCGAGCAATTCGGTGTCACTGGTGGCGGACATATCATCAGGGACAAGCTCTTTTATTTTGGCGCCTTTGAAGCTCAGCGCTACACCGTCGGCAATGCGCTTCCAGGTCACGTCCCGACAACGGCGGTGGTCCCGGCAGCGTCCGGCGTCCCGTCCGATAATGGCTGTGTGGTCATCAAATTTCAGGACTGCACGATTAGCATTCCAAACGCCATTGCTGATCTAGTCGCGCAAGATCCGAGTTTCGTGGTGAACCCTCTTAGCAATTATTTGCTGGGATTTTACACCCCCAACTCCGGGCAGGGGTCGTTTGTGTCGCTCACCTTTCCCAACGAGAACAGCTCAAAGAACGCCTTGGGGAAAGTGGATTATCACATCAACGACCATAACGCCCTGAGCGGTTCCTATTTCTTCGGCAACGACACCATCGTGGGCATGGACTTCTTCGAGGTCCTCGCGCAATTCCGCACCAAGGTTCATTCCCGCGCGCAGACCGTTGCCGGCCACTGGGCCTGGACGCCCAGTTCCACTTGGGCCAACGAGCTCCGCGCAGGTTACACGCACTACCTTCTTCAGATTCTGCCGGACGATCTCACTTTCCCCTACAAGATCAATACTGGTATTTCCAATCCTTTGCTGAGCGGAATTCCGGACGTCCGCTTTCCCAACGGCCCCTTCTCGCAGTTGGGTGCCTTCCACAACTTTCCGAAAATTGTCGGGCCCGATAAGGTCTATGACTTCATTGATCAGGTTTCCTACCTGCGCGGCAAGCATGCATTCAAATTCGGTGGCGAGCTCCGAAGGGACTTGGTCCATCAAGCCACTTACAGGGGCGGGCGTGGCCGGGTCAAATTTGCTGATCTGGAGTCTTTTCTCTCTGGAAATCCATTGAACGCCGGCTTCTTGGCTGGAGATCCCACGCGGAACATCTCGCAGTGGCTTTATTCTGGGTACATGCAGGATGACTGGCGCATCACCAAGCGAGTGACCCTCAACCTGGGGCTGCGCTACGAGTATCAGGCTGTCCCGACGGAGGCCAACAATCTGTTCGGCAATTGGGAGCCTTCTGTTGGCTTTGAACAGGTGGGCAAAAACATCGGCTCCATCTACAAGGGCGACCACAAGAATTTCTCCCCACGCATGGGGATTGCTTGGGACGTGACTGGCAAGGGAACGACTGTCATTCGCGCCGGCGGCAGCATCGTTTACGATCTCCTCTCCATGAGCACATACATGTCTCAGCAGAACCTGCAAAATAGCCCCACTCTTTTTGGCCTTGGCGCGGTTCCCACTGGGGCCACGATCACAACTTGTCCCGCTCCAGTGGGTGGGAACTGCCCGGCCGGGTCTATCACTAAACCAGCTAACGGAAACATTTTCACGACGGGGGTTACGCTCTTACCGACCAGCCCCAGCAACCCTATTGGCATCACCTGGCAGGACCAGACGACTCCGATTTATCCCTCCAGCGTAACGGGAACTGTTCAGTGCGGAGACGGAATCGGAAGCGATCCAGGTCCTTGCAACACCTTCGCCATGAATCGCAATTTCCGCACTCCTTATGTGATCAACTGGACCCTGGGCGTCCAACATGCTCTCTCCGGAAAGCTCGGTCTCGACATCGCCTATGTGGGCAACCATGGGGTGAAACTTCCCGGCGTCGTTGATCTCAATCAGCCCGATCCTGTAACGGGCGCGACGCCTTTTGCTACTCAGGCCCCCTATGTGGCTCTCCTCAACTACCTGTCGAATTTTTATGGCTCGACTTACCACGGCTTACAAACGACGTTCACCGCTCGCAACTATCATGGCCTCGATTTCGTGGCCGGCTACACTTATTCTCATGCCCTGGATGACCTGTCCTCAAACTGGGTCGCGTTTTTGCCCCAGGACAGCACTCGTCCGCGCCTGGATCATGGCAGCAGCGACGAGGACATTCGCCACCGCCTTACTCTCTCCGTGACATATTCACTTCCTGAAAAGAAGACCAAGAGTCAGCTCCTCGAAGGTTGGCAGCTCAATACCATCATCAGCCTCCAGAGCGGCCAGCCGTGGAATGTCAATGATCAAGCGTTTAATTTCAGCACAACGGGCGAAGCCTCAGACCGCTGGGATTTCTTTGGCAAACCAGCCGACTTCAAGTCCATCGGTCCCAATGGGATTCCGTGCTTTGGTCCAGGTAATTCTGCTTGCACCGGTGCCATCCCACAGGCCTGCCTTGCCGCCGCTGCTAGTGTTGGTCCCAATGCAACTGCGAGTCTCACTGGAGTCGGGCTCCCCAAAGGGGTTGCGCCTACGGGCTACTGCTACATGGTCGGCAATTCCGTGTTGATTCCCAACGCTTTTCAAGCCTTTGGTACCATGGGCCGGAATATCTTCCGCGATACCGGATTCCACAACGTCGACCTTTCGGTCAGCAAGAGCTTTAAATTCGGGGAACGGCTCAAGGCGCAGTTCCGCGTCGAGACGTTCAATATTTTCAATCACCCCAACTTCGCGAATCCTAATGGCGGCACCAGTACCTATGGCCAAGGAGCAACCGCCGACCCATCACAAGCGGGTGCCTTCGGTTGTGGGTGTTCCACCCCGGACAACGCCGCCTTCAATCCCGTTCTCGGCTCGGGCAGCAACCGCGCCATCCAGTTGGGCTTGAAGTTCATCTTCTAAATTTTGTGCAAAGACTCAACCAGACAGGGGGCCGGACATTCATCCGGCCCCTTTTTCATCCAGCGCGGCTTACACCGTTTTTGGAGAGGATGGAATACCATGAGACGACTTGTTTCAACCTCGCTTGTGTTCGTTGTAATTCTCTCTGTGTTGGGAATCTTCGAGGTTCGCGGGACTGTCGCCGCGGCCGACGATCAATCCCTTCTTCAAGCTGACCACGAGTTTGTCCAAGCCGCTGGTAAAGGTGACGCCGCTACGCTCGGCAGAGTCCTCGACGCGGATTTTACCTGGACGGACGCCGACGGAAAAACTCGTACCAAAGCTGAAGTCCTCACCTCCCTCCCGGCTCCCGCACTGGGCAACGAAAGCGGAGCGCAAGTGAAACAGCGCACGTACGGTCAGGTGGGAGCGCTGATGTCCGGCCGCGACAAGACGAACGTCTTGCGCATTTGGGTCAAACGTCCCGCTGGTTGGCGCCTGTTGGTCTACCACGAGGTCGTTCTCGGCCGTCAAGCCCCGGCCCCTCCCGGTCCCGGCGTAAAAGAGTGCGAAAATCCTTGCAAGACCCTGCCCTACAAACCCAGGAACGAAGCCGAGCTGGGTATAGTCGCTTCCTGGCAAGCTCTCGAAACCGGAGTCACCAACCATGACGCCGCAGCCTGGGCCCCGCACATCGCCGAGGAATTTGTGATGCTCGGTTCGAGCAACGACCATCCCCTCACTAAAACCGATCGCATCGCCACTCTCAATTTGCAGAAGCAGACCGGCTTCGGTTCCGCGCCGGCCCCGCTTGTTTCAGCGCAGATGTTTGATTTCGGGGATGCCGTCGTGATGACCTCCCAGCATCAACCTCATACTGGCAAGCCGGTTCATGTGAGTCGTCTGTGGATCAAGCGGAATGGTCAGTGGATCATGTCGATCAGCTATCAGACGACCATGCAGGCCGCTCCAGCCAAAGCCGGCTAGAATTCCGAAATTCCCACGATCGGTTTACAATGCTTGTGATGCAGGTGTCTCTCTCCACCTGAATCGCACCACTCGTTGCAGGAGGCCCCATGCAAACCACGCTCCTTGATCGTCGCGCTTTTCTTCGCGTCTCCGCTGTCGCCGGCGGAGGCTTGCTCCTCGCGCTCCATCTCGATCCCGTCGCCGAAATCTTTGCCCAAGCGCCCCAGCCCTCGCCCGCCGCATTCCTGCCTACCGCGTTCCTCCGCGTCACTTCTGACGGCATCGTCACCATCATGGGCAAGAATCCTGAAATCGGCCAGGGCGTAAAAACCAGTCTACCCATGATTATCGCCGACGAACTTGACGTCGATTGGAAAGATGTCCGCATTGAGCAGGCCGATCTCGACGAAACAAAATATGGTCCCCAGCGAGCCGGTGGCAGCACCGCCACTCCCATCAACTGGGATCCGTTGCGCCGAGTCGGCGCCGCGTGCCGTCAGATGTTCGTCACCGCCGCCGCGCAAACCTGGTCTGTCCCCGAATCCGAATGCCAAACCTCTTCAGGCCGCGTGACTCACCAGCCGTCAAACCGCACCCTCAATTACGGAGCGCTTGCCGAGAAAGCCGCCACCTTGTCGCCGCCCGATCTCAAATCCGTCAAACTCAAGGATCCCAAAGACTACAAAATCATCGGCAAGCCCATTCACAGCGTCGACAACGCTTCCATCGTTACCGGAAAAAATCTCTACAGCATCGACTTCAAAGTTCCGGGAATGCTGTACGCCGTCTACGAAAAATGCCCTGTCTACGCCGGCAAATTCGTCAGCGCCAATTTCGATGAAATCAAAGCCATGCCCGGCGTCCGCCATGCTTTTTCGGTGGATGGAACTTCCGATCTACTCGGCTTGCACTGCGGCGTAGCCATCGTCGCCGACACCTGGTGGCAAGCCAACTCCGCGCGGAAAAAGTTGCAAGCCAAATGGAACGAAGGCCCCACCGCCCAGCAAAGCAGCGCAGGCTTCGCGCGCCGTGCCGACGAACTTTCGAAGCAAGCGCCCGCAATCACCGTCCGCAGCGACGGCGACGCGGACAAAGCTCTGCAGTCCGCCGCAAAAACCGTCGAAGCCGCCTATGCCTATCCGTTTCTCGCGCACGCTCCCATGGAGCCGGAGAATTGCCTCGCCCATTACCACGACGGCAAACTAGAATTCTGGTCACCCAGCCAGACGCCTGAATCCGGCCGCCAGCTCGTCGCAAAAGTCTTCAACATTCCCCACGACGACATCATCGTCCACCTGAAGCGCGCCGGCGGTGGATTCGGCCGCCGCCTCACCAACGACTACATGCTCGAAGCCGCCGCCATCGCCAAGCAAGTCGGCGTCCCCGTCAAGCTCCTCTGGACCCGCGAAGACGATTTTCACCACGATCACTACCGCCCCGCCGGCTTTCATTTCCTGAAGGGCGGCCTCGACGCTTCCGGCAAACTCGTCGCCTGGCGCAATCACTTCGTCAGCTTTGGCGAAGGCGAGCAGTTTGCTCCCTCCGCCAACATTCCCAGCAACGAATTTCCCGGCACCTTCCTATCAAACTTTTTCTTCGGCGCATCGCTGATGCCGCTCGGTGTACCTACCTACGCCATGCGCGCCCCTCGCAGCAACGCTTTCTCCTGGGTTTTTCAATCCTTCACGGACGAGCTGGCGCACGCCGCCGGAAAAGACTCCGTCCAGTTCCGTCTGGATCTCCTGAACTCTCCCCGCATTCCCACCGCAACGCCCTCGACGAATCCGGCGGAAGCCGATCTCGATGCGGCCCGCATGAGCGGCGTGCTCAAACTCGTCGCGCAAAAATGCGGCTGGGGCTCGCGCGAGCTCCCCGCAGACACTGGCATGGGCGTGGCCTTCCAATTTTCTCATCGCGGCTATTTCGCCGAAGTCGTGGAGCTGCGCGTCGACGCCAACAGCAAAATAAAAGTAAATAAGGTTTGGGTAGCAGGCGACGTCGGCAGCCAGATCATTAATCCCAGCGGCGCTGAAAATCAGGTACGCGGCGGCGTCATCGAAGGCCTAAGCCACGTCATGTCCTACGAGATCACCATCGACGGCGGCCGCGCTCTCCAGAGCAACTTCCACGAATATCCGCCCGTCCGTATGAATCAGGTGCCCCCGGAAATCGAAGTCCATTTCCTGAAGACCGACAATTCCCCCACCGGCCTCGGCGAACCCGCCCTCCCGCCGGTTCTTCCGGCCGTCTGCAACGCCATTTTTGCAATCACCGGCAAACGCGTCCGCTCCCTGCCGCTCTCCAAACACGGCTTCTCCTGGGCCTAAACCCGCCCCGGTTCTAAATGGATATGATTCCCGGATTGTGGAGGGTGCCGCAATAATTTGGGCGGCTCAACATAAAGTTCTTGAACTAGCCTCGCGAGAGCGCCTGGCGAGAGCAGGGAACGATAGGATATTCCTTCTTCTCTTGCTAAGAACTAAAAACTAAAAACTAAAAACTAAGGACTGACAACCAGCGAAGGGCTCCATGCGGAACAAGGCAGAGCTCCAACTAATCTCTACTCATACCGCAGCGCCACCAATGGATCGACATTCGCCGCGCGCCGCGCGGGAAGCCAGCACGCTAGCAGCCCGGTAATGACCAGCAGCACTGGAACGCACGTCAGCGTCCACGGGTCGTACGCCGACACTCCCCAGAGTTGCGTCGCAATCACCCGCCCGAGCGCCATGCTGGCGATCAGCCCAAGTCCCACGCCAATCCCCACCAATCGCAGCCCCATTCGAATCACTAATCCGAGAACATCCGAGCCTTTCGCTCCCAGCGCCAAACGTATCCCTATTTCCTGCGTCCTCCGCGCCGTCGTATATGCCAGCACGCTGTAAACGCCCAGCGTCACTAGCACCAGTCCAATCGAGCTGAAGATCGTCATCAACAAAAATCCAAATCGCGGTCCCGCATACGAAAACTGGCTGATGTACCCCTCCATCGTTCCTGCAAGCGTCACCGCCACATTGGCATCCGTGGCCCAGATTTCATGTTCCACCGCGTTCAACATCGTCAGCGGTTCTTTCGCCGTCCGCACCAGGATTCCGCGGAACGCCGAGCCCGTCACCGTGTACGGCACCCAAATCTCCGGCTCGATCGGATCTTGCAGTCCCCGATTCTTCACGTCCGCCACGAGTCCGATGATTTCAAACATCGGCTCTTTCACCGCGTCTTCAAACTCCGCCAGCTGCGCGATTCTCACCTGTTTCCCGATCGGATTCTCTTTGCCCAAATACTTTTTCACAAACGTCTGGTTCACAATCGCCAGCCTGCGCGCTCCGTTGATTTCCGCTTCGGTGAAACCCCTTCCGTCCACGAACTGGATTTTCAGCACCGGGAAATATCCCTCGCTGACCAGTTGAAACATCGAGTTCCATTTTTCCGCGTGCGTCTTGCCGGGAATCTCGATGTCGCTCGGAATCCCTCCATACGGAGGCAGCGTGCTGGTTTCCGTCGCTTCCACGATACCAGGCAACGCTTTCAGCCGTTGCAGCAGCGGCCGGTAGAATCCCGTCACCTGGTCCGCCGTCTTGTAACGGTCCGTCGGCAGCGGAAGCCTTGCCACCAGAACATGATCCGGCTGCAATCCCAGGTGTACTTCCCGCAGCGCCACAAAGCTCCTCATCAGCAGTCCCGCGCTCACCAGCAGCGTTAGCGAAAGCCCCACTTCTAGCACCACCACGGCGTCCCTCAGCCGCCCATGCCGGAATCCGCCGCTGATCCCCTTGCCGCTATCCCGCAAAGGTTCGTTCAAGTCCTTTCGCGCCGCCTTCAGCGCCGGCACCAGCCCAAACACCAGCGCCGTCATTACTGCGATGAACAGCGTGAACGCTAGCACCGGCGTATTCAACCGGATCACCGCTTCCGCCGGGATAATATTCTGCGGCATCAGCGCCACCAGGGACTTCAGTCCTCCCCAAGCCAGCAGCGTGCCCACCGCCGCTCCGCCGATTGCCAGAATCAAGCTCTCCACCAGAAGTTGCCGGATCAACCTCCAGCGGCTCGCCCCCAGCGCCGACCGGATCGCAAACTCTTTTTCCCGCGTGGTCGCCCGCGCCAGCAACAGGTTCGCCACGTTTCCGCAGCCGATCAGCAGCAATAGCCCCACCGCCGCCAGCACGATATAAAGCGTGGCCTTGAATCTCCCCACCACCGAATTCGTCAGCGACTCCATCTGCACCGTAAACCGTTTCGGGTATTCCGTCGGGTACACCGTCGCGAGCCGCTTTGCCACCACCGTAAAATCTGCTTCCGCCTCTTTCACTGTGATGCCCGGCCTCAGGTGCCCCAGCATCCACCAGTGCTGCTGAAACGCCCCTGCCACGGTCCTGCCCCCCGCCGCACGGCTGGGCTTCGCCGGAATCCACATATCCGCATTGCCCCATCCAAATCGCGGAGGCATAATTCCAATCAACGTCCGCGATTCCCCATTCAAAACAAACGTCTTATTCACAATTCTCGGATCGGCGCCAAAGCTTTTTACCCACGTCTTGTACCGCAGCACGAACACCGGCGGCGCGCCCGGTTCGTAATCCGCTGGCTGCATCACCCGCCCGAGCTGCGCCGGCATCCCCAAAAACTCAAACGTCCCCGGCGTCACGAAGTTTCCGTCGAAGCGCTCCGTCCCTTCTCCCGATCGATACAGCATGTCCGTCCGGTCGTTCCCGATCGCCCGGTCAAACACATGATTCTGCTCCACATAATCCAAAAACTCCGGCCCGATGAATGCGGGCCGCCCCCCGGGCTCGCTCCTTTCGGAGTCATGGATGAACACCGAATAGAACCGCTGCGCATCCGGGTAGGGAAACGGCTCCATCAGGATGTTATCGATCACGCTGAAAATCGCAGTGGACGCCCCAATCCCCAGCGCCAGCGTAAGTATCGCGATCGCCGCAAATCCCGGCGTCTTCCCCAGATTCCTCAGCGCATACCGGATATCTTGCCCCAGCGTTTCCATATTCACCCCCACTTCGATCAGCACCCCGTTCGATCGACCCCCGCTTCAATCCACCCCGCTTCAATCCGCCCTGCTTCAGTCCACCCTGCTTCAATTAACCCTTACTTCCGCGCATCTATTCCCCGCCAATCCCGTAGAGGCGGGCGCAACTTGTCCCGCCTGCCCTGAGCATCTCGGGGACCCGGTCGGGACCCCGGCTCTTTTCCGTCCGTTGTAGTGGCGGGTCTTCAGACCCGTCCCTTCTTCTCTTTAGAATTACGCACACCCCCGTCAATAAGTTCGACGACAGAGCACATAAAATGTCGCCAAAACCTCTTCTGGCCTCGGAATTTGCGATTTTGTGGGGGCGGACTTCAGTACGCCCTGTTTTTGTGTTCCCAAGATGCGCTATCAGGAATTTTTGTACTGCAAAGCAAGTAAAAACCCGATACCAGGCAACTGCCCCCCAGACTAATGTGCCTCCGCCTGAACGCGCCTCACGGTGTGTTTTCGCAAATCTGTTCTGGAGAAAACTAGCAAGCCCCAGGTGTGCTCACCGTCAGCCGCCCGCCCCGCCACTGCTGTTTACGGTCGCGCACGCTTCGGCGACTTGAACTTTGACCGGAAAAAAGGAGAAGGTACAAATGAACACAAGGAAGAACTCGATGATGGCGGCCTGTCTGACTGCCATTCTAGCATTCAGTCCTGTCGCCAGCTTCTCGCAGGCTACCATCACGTTCAGCGGTGAAGCCGTGGCTCTAAAGGCAAATGCCCTGGGGATCTCGCTCGCCCTATCCGATACCGGCGCTCTTCCTGCTAGCGGCGGGAACCTGAGCACGTCTGTTGCGAGTGTCAATGTCCTGGGCTTGGCTTCGGCTGACGCGCTGAAGAGTACCTCGTCTGGCAGTGGCACCAGCAGTCAGTCGCAATCATCGGTCGCGAACCTGAGCCTGATGGGTGGTCTGGTTGCTGCCGACGTCGTGAAATCGAACTCCAAGGCCACCTGTAGCGGTGGCCAGGCCTCCGTCACCGGGAGTGCCGAGATCGTCGGCTTGGTCGCCGCGGGCCAATCCATCCTCGTCTCCAACCCAAACCTCGCCATCTCCTTGCCAGGCGGTATTAGCCTCATCGTCAACGAGCAGACAAGTTCGTCGGGCGGAAATTCCGGCTCCATCACCGTCAATGCGCTGCACGTCAAGGGACCAAGCATTGATATCATCGTCGCTTCTGCCCAGTCCGGTATCACGTGTCAGTAACCTTCTTCGTCTCAGCACGTTTGGTGGGGGCAGACTTCAGTTTGCCCCCGTTTTCTTGACATTTGTGCTTTTGTAGGCACGGGCGGGGCACGGCCCAGCGCCGTAGGCACGCCAAGAGTTAGCCCAGCCCGTTAGGCACAAACCTCAATCTGTCCATGGACGGAGTCGTAGTGGAAGTTCCTGATCTCGCAGTGATCGGCTCTGAGGCCCGCCGCCGTGTTTCCATTTACGTACTTCATTCCAAAAATATAGTGCCCATGTAGACACATTGAAGCTATTGAATATTGCCTCGCTGTAAAACTACACAGTAGTGTAGATACCGTTTGCTTATGATTCATTATTATATGTCGTGCCAGCATAATGCCGCGTTGGTCTACATCTTTAACGCATGCGTAGGTCCAACTAGGACCGATCAGTGGAATGCCGAATACGCGGCAATTGTCCGCAGCGTCTCAGGCGCGAAATCTTAAAGGAGCAATCGATCGCTATGAAGTCTACCTTCAAATCTGTCGTTTCTGTGTCCTTAATCCTGATTTCTTTTGTCCTTTCCGCCTGCAGCGGCCCAGTCGGCTCGAGTTCCAGTCCAGGTCCCGGCTCAGGTTCCGGGCCTTTTACCATCGGCGGGACGGTCACCGGCCAGACTGGTACCGGGCTGATCCTGCAGGATAATGGCGGCGACAACCTGACCATCACCGGCAACACTACTTTCACGTTTAAGACCGCTATCGCCAACGGTCAGCCATATAACGTTGCGGTCTTTGCCTCACCCACCGGTCCGGTGCAAACCTGCACGGTCTCCAATGGTGCCGGCACAGCTCATGCCAATGTTACGAACGTCGCGATCACCTGTTCCACGGGAACTGTTTCCATCGGCGGGCAAGTCGTCGGCTTGCTTGGCACCGGCTTGACTCTGCAGGACAATGGCGGCGATAACCTTACCGTTCCCGTCGCCGGTCCCTTCACGTTCAAGACCGCCCTCCCCATGGGCGGCGCATATGTCGTTACCGTTAGCACTCAGCCCACAAGTCCCACGCAGACTTGCACCGTAACCAACGGCAGCGGTACCGCAAGTGCGAACGTCGGCAATATTCAAATCACCTGCTCTACGGGAACCATCTCAATCGGCGGCACGCTTACCGGGCTCGCTAAGGCAGGCAGTGGTCTGGTTTTGCAGGACAACGGTGGCGATAACCTTACCCTCAAAGCCAACGGCAGCTTCACGTTCCCCACCCTTGTCCCAGCTGGCGGGGCCTATAAGGTAACGATTCTCACTCAGCCTTCTGGTCCCAACCAGACTTGTACGGTCTCCAACGGCACCGGCACTGCAAACGCCAACGTCGTCAACGTGCAAGTCGTCTGCCCGGCCATCACTCACCCTATCGGCGGCACCGTTGTGGGCCTTGCGGGAACCAATAGCGGCATGGTGCTGCAGGACAATCTCGGCGACAATCTGACCATCTCCAGCAACGGCACTTTCACCTTTAATACCCCCATCGCTGATGGCAGCACCTACGACGTCAGCGTCTTGGTTGGACCGAACACACAACCGGGAGTAGGGATCGTCAGGTGGTTTTACCAGGGCACTGCGACGTCAGCGGTCACCAGCGTCATTATCGATTGCGGCCACAATGACTGGGCATGGTTCGATGGCTCCAAGACCGCCGATCAAAAGGAGTCGTCTACTCCGCCTCCTCCCCCGCCTCCCGCTGCTCCTGCTTTTGATACCAGCTCCCCTGGCGGGCGCAAGTATCCCGCGACGTGGACCGATTTCAACAATAACCTGTGGCTCTTCGGCGGCAACGGTTTGACCTTTACCAACGGCCTTACCCCGCCAGCTACAGACCTCAACGACATGTGGGTATACACCGGCACGCAAAACTACTTTGGCAGCTATCAGAACTACTGGAATAACAAGGTACTCGCCTTTTCGGGAACCGGCCCCAATCCCCACACGGGAGCCGTCACCTGGACTCAACCCGGCGCTGGTGGTGATCTCTTTCTGTTCGGAGGTCAGGATCAGGTTCTTAACTTCTACAATGAGGTCTGGAGGTACAACATTGCAGGGAATTCCTGGACGCTAGTAAGCGGCGGCGCCAATCAAAAAGGTTCTTACGGCACGCTGGGCGTGGCCGCTGCCAGTAACATCCCAGGCGCGCGATGGGGAGCGACCGCCAGGATGGATGCTTCCGGCAAAGTGTGGCTTTTTGGTGGGTTTGGTTACGATTCAGCGGGCACTACTGGCCTCCTCAACGACCTCTGGACGTACGACATCGCAACGAACCAATGGACCTGGATCAGCGGCTCCAATACTGTCAACCAGACCGGCAACTACGGCACTCTCGGCACCGCTGCCGCCACAAATGTTCCCGGTGCGCGTCAGGCTTCCATGTCCTTTATTGATCTCTCAGGGAATTTCTGGCTGTTTGGTGGATTCGATCTCGATTCTAAGGGCAATCCGGCCGCTCTGAACGACCTGTGGCAATTCAAAGCGGGCGTATGGACCTGGATGAGCGGCGCCAACGTCGTCAATCAAACCGGCGTTTATGGAACTCAGGGCGTTGCTGCTGCCACCAATGTTCCTGGTGCGCGCTGGAGTTCCGCCGCTTGGACCGACCTAAGCGGAAATTTCTGGATCTTCGGCGGAGAAGGCTACGATTCCACCGGCAATGGCTCGCTCAGCGATGTCTGGGAGTATAAAGGCGGCCAATGGATCTGGACGAAAGGCCCCGCCTCGGTTAGCCAGGGGGGCATTTATGGCCTCACCCCCGGCCCCATCATCTACCCTTATGTGGGCAACGGCCCAGGTTCGCGCTTTGCTCCCGGCTACTGGTTCGTTAACGACATTGATATCTCTTCTGGCAAGAACAACTATCAGTTCTGGATCTTCGGCGGAGAAGGATTTGATTCCGCTGGGACAAACGGCAACGGCTTGCTCAGCGACTTGTGGAGATATCTGCCTTACCCCTAGATCCACGGATCAAATTGGAGAGCCGCATGCTTTGACCCGGTCAAAGCATGCGGCTCTCGTGTTTCTCTCCCCACTCTTGCAATGAGCTTTCTTGCAGTATCCGCCTCTTCGCGGGTGGCAGAACTCCACCTCCTAGACGTTCAAACGTTCCAGCGTCCAAACGTAACAACGTGTTCGCATCCCAATCGGCCAACCTCCGAACCTGCCAACCTTCCCACTTGTCTCGGATCTATCCCCTTTATTTTCATAGGCTAGCACACTCTTTTGCACTCGCAAAAAACACTACCCCCTTGTTTTCAATCGTTTCCGCACTCTGCGTCAAAAAACCGGGGTGGGGGATGCCCCGTTTCCCGCGCTCGACCGCTCAGAGCCGACCGTCACGCTCCGAACCAGTCACGAGTCACCAGTCACCTCTTTGGCCATCCGTCCCATTGCAGCCAAACGCGCTTGGTGCCACAATTGGCAACAGCGCTAGAAAACTTCACGATCCGGGGAAACAACTCCGCTCCCCCCGGTGTCTAACAATACTGAGCGGACATCGGGAACCGTTCGACGACCTTCCCGGTTACACCCCGACTCAGTCGGGGTCGCAAGTCGTGCCTGGGTCCATCGTTCTAACGTTGGACCATAGCAGGGTGGCCCGAGTAATCCATCCGTGCAGGATGGTGCGTTGAATCGGGCCGGAAAGGCCGGCAGTGTCCGATTGGGCTAGTGCCCTTTCTTGGGGCCGCGATGAAGCCGATCTCGTCCACGAGCTGCAAGCGGGCTCGGAGACCGCCTTCGACTGGCTCGTCACTCACTATCATGCGCCAGTCTATAACCTCATCCTCGGCATGCTTGGCGACACTTCCGATGCCGCCGATGGCGCCCAGGAAGTTTTCTTGAAGGCCTTTCGGGGCATTCGCAACTTCCGCCAAGGCAGCTCTTTGAAAACGTGGCTCTACCGCATCGCCATCCGCGAAGCGCTGAATCATAAGCGCTGGTTCAAGCGCCATCTGCAGAAGAATGTTTCCATCGATGCGGAACCGCTAGAGGGGCAAGCCCGCATCGAAATCGAGGATCTCGGTGCCACGCCCTTCGAGCAGCTCGCGTCGCTGGAGATTCAAGCCGTCGTCCACGGTGCTTTGCAGCAAGTTCCCGATGTCTTTCGCAGCGCCGTGATTTTGCGCGATCTCGAAGGCCTGAGTTACGAGGAAGTCTCGGAAGTTCTGGAATGCAGCGTTGGCACGGTGAAGTCCCGCATCCTTCGTGGGCGCCGCGCGCTGAAGGAAATTCTTGAGCCGCTTTTGGGCGCACACGAGATTCACGGCAGTCACGAGCAAACGTCTTCGCATGGCAACGTATCTGAAGCTCGGCCGTCTCCTTTCGGCGATGCATTTTCGGCCGCGCGGCGAGTCACCATTTCTTCCGAAGGTATGTCCCCGCGGGCAAGTTCCACGGGCAAGGGTGTCCAATGAAGTGCAACACGGTACGAACCAAACTTGCGGGTTATCTCGATGATGCAGTAACCGGCGGACCGCGCGTTGAAGAGCGCGTCCAGATTCGGCAACACCTGGAAGGTTGCAATGTTTGCCGCGAGGAGCTGGAACGCTTCCGCAAGCTGGCCGTTATGCTTTCGCGTATGCCTAGGAACATTCCGCCTGCCGATCTCGCCGTGCGCATCAAGGTCGCTGCCGCTCAAGCGCAGCATTCGCAGGATTGGCCCACCCGTATGCGCCGCATCAAGGATCGCGCCGAAATTCTGCTCGATAATGTATTCCGCCCGCTGACCGTTCCGGCCACCGGCGGATTCTTCTCCGCTATCCTCGTTTTCGTGCTGGTGCTCCAGATGATCGTGCCGGGCACTACCGTGCGCGCCGTCCAGAACGACGTGGCTCTCAATCTGATGCGCCCTGCCGAGCTGGTTTCTCTTTCGGACTATCCGCAAGCCTGGGCGCCGGAACAGAACGAAGTCGAACTTTCCTTGCCGCACGGCCTCTTGCTGGACGTCACCGTCGATGCCCAGGGCCACATGACCGACTATCAGATTCTCTCCGGCCCGCACAGTCTGGAACTCCGGCGCCAGCTCGACCAGATGCTGCTCTTCTCCCGCTTCAGCCCCATGCTGAGCTTCGGCCGTCCCACTGCCGGCGGCCACGTGGTTCTCAGCTTCAGCGCCGTCCGCGTCCGCGGCTGATCTTTACCGGCATGAGAAATTGCAAGTTTCTGCTAGTCGCCGCAATGCTATTGCTCTTTTCTGCGCGTGCGTGCGCGCAACTCCAAAGAAACGACTCGGAGCGCCAGCTCTTCGAAGCCCTGAACGGCGAGCGCACCGCCCAGGGCCTCTCTGTGCTTCAGTGGGATAACGCCCTCTTCAAAGCCGCCCGCCGCCACGCCCTCCTCATGCTCAATCTGAACAGGCTCGAGCACCAGCTCCCCAGCGAGTCCAACCTGGAAGGCCGCCTCGCCGAAGCCGGCGCGCGGTTCGGCGCCATCGCGGAGAACATCGCCATCGGTCCGAATCCCCGGATCATTCATGCCGGCTGGATGGATTCGCCCGGCCACCGGAAGAATATCCTGGACCCGCGGCTCACCTCTGTCGGCATCGCAGCGGTGCGCGGGCCGGGTGGCCTCTTCGCCGTCCAGGATTTTTCACAGTCAGTTCCGGACTTGAGTGTTGAGCAGCAGGAGCAGAAGGTGGTTTCTTTGCTCACCGCGCAGGGATTCCGCTCGGCCAACGCGACCGACGGCGCGCGGAAAACGTGCGAGACGGATGCAGGATTCGCGGGCACTTCGGCAAAATCGATGATCCGATTTGAGGTGACTGACCTGAACAAATTGCCGGAAGATCTCGAGCGAAAAATTAGGAACGGGCCTTACAGCAAGGCGGCGGTGGGGGCTTGTCACGCGAATGGCGCGGCAGGATTCACGCGCTATCGCATTGCGGTTCTATTTTTCTAAGGTCCGTATCGATTCTAACGGCGGCCCTGTTTGCCGAAAGAATTTCTTGTATCCGGGAAACAGACGAAATACACTAGCCATATGATTTGCATCGCCCACTCGTATTGGTTTCGATTTAGC
>WNFP01005140.1_pt1 | contig 16884 bp, 21 predicted proteins | sample 5400201 | NCBI WGS metagenome assembly WNFP01 (sample SAMN13153355, study PRJNA577476) | soil metagenome | isolation source: 115 cm saprolite under Madrone tree | place: USA:California | collected 2016-06-14 | reverse complement strand
TCTCGGCCTTGGCCCCCTGGAACTGCTCCATCTGGCCGATCTGGTCCTTCAGGATGTCGATCTGGGCCAGCATCTCGGCGCGCCCCTGCTCGGCGGCGGTCAGGCGGCCCTTGCCGTCGGCCAATGCTGCTTCCAGCCGCGTCACGGCCTCCTGGGCCACGGCGGTTTGGCTTTCGGCTGCCATCCGCGCCTGATGCGATTTATCGATGCGGCCGGCGGCCACCTCCAGCGCCTTCTCGAGTTCGGGAATGCGGGTTGCCTTCTGCTCCTCCGCCGCGAAGCGCCGTTCCATCTCGTGCTTTGCCATTCGAAGGGAGTTGATGTCGCCTTCGGCCTGCCGGGCATGCTCGCTGGCCTCCTTGGCGATGGCCTCCGCCCGGCGGGACTGGTGCTGAAGGCGTGCCGCCAGCAGCCCGGCCAGAAGGGCCAAGAGGGCAAGGGCGATAACGTAGTAAGGCTCCATAGGTATCCTCTCGAGGTATCCTCTCGGCAAAATCGGCCGTTATGTCGTTCCCCCTCCCTTTCTACGCGGCCCCTTCGCCGAGGCTTGCGAATCCCCGGTCGCAGGGTTGCAGCTATCCGCCGTCCTGGCAATTCGTTCGGTTTGCGGGGAAGGGGCGGGCCGATGCCTTGGGCTATCCCATCAGGGCTTCCTATCGCCGGCGCCCGCCTCACGCCGCCTTGCGCGCTTTGTGATCTTCCAGCACCTGGGCCACGACGGCGGTCACGCGCTTGCCGGTGGGGATGTGCAGAAATTCGTTCGGGCCGTGGGCGTTGGAGTGGGGCCCAAGGACGCCCGTCACGACGAACTGCGCCTCGGGAAAGCGCTGGCCCAGCATGGCCATGAAGGGAATGCTGCCGCCCTCGCCCATATAGGCGGGCGGCTGGCCGAAGGCGGCTTGGGAAGCCCGCGCCAGCGAAGTTTCCAGCCAGGGCGCGAGCCTCGGCGCATTCCAGCCGGTGCTGGCTTCCAGGCGCTCCAGGGTGACCTCGGCGCCATAGGGCGGGTTGGCGCTCAACAGCTTCTGCACGATTTCGGCGGCCTTGGATCCCTCCAGCGTCGGCGGGATGCGTAGCGAGAGGCGCACGGTGGTTGAAGGGCGCAGCACATTGCCGGCATTGGCGATGGGCGGCATGCCGTCGGCGCCGGTCACCGCGAGCTGCGGGCGCCAGCTTCGATTGAGCACGAGTTCGACCGGATCCTCGCTGACCGGCTTCATGCCCGGAACGAAGGGAAACTTGCTGTAAATCTGGTCGCCCAGCGCACCGGCCGCCACCCGGGCCTGGGCGATGCGCTCGGCCGGCACCTGGACATGAAGATCCTCGGGATGGATGGCCCCCGTCGTCTCGTCCTCGAGACGCGAAATCAACTGGCGCAGCAGGCGGAAGCTGGACGGCACGGTGCCCGAGGCATCGCCGGAATGCACGCCCTCGGTCAGCACGCGTACGGTCATATTGCACGCAAAGGTGCCGCGCAGCGAGGTGGTGACCCAAAGCTGGTCGTAATTGGCGCAGCCCGAGTCGAGGCAGATGACCAGCGAGGGGCTGCCGATGCGCGCCGCCAGATGATCGATATAGAAGGGCAGATCGGAACTGCTGGATTCCTCGCAGGCCTCGATGAGGATGACGCAGCGCGCATGGGGCAATCCCTGTTCGGCGAGCGCCAGGATCGCCGTCAACGCGGCGAACAGTGCATAGCCGTCGTCGGCCCCGCCGCGGCCATAAAGCTTGTCGCCCTCCAGACGCGGGATCCAGGGGCCGTAACCCTCCAGCCAGCCGGTCATCTCCGGCTGCTTGTCGAGATGGCCATAGAGCAGGACCCGGTCGTCATCCCTGGCGTCGGATTTACCACTGGCGGGAACCTCGATCAGGATGACCGGCGTGCGGCCGGGCAGGCGCACCACCTCCAGGGCCGCGCCCGGCAGGCGGGCGAGCTTCGGGCGGGCCCAGCCGGTGAAAAGTTCGACGGCCTTGTCCATGTAACCATGGGCCGCCCAGTCGCGGTCGAAGGCGGGGGATTTGTTGGGGATGCGGATGTAGTCGACCAGCGTGGGAACGATTTCCCTGGTCCAGCAATCCTCGATGAATTGCGTCAGCTTCCCCTGGTCCATTCGCCGCTTCCCCATCCCTGTTTTGAGTTTCAAGGCGCCGTGAGCGGCGCTGAGCCCGGATGTTTCGAGTTTGGCCGCGCGCCGCTCGTTCGTCTAGCGCCTGATCGCCTCATGCCGGTTCCGCTTAGGGCGTGAATCGGCCGCTACTATGTCGAGTGAGAGCAAGATTCACCGATCGGTTTGATTCAAACCGACCGGATCTTCCTTTTGGGCGGCGAATTCTAACGAATAGTTCACTGGAGCCGCGCCCCTATCCGGGCCCCAATGGCGCCGACAGTGCGGGCGTACTTTCCCCCCTCGGATCGGCACCGTACAGTCGCCAGGAAGTCGCAGGGCGATCCGAACTATTGGTGCCACCGTCCTGTGGCTTCCTGGTTAGTCCCGCCGCCGGAAGGCGATGTAGAGCAGGATCAGGGCCAGCCCCGCCAGGGTGATCGCCAGATGATCGTCCTGGTTCAGCCAGTCGGCGATGCGCGCATACCAAGCCAGAAACTGCTGCCAGAGCACGGCCATGGGCGACCTCACCGTCTCTCGGCCCCGGCCCCAGACTACGCCCCTCTTCGTTCTAGCGCCGCGCGCGCCCATGCAACCAACAGGTTTAAATTAAATCGGGGACATGTTGGGGCGCCAGGACAGGGTGGGGGTGACGTGGGCGGGTCGAAGGTGGGCGCTGGCTCGGATGCGTCAAAAGCTGAGCGAGCGCTTCTGATCGAAATGACGATGTTCTGTGAATTCTTGTTCACGCCATCGAACGGCTACGATCGCGTTGCGTCGAGCATGTATCACCCCCGCCAACCCCACCCCTATCGGGTGGACACATCTCGGAAGAGTTACTGGCTGTTCCGCGTTTTTCTCCCTCTCCGCCCTGGAGGGCCAGGGCAATCGCATTTGCCAAAGTAGTGCTGGTTTGTCGCGCGCGTGGGGACAGGCGGGCGGTCGGATCCGAATGGTTGGCAGGGGGCGCCCACGAAAGGAGGGAACGCCGAGGCAGTGCCCGGACCCTGGGCAGCTCAACGACCCAAACGCTTGATCACTCCCGCGCGATCTCGCTTTCCGTGACGGGATCGCCATGCTCATATTACAGCAGGATGTCCGAGGGCGACCGCTCCGGAGCTGAGATCCGATTTCTGGATGACAACATTCTCGATTCTCGCGGCGCATCTCAAGAACCGAGCGCACCGACCGATGACCCTCCGCAGCGGCCGGGCTCGACACCGTCGAACGCACCAAACACGCCGGCGCCGAGCACAGCTGCCAGCAGGATCGCCCTCGTCATCCGTCCCCTCGCAATACCGAATTGCTCAGGGCGTGATCTTCTTCTCAGTTCGCCATCTCAATGGTTCACGGCGACGGCTGGTTCACTGCAACGGCAATCAGGGTGAGTGTGCCCGCAAAGGTTGATGCGGCAATATTCGCAACCGCAAAGTCGGCGTGCGCCGCGACGAAAAAGGAACCAGTCGCGTGCCCGCCCACTACAGTTGCGGCCACAGCGGCGAAGTCTTGCCCCGCGGTGATGCCATCGAGTTGAGCCTCTGTAAGCTGCATTGGGCCTTGGGCGTTTGCGACACTCACCCAACCCATCAAGGCAGTCGCACTGACTGCCCCAAGAAGTTTCGCTTTCATGTTATGCTCCTTTTTTCGATGTTCGACGCTTTAGAACGCAAAAGCAGCCACGGCGGCTGTGGAAGGCTCGTGTGCGCCACCGGGAACAAACTGTGCGGCGACAGCCGCAACCTCATGAGCTGACGTATCGAAGAGAGTGATAGCCACCGCCGTGAGGATCGCGTTCTCTACAGTAATGGACACACCCGCATTCCCGGAGGTGACCCCATCGAGTTGAGTGTCTGTAAGCTGCATTGGGCCTTGGGCGTTTGCGCCACTTACCCAACCCATCAAGGCAGCCGCACTGACTGCCCCAAGAAGTTTCGCTTTCATGTCATGCTCCTTTTTTCGATGTTGGACGCTTTAGAACTGCCTCTGAAGTCCTGCTCCGGCAAAATGCCGCGCGGGCAGCGCTCGGTGCCGACAAGTTCTTGAAAGAGATTGCGTTTCTTTACCCCTCGCGCGGCTCATTTCTGGAACTCTCACGCGGGTCGATTACGCATCGAGCTGAATAATAGCGTAACTGAATGCTTGTGACTTAAACAAAAGCAGAGAAGTGTGTGCCAAAATTAAATTGGCCGCGAAATCTTATTATCGGTGCGCCTTTTTTTTACCTCCGGCTTTTTCAGTAAGCCAAACGGGAATGACTGGCCATCGCGTGGGGAGGAAATGCGAGCGCTTGCAGATGTTCACCGTGGCTGAGCCTTTGATAGGTGCGAAGCCGAAGCTGCCCCCCTGTCGATCAGTCGGTGGCATTGTTTAAAAAGGCGAAGAAGGACGACGCAGCCCCAAAAGCTCAGGGCGAGCTCTCGTGGCGCCAGCAGCACCAGCCTGTCGTGATTTGATTCGGCGCCCGCCCGGCGCCGTCGCGACGGGACACTTGGCCTCGCGAGAAAGGGAGGCCTGTCAGGCGTCCAAGGCGTGGCGGGTCCGGCCTGGTCAAGGCGGCTGCAACGCCGGCTGGGAGTGCCGGGTCATGTGTTTCGTCGGCCAGAGTCGGCCAAGAGTGAGGCGACGCCCTATCTGGTCGAGCGTTTGGGGATTCAAGTGGGTGCATGCCTGTCGTCAGTGATTGGTTAACGTTCGTTGCTTAAACTGTAACTGAACGCCGATTTCACCAAGCGGCACCAAACGGCGTTCTGGAGCGGCCAACACCACCAAAACAAGTAGTGGGTGTGTATGATGGCCCATGAACAGGACAGGCACAGGGAACTGGCTGAGGAACTACGCGAGGAAGCTCGCAAGCTCCTTGCCTCGATCAACCATACCGACAATCCGGCTGTGAGGCGGGGGTTGGTCAGGCAGGCCTTCGAGCTGGTTCAGAAGGCCGAGGAACTCCGCCAATCCAACCGCCGGTCACACCATCACTAAAAATAGTGCTGCTCCCGACCGCCGCTCATATTGGTGAACGGCAACACAGCAATGCTTGATCTCGCGCGGCAATTCGGGGTCCGTCGAATCCGGCACGCATGGATCCCGGCCGGCGGCACCTCGCCGTCGGTCAGCGAGCTCGTAGCTTCTCCGCCCCGGCGTTTTCCAATTCGCTTTCCAGCTCTTCAACGCGCCGCTCTAAATCGGCAGCCTTCGCGTCGAGTTCAGCCGCATGTTCCTTAAAAATGACCGGCCGCTGAGAGACGCGAGCTGCCAGGCGCCGAGCCTGTGCGGCCTTTTCGCGGGCCGCAAATGCCTTCTCGCGAATCTCGAAGATTTCCAGATGTGTGTCGTACATGACACGCTCCATTCGACCTGGACCGATTCTTTGGATACGCTTCATAAACACAACTTTCCCAAAACTAACGAAAGTGAACACTGGCGAGTCAGTTTGACATCGGCACGCGAACGGAAGTCTTCAAGCTGTGCTATGGGCGGCTTCCGGATTGTTCATCGTTGTCCCTACGGCGGATTGATCGCCAGCAATGGTCCGCTCCTGAGTCCGCGAAGCCTCGACTTTTGCCCTTAGCCGCAGGCCGGTCCGCGGCCAAAAGGGCTTCGCTCGGCGCAGGCGGCGTACCTCCTTGCGAAGCTTCGGTTCGCGATCGGTCAGTCCTCGATCATGCCAGCCGAGCACGATGCCGCCCGCGCGGCTGATTTCGTTGCCGCCCTCGTTGACATGTCTCGATACCTCTTCGACGAGAGCATGCGCGGTGGTGATGTCGTTCAGTTGCCCGAGGTCATCCTGCAGTGGCTTCAGCCGCCTTTCCAGCGCCTTAACCTCGCCGTGGTCGAAGAGATCCTCCAAAAACTCGATCGTGTAGCGCAGCTTTTTCAGCGTGATTCGCAGCCTGTGCCGCTGCTCCTGCGACAGCTTGCCGAATTGCCGGCTGCGCTTGCGGGTTCGGCGCCAGCGGCGCTCGATCAGCCCAGGTGCAACATCGCCGATGGCTGCGAACAGCAGAGCCGCCTGTTCCGATGCCGGCTGGTCGCGCCAGCCGCGCCCCTCGAACCATTGCGCAAGCCTCAGCATGGTGGCGGTATAGCGCTGGGACCCGATCGCCTCCTTCAGCCCTTCGTATGCGACCCGGCGCCGCTGCTCGGCGGCTTCGGCCAGGCGTTTCAGATCCGCTTCGACCGGTAGAGCTCGTTCCACCGGTCGAAGCAGGTTCGCCGCGAACACGTCCCAATCGCGCGCCGGCCCCAGCATGCCGGCCAGCCACTTCAGCTTCCTCCAAAGTCCAGCGATAATGCTCCGCCGGAATCATGGCCTTCAGAGCCGAGAGGGCCGCGCGGAGGCGCCGCGCCGCGATCCGCATCTGATGCACACCCTCGGTCTGGCCCGAGAGGGCGGCTGGCTCGTTGCGCAAGAGATGGCTTATGCAACTGCGACCGATGTTCTGTAAAACGCCTTCGACCGTCATTGAGCCCCGGAGCGCGACAGGCGACGCGTCCACCGCCGGCATCGGTCCGCCGTCTACTGCAACCAACCTGTAGCCACGCTCCGGCTTGCTGCGCGTCTCGATGTGCAGCGGCGCGACGTCCAACAAGCGCAGTGCCACGTCATAGATCGCGGCTGGATCCCCACTCTTGAGCTTCAGCTCGATTTCGCAGAGGGGTTCCGAGACATCGCCTTCCGCACCGCGGATCTCGCCCTCGTCGAAGGCCGCCTCGATCCGAGTGGAAGGTCGGGGCTCGAGCGCAATCGTCGTACGCCGTACGGTCGTCTTGAACTGCGGCCGCAGCTTCTCGGAAATGATGGCATCGTACAAGCGGGGGCCGGTTTGCGCGGCTGCGAAGTCGGGACGGTCGCCGTCGATCACGTCTTCCCACTCGCCGCGGGATAGAAGGTTGCCGCTCGTCAAATCACTGGATTTGAGGGTCTGGAAATGCCGGCCTTCGTACTCGCCAACGCGGAGGCTAAGCTCCTGCCGCTGCAACTTGAGATCGGTCGAATCGTAGTAGACAGAATTCAAGGTCGAGGTCGGCGCGGCCGAAACCATCCCCATCGATTCAAGGGCATGCCGGAATTGCGGAATATGTTCGGGCAAAGCGGCAAGCTTCAGCTCGATCTCGGACAAATCGACCCTCCCTCGGCATTGCCGGTTTGATCTAGGGAAGGTACGAAATGCCTTCAAGGGGCATTATTACGCTTTCGTGAAGGCCTATCGCCGACCACATCAATGGAATCTTGACGCCGAACGGGCGAAGCTGCTGGGCCGCCGTCGGGCCGACGCGGCATCGCCGGCTTTTGCCCGATTGGTGCCGCGGGCGGACCTATGTCGGAGCTTAGCTGGCGGTCAACGACCCCGGGCGGCCCTAAGGACGCTCTCTCCCAATATCGTGAAGCATCCCGCGACGAGCAGCAGGGCGCCCCAGAACGGCGGCATGCCGAACAGCTTGACCACGATGACGACAATCGCGATCAGGACGATCGTAAAGAGAGCCTGACTGCCGTCATCGATGAACAAGCCGACGAATTCGGCAAACGCGGTGCGAAGCGCTTTCATTGGACCACTCACTTGGATTTCATGGTGCTGGAGGCGCGCAGCCGGCCCACGGCGGCCAGCGAAAAAGCCGCAAGCAGGGCGAATATCGCGAGGAGCGCGAAGTCAGCCCCTGGCCATTGCGCGCCCAGCCCCTCGCCGATCCAGAACAGCCCAAAGGTCGTCAGCATCAAGCCTACGACGAACTTGAGCGAGTTCTCTGGGACGCGCGCCAAAGGCCGGTGTACGACCAGCCCGATGGCGAGCACCAGGATGAATGCCGCAAGCGCGCCGAGGCCGGCATAGAGGGTGAGGCCGTGCCCGGCGCCAACGGCAATGACGATGAACACGACCTCGACGCCCTCGAGCAGCACCGCCTTGAACGCCGCCACGCCGGCCAGGTAGTCGGCGCGCCGATCGGCCTGCTGGCGATGCAATAGTTCGGTCTCCTGGCTGAAGGCCCTGTCCTCGTCGTGCAAAGCCAGCAGGCCGGAAGCACGCAGGATGGCCTTTCTAAGCCAGCGCATCCCGAAGAGGATCAGCAGAGTGCCCACCGCGAACTGCAGCGCGTGAAGGGGGATCAGCGACAGCAGCGGGCCCAGAGTCACAACAAGCCCCGCGAGCACGATGAGTGCCAGGCCGGCGCCGACAAACGCCGGTTTCCAGCTTCGGGTCACGCCGACGGCGAGCACGATCGTGAAGGCCTCGACCACCTCCACGAACGAACCCAGGAACGCCGCGCTGACGGTAGAGGCGATGGTGGTAAAATTTGTCATCTTCTTGTCCACATGCTTCATGTTTTCGGAATGATCGTGCCGCTATTTCGCCAGAACCACGCAACAATCGGGTGGCAGGGAGAACTCGACCGTCGAGCCAACGGGCGGACCCTCCGGCCAGTCGAGCCTTATGCGGTCTGGCCCGATGTCGACGTAGAGTCGCCAGCATCGACCCTGGAACGCCCGCGACGCGACGGTTCCCCGCAGGAGGTTGCAGGGGTGGCCCCCCGGCGGACGCGCATCCTCAGGGCGCACGACGAGGACCGCCTCGCCGACGAGTTCGGTAGCGGTTTTCAGGGGCGCGCCGCCATCGGCGATCTCGAACATGCGCCCGCGAGCCTTACCGTGAACCAAGGAAAAGCCGCCGATGAAGCTCGCGACGAATGAATCGGCAGGCGCGCCATAGATTTTCTGAGGCGTGTCGCATTGGGCGATCGTGCCCGATCGCATGACCGCTACGCGGTCGGAAACGGCCATGGCTTCAGCCTGATCATGGGTCACGTAGACGACGGTTATACCCTCCCGCCGGACCAGGTCCATCATTTCGACCCGCATATCTTCCCTGAGCGCGGCATCCAGATTGCTCAACGGCTCATCGAACAGCATCAGCGCGGGGCGAGCCGCAAGACAGCGGGCGATCGCCACGCGCTGCTGCTGTCCGCCCGACAGCTCGCTTGGGTAGCGATCCCGATACTGGGCGAGGCGCGTCACCTCAAGGGCATGGTCGACGCGCCTGCGGACTTCCATCTCAGGCAGTTTCTGGGCCCTCAGGCCGAAATCCAGATTCCGCGCAACGCTCATGTGGGGCCAAAGGGCATAGTCCTGGAATACCATGCCGATGCGCCGGCGTTCGGGCGGAACGGCGGCGTCCGGGCTCCAGACGACCCTGCCGTCAAGGCTGATCAAGCCACGGTCCGGCGCCACGAGCCCGGCGATTATGCGCAGGAGCGTCGTCTTCCCGGACCCGCTGGCGCCCAGCAGCGAGACGACTTCCCCCGCGCGCACGTCCAGGTCAAGCGCGCTCAGGACCGCGCGATCACCGAGCGTTTTCGATACGCCGGCACAGTGCAAGGCGACGGTCATCGTGGGATGCCCGCGGCCTGGGCTTCCGCTTTCAGGCCCTGGGTTCGCGCTCGGATGCCTCGCGTGGACATTGCCCGGCGCACCGGAAGCCAGACAAGGGCTGCGCCGATGCCGGCGGCGGCCATGGCCGCCAGCGACAAGGCGGATGCCGGGCCATCCCGATCATGGCTGAAAAGCCTTAAGATCATGGGTGGGGCAGGCGGGCCGCTGATCGGTATGAGCATCTGCGAAATCGGCAATTCGAACACGGTGCGGATAAAGGTGAGCAGGAATGCCGTGACGACGCTGAGCAGCACCAGCGGCAATGTGATGCGCAAGAGCCGGTCGATCGCGCCGATGCCTTGCAAGCGGGCGGCGTCGAACAAGCTGGGGGCAAGCTGCCCGACCGCGGCCGCTATGATCACGAGACAGTAGGGGAGCGCCGCGGCGACGTAGCCGGTGACCAGCAGTGACCCGTCCCCATAATGCGGGAACGGCCAATCCCGAAAACCTGGCAGACGGTTCCACACGAGGATGTACCCGAAGCCCAGAACGATGCCCGGAATTGCGACCGCACCCAGCGACAGGCCCAGGATAAGCGGGCGCATGACACGGTTCGCGCGATCCAATTGCACGGACAGCAGCAGCGCCACGACGCAGGCTATCGCAGCCGTGACGACCGAATAGTACAGGCTTCGCACAAGGGCGCCATTGGCGCCGGTGCCGACAGAGATCACGCCGACCAGGTTGTCGGCGGTCAAGTTGCTCACGCTCAGGCCGTCGGCGAGCGTACGGCTTGCCGCGCGAGCGATGATCGCGATCAGCGGCATGTAGAATGCCAGCGCACCGACCAGCAGGGCCGCGCCCGCCGCCGGCCAGCGAAGAATGCCCAGATCGTAGGCTCGGGAAGGGCGCGATCGGCCGGAAATCAGGCGCGGATCGGCCTTGCGACGCAGCAGCCGATCGGCACACACGACGAGCAGAATGAGTGCCAGCAATATCAGCGCCTGGGCCCCGGCCAGCGGAAAATCCACGGGATAGTCGCTCGCTGCGGCATAGATGCCGTAGGTCAGGACCCCGAAGTTCGACAGCCTGGCGATGGTCGAGGCCATGCCGAAATCGGACAGCACCTCGGCGAAGATGGCGATGAGGCTCATGGCGATGGCTGGCGCCAGCAAGGGTCCGTTGATGTGCAGCCAGACCTTCAGCGGGCTCGCTCCGCCCAGCCGCGCGGCATCCTCCATCTCGCTGCCAAGTCCGGCGAGCGCGCTGGCGATGATGAATGCGGCGAGCGGAAACAGACTGAGGGTATGAACGAAGATCAGCCCGGGCAAAGCAAAGAAGGCATGGCTGGCACCGGACGGCAGCAGACCAAGCTGGGCCAGGTACCCGCCCGGCGACATGAGCAGCACCCACGCCAGCGCCTTGAGATATGAGGGCGTGAGAAACACGAGCCACGGCAGGGCCGCGAGCAGCGAGCGCAACGGCACATTGGTGCGTTGGACGAGCACGGCCGTGGCGCCGCCCAGCGCCGTGGCACTGACGGCCACCGCGGCCGCAAGTTCAAGCGAGTGGATGATCGAGATCGCGACACGCAGAGACCCGAAAGTGCGTTGCAGCGGTTCGAGGCTGAACGCGGCGCTGGCCGAAAGCGTGTCGAACAGCCCGGGCAGAATGGCCTGTACCAGCACCAGTGCCAGCGGCAAGCCGATAAGCAGGAAGAAGGCGGCGTAAATGAGGGTGGCCAGCATGCTGGCGCGCGCCGATCCCGCCCGGCGCAGGCTCGTTGTCGACCGCGGCGTGGAGCCGCGGGCACTCCCCGCGGCTCCCTCTTGCGCCAACTCTCTCAAAGCCGGGGCTCGTCGGCCAGCGTGCTCAGGGGACAAAATGCTCCTTGTACCACTGCTTCCACTCCGTCTCATGGGCGGCCGCCGCCTGGTCATCGAGCACGATGAATTTGATATCCGTCGTGCGGCCGGCCTTGGCCTTGACACCCTCGATGACGGGAATGAAGTAGAAGTCGGTGTCATCGCCGTCCTGCATGGCGGCTTGGCCTTCGGGGCTCATGACGAAAGCGATGAATTTTCTGACCGCATCCATGTGCTTCGACTTGGCGCTGATGCCGAGACCTTCGGGAAGTGCTACCGAGCCCTCGGCTGGATAGATGGCCACGACCGGTTCCCCGCTTTGCACCTTGGAGATGATGGAACTGTCCTGATTGATGCCGACCTTGGCGTCGCCGGTAAGCAGGGCCTTATTCACCTTGCCGCCGCTCGACAAGCCGGACAGCGCCTTGTTGGTCAGAACCTTAGCCAAAAGTGCCTTGCCGGCGTCAACCCCATTGGTTTGGAAGAAACCCGCGAGCCACTGGTAGGCGGGGCCGGAGAGATTCGGGTCCTTGGCGGCGACGAAGCCGGCGAAATTCGCGAGATCGGCCCAGGACTTGGGCATCTGATCGGCTGGAACCTTCTTCGTGTCGACTTCGATCGCGGTCGTGCTGGCGCCGGTGGGCAGGTATGCGCGGCTCTGCGGGACAAGGGTCTTGCCGAGATCGGTGAACGTCAGCTGGCCGTAGAGATCCGCGGGAACCGGTTGCAGCACGTGGTTGTTGATCATGCGCTCCATCACGGCCGAGCCGTCGAGCCACACGATATCGAACTGAGGATTGTCGCCTTCGGCCGATATCTTGCCAAGCGTCTCGCCGGTGCTGCCCGGTTCGACGACATCGACGCTGAGGCCGGTCTTGGCATGGAAGGCTTTTGCCACCTGCCCCGCAAAGTCGAGAGCATCATACATTACCAGATCAGCCGCTGACGCTGCCGCGGAAAGGGTCGCGATGGTCAGGAAAGCCGATAGTCCGACAGCCAACTTGCAATTCATTTCTTCCTCCAATGGTTACCTTGCAAATCACTCCAGTTTCGAACACGTCGACGCTTCGGGGCTTGCATTCCGCTAGGATCCCGATGCGTGATATCGCCCGCCCTTCCGTATCCCGCGCTTGGACCAGTCCTTGTCGATCGCGCCACGAAGGCTGCTCAACCGATCGAGAGCGTCCAAGGCCCGGTCGCGATCCTGGCCGGCGAGGCCAATGATGATGGCTTCGATGAGCACCATGGTGCCGCCATGCATGGCCAGGTGATTGGCCTTGCCCCGAGGGACCGGAAGCACCACGGCGACGTCGTCCGCCACATACGGGCCCAGGCTGTCGCTGACGAGCACGATCGGAACCGCGCTCCGGCGGGCCTGCTCCAGGACGATCGTCACTTCGCGATAGAGTGGCGCGTAGGCGATCATCAGTATCGCGTCATCTGGCTGGAGCCCGAGCAACTGGTCGGCCAATGCCACGCCAGTAGCGCATAGCGCCGTCGTCGTCAGGCCGATGCGGTTGAACTGCAATGTGGCGTATTGGGCGAGAGCACCTGAAGGGCCGATGCCGAAAACCTGTCGGCGATCAGCGCCGATCAGGATTTCCACGGCTTGCGCAAAGCTGGCCGCGAAATCGTCGCGCTTGAGCACGTCGAGCACGTCTTCGTGCAGGCCAATGACATGACGAAGCGCGCTTACCGCGTCGTCACCGGCTTCGTCGAGCGTGCGCTTCAGTCGCTTGCCCGGCGATGGCGACCCCGCCAGTTCGGCGAACAAGGCCTCCCGAAGGTCTGAGAGACCACCAAAACCCAGGGAACGCGCCGTACGAACGACTGTTGCATCGCTTGTCCCGGCCTGCTGGGCGATTTCGGCGGCGGACCCTAGGAGAACCTCTTTTTTCCGGTCCACGAAGAAGCGAGCCATACGTTGTTCGGCAGGAGGCAGCGTCCGGAGCATGGCCTGCACCCGTGAATCGAATGGGGCCCGTTCGCCACCCTCGGCCTTGTCGTCCATGCTCGCACTTTTCCGTCGTCGCCGCGTTTGGTAGCGAACGCTACCGGCGCAACTTTACGGAATGATTGTTACAGGCTGATGGCGGGCGCGACGATCATGCCGCATGGAGGTGGCACATATTGACGCGACCTTGGGGAGGGAGCGCAGCACGTCACTCGCGGTGCGCGCGCTGCTGTACAGGCGGGTTCGGCTACGATGTCGTCTCTCGAAACGTGGGCAATGTGAATTGAAACGTGCTGCCCGTCCCGGCATTGCGCGTGGCCCATATGCGGCCGTCATGCTGCTCGATAATCGACCGGCAGATCGATAGCCCGATGCCCATGCCGTCCGGTTTCGTCGTGAAGAAGGCGTTGAACAGTCGATCGGCATTTTCTGGCTCGATTCCGATGCCGGAATCCTCGACCGCAACAAGCGTCTGATCGGACCCGTGCTCGCGCGATCGAATCAATAGTTGGCGACGGCGGTCGGTCACGGGTTTCATGGCCTGGATGCCGTTCATCAGAAGATTCATTATGACCTGTTGCAGTTGGACGCGGTCGCCATGGACCGGAGGAAGCGACGACCCGAGGTCGAGCCGCAGAGAGACGCGATGATCGGTGATCTCCCGGCGCATCAGCACGATAACATCGTTGATGACTTCATTTACGTCTAAACGCACTCTTTCGAAAGCGCCCTTCTTGGAGAGCGCACGGATGTGCGAAATCACATCGCTTGCGTGGCTTGCACCGCTGATCATCCGTTTCACGGCGCTGCGCGCCTCATCAAGTTGCGGCACATCGTGGCCAAGCCATCGCAGGCACGCATCGCCATTCGTGACGACACTGGCGAGCGGCTGATTCAATTCATGCGCAATCGACGCACTCATCTCTCCGAGGGTCGTTAGGCGAGTGACGTGGGCGAGTTCCGCCTGTGCCGTGTGCAATGCCTCTTGCGCTTTCCTGGTTTCAGTGATGTCCATCAGTGCGCCAACAATTTCCTCCTCGCCCGTCTCGTATTTCACGCTACGAACGCGAACATGCAGGTGCTTGACGAAACCATTCGGCATCAGCAAACGGCATTCATTGTCGCAATCTTGTTCGCCGCGCACCACGCGATCAAGTTCAAGCTGTACGAGTTCGCGGTCGTCCGGATGAACGCGCTGGAGGATCAGGTCGATCGTTGGCTTGACCGTTCGATCGACTCCCAATATTTGATAGGTTTCCTTCGACCAGACGATGTCGCCGCTGGCTACCTTCCAACCAAAGCTCCCCGTATGACTTAGCCGTTGCGCTTCATCCAATGTGTTGTTGAGCCTTGCCAGCTCCCGAACCGCTGTTTGCAGGTCATCACGCGCGCGTCGCAGAGATTCTGATGCGCTTCTTTGGGCCGCGCTCAGCGAAACCACGAAGAGGGCTGCGACCGCAAACAGTGCAATGCGCGGTATGTCCTTGAACTCCACGCCGAACGAATTGATCGGCGGCGCGAAATAGTAAGCGAATGCCAGAATGGAAAGCACGGTCGCGAGCAAACCCGGGCCGATGCCGCCAGACCATGCAACGAACATGATCGCACAAAGAAACAGTGATACGAACGGATCAATTTGCAGAAAAGTGTTGAACAGCAGCCCGGCGACCAGCGCTGCGGCAACCGATAGAACCGCAACCGAATAGGTCAAAATCGTGGGCGCCTTGGACCACCATAGAGGACTAGACTGCGACATATTCCTGCCTCATCTGCATTAGACCCGCATTCCCAGATGACTCCCGAACTGGCGTGAATAGTAGCAAATTCTCCAGGTTCCCTAAAAAACCAGACTCGAGACGGGAGCGGCTCCGGCAGCCATAACGGTGGGCGAGGGGCTGGCGCGTCTGACGCACAGGGAGTCATCATGTCCGGATCTGGCACATCCCGGAAGCGCCGGTCGCCGCGAGTGCTTACTGGCTAGGACCGGGCAAGTCGGCGCCAGCCAGTCGATTTTTATTCCCCCCGACACATTCAACTATGTCGTTCTCGACATCAGCCGGGATGGCAGGGCATTGTCGGTCGATACTTGGGGCATCCTCTCCTACATGGAAAATACCTTTCCCGAATTGGCTGCGGCTGGTGCGCCCGACATATTCTCGGGTTTCAGATCGTCGACCAACCGGGCAAGTAAGAGAGAATTAAGTTCGCTCCCCCTAGCTCTCGACGATCGACCTACGGGGCTGGTGGGCCGAACACGGCGAGAGAGCGATTACCATAGATCACGAAATAACCCGTTTGCGTCGCGCAAATGAAGCGGACCGTATGCATATTCAAGCTGACCTTGGCCACTCGGTGGTAAATTCGCCATGAACAAGCACTGGTGCGAGCCGAAGCTGGATGACCTGCTCAGCGACCCAATCCTTGACGTACTTCTGGCCCATGACCGGATCACGCGAGATGATCTGGGTCGGGTGATCGCGGAAGCTCGCCAAACACTGGTTCGCGTGCCACGGGAATGGCATGTGCGTGGTTCTGAGGACAAGGGGAACGCCAAGGACGGGATTTGATCCGTTCCGGACAAGTCCTGGCATGGGTTCAAGGATTCTGTGGCCCGCTTCGGCGCAACCTCTCTTTGCGGCCTAAGCAGCAATGCGCCGTGCCCGAGGCCGCGGTTGCGTCCGGTTTGCGCCTGTGCCCGCGGGACACGACGAGTGAATGGACGTTGGCGAGCGCCGCATCTCGTGGATTGCCGGGCGCAGAAACCTCCACCGCTTTTACGAGTCGCCTTCATCGCTATAGTATGGGAGGTAGGGCAGGGTGTGATAGCTTCCCCCGGAGCCGAGCCGACTGTAGTTGTTGCCCCCATCGCCGGGCTGGCTGTGGTAGCCGCTCCCATAGCGGGGCTGGCTGTAGTAGTAGCCGCCATAGCCGGGCTGACTGTAGTAGCCGCCCCCATAGCCATAGTAAGGCCGGCTGTGGTAGCCATCCCCATAACCGTAGGGACCGCCATAGACATAACAGCCGGACAAGGATCCAGCCAGGATCAGACATGCCAGGATGCGCTTTGGCAGCATTGGATGTGCCTCCCCGATACGCCGTGGCATTTGCGCGTCCACCCTGCCCAATTCCTGCGCTCGCCGACCGACTTTCCTCGAGGCGGGATATTGCATCGTCACTGTAGGAAAATTCGGATTTACGATCCGGCGATCATTGGCGAGTCAGTGCGCCGGGCATACCGGATCGAGGCACCCATGTACGCGAAAACGTCTACCGGGGAGACTGCAAGTCTTGCGGCTCTCCGGGATTTCATTACGAAAGCCGGGAGCGCCCTGTACGCCACTTCCGCCATTCAGGCGCGCACGGCGTCCACCGTCCCTTTTTCCATGGAAAGCCCATGACTACTGCAGTCGAACTCCACCAACCATGACAAATGAAGGAAACCGAAGATGAGCAGTAATGTCCGTCAGATCCCGTCGGGGTGCGGCCTTCGCAAAGCCGAAAGCAACGAAGGAGAAGCGTTTGATGTGGCCGGTGCCCTATTCACTTGGAAGGTGAAGGGCAAGGACTCGGCATAGGCTATAAGGCAGCATTGGG
>WNFP01007504.1_pt1 | contig 16893 bp, 20 predicted proteins | sample 5400201 | NCBI WGS metagenome assembly WNFP01 (sample SAMN13153355, study PRJNA577476) | soil metagenome | isolation source: 115 cm saprolite under Madrone tree | place: USA:California | collected 2016-06-14 | reverse complement strand
GTCGGGCGTATGATTCGCGTGGACCAAATCCGCCCGAATCCCGACCAGCCACGCAAGGCGCTTGGCGACCTGCGCGAACTCACGGAGTCGATCCGCGAAAAGGGCGTGCTGGAGCCATTGCTGGTGCGCTACGTCCCGCGAGAGGACTGCTTCCATATCATCTCCGGCGAGCGGCGTTATCATGCGTCGCGCGCGGCGGGGCTGCGAGAGGTGCCGTGCATCGAAAAGACCGCCGACGACGCGGAGACGCTTGAGATCGGGCTGATCGAGAATATTCAGCGGAAAGACCTGACGCCGTTTGAAGAAGCGGATGGATTGCACCGTCTGAGCGCGCAGTTTGAATACACGCACGAGGACATTGCGAAGAAGATCGGCCGGGCGCGGTCGTCGGTGACCGAAACTCTGTCGCTGCGCAATATTCCCGACTCGCTGCGGAAAAAGTGCATCGAGCACGGAATTCTCTCAAAATCGCTTTTGCTCCAGATTGCGCGCCAACCCACCGAAAAGAAAATGATCGAAATGTTCCACCGCATCATGCAAGGCGGGCTGACGCGCGATGAAGCGCGCCGCGAACGCCGCGAGGAGCATACGGGACCGCAACGGCCTCAGCCATTCATTTTTCAATTCGAGCCGCCAGCGGAGACGTTCAAGTTCCGAATTCAGTTCAAGAAGAGTCATGTTTCGCGCGATGAGCTGATTTCGACGCTGCGCGAAATACTGGCACAGCTCGAGGGATCCTCCTCGGAAGCCGATTCGACAGCGGCGTAATACTCCCAAGAACGGGCAGGGCCCTTCGAGCAGACTCAGGGCCCGCGAGACCTGCACCTGCAAGCCGACTCCATGCTTGAACTTTCGCCGCAGCAAATGCAGATTGTCGAGCGGCTCTTCGAGGCTGGCTTTCGCCCCATTGCGATTCCGCCTTACGAAAGTGCGCTGTGCATGAGGAAAGGCGATTGCGCTGCGCTGTTGGCTGCCGTTCCGAACGGCGGAATTAAATTGCTCGCGCCGCCGTCGTACCTTGTAGAAGGAAACCTCAGTGTGAAGCTGAAGCGCGGCTCAGGCGAAGTGTTCGTTTGGAAAAAGAAGGAAGTAGAAGCGACGCCGGAGAAATTGGGCGAACTTGAATCGTTCTGGCGGGAACTCACGGAAATCCTGGATCTGCCTCCGAAGCAGTAGAGTTGCGGTAATTTGCAATTCCGAATAACTCCCGGCAAACTGAATTTCACATGGAGACCTACGACATTATCTGCATTGGAGCGGGGCCGACGGGCTTGGCGACCGCCATTGAAGCCAAGCGCGCCGGAATGCGGCCGTTGGTCATCGACAAAGCCTGCCTTTGCAATTCGATCTTCCATTACCCCGTGAACATGGTGTTTTTCACCACGCCGGAACTGCTCGAAATTGGCGATCTTCCCTTGGTCTGCGCGGCAGAAAAGCCTACTCGCGTCGAGGCGCTGAAATACTACCGAAAGGCAGCGGAGCACTATGCGCTTGAATTGCGGCTGTACGAACGGGTATTGCAGGTCGATGGCCACGATGGAAACCTCACGGTGGTAACGAGAACGGAGAAGGGAACGGGGCATAAGTACCAGAGCAAAAAAATTGCCGTGGCGACGGGTTATTACGATCTGCCGAACCAACTTGGCGTGCCGGGCGAAGATCTTCCGCACGTGTCGCATTACTACACGGAGCCTTACGAATATTGGAACCAGGACGTCGTAGTGATTGGTGGGAAAAATTCCGCTGCGGAGGCGGCGCTCGATCTGTATCGAAATGGCGCGCGCGTGACGCTGGTGCACCGGAAAAGGGAACTTGGTGCAACAATCAAGTATTGGGTACGCCCGGACATTGAGAACCGGATCAAGGCCGGCCAAGTGAAAGCGTTGTTCGAGACGCGCGTGAAGCAAATTACAAATGAGGAAGTCGTGGTCGAAAATGGAGCGGGTGAGAAGAAATTACCCGCGCGACGCGTGTTCGCGTTGACCGGCTACCATCCCGATTTTGCCTTCATCGAAAAGCTCGGTGTGCGGCTTGATCCGGAAAGCCGCAGGCCGGCGCTAGATGCGAATACGCTGCAGAGCAATGTGCCGGGCATCCACCTGGCGGGAGTGGTGATAGGCGGACGGTACACCGGCGAGATTTTCATCGAGAACGGGCGCTTCCATGGCAAGCAGATCATTCAAGCAATGAAGGCGTGAACGACAAGGCAGCGACGCCCAGGCCAAATTTGCTCGCCCCGAACTCGTTTGCTAAACTCGTAGTATATGGCATCGATCATTCGGGAAGTGGGCGAGACGTTCGGCGCTTTGGTGAAGGGTTTTAGCGTAACATTCCGCAACATGTTCCGTAAGACGGTCACGGAAAACTACCCGTTCGAGCCAGTACATTTCCAGCCGCGCTACCGCGGGATCCACGTGTTGCACCGCGATGAAAGCGGACTGGAAAAGTGTGTTGGCTGCTTCCTGTGTGCGGCCGCCTGCCCCGCAAATTGTATTTACATCGAAGCTGCGGAGAACGTCGACGCCAACCGGATCTCCGCGGGTGAGCGCTACGCCAGCGTGTACAACATCGATTACTCGCGATGCATCTTCTGCGGTTATTGCGTGGAAGCGTGCCCGACCGATGCCATCACGCACGGCCATGGCTTTGAGCTCGCGACCTACGACATCAATTCTCTCGTTTACCGCAAAGAGCAGCTTCTTGAAATAGGACCCGCCGTCGCGATCCCATCTGGCCGCTAGTATCTATGTACTCTAATCTCCCGATTTTTTCCGCTCAATCGCGCAGCGTCTCCATGTTGGTCGCCGAACAGTCGCCTTCTTCTCTGAATTAGCGTCCTCTAATAAATATAAAGCAGCCAAGACGTAAGTCTGGGGAGAGGCGCGTGGACGCGACGGCTGCGATGTTCGGTGAAGGAAGACGCCAAGCGCGGTTGTGCGAAGCGATCTGCAGGAATGCTGGGGCGAGAGAGTGGCAGCCGCTGGGGCATACGACGCTGGGCACACTACCAGCGCCGGCCGACTGCGGGCTCGTGAGCGGCAAAGCTAGTAGCAAACTCTGGATTGGGCACCAAAAAATAGCCATCACCTCAAGATGGGCCTCGATTTGCGGGCGGCGTGACCGACCGATTCGCAAAAAAGTTATCGGACACGGCATGTCCGTTTTTCGGGAGAGGTTCACCAGGAACAGGGTCTTCTTGCACTTGCTGCGGGCGTTCCCCCTGGTCGATCAGCCATCGCGCGAGCATTGCCGCGGAATTTTCTTCCATCCAAAGGTCGAGAAGGGCGCCAATCTCCTTGCGGAGATTGGCAGCACGGCTGAGACGCGAGAGTTCAAAGCTCTGCAGAGAAGTTCGCGAAGCCGAGAGAAGAAACTCCCACGGAGGTTGTGTGTTGTAGTGGGCTACGAGACCTCCTGAACGATGACGGCACATCAACAGTACTTTAAAGATGGTCAATTCAGGCTGACAACCGACTGTAGGCCGGTGAATCAACATCTGGCGAGGTGACAGCGGAGGAGCGATGAGCGTCAAACCGGAGCTGGCGTTTGACGTGTGCTGGGAAGTGTACCGCGGGGCGCGCGAAGTGCTGGAGACGAAGCGCGGCATTTCGGCGCTGAACTGGAAGGACACGGGGAAGTTCCTGTGGCGGCCTGACTTTCGTCCGCGGCTGAACGAGTGGGCGGCGGATTTTGCGCTGGCGGGGCAGGCTGCTCTCGATGGGCCGGACTGGGCTTCACGCATGGTGCTGTTCCGCCTCTACTACCTGGGGCTCGCGCCGTGTGAAAATGCGCGGCACTTTCTCGGCTTGAGCGAGTACAGCTGGGTCAACTGGACGGAGCAGATCCGCCACCGTTGCGGCAAGGAACTCCTTGGCCGCAGCATGTTCCCGCCGAGGAAGTATTTTCAATAGGGATGATTCCTTCCGAATGCGTGGGGTTGCGAGGTCGGTTGAAGGAAGGTCGCTTCGCGGGATGGAGAGCAGCAGAAATGGCGAATGCTAGTTGAAGTCTGATAGTGACTTCATCTAAGATATCAGTATGAGAAATCGAAAAGTGAGGCGGCCGGTGACTCCGTCCAGCGTGACAAAGTCACCTCGCAAGGTACAGACGACACTGCGGCTGCCGCGACAGCTTTACGAGAGGGCCAAGCAGTTCGTCGACAGAGGAAACAAGCGCAGCGTGAATGATCTGATCGTGAACGCCTTAACGGCCTACGTCAGAGCCATGGAGAGAAAAGCGATCGACGACGCGTTCCGGCCTATTGCCGCGGACAAGCAGTATCAGCGCGAGGCCCTGCGTCTTGCGGAACAATTCTCGGCCAGTGATGCCGAAACGATTGAGATCGGCGAGCGCGACCTGGCCGGTGCTTAGATGCTTCGCGGAGAGGTGTACCAGGCCAATCTCGATCCCATCGCAGGCTCCGAACAGGGCGGAACGCGGCCCGTCTTAATCGTCAGCCGGGATGCGCTCAATGTTAACGCTCCCATCGTCATCGTGGTTCCGCTCACCGGCCGGGAAAACAAACGGCGTCTCTATCCAACGCATGTAGAACTTACCGCGGGCGAAAGTGGATTGACGAAAAACTCTGTCGTGCTATGTGAACAGGTCCGCGCGATATCCAAGGATCGCCTGACGAAAAAGATCGGGCAAGTTTCCCCTCAAAGAATGTCCTTTGTAGATGCCGCGCTGAAAATTTCCATGGATTTGTAGGACCGCGTCAAACAGGGAATTGCTCTCCGTTCGTCACTCAAGGCCGGCCTCTACAGAAGAAGCGGGTCGTCGACGCGCAGAACTTTGCCGGCTTCACTGGAAGCGACGCGCGTGTTGGTGGCCAGGCGGTAGTAATGGTCGAAGCGGGCTTCGGGGCACCACGCCGGGACATGCGAGCGGCGGTAATCGCTAAAGATTTTTTGGAAGCCGGGAATGATAACTCCAGTGTGCGGGTCGCGCGGGGGAACGGGGCAGCGCGCGCAGGGATTGCTGCCCTCGAAATTCACTTCGCCGATGCGGAAGCGCACGGCGCCGTGTTCTTCCGCGCTGAAGAGTTGATCTTCCCAGAATGCCGGGACTTCTTCTGGTGCTACGGCTGAGCGGCCGCCATCAATTTCGAGTGTGGTGCGGAAGCGCAAGCGCGCATCGTCGATAGTCATGCCGGGGAAAAGTCCGCAAACGGCCTGCAAGCTCGCAGTGGAAACAATAGTTGGGCCGTTGGCGATAGCGTCGTCTGGAAAACCTTCGGGAGAATGGCGGACGGTGACCGGCTGCTCGAAGAACTTGGAAAACCATTGGGAGGCGGCTGCCGTGTCGCCAGGGAAGGCGAATGTTTTGGTCGGGGTTTTGCGGCTGTCACCCGGAACCGAGAGCGTGACAGAGCTGACGTCCGGCGCGAAAGCCGCGCGGATCAAGTGGATGGCTGCGGAGCGCTTGCCGTTCAACCATTGGCCGTCAGCGGAATAGAGCGCCCAGGCGCGGTCGAATTCAAGGCCGCCGCTCGGGCCGATGCGGGCTTCCTTCACGTGCATCGGATCGAGCGATTTGACGGGATGCAGGCGAATGTTCGCTAAGCGCGGGGAAACCGGGGAAGCGGTCATGCGGAGATTCTAGCAGAGGCGAAGCAGCGCGTGACGGGTTTCCCCTTGTGAGGACCGGTCCGCAGATCTTATCCCGAGAATCGCACCTGGCCGAAAAGAAGCTTCGCCAGAAGCGCTCCGCCGAGGAGCGCCATCGAGATGCTCAGGAGCGTGCCAATCAAGAAGTATTCCGCGAAGCGCTCGGACTTGAACTCCGGATAGCGGGCGATGGATTTTGCCGTCAGGATCAGGCCGACCGTTGCCGGTGACTGCAGCAGTAACGCAGTGACAACCAGGAAGCGTTCCAGCCAGCCGATGTAAAGCCCGGCGTTCTGCAATTGCTCGCTGGTTCTTTCCAGCGAATGGCTCTTTACGCCTGCCGCCAGGAAACGAACTAGGAAGCGGATCAGATATCCGCCGCCGAAGACCACGCCCACGTAAATCACCGGCACGGCAAGAAACTTATTCGGAATAGCCCGGGAATTTTGAGTTAAAGCGCTGAGTTCGCTGAGCGGCGCGGCAGGCGACAGCAGCCATGCGGCGAGACCGACGGTGAGGAAATGAAGGAGCTGATCGCTTACGTAGGCCCAGGATCCGTCGCAGACCGGATACTTTTTGGTTAACTGTATTTTGGCGAGATCGATCAGCAGATGAACGAGCGTTAGCGCCGCGATCACCAGATGCGTGCGCAGCGAGAGGATGGAGCCGCGCAGGACAAAACCGGTGATGATGACCGCGGAGAGATAGTGAATGAGCCCGTGAAGCAAATAGGCGGCGGAATTTCCGCGCCGTTTTTGCTCGACGAGGCGGTGTGTCTGAAAAACAAAATCGGTCAATAAATGGGCCAGGTAGATCGCCAGAAGGGCTCGAAGGAGGAGTTGCATGTTTATGTACAAGTTTCCATTATTGTACGTTTCTGTGCAACTAGCAAAAAGTCCGCTTGATTAACGATCCTGCCGTCTTAACCGTTTCCGTCAATTGCCAATAATACCCCCGTTTTAGATTTCTGGAAACGGTGGAGTTGTCCAGCTTGAGGCGCTTGGCGGTGTGCTCGAGTGTCGGACTGTCCAGGAATTCCTGGATGGTCTCCCACTGTCTTTCGGTGATCTTCAGAACCAGCGTATCGTGGAGCCCATAGATCAGGTTGATGGTTTTGTCGAAGTGTTCGTAGCGGGACACAAAAGCGGTCAGGACCTGGAATTTGAAGAGATTGCCGGTCTTGATGTTTTCGATGGCCTTTCGCGCGGATTGAAAAGCCTCGCCGCCAAGGCGGTTTACGGGCGCCTGAATACGGCCGGAAACACTGCCGAACCCCACTCCGATCCGGAGAGACAGCGGCCTGAGAGCGGCACGGAGATCCCGGATGACGGCGGGTATCGACGGCAGGTTGCGGGTAACGGTTTGAAATTCATCGCCGGCGGTAACGGAATACGGCAGCTGGATGAGCTCCCGGCTCAAATGGCGTCTTGAAATGGCGGCAAGCTTTTTTCCAAGCAGGCTGCGGAGATCCGCACGGGCGCGCGATTCCATGACGTCCGCGATCAACACCGCGTAGATTGTGGAAGGCATAAAGCACCCTTGCCAAGAATACCAGCTTGTACGAAAATGTGCAAGTATTCATTATTGCACATAAACGTACAAGCTCTAGAAATTGGACGTTTATGTACAAATGAAGAAAACGCCGCAAAATCTCGGTAATTGCCGGAGAGCGCGGGCGGATTCCCGCGGCTGGCGGGCGGGACAATGCCGTTCAAGCGCAGATAAATGATCATCTGGCCGTAGTGGTCGGCGTTGTGCCAGATCGCCACGGTGGCCAAGCCGAGGCGCGTGTTCGGACCGGCCTAGGGCCCTTCGATGGGGTCGAACATGCTCTTCGAGCCGCGAGCACCCCTGAAACACACACACGTCCCAGGTGCTCTGAGCCTGCTCGACGGGCTGGGCGATTTCCACGCTTGGGGCTGCGCACTTAGTGCGAGGTTACGATTACGGGCGCGCTGCAGCACCGCCGGCGGCCGCCACGACCGGCTTATAGCCGCAGGTCGCGGCTTTGCGCATCGCTTCCAAGCCCTCGGCGTTGGACATGAGCGCCGTGGTCTGGCGGTTGCGCAGGGAACCGCCGGCGGCGAAGGCCAGGGCGATCGCAGCGGCGGAAACGTTGTCCGGCATCTCGGTGATGAGCACAGCGTCATACTGCCCGAATGCGAAGTAGGAGTTCTGCACTGTTCCACCGAGCTTCTCGATGGGTGCCCGCACCGCCTCGAAGCGATCCTGCGGATTGGCGATGAGCCGCGCGAGTGCTTCCGGCGTGTAACTTACTTGATGAAGAAAGTACGGCTATGATACGCTTGTTTTTGTAGAAAGTTGTGCCTCCGCAATGGCGAGGCGTTTTGCTTTTTGGGGCTGCTCTCGGCCCTCTCTCGCAGGACTCTCCAATATTCCATCTGCACCGGCTAAAGCCTGTGCCACCAAGACTTTCGCGCCGCCTGGCGAGATCACCATATTGGTGTGTTCGCAGCAGGCTTCTTGCCGAAACCGCGGTCGAAAAGGAGCGTTATCAAAATGTGACGCCGCCGATTTCCCTCATGCCGGGCGACGTGGGATTCCGTCGCCAGCGTGCAGGCCAAATTCCTGGCCGCCCAGGACCACCTCACCGATGAACGCAAGAAAACCACCTCGCTCACCCACGAACGCGACGACGCTTTGCGCATCGCCCGCGGCGGCACCGCCTGGCGCCGCATCGCCCGTGCCGCCAAAGCCGCTCATTGATACGCTTTTCACAATTTCGGCACAATTCCTAGGGTATAATCCGCGCAATCTATCGTTTCAAAGTTGCGCCCCTGGTAATGCCGGAAAACGGATTCCCGCCTAGTCCCGAAGGGTCGCCCCTTCCTGAGAAGAAACTGGTTTCTTGGAAGGAAATTGCCGCCCATCTCGGCCGGGAAGTCCGCACTGTGCAGCGTTGGGAGAAGACCGAAGCACTTCCTGTCAAACGCCACGAGCACCAGAAAAAATCCACCGTCTATGCTTACGCAAGTGAGCTGGATGATTGGATCAGAAAGCGCCAGCCGGTGGACGACCCGGAAGCCGATGCCGCCTTCGTCCCCGATCCGGATCCCAATGATTCCGGCACGCACCCTGTCTCCGACAGTTCCGGAGGCACAAATGGAGACAGCCAGGTTTCGCCGGAGCCCGATCACGATGTCGAAGCTGAACGCAAGACCCGTCAAAAACGCTTTGGAAAATGGCTGGGAGCGGCAGCATTGGGCGGTTCACTGCTTGCCCTAGCGGTCCTTGGTACCTTTTCGAGGCTGCATTCCCCCGTTCGCGCTCCTGAGCGAGTACGCCTTGCCGTCCTCCCCTTTACTTATCTGAGCGGCGATTCCAAGCCAGACTACATCACCGCAGGCCTCACCGACGTCATCCGCACAAAGCTTGGCCAGCTGGATCCTCCGCATCTTGGCGTGATCGCAGCGACCTCCTCGAACATTGTCTCGAGCCAGACGATTCCAAACGTTGGACGCACACTGGACGTCCAGTACGTCCTCGAAGGCAGTGTGCAGCGCGTCGGCAACCAGGTGCGCATTGACGTCCAATTGATCCAGGTCAGCGATGCGACGCATCTGTGGGCCGATTCATTCACTCGTGAACTCTCCGATGTCCTGCAAGTCGAATCGGATGTTTCCGCCGCGATCGCCCGGCAAATTCTCGTAACCCTCCCAGTGCCGCCCAGTCCACAACCACCGCCCTCGCTGCGGTCCGGAACCGTTCGCGCCAGCACCCCGGAGATCGCCAAATCCCGCCACGAGTACCATCAGGCCAAATTTGCCTATGGCAGCCGCGGCGACTTGCGCGGCAGCATCGCATTTTTTGAGCAGGCCATTCACGACGATCCGTCATACGCGGAGGCTTACGCCGGCCTCGCCGAGGCCACCGCCATTCTCGGCCAGGTGCCCAACGACGGCATCCCCCCGCGCGATGCCAAGCCCAAGGCACGGGAAGACGCCCAGCGCGCCTTGCAACTCAATCCCCGGCTAGCCGAAGCTCACGCCGTCCTCGGCAACATGGCCATGAGCTACGACTGGGATCTAGCGACCGCCGAAAAAGAATTGCGCCGGGCGATTGAACTTAACGCAAACGATCCCACCGCCCATGAATGGTATTGTCATTTGCTGATCGTGGAGGGGCGCAACGCCGAAGCCCTCACCGAGGTTCGGCAAGCCCTCGACCTTGACCCCGTCGCCCCGCTCTATCACACCGTGCTGGCTGAAACCTACTATTACGGCCGGGAGTATGACGCCGCCATCGACGAAGCGCAGCAGGTCGTCAGACTCCATCCCGATTTTTTGCTGGCGCAGTTCTGGCTCGGCTCCGCCTATCGCGAGAAGAAAATGTATCCCCGGGCCGTCGAAACCTTTCAGCGCGCCCGCCAGCTCTCGGGGGACAATCCCGCGATGCTCATGGCTTATGGCCACACCCAGGCCCTGGCAGGCAATGTTCAAGAAGCTCGAGCAGCCCTCCAGAAGCTCCAGCAACTCGCGGGCACACGGTTCGTTCCGAGTTTGTACCCGGCGGCTATCCACGTCGGCCTGGGCGAAGCGGACGAAGCTTTCCGCCTGCTCGAACTCGCCTACCAGGAACGCATCGACCGCCTCGTCTACTTGAACGTCGATCCCATGGCCGGCCCCATCCGCTCCGACCCTCGCTTCGCCCAGCTCATGGCCAAGATCGGATTCCATTAGCAAGAGGCCAGTGAATCAGCAGGGAAGTGGTTCCCCTCTCCAAAACCTCGCATCCAGGCTTTGAAAGTTGGCGAGCAACGCTGCGCCCCCCCCAATAAATGTCGGAGAAAAGTCGCATTGCATTCATTAGTCTCTGGATTAACTGATTTAGTCGTCCCCGATTCGCGTAGCGAGGAATCCGTGTCTGGCCGGACGGCCCCGAAGGCGATAGAGCCCAACGATTTGGCCGTCGTTGTTGATGCCCCCGTGCAGCAGTTCCTTGCGAATCGGGATAGTCGAACGAGAAGTAATTCGAGGCTGACATTCGCCCGTCGTCGTCCCCGGCGTTGGTTAGGACAAACCCGTGCCCGGGAAAATTTGTCGTGTACTGCCCAGCAAGCTGCCCCAAGTCGTTGACCTTCCACGCGAACGTTATGTCGGCGCCGGGAAAGTCAAAGTTTTGGAAATGTCCGTCCGGATGACGGGTGAAGCCATGTACATTGCCAGCCGCGTCGCCGTAGAAGCCAATGATAAGACTCTGCAAGTTGATGTCATTGGGCAGGGTTTGCATGGGAACCGCGGCAGGATCCAATGGCTGTAGTCTGATCACCAAGATCGTACGCGCCAACGATATCACCCGCGTCGTTAATGCCAATCAACGCGGGAACCAACTGGAAGGGAATCGACCCAAGCGGACCAAAGCAACTGAGTTGCGAACTATCCCCAGCTCTGAAAAATGCACAACAAGAAGATCGGCATTCGCAGGAAAGCATCGCGTACGTGGCCTGGAGACCAACCAAGCAAACCTCCGGCGTCTCGACAAAATGCCGCCCAATTCCACTTCCGGCTGGCCCCCCGCGCCAGCCGGAAGTACACCCCCAGAAGGCCTTAACCCTTGTAAGGTACAGCCAGAATTCCACAGAAAAGCCGCAAGAGTCCGCAGATTCCTCTTGACAATGCGTCCTATAAGTTATATTATGTTAACTACAAAATCGGCCTGAGTCCGCGCCCCTTCCAGACTCCAGCCCAGAGCCCAGCTCCCTCCCTCCTACTTCTTGTCGGCGGTTTTCCCGGATTTTTGTTGGGCGAGTTCGTAGTTGATGTACTGCTCAAGCAGATGCGGATCGGCGCCCACGATGCGCCGCCCATTTACGAAGACCGTCGGGGTGCTGTTCACGTCGAGTTGTTGGCCGTTTGCGCGGCTGGCATCTACGGCCGCTGCGGCTGCCGGACTGGCCATGCAGGTCTTAAACCCATCGGCCTCCAGTCCGGACAGGCCTGCGTAGTCCGTCATTTTCGTCCAGGCATTCGCCGCCGAAATGATTTCCTGATTGTCGTAGATGAAGTCATACATCTTCCAAAAAGCCTTGGGGTCCTGCTGGTACGCGCAGCGGCCGGCGATGGCTGCGGTCCGTGCCCACGGATGAAGCTGCTCAAGCGGAAAGTCCTTGAAGACCAGGCGCACGTTGCTGGCATAGTTCGGAAGCATGCCGCGGATTACGTCGTGAAGGTTGCGGCAAACCGGGCACTCGAAGTCCGAGTATTCGACGATCGTGACCGCGGCCCTGCTGTCGCCCAGCGAGGGCGCGTCGTTGATTTGGATCCGTGCCCGGTTCTCAACGAGGGGGTCTTTCGTCATGTCCAACAAATCACCGTGGAAAAGAAACTTGCCGTCCTTGCTTACGTAAAACTTGACCGCTTGCTTATTGTCGCCGATGGTGAGGTCGATGTTGGTTTCGAGCAGCCCTTGCACCGGTGTTTCTTTCGGAGGCCCGACCACCAGCAAGACATCCGGACCGAACGCATAAAGATGTCGAAGGTATGCCTCGATATTCTTCTGTGTTGGCGATGGCGCAGCCGTCGCGGGTGCAACTGTCGCCGATTGTGCTTGTTGCGCTCGCGCTCCAGGCGCAATCGTGCTGAAGGCAAGGATTAAGGAAAGGCTCAGTGCTGTTTTCACGAGGACCTCATGGATCTAAGGAATGAACTTCTGCGCGATCGGAAAAGGTCTGCCAAAGCCGAACGCGCGCGAGGTAATCTTCAGGCCCGGCGCGGCCTGCTTGCGTTTGTACTCGTTGCGATCCACCAGGAGCGCGATGTCGCGGACCAGTATTAAATCGAAGCCGTAATGATCGGCAATCTCCTGGGGGCTCCGCAAGTCTTCGATATAGGCCTTCAGAATTCGGTCAAGGACGTCGTAAGGCGGCAGGCTGTCCTCGTCCTTCTGGTCGGGACGCAGCTCGGCCGAAGGAGCCTTCTCGATGGTCGACCGGGGAATCAGTTCCCTCTCGCGGTTAATCCAGCTCGCCAGTTCGTACACCATCAATTTCGGCACATCGGAAATTACTGCAAGACCTCCAGCCATGTCTCCGTAGAGTGTGCAGTATCCGACCGCGAGTTCCGATTTATTACCGGTGCTGAGAACCATCGACCCAAACTTGTTGGAGAGCGCCATCAGGTAGTTTCCGCGGATGCGCGCCTGAATATTTTCTTCCGTCACATCAATCGGCCGGTCGCCGAACGCGGGTGCCAGCGCCCGCTTGTATTCTTCAAAAACATCCGTAATCGGCAAGGTGATGAACCGGATGCCAAGATTCTTCGCCAAAGTTGCCGCGTCGCTCTTGCTGCCTGCCGAAGAAAAAGGTCCCGGCATGGAAACCCCGAGGACGTTTTCCGCCCCAAGCGCGTCCACGGCGATCGAGGCAACCACGGCAGAGTCAACGCCGCCGCTCAGGCCGACGAGAACCTTCTTGAACCCGCATTTGCGCACATAGTCCGCCGTGCCGGTCAACAGCGCCTGGTAGGCATAGGCGATTTCCGTCGGCGGCTGTTCGTGAATCTCGCCCAGACCTGTGGCCGTATCAAAGAGGACGAGATCCTCCTGGAACGCCAGCGCTTGTGCGGCCACGCGCCCATCGGCGGTAATCGCCATGCTCGCACCGTCAAAAATCAGATTGTCGTCGCCGCCAACTTGATTCACGTAGACCACCGGCAGCCGCTGCTTCATCGCGATAGCGCGCAGCATCTCAATGCGCAGATTTCTTTTGTCAATCGTATAGGGTGAAGCCGAAATGTTCAGCAGGACGCTGGTTCCCTGCTTGCTAAGTTCCACCACCGGGTCGCGCTCGTACAAGCGCGTCGGCCAGAAGTTCGGGTCGTTCCACACATCCTCGCAAATGGTGATGCCAAGATTTTCGTCCTTGAAGCTGTAGACCACTTGCTTATCGGCAGGCTGAAAGTACCGCGACTCGTCGAATACATCGTAGGTCGGCAGCAACATCTTGCTCTGCTCAAAGACGACTCGCCCTCCGCACAGCAGCGCCGCTTTATTGGCCACGGATTTGCCCGCACCCTGCTTCACACGCCCGGCGTAGCCGACCAGCGTCGGCAGAGGGATTTTGGCGGCAAGCGCTTTCAGTTCATCCATGTTCCGGTCAAGAAAAGCCGGACGCTCCAGAAGATCCTGAGGTGGATAACCGCACAGGCAAAGCTCGGTAAAAACAGCAAGGTCTGCCCCTCGCTGCTGGGCTTGCCCCGCCAAGCCCAGGATGCGAGCGGCATTCCCTGCGAAGTCGCCAACGGTGGGATTGAACTGCGCGAGCGCTATTTTCATGCCCGGACTTTAGGATACGGATGGAACCCGAAGATTGCAATCATAGGCGCTCCGCAATATGATTTATTAACTGACAATTTGTCTTCAACCCCGCTTTTCCCGCTTCTTTGCGACCAGGCTAGCGATTCCCTGCCCGGCGCGCAATTCCCGGTAAAACATCACAGACAACTCCGGGAAAGCTTCTCTGAGCTCGCCGGTTTCGAGGAGGTAGGCCGGATTCCGCGGGCCGCCCGGAAACTCAAGTTGCGCGCGCGTGTAAGTCTCAAACAGCAGAACGCCATCCGGACGAAGAGCGCCGGTCATCTGTGGAAAGAGCGACCTCTGCAGAAATTGAATGCACACAATCAGATCGTAGCAGCGCTCCGGGAACTCCGTCCGCTCCAGGTCCGTCTGTATCAACTCGAGTCCGCCGCGAAAAGACCGCCCAGCTTCATGGAGGCTTTTCCTGCGGCGCACTGGAACACGCATGCCGCGTGCGCGACCTTCCAAAATGTCCAGAGCAACGCCGGAAAAATCTACCGCCGTGACGTGCTGGCCGCGCGCGGCAAGAAACAGTGCATGCCTTCCCGCGCCGCAAGCAATGTCCAGCGCCGGGCCAACCGGCAGCAGCGGCAAAAGTTCGCGAACGATACTCGCCGGCTCGCAGGGAGGCGCCTCAGCAACGAGCCTGTGCTTTGCGTCCCAGTCGGATTGGCTAGAGGGCATAAAAAAGGCTCCTGAACATACCGCTCAGGAGCCCAAAAAAGGTTCTGAAAGCGCGCGGGGCGCTTCCTTACACGGAATTAGACGCTGAAGGAGCTGCCGCAACCGCAGGTGCTCTTCACGTTGGGATTGTTGAATTTGAATCCCGCACCTTCAATCGTCTCAATGTAATCGATCTCAATCCCGTCCAGATACATGGAACTCATCTGGTCGACGGCGACCTTCAGACCATCGAACTCAAACACCTGGTCCGCATCGCTGGTCTGGTTTTCAAACGCCATGTGGTACTGGAACCCGGAGCAGCCGCCACCGACCACAGCCACTCGTAGAGCGGCCGGTACCGGGCTCTGCATGCTCATGATTTCCTTGACCTTGGTACTTGCAACGGGCGTTAAATTGATCATAAATTCTCTTGGCCTCCGCTCGCGGGTGTACCCGCGAACCCATCAATAGTTAGATTATACCAGAACTTTCATACCCCTGCGCAAGCCCATGTTCCCGCCATGAAACGCCTGCTATCACGGCATTTCGACAAGCATGGATGCTTCGCTTACAATAAGATGCAATGATCAAACACAGGGTTACCCTGATCCCCGGCGAAGGAATCGGCCCGGAAGTAGCTTCGGCAACGCGTCGTGTTTTGGAAGCCGCGGGCGTGCAGATCGATTGGGAAGAGATCGCCGGACGCTCGGATAGCTCTTCCGACCAGGGAATAAGCGTTAACCAGGCGGCTGTGGAATCCGTGCGCAGGAACCGCGTTGCGCTGAAGGGCCCCATGGCCACGGCCATCGCCGGCGGCGCACCCAGCGTGAACGTGGCGCTGCGCAAAACGCTCGACCTCTACGCCAATTTGCGTCCCGTGAAAAACGTGCCGGGTGTCAAATCTCATTTCGAAAACGTGAACCTGATTCTCGTGCGGGAAAACACCGAGGATTTGTATTCAGGCCTCGAGCACGAGGTCGTTCCCGGTGTTGTGGAGAGCCTCAAGATCATCACCGAGCGGGCTTCTACGCGGATCGCCAGATTTGCGTTTGAATACGCAAGGCTGCACGGCCGAAAAAAGATTCATGCCATTCACAAAGCCAACATTATGAAGCTTTCGGACGGCTTGTTTCTGAGATCGGTCCGCGCTGTCGCGGCGCAATTCCCCCTTATCGAGTACAAAGAACTCATCGTTGATAACGCCTGCATGCAGATCGTGATGGATCCCCTGCAATTTGACATGCTCTTGCTGCCGAATCTTTATGGTGACGTCATGAGCGATTTGGCAGCGGGGCTTGTGGGCGGCCTGGGCGTGGTGCCCAGCGCCAACATCGGGGACGAATGCGCCATGTTCGAGGCCGTGCACGGGACCGCGCCAGATATCGCCGGCAAGGGACTGGCTAATCCAACAGCCCTGCTGATGAGCAGCATTCTGATGCTCGACCACCTTGGCGAACGGACCGCGGCGGAGCGCATCCAGAATGCCCTCGAAAAGGTCTACCGCGAGGCAAAGCACACTACTCGGGACGTTGGCGGCAATGCCGGCACGGCGGAATTCGCGGATGCTGTGATCGCCGCCCTCAAGTAAAAAAGCGATTCACCAATCCATCGGCTCAAAAAGTACTAGGAGTTCCAAATCTTCAAAATCCTTGCCTTTTAACCGGGATCATGACAACATCCCCACAGAGTTTTGTGTGTACACCCAAGGCGACTTTATGCAGAGAACTCGATATCCCGAACGTCGGCGAACCACGCGTCTTTCCCTTCAGGTACCTCTGACGGTGCGCTGCCGCCTGCCCGAAGGCGAAACCATCGACCTTAAGGCCTTCACCTACTCCGTGAGCGCTAACGGAGCGCTTGTGCTGATGGATACCCCTTTGATCCCCGGTCAAAACGTCCGCGTCATCAATGAGATGACTTCGGAGTCGACCGAATGTTTCGTGACTTCATTACGGGAAAAGCGGGAAAGGCGATTCGTGGGAATTGGATTCGCCAATCCCAACATCGACTTCTGGCACATCGTATTTCCCAAGTCCGGCACGCGCCAGGCCGTCCGTTCTTCGCTGACGGGTGCGCTTGTGCCGCCGGGGTTCCGGCAGGATAATTCTCAGCAATTCTAGCGGAATTTCAACCGCGGATATCGCCCAGGCTCTCAGCCCTCTTCCCTACCTAGTGTAGTGTCCAAGAATTAGCTAGACAATCTATTGGGCCTCTTTCTTGTTCGCGGTTTCGTACATCCAGGCTGGATCTGCTCCAGGGTCTGGCGGCAGCGAGAGAGTTTGGCTTGAATGGATTCGACAGTGGCCGT
>WNFP01008697.1_pt1 | contig 16894 bp, 15 predicted proteins | sample 5400201 | NCBI WGS metagenome assembly WNFP01 (sample SAMN13153355, study PRJNA577476) | soil metagenome | isolation source: 115 cm saprolite under Madrone tree | place: USA:California | collected 2016-06-14 | reverse complement strand
AGACCTTTTGCCACGGCTGCACGCGTCGGCTAGAATGGCGGCTTTGCCATGAAAGTACAAGAAGAGGTGCGAGCCGGTGACCGAGCCACGATGACCGAGATCAAATTCCACAACACATTGACCGACCGGACGGAACCGTTTGTGCCGCTGGTCAAGGGCGAGGTGCGCGCCTATACGTGCGGGCCCACGGTCTACGATTTCGCACATATCGGAAACTTTCGCACATTTGTGTTCCAGGATGTTTTGCGGCGCTATTTGAAATCGAGGGGCTATCGCGTCATTCAAGTGATGAATCTCACCGATGTGGATGACCGCATCATCCAAAAGTCCGCGGCTGCGGGCGTGAGTATCCGCGACTACACCGACAAATACATCCAGGCGTATCTCGACGACCGGCGGGCGCTGAACCTCGAATTTCCCGAGTACATCGCACGCGCCACCGAGCATATTGACGACATGGTGGAGCTGATCCAGCGTCTCACCGCGAATGGATTCACCTATACCAGCGAGGGCTCGACCTATTTTCGCATCTCAAAGTTTCCGGGCTATGGGAAACTCTCGAAAATTGATGTGGCCGGCATGCAAACCGGCGCGCGCGTGGATATGGACCGCTACGACAAGGATAACGTGCGCGATTTCGCGTTGTGGAAGGCGCCCAAGCCTGGCGAACATTTCTGGGAGACGCCGATCGGGCCTGGACGTCCAGGCTGGCACATCGAATGCTCCGCTATGGCCATGAAGTACCTGGGCGAAACCATGGACATTCACAGCGGCGGCGTCGACCTGACGTTCCCTCATCATGAGAACGAAATTGCGGAGTCCGAAGCAGCTACCGGCAAGCCGTTCGCACGCTACTGGCTGCATGCCGAGCACCTGCTGGTCGATCAAGAGAAGATGTCGAAGTCGATGGGGAACTTCGCGACGTTGCGCGAATTGTTCGCGCACGGTCACAAGCCGTCTTCCGTGCGATTCCTCCTGGCTTCGGTGCCGTACCGCCGCCAATTGAATTTCACGCCGGAGAGTTTGCAGGGAGCGGCCAGCTCGGTGGAGCGCCTGCGGACGTTTGCCGCGCGAATCCGATCAGGAAAATTTCCGGAGGGCACGTCCCCTGAGATGGCGAGTCGCGCTGCAAAGGCGCAGGAAGACTTCGACCGTGGACTTGCGGACGATCTGAATACCGCGCAAGCGCTCGCGGCGATATTCGATCTGGTGCGAGACGTGAATACGGCCATGGATCGCGGGGAATTCCGCCAGGGGGACGCCGCTCCCGTTCTCGCCGCGCTCGAATCATTCGACGCCATTTTTGCCGTCCTTCATGATGATGACGGTGAAAAACTCCGCGCGCTGGGCCTTGCTCCGGATTCCCCTCCCCTTAGCGACGCCGAAATCGAAGCGCTCGTAGCCGAGCGGCAAGCCGCGCGCAAGCGGCGCGATTTCGCCGCGTCGGACCGCCTCCGCGATCAACTCGCCGAGCGAGGAGTCATTCTTGAAGATTCGCGTGACGGTGGAGTCCGCTGGAAACGCAAGTAAAACCGCGAAGTTCCCGCATGGTTACCCTGCGCGCTTGACGTTTCTTGGATCGACAGCGGTTGTTCGCGTAAACTACTTCCTAGTTCCTTCCTTCTCGTTGGGCATGTGAACATGTCGACGAATGGGAGGTTCTTGCCCGGCAATGCCCCGGGCACGGGACCAAAGCAGTTGCGTTGGAGGACCCCGTGAAGCACACAATGATTGGAATCACGAATGAAATGAAACTCCCAAATCTCATCACGCCACTTCCCGGCCCGAACGCCAAAAAGATCATCGCGCGGGACACGCAAATCATCTCGCCTTCCTATACTCGCGGCTACCCGATGGTGGCGAAATCCGGGCGCGGCGCAATGGTAGAGGACGTAGACGGCAACACGTTTCTGGATTTTGCCGCGGGCATTGCCGTGGTCTCCACCGGACATTGCCATCCGCGCGTCGTCGAAGCGATTCAAAAGCAAGCCGCCGAGCTGATTCATATTTCCGGCACCGATTTTTATTTGCCGAACATGGTGGAATTGGCGGAGCGCCTCGCGGCTATTGCTCCCGGGAAGGAGCCGAAGAAAGTCTTCTTCGGCAACTCCGGCACCGAAGCCATCGAGGCGGCCATCAAACTGGCGCGTTATCATACGCGGCGTGACAAAATCATCGCGTTTTACGGATGCTTCCACGGGCGCACGCTAGGATCGCTTTCGCTGACTGCGTCGAAGGCCGTGCAGCGAAAAGGTTTCGGCGCGCTTCTGCCCGGAGTGTTTCATATCCCTTACCCGAATTCTTATCGCTGCCCCTACGGCAATCCCTCGCCCTGCAATTGCGTGGAATCGGCCACAATTCTGGAGCGTGAGATATTCAAACGTATCGTCGATCCGGAAGAAGTGGCGGCCGTTTTTGTCGAGCCGATTCAAGGAGAAGGCGGATACGTGCCCGCGCCAAAGGAATTTCTCCTGGAGTTGCAGCGAATCTGCCGCAAGCACGGAATCCTGCTCGTTTGCGACGAAGTCCAGAGCGGCATGGGACGGACCGGGAAGTGGTGGGCCGGCGATCATGCGGGCATCGAGCCGGACATCCTGTGCGTGGCGAAAGGGATTGCTTCGGGGATGCCGCTGTCGGCGGTGATTGCGCCCGCAAGCCTCATGGACTGGAAGCCCGGGGCGCACGCCACGACTTTCGGCGGTAATCCCGTGTGCGTCGCGGCGGCGCTCGCTACGATGGAACTGCTGGAGACCGAGTACATCGAAAACGCCAGGCGCATCGGCGAATTTCTCATGGGCCGTATGGCGGACTGGCCATCGAAGCACAAGATTGTCGGCGATGTGCGCGGGAAAGGGCTGATGATCGGTGTCGAGATCGTCCGGGATCAGAAGACGAAGGAGCGCGCGCACGATTTTCGCGAGTCGATCGTGGACCGAGCGTTCGAGAAAGGCCTCTTATTGCTGGGAGCGGGAGAAAATACCATCCGCGTCGCGCCGCCCTTGATGGTTGATGAAGAACAGGCCGACTTCGCCGCGCGGACCCTCGAAGAATGCATCCGCGAGGTTCAGAAGTCCGCGTAATGTTAGGAATTTATGTAGCTTTTTCTTCTCTGTGTCCTCTGTGCTCTCTGTGTTAAAAGTTTTTTCGCGGTTCGAGCAAAGCCTTCAACACAGAGGGCACAGAGATCACAGAGAAAACCATGAGGGAAAACGCCGTGCCGATTTTTGCTCGAGCAATGTTTGGCTTGGTGGACTGGGCCGCACGAAAAGGCCTGTCGGATTCGGCCGCGCCGCCTTCGCGAGAAGCAGCAAAGCAGAGGGCGCGGCGCACGGGAGTTCGCGGGGAGACGTATGCGTATTGGTATCTGCGGCGCCACGGATACGTGATGATCGCGCGAAATTTTACGCATCGCGGAATGAAGGGAGAGATCGACCTGGTGGGATACGATGGCGCGACGGTCGCGTTTGTCGAGGTGAAGACGAGGACGGCCGCGGGAGGCGAGTTTGGCTCTCCCGAAGAAGCGGTCACTCACGAGAAACAGCGTCATCTTTCGCGCATCGCGCGGCAGTTCCTCCGCGAATATCGCGCCGGAAAAGCTCCCTTCCGATTCGATGTCCTGGCGATTGAAGCGCCTCCTGGGAAACATCCCTTGGTTCGACTGCACAAAGACGCCTTTGCTCCTTGATTGGAACCCTACGTGCTCTTCGTAAGTTGGCAATCTTGCAGGCATTTGTGGAATAAACCCCATTTTTCTAGTACTGTCCGATGTCCATGAGTTTGGTTTTACGGCCTAGGAGGAATCATTGCCAGAGTTAAGAAAGGATCCCATCACCGGGCGATGGGTGATCATTTCAACCGATCGGGCCAAACGCCCCACGGATTTCTTACGTGAAAGCGTTGTGATTAAGGGTGTCGGAATCTGCCCGTTTTGTTACGGCAACGAATCGAAGACGCCCCCGGAGGTTTTACAGTACGGCCGCAATGGCGGCTATCCGAATGCACCGGGCTGGCAGGTGCGCGTGGTCCCGAACAAATTCCCCGCGCTGGGGATTGAGGGTGATCTCGACCGGGAAGGCGAAGGTCTGTTTGACCGGATGAACGGGGTTGGCGCTCACGAAGTTATTATTGAAACGCCTGACCACCGGAGCACTCTCGCGACGATGGCGGAAAAGCAGATCGAGGACGTCCTGTGGGCATTCCGGGACCGCATGCTCGACCTGAAAAACGATAAGCGCTTCCGGTACGTCCTGATTTTCAAGAATCATGGCGAGGCGGCCGGGGCATCGCTCGAGCACCCGCATTCGCAGTTGATCGCTTTGCCGATCGTTCCCAAACGTGTGCGCGAGGAAGTGGACAGCTCGCGGCACTATTATTACGACAAGGAGCGTTGCATCTTCTGCGACATGATCCGTCAGGAGCTGGATTCCGGAGTGCGCGTGATCGGCGAAACTCAATTATTCGTTACGCTCGCTCCCTACGCGCCGCGGTTTCCGTTCGAGATGTGGATTCTCCCGAAACAGCACAGCTCCTCCTTTGAAAATAACCAGGCCCCGTTGTATGCAGGGCTCGCCAAAGTTTTGAAGGACAATCTGGTGCGGCTGGATGCGGTACTCGACCGGCCGGCGTACAACTTGATGATTCACACGTCTCCAATCGGAGAAGAAGTTAACGAGCACTACCACTGGCACATCGAAATTATCCCGAAGCTGACCAAGGTGGCCGGATTCGAGTGGGGCACGGGTTTCTATATCTGTCCAACATCTCCTGAAGAATCCGCGCGGTTCATTCGTGAAGCGCAGGTTGTCCCCGCGCCGCCGCGATGACGATGCTCGCGTCATCGCCCTGCTCTGTTTCACTGCCGGATGAATCTGTTGTCTTGGAGTCACGCGAATTCACCTGCTACGTTGCCAACTGACAACTCGATGGCCGTTTCGTTATACTCCTTGCGTCCGGCGCGGTACCCAAGAGGCCTAAGGGAGAGGTCTGCAAAACCTCCATTCGTCGGTTCAAATCCGACCCGCGCCTCCAAAACTAGAGCTGTATTTTGTTTCAGCCACAGGTATTTATTTCTCAAACTGCGGAACTTGGGCTAACTGAGATGCTGCCAGTTTTGGGCGGAAAGGACGGGAAATTCGGATGGGCGGGGAAATTGACAGCTGGAGGCACCACAAAAATGGCGAGCATATCAGATGGTTTCGGACCACTTCCCACCGAGGCAGGTTTGAATTGCCAAGATTGGACGGCCGATTTCGCCGAATTGGTCAGGGGTTGAAGGTCGCGTAGGACATTGGCGCCGACCAGGGCCCCCGTCGCGTCCAACAACACGTCGAGGACGACGATGCCCGAAGCATTACTGTTCCAAGGCGGCTGAAAATTATCGGCGGCAGCCACTTCGGCCGCCCTGTAAATCGCTTGTGCTGTCGCCCAAGCAGAAGCGCCGAACAAGAAGACCGCGAGAAGACGACCGAACTGGCGCTTTTTTCGCATGATCGTCAACTCTCCGTGCCTTGCGTTTAGCCGAAATCTCCGATTCGGACCTCTAATTTGCTCATCGTACACATCTCCTGCCCTCGACACAAAGTATTCGCCAGCAGAGCGGGCCCCAATAACAGCACTTGAGGAAGGGCCAAGTCCTGTGAAACGGGGCCATTGGTAACTGGGAATCTGGGCAAAAAAGCCAGTTTCTGATAAGACTTCATGCGCCGTTGGCGCTCCACCTTGCATGAAAATGGGGTCTGCATCAAGTCGCTCTGTAAATTGTTTATTTTCAGTCGGCGTGGGGCCATTTTCATAGCAGAGGACTTATCAAGACTTGGCTATACTACGTGAGTCGAAATGGCTATCCCCCCTCACATCGGGATTCAATTATGCTGACCCGCTCAGAATCGGAAAATCGGCCCGGCAGTCACCGCAAACTGATTCATCAACCCACCGTTCAACACGACGATGCAACCTGCCGCACAGACTACATTCTGAACTTCAGCCTCCATCAACATCGGCAGGTACTCCGCTTGAAACCGAAATCCCCACCGCCGTTTGAGGAATACTTTGACGCCGCCTCCGATGCCGAATTCAAACCTTGCGCCGGTCTCGGCCGGTGTCGACATGCTGGCTACACCTAAACTTCCGGTGAGGAATGGTCTTACCCGATCATGAGTCTCCTCGATTGGCCACTCGTGAGTGAAATCGGCCAGGAAATGATTTATGGCAACAGAGGGACGGGAGACGCTTATATTCGCAGCGTTTGCTTTTAAATTGAGGTATGTCTTCTGTCTCATCCACCTGAACTCGACCAGATTACAGCTCGCACAGTCATCTCCATCAAATCGGCACATCTTGCTGCAACTTGATGCTACCGCCGTACATGCCGCCAATCAGCGGAGTAACTTCAAACGACGTTTGTCCATAAGCTGAAACGACACTGAAGAACAATGCGACCAGTAGCCACTCTCCCTTCCTCAACCGAAGGCCATTTGCGCCGAGCGCCTTCCCCTTCATGACTACTAACCTCCGTCGCACAATGAAGTGCACCTATGATAGGTAACGGTTCACGAAAGGGCGCGCCCAACAATGTGCCGAGAAGACTTTGCGTCAAGAACGCGTCGCCACTGACGGATCGCTAAACTAGCTTCCAGCTAGGCCCTTGTTCACCAGTACCTTGACCTCGACGCGGCGGTTTTCTGCCCGCCCTTGTGCGGTTTCGTTTGGTGCAGTCGGGTCGAAAGTGCCCATTGCTCCTGGAGCCACAATGTGCCTCACGGGTATGTTGCAATTCTGGATCAGGTACGCGATTACGGCGTCGGCCCGCGCCATGCTCAACTGCTGGTTCATTGCAGCATTGCCCGATGCATCCGCGTAGCCTTGCACCTGGACAATATAACCTGTGAGGTTCACTGCATCATGCGCCAAACTCTTAAGAGCGGCCCGGCCTTGCTCCGAAATTACGGAGCTACCAATTGCGAAATTGACTTTAATGTCGCCCTTGGTGGCATAATCCGTAAGGTCGTTGAACCGCTTCGTGGTGTCCGCGATTTCCTGCTGATTGCTTTCGATTTGTTTTTGGTTGACCGCAATCTGCTGTTTATTGGCTGCGGTCTGCGCCTGATTGGCCGAAACGCCCAGAGCGTTTGTTTGAATTTTCTCCCTATTCGCCTGAATGTCTTGCGTGTTAGCGTTCAGAGCTCGTTGTGTCGGAACCAAGCCAGCTTGAATGGTTTCGGCGGTTTCCAGGTCGTCCTGGGAATAGTTAATGGTATTGGCCACTACCTTGTTCTGCGCTTCTCCAACGCCGTTTACCTCGACCTTGAGTCCAGGAATTAGAACCGCTGCCGACATCTGCGTGCGGCGGAGGCCAAGACCCTTTGGTTTTTGCACCTTGGTGTCATCCGTGAGAACAACAACGACATTTGGGCCGCCGAAGGTTTTCAAGACCATTGAATCTCCAGTTCGTTCCGTGATTAATCCTTTGATCTTGACCTTGGCAGCGTTGCTTTGGCCGTAAGCTAGTGTTGCAGTCATGCAACATAACAATACAAGGTATGCTATCTTTCCAATCCATTTCCTCTTCATCTCATTCTCCTTTTCGCTTCGTGCAAACAATTCTCTGACGGTTCCTTTGTCCGTCGTAAAATTTCCTTCAGTCCGCGATGTCTCTATTCGTCGCCGCTTGGTGGTTGACACAACCACAAAACTGACAATGAATCTTGCCTTCTAGCCGCTGAAAAGCTAACTGTCAGAATTAACAGTTGGGAGAGCACAGAGGAAGCGACAAACCTTCTCGAATTGCAGGTTCGTCCCTAGCGCCAACGAACTTGGACAAACTGGGCAGGCAAATGATGAAAAATCGAGAGGCGAAACGGAACAATACACATAAGGTTGCGGATAACCTGCCTGCTACAGAGGCGGCGCGGCTATTCGGAGTCTCGTAACAAACTGTTAAGCGTACGTGCTCGGCGGCCCGGTAAGAAGAAAAATATTGCCCAAGTCCTGTGAAACGGACTTGGCCAGAGTGGTTTCCGAACCACCTTATGTTTTGCTTGGATTGGAACGTTATTTCACATATATTGCGCACAATACGACGATGATGGCTGATGCAAAGAGGGAGCGACAGAGACTAACCTAGGGACTGGGGGCGGGAGATGTCTGGTCGAGCTGCACTGTTTCGCAACCTCAAAAATGGCAGCGCCATAAGGTTTCTCCTTTTTCTTCCAGCCTACTTGGTAGCCTACAAGTATGGATCGCTGTTTAGCCAAACTTCTGCGTCACCTTTGTGGTCCCCCGACTCTGTTCTACTGTGCTGGCTTCTGGCAAGTCCCAGTACGGAATGGTGGATCTACTTAGTTGCGCCATTGCCGATTCGCCTGACCATAACGCCCCCGTCGACTATTCCTCTTTGGTTCTTGCTTATTACCTTCGCAAATGACTCGTTGAAAGGATTGTTCTCAGGATACGTGTTGCGGCGTGTTTTGGGTCGTCCGATTCGCCTCGATACAATGCGCGCGTTTGCCATATTTGTTGCCACGGCAGCTACAGCTGCTCCGATCCTCTCCGCGTTGGGCGGAGCTGCTGCGCGTCATGGGCTTGGCTATAGTTTCTGGCCGTCATGGTACCAATGGTTCCTGGGGAATTCGTTGGCAAGCCTTCTGATCACGCCCACGCTCCTCTATTGGTTCGTAGGTGGTCAATCGGCGAAGCGCCGACCAAAGGAACTCGCTCTATTGGTATCGGGGCTTGCAGTGGTCTCATATTACGCGTTTGTAATCCCTCACACGCTGTATTTTCCCTTGCTTCTTTACGTCCCCCTTCCCTTTCTCATTTGGGCGGTTGTGCGGACCGGACCAGTTGGAACCTCTACTGCACTTTCGGTGTTGTCAATTGTCTCAACCCTGAGTTCTGCTCTGGGCAAGGGGGTTTTCTCAGTCGGCTCACGGGCTCAGAATGTATTATCGCTGCAGCTCTTTCTCCTACTCGTATCAGTTCCCTTACTTTTCCTGGCTGTCCTCGTGGAGGAGCGGCAGGCCATTCAAGAGGAGCTTCGACGGAGCCAGAAGAAGGTGGGCGAACACTTCGAGGAAATCCGCAACCTGGTTGGTCGGCTAGTCGGCGCGCAGGAGGGCGAAAGGCGTAGGATCGCCCGCGAACTTCACGACGATATCAGTCAACGGTTTGCATTGTTGTCCATCGAAATTCAACGGACAAAGGAAGTTCCCCCCACTTCGGTTGGAAATCTTCGAAGTCGAATGGATGAACTGGAGAAACAAGCCTCCGAGATCTCGACTAGTGTCGAATCCTTGTCGCATGAGTTGCACTCCTCAAGGCTGGAATATCTTGGCATAGTCTCGGCTATAAGAGGCTTCTGCAAGGAGTTTGGGGACAAGCACAAAGTGACGGTTGACTTTGATGACGAGGGCATTCCACCTACTGTGCCGCAGGACATTTCACTCTGCTTGTTTCGAGTTATGCAGGAAGGATTACACAATGCTGCCAAGCATAGCGGGGTGCGGGTTTTCGAAGTGAAGCTGCACGGATCGCCTGCGGAGATTCATCTCATCGTTCGGGACTCAGGGGTGGGCTTTGACCCCGAATTGGCAAGAGACACTCAAGGACTGGGACTTATCAGCATGCAGGAGCGGGTTAGACTGGTGAAGGGCACGATTTCGATCACATCGAGGCCGCAGTCTGGCACTGAGATAAACGTTCGCGTTCCTCTGTCAGCTGGCGAGTCAGGGGAACAGGCTGAGGCAGCAGGAGCCTAGAAAAGCGGTATGGTTCGATGCTCGAGACGAGCGTTTAACTATTTCCCTGGGAGTATACAGCTGAGTGTTCCGCACAGATGCTCTGGAAAACGTCTTGGTCTTTCTCGCCGTGAAAGCTGCTCAACGCATATCCGCAAAAAGAGTCAACTTGATAGGTTGACGATATCTGGTCCCAGAGTTGTTCGAGCCGAATCGCGGCGTCCACTTTACCTTGCGCCCATAAAAGAGGTGCACATTCTCCACAAGCTGCAACCCGAGAGTGCTCTCGCTTTCCTGCTTTGGCGGCCGCCCTAATGAAAGCACCCACAACCTCGAAAAAACGATCCGAGTCGGGCATGTCATTGATCATGAATGCGGAGAGACTCTCGGCAACATCCAACGAAATGTATGTCCCGTGTCGAATGGCTGCATCGATATCAAAACCCCGTGCTTTCAATCTGTGGATAAGACTATCTCGATGTGATTCGGTGGCAAGAACAACAGCCACATCGCCGGCCTTTAGAGCGGCAGCAATAAAACGAGCAAAGCTGTCTAGAAAAACCGCGTCATCAGAATAGAATAGAACCTCATGGCAGTGAGGGGCCTTCTGTCCTGGGGTATCGGTCAACTTGTACACTCTTAATGTGCTGCTGACAAATTGTTCACCTCGCAGAACCGCGTCGATAGCAGGCAGAAGGTCACTCTGGGCGCTTGCCTTATAGACATAACCGTGACCGCCCGCGCTCAAAGCTACCTGTACTACGTCTAGAGAATTGTTCATACTCAGGAAAATTATCTTGGAGTTGGGAGAGTGTTGTCGTATCCGCCGGGCAGCTTCGATTCCATTTAGTTTGGGGAGGCCAATGTCCAACAAAATCAAATCCGGTTTCAGTTCTTGGGCCTTCAGAACGGCTTCCAATCCATCCGACACTTCGCAGATGACTTGCCATTCTGGCCGCATTTGAAACAGCAAGCGGACTAGGTTTCGCCAATCCCTGTGATCTTCTACTACGAGAACGCGAATTGGTGGCAACGAGCTTCCTTCCCCTGACGTAGATGGGTGACACGATACCACCATACGATTTGAGTGACTAGGAATAGTATGGATTCATCTGATTACCAGCCATTTTCAGTCGATTTGATACAAGGGAACATGTTTTGATGCGACGTGGACACATTGCACCCCTTTACGATCGGACAACTCCAGGTCTATCGGACTTATCGAGGATGCATCTCCGGTGCGTAGCGCCTGATTTTCTCGCTGTCGCTGTGCCAAGTCCTGAGAAACGGGGTGGTCTCAATGGGTCGTTGCAACACTAGCTCATAGTCTTCTTGTCTGAGCCTAGAATGCTGATTGCGTGCGCGGAATTCAATTCAAACAAAACAAATGCCCTGTTTAGGTTCTGATTGTGCGGTGCCGTTCTGGTTGATTCTCGATGGGAAGTATTGTCAGATCAACTGGTTATATGGTGTTGCAACGACCGGTTGAGCCGGCAGGGATTATCGGAAGGTGGCCAATTTCTCCCAGCTGTAGAAAGCCACGTCCGACAAGCAGAGTTCTCGGGATTTACGCAGATGGGCCAAATCCGATCGCGGGCTTTGAAGGGGATTGTCGCAAGTTCTCTTTTTGCATGTGTGGAAGGTTGGGTTTGCAACCGGCTCCGAGTGCGGAGTGCGATCATGGAAGAATGGGTGTGGTGTAGAATAAAACTATGACTTCGCAGCGGATGCTTGCCCTAGGTCTCACAGTAGCATCCGCTCTGACCCTGCTCAACGCAGCGCAGTTCGGGCAAGGAATGAGGCGCTCTGCAGCATACGAGCGCGAGATGCAGAACCCCGCCGAAGATCCACCCGACGCGTACCAGGAGGCAGAGTTTGCCTTTGCTAGGCTCCGTTACCGTTCCCCTCAACGTAGCCGCGGCCGTGGCAGTTGGGGTACGGACTCTAATAAGGCCGAGCGCCAATTCGTTCGAGGCGTTCGGCGGCTGACGCGAATCCACGCAAGATCTGTCGAAGAAATCATTGATGTTGATAGCGATGAGATCTTCAATTGGCCGTGGATTTACGCCGTTGAAGTTGGGCACTGGCAGCTGAGCGACTCCCAGGCCAAACGCCTGCGCGATTATCTGGACCGTGGCGGCTTTCTGATGGTGGACGACTTCCACGGCAGCTATGAGTGGAGTGTCTTCTTAGAGGGCCTGCGGAAGGTTTTTCCGGACAGGCCAGTAGTCGAGGTGGCTAACGAGAACGAGATTTTCCATGTCCTCTATGACCTTAGCGAGCGCGTTCAGGTTCCGGGTTTTCAATATGTCCGGTCTGGAAGGACCTATGAGCAGGACGGAGTGCAGCCACGCTGGCTTGCTATCTTCGACCAGAGGGGTCGGGTGCAGGTCGCCATCTGCCATAACATGGACCTTGGAGATGCCTGGGAGTGGGCGGACGATCCCAGGTATCCAGAGCGCTTTGCATCGCTGGCCTACCGCATCGGAATCAACTACATCGTTTACCCAATGACCCACTGAGGTCCATGTGTCTGCGAGACGCTACTATCAAGGCAGAGGTTATGCGCACATGGGAGCCGGGTCTCCCAGACCTCGCGCTTTGGCAACAGTCCTCTCGTGGGTTCCGCCTGAGAAACGGGATTATCGGAATGTGGCTTTACCCGTCGTTCCGAAAACCTCTCCAGGCAGGCTCTCTCAACTCTTAGAATCTACTCGCAGGGAAATGACGGTTTCGGCCCGTTCCGAGAACAAGTGTTTTCTATACAGGTACATCCAGCCTCGGCCTTTAGCCATGAGCCATGCAATCTCATCCGCATTGCGACTTCTTTAGTGGCACCGATCCCTCGATTGTTGTGCCCATCATTGGTGCCGATGTAATCTTGAGCGTCCCATCGAGTGCCATTACGCGCTCGCGCATGCCGGCGAGCCCCATACCTCCGATGCGATGTTGTTCGGGACTCATACCAACACCATCATCCACAATCCGCAACAGAGCTTGTCCATTCTGTACTCTCAACTCAACGGAAGCAGAGTGAGCATGGCTGTGCTTTGCTACATTTTGTAGCGCCTCCTGTGCAATCCGATATAAACACAGAGAAACGTCTGTCGCCAGAGGTGGCACATTTTCTTCCGCAAAATTTATAGTGATGGAAGTAGCTCCGCCAGTCTGTCGACACAGACTGCGCAGGGCCCTCGCAAGGCCCACGTACCGCAGCGCAAAAGGGTGCAAGTCATGTGATAAGTCGCGGGTAGCTTTAGAAACGCTGGAAACCCGATCGTATAGTTTATCAAGACGTATCTCCCATGACGAATCGGGCCTAAGGTCCTTCACCTCAAGACCAATTAACACGAGCTGCTGTACGACGTCGTCATGCAGTTCTCGACCGATGCGGCGACGTTCTTGCTCTCGCGCATCGATCAACTTGCGCCCGGTCCGTCGCATCTCAGGAATCAAAGCGGACAAAAACATCAACGGCATTGCGATAGTGACCAGGTAGGCCTTCAAAGTCAGGACATTTTGTTCCACCGATGCCGGAAGGAATGGGTCGCGGCCGTGCATTACATTCCAGATCGATATCAGAGCGATCGCCAAAAGTGACGCGTTCAGTCCGCCTAGGCCAAAGCGCACCGACGCCCAAAATAAGAAGGGTAACAGGCTGTAGAGTAACGCTGGCGTGTTGCCTACCCACCCTTGTCCCCCGCTAAATATGAAAATGCTGCCTAAAACAATCCCAACGCTCAACAGCCCTGCTTCAATATATCGTGCTAGGCTTGCGTTCCGTATCCACGACGCCCCGTTTAAACCGAACAACACGATGGTCGGCACAACTGTGAGGTTAGCCAGCATGTTAGTGAACAGGCGCCTTGTCCAGACTATCCAATAATCGCTACCCAGCCCCGTTTGCACTACCACTGCAGCATCCAGGAAAGACGTCAACACAGGAGCGGCAAAAACACCGAACACAAGGAAGATGGTGACGCCGTGCGCACTCTTGAATAGCGATCTTTCATCTTTCTCGTAGTAACGGATGCAAGCAGCGCCGAGTAATGCCTCGCCTGTATTCCCTACAAACCACCCCAGCATCGACGAGACAGGAATACCGGCGTGTAGCTGAACAAGGAGATGGGCAGGAAGCACCGCCAACAGAAGAGCCCACCACTTCCGAACTGGAGTTATAAGGAACGCGGCAAGCAGGATTGCGTTGGGGGGCCAGAAAGCTGCCGTAGGCGTTTGGGGGGGCGTGAAGAGGAAACCGATCCTCGTCCCGGCGTAATAGCCGATTGCGACAAGCAGCACAATTACTGGGGTACGGAAGGAGCCCGTGGCTGCTAGGGCCCTCTCGTTGCGGCCTCCATCTTGCCCCTGGTTTGTAGCATCCCACAGCCCCCGTAGATGGGAGAAGTGATGCGCATTGCTTCCCATATCGAGAGCCCTCCCGGACAGCTGCCGCTCACATAGGACAGTGATTCAACCTTGATCTGCCGGGCTGTACCACTCCGACAAATCATCAGGGCGGATCAAAAGGTTGTGAGCTTGCGACAGGTTCCACCACATCGCGGGAGCCTTAGGCTTCCTCAGTGGCTAAAGTCTCGGGAGTCGGAGGGGAGTGTCACGCGGGCGACACAAAAGATTGGCCACGGACGACCGATTTCACTGCCGCAACCAAGTCCTTCCTGATTCGCGGTTTGAAAACATAACCTAGCGCTCCTGCTTCTCGCGCGGCTTCGATAATCTCTGGATCACACTCTACTGTACAAATCACTACAGCGGGTCTTGGAGCGTGTTTCGACAATTCCCTGGTGACCTCGATGCCATTAAGCCCTGACATTTCGAGGTCTAAAACCACGACATCTGGAGAGCACCTACGAATGCCCTCCAGCGCCGACTTTCCATCTGTGGCCGTCACTACGACGTCGAACTCAGTCTCCAGGACTGAGATGAGCTCGCTTAGAACGTCCGCGTTGTCATCGGCAACTGCGAGGCGAAGTTTCATGAAGTCTTCAGACCTTGCCAACGCTGAGTTACACGTGGGTGGCACATAAAACGTATCTGGTCCTGTAATGTGGAAGAGGTGGGGACGTAGCCAGACTTCCGACTGTATTTCGGAGTTAGAGCCTATCATGACTCTCAATCAACGCCAAGACGGCATCGCGGATTTTTTTAACCGCCTATGCAGTATCCTCGCTGACGGGTAGTTTCACTGGGGAGGCGGGCTAAGACCAGGCACCCGACTGGAAGTCTATTCGCAACCGTATGCTGGGCCAAGTCCTGATAAACGTTAGTGTTTTATCGGAAGCGCGCATTTGAGAAAAAGTGCGCGGGAGCACGATGCTCTGGCGCGCTTTCGATAAAACCGTTTGAAGGAAGCCGGTGGCGTTTGCGGCGGACGCGGCCCTATGGGATTTCAATCGACTTTTGGCTGTAATCGACTGAATTAAAGGCAGTTGCCAAAATGACACGAAAACGAACACGCTGAACCAAGACACCACGTTGCGGCATGACTCGCGGAGTGTAGCACGCGAAGCGTCTGCCGCGCCAGCGGCTTCGTTCTAACGGCATTATCCGAATGTGGCAACCTAAGGCTTGGCCTTAGCGCCCTCGACCGAAAATGCCAAAAATCAGGAGCACAATAACGACCGCGCCGATTACTTGGCAAACCCGGATGGTCACCCGCTCCCACCCCTGTGATTCGTCACAACTCCATCCGCCTCGAATAAGCAGGTGGATTGGCGTAGCGAGCCGGGGACGAACTCTTCGATCCAGCCCAAGCATCGTCGGATTCTCATGGGCAGCAAACAAGTGACGGCACGGCCCATAGTCGAAGCACAGAAATCTGCTTGCGTTTTTGTGACGAGACTGGACCTGGATTATGCGGCTCGGTCGTATCGATGGTGTAACCCGCAGTTCCCCGTGAATTCGCGGCGCTCCCTACGTGGGATTTTCTCTCACCATGCGAAAGATCAACTCTCGAACCTGCTTCGGAGTCGGCTTCCTGCCAATCGCCTTGCGGGCTTTTGAGATCAACCTCCAATAGAGCTGAAAACCGGCCCGGTGCCATCGGACCACGGTGTCGGGCATGACCACGATAAGAGCCTGCTGCCACCTAGACCAGAGCTTTCGGGCAATGACCCAGAACAGTTTGTCGAACGCACCGAGTCTTGGCCTACGGCGTCTTCGCTTCAGAACCACGAGTTGTTGGCGAAGGGCCAGATTTTCGAGCAGGATGTCGCGGCGGCTGCGGAAAAGCCGCAGAAGCAAACCAGAGAATAGTCCCAGCGCAGAGATCATGCTAGGAGTCGTAGCCCATCTCGCCTGTGGAAGGCAACGTTGTATCTTGTTGAAATCACTGATGAACAAAATTAAGGCTTGCGTGCCGGGCAGAAATTGGCCGTAGATCCTCAGGCCCCCGCGTCTGCAAGCTTCCTGTGCGAGTGCCGAACCACCGCGCTATAATTTAGACGTAAGAAAATGAACACCGAGTTTGCGCCACCGCTCGATTCCGGATTGGAATGGGCCCACTCGCTCGTCCGCGACTGGTTTGTCAGCCGCTTTGCTACACCCACGGAACCCCAGCAGGAGGGCTGGCCCCACATCCTTGCCGGGAAAACTACGCTAATCTCGGCTCCGACGGGTTCCGGCAAAACGCTGGCGGCCTTTTTGATCTGCATCGATCGTTTAGTGCGCAAAGCGATCAGCGGAGAATTGACCGACCGCACCGAAGTTCTCTATATATCGCCGCTTAAGGCGCTGAGTAACGACATTCAGAAAAACTTGGAAATTCCCCTCGGCGAAATTCTGCAACTCGCGGGGCAGCGCGGAATCCTGATGCCGGAAATTCGCACCGCAGTGCGTACAGGTGACACGCTCGCGCATGAGCGGCGCGCGATGTTGACGCATCCACCGCATATTTTGGTCACCACCCCGGAATCCCTCTACATCCTTCTAACTGCCGCGAAGAGCCGCGAGATCCTGAGAACCATCGAGTCCGTGATCGTCGACGAAATTCACGCCGTGGCCGACGACAAGCGCGGCGCACACCTGGCTCTTTCGCTGGAGCGCCTTGATCATTTGACCGGCAAGCGCCTCCCGCGCATCGGCCTTTCCGCAACGCAGAAGCCGATCGAGCTCGTGGCACATTTTCTGGCTGGCACCGATCG
>WNFP01004456.1_pt1 | contig 16905 bp, 16 predicted proteins | sample 5400201 | NCBI WGS metagenome assembly WNFP01 (sample SAMN13153355, study PRJNA577476) | soil metagenome | isolation source: 115 cm saprolite under Madrone tree | place: USA:California | collected 2016-06-14 | reverse complement strand
GCGTAGCGAGGATCGTTCCCCCTAATTTCGTGAAACACTATCCGAACCGATAGCCCGGCTATCCGTCCGGATAGCATTCTCTCGCTTGTTGAAAAGTCAGATGCTCGCTCGGTCCGTCCAAATTCAACGCTATCTTCCCCTCCTTCAAACGCTTCCATCGGCAAACGCGAATCGTAAGCGCATCGCCGCCCTCGCGGCCCATCAAATGCTCTCCTAATCGTGTGTCTTCCAGGGGCAGAGCGTAAAGGATCAAACGGAAATCTGGTTTTGGAAAGAATTTTGACCATGAAAACAAATCGTACCCGTATCTTGGTTATTGTTGCTCTTGGATTGCTGGCCGCCTCGGCTTGGGTAGGCCCGGCAGCTGCCCAGAGCGGCGCCGCCTGCACCGGCAGCTTCACGCTGCCGGACGAAGTTCGCTGGCAGGGCAGAGTCATGCCAGCCGGTGACTATACTTTCGTCTTGAAATCGGCCGCACTGCCTGCCCAGATCGAATTGCGAGGACGCAATGGCGTCGTGGTCCTTATGACGTCCGGCCTTTCTATACGCGATAAAAACCAGCAGAGCTTCTTGATCATTGAACGGCGCTCTGGCACGAGCTACGTTCGGGAGCTGTACTTGGCCCCTATCGGCGTGCACTTCCACTATCTGGTACCCAAGAGGCCGAAAGAGGAACTCCTCGCCAAGGGTCCCCCAAGAACTGAACGCATCCAGGTTTCGTCAAGCGGAAAGTAGAACCACAAGTGTGTCCCCCAACCCTGAGGGCAAACCCGCTGGCAAGCAAGGCGGTTTTGCCCTCAGTTCTCTTTTGAGCGTCCCGTTCAAGGCCGATCTCCTCACTGTGCAAACGAAGAAGGTGCCAAGCACTTTTACGTGGAATTCATTCCCGAAGCGGAGCACCTTATGCCTGGCGTCGCCACGGGCGTAATGAACAGTGACTTGTGCAAATGGGGGACGGGCCTCCCGAAAGAACAAACCCAGCAGCAGATCGGATTCGGGAAGATTCTCCGAAGCGGGTACAATCTCATGCGAGGCCGGGTTCTCTGGAAACGATCTTCTTCCAAAACGGCGCTGTCAAGTTGCATGCTGTTGCCGCTGGTCCTAATGACGGCCCCGTCGTCGTTCTTCTTCACGGCTTCCCGGAACTCTGGTATGGGTGGCGCAAACAGATCGAGCCGCTAGCCGCTGCTGGCTTTCGCGTCGTTATTCCCGACCAGCGCGGCTACAATCTCAGCGGCAAACCGTCCGGCGTCTCATCGTACGCCCTCTCCGAACTGGTCTCCGACGTCATTTCCATCGCCGATCAACTCGGTCAACAGAAAATCTTCCTTGTTGGACATGACTGGGGCGCCGCTGTCGGCTGGAGCGCGGCCCTTCTCCAGCCGCGACGCATAGCCAAGCTCGTGGTTGTCAACGTGCCGCATCCTTCGGTGATGCGCCGCTATATGATGACCCATCTGCGTCAAGCGCTTCGAAGCTGGTATATCTTTTTCTTCCAACTTCCTTACGTGCCCGAGGCTCTCTTCTCCGCTTTCAACTTCCGTATCGGCACTTCCGCGCTGCTCCGCTCCAGCCGCCCGCAAGCTTTCTCGCCCGACGATCTTATCGTGTACCGTGCAGCATGGTCCCAACCCGGTGCCCTCACTTCCATGATCAATTGGTATCGCGCTCTCTTTCGCTGCCGCACCAGGTTTCCTGATCGCACTGTCCATGTCCCGACGCGTATTCTCTGGGGCGAACGCGACTCTTTCCTTTTGTCCGATATGGCTCATGAAAGTCTGCGGTACTGCACCAACGCCGAACTCTTCACCTTCGCCGAAGCCACCCACTGGCTCCAGCACGAAGAACCCGCCCGCGTTTCTGAACTCCTGATCGACTTCTTCCGCAAATAGGAAGTGTAACTGGACTCGTCCTCTGTGCCGTTTCCCGCGCTTTAGATACAATCGCCAGGCTGCAAATAACGTGCCTCGGCGTGGCCGGGACACGCAGCGAGCCCACTTGCCCTGTGGGCGATAACCTGTCGGCGGTTCCGAGGTGAACTCATGAGTGGTCGTCAGAAGTGGTTGCGGTGGCGTGGTCAATGGAGTTCGGCAAGACTAGCTGTTCTGGGATTGGTCTGCCTCGCTGGTCTGGCGCGTACCGTACACGCCCAGCAGCGGCGCGAGCGCGAGCCGAACAGTGTGTACACCGAGCGCCGCGCCAGGCTTGCCGCCCAAGTTGATGCGCCCATCATCCTCTGGGGTTTCACTGGCCGCGAAGAAGTCTCACAAGCCTACATCTTTGCGCAGGAAGACAACTTCTACTACCTCACCGGCCACAACGAAGAGGGCGCCGGCTTGATCCTCCTGCCCGCACTGAAAAACCGTGCCACCGGCGATGCTTGGGATGGGCCGCGCGAAATTTTCTTTCTCCCTGAGAAAAACCCAGCCAAAGAAAAGTGGAACGGCGCAAGAATCGCGCCATCCGACTCGGGCGTCGAAGCGCGCACGGGCTTTGCCACGGTAAAGCCATTCCCGGAAATGCGTGCGAATGTCGAAAAACTCGCGAAGACTTTTTCCACGTTCTACACCATTCTTCCGTACGAAAAGGAGCTTGGCGGCTTCCCGCACGAGAAAGCGGTAGTAGATTGGCTTCAGCTCGCGGCGCCACAAGCCAAGCTGAAAGACATTCGCGCGCAAATCAATGCGCTCCGCGAGATCAAGTCGCCCGGCGAAATCGCCTTCTTGAAACGAGCGATTGATTTGTCGCTCGACTCGCATCTGGAGGCCATGAAGATGATGCGCCCGGGCCTCTACGAATACCAGATTGCGGCAAAAATGGTCGAAATCCATGCCTGGGGCGGTTCTGAAGCCGAAGGCTACGCCCCGATCGTCGGGGCCGGCCCCAATTCTACGGCGCTCCATTACGACAAGCTCTCCCGCAAGATTGAAGACGGCGACATCGTTGTCCTCGATGTCGGCGCGCAATATTCCGGCTATTCCGCGGATATCACGCGCACGCTGCCCGCCAGCGGCAAGTTCGCGCCGCGACAGCGCGAGATCTACGACATTGTGCTCGGCGCGCAAAATGTCGCCCTCGCCGCTCTAAAGCCGGGCATGGACTTCTGCCGCAAGGGCGACAAGAGCGTCTACACGATCGCCTACAATTACATCAACTCCCACGGAAAAGATCTTCAGGGCAAATCGCTCGGCCAGTATTTCATTCATGGCCTGGGCCACAACATTGGCCTCGACGTCCACGACCCGGGCGAATCTTGTTCCCCGCTCCAGCCCAACATGGTCGTCACCGTCGAACCCGGCATTTACATTCCCGAAGAAAATCTCGGTGTGCGCATCGAGGACGACGTCCTCATCACCGAATCCGGCTACAAGCTCCTCAGCGAACGCCTCCCCCGGGATCCCGGTGAAATCGAAAAAATCATGGCCGGAGCGTCGAAGCAACGGGCCAGGCAGGAGAAAAACGAAGCCGGCAAAAACCCGGAGGCGCCTGCCGACGACGCGAGCGGGAGAATCAAGAACCTTATCGCGAAATACGCGAAGTCGGTTGACGACGCGGATACAACCCTTGGGGCGCAGATCTGGTCGGATTCTCCGGATGTCTCATTCGTTCATCCGCTCGGCCATGAACACGGCTTCGAGCAAATAAAGCAGAACGTCTACAAGCGCCTGATGGGTGAAACTTTCTCTGAGCGAAAGCTGAGCATTCACGACGTTTCCGTCCGCGTGTACGGGGATGCCGCGTGGGCCGAGTTTTATTGGGATTTCGCAGCCAGGTTCAGAAAGGATGGCTCTCCCCTCGCGACCCACGGCAGGGAAACCCAGATCTATCGCAAGGAACAAGGTGATTGGCGCTTGGTCCACGTCCATTACTCCGGCATGCCCGCTACGGGAGAAGGCACAGGATTCTGAGCGGATTATCAGACCAGCTTGCGAGAGGCGAAGAAGGCGGATTTGACCGCTTGGAATACCGCCATCTATACTGTTGTTTCGCACTGGTCAGTAGTATTCGCCGGTGCGCCTCGAGTGATTCCGACCGCAGTTGTGGCATCGCAGACGGGCCGCCTGCCGGAATTTCCGAAATCAGCAAACTTTCTAGGGAGCCGCCGCCGCCGACACGGTCGGGGCCGCAAAAAAAACAATGAGTAGCGTCAAAGCGACACAACTTCGCCCCGGCATGGTCATCCAGCACGAGGGGCAGCTCTTCACCATTTTCAGCGTCGATCACCGCACACCCGGCAACAAGCGCGGCTCGATGCAGACACGCATGAAGAATCTGAAGACTGGAGCAATTATTGACTACCGGTTTCGCGCCGAAGAATTCGTGGATCGCGCCATCCTCGATGAAATCGAGTTCGAGTACCTGTACAACGAGGGCGACGAATTCCACTTCATGAATACGAAAACTTACGAACAGATGCACCTGACGCGCGAACAGCTCGGCGAAACCGTCTACTATCTGATTCCCAACACGGTCGTGAAAGTCGAATTCTTCGAGGACAAGCCCATCGGCGTGGACTTGCCGGACACCATGGAGTTGAAGGTCGTGAAAACCGAACCGACGTTGCAGAAGGCCACGGCCAGCGCGGTGATGAAGCCGGCGACGCTCGAAACCGGCCTGGTCGTACAGGTTCCGCCATTTGTGAACCAAGGCGACAGGATCAAGGTGGATACGACCGAGGCGCGTTACGTTCAGCGCGTTGAGTAAATTTTTGTTCTTTGCTTTTGTGGGTGTCTGGTAGAAGATGGGGTTTCGAGTTTCCGCCTCCGCAGCTAATTTCAGCGCAAGCGGGAATTAGAAGAGGCAGAACGGCGCCCCGGCCCCGCCGGGGCGCTTTTTGTTTTTCGCGCCGCAGGAATTTTTGCGGTGTTTCTTTCGCTTCTCAGTGCGCAGGACAAATTCCACCCTGCTGAAGAATTAATGCTTTCCCGCTGAACCTGCCGCGGATTTCTCGCCCGCGGGATGCGGTCCGAAGACCCGGTCGAAGATCGCATCCACATACTGAAGTTGTCGATGAAGATCGAAGGTGTGCGCGAGCGCTTTCGAATCCAGGTACTTCGTGATGCGCGCATCCTTCGCCACCCGGTCGCGGAAACTCGTGTCAGACTCCCACGCCGCCATGGCGTTTTCCTGCACCGCCTTGTACGCATCATCGCGCGGCATGCCCCTCTCCACGAGATCCTGCAACAACTGGCCTGAGAAGACGAGGCCGTGGGTGGATTCCAGGTTCCGCAGCATGCGCTCCGGAAAAACGCTCATCTGGCCGATGACGCCGGTCATTTTCGAAAGCATATAATCCACAAGAATCGTTGAATCCGGAAGGATGATGCGTTCAACGGAGCTATGGGAAATGTCGCGCTCATGCCACAACGCGACGTTTTCGAACGCTGCGAGCATGTTCGAACGCACGATGCGCGCGAGACCGCAAATTTGCTCGCACGTGACGGGGTTGCGCTTGTGGGGCATGGCTGAGCTGCCGCGTTGCTCGCCGCCGAAAGGTTCCTCCGCCTCGCGGACTTCAGTGCGTTGCAAGTGGCGAATTTCGAGAGCGATTTTTTCCAGTGTCGCAGCGATGAGCGCGAGGGCGCTAAGATATTGCGCGTGCCGGTCGCGCTGAATCACCTGTGAGGCAACGGGCGCGCAAACCAGTTGGCGATTTTCAGACCGAAGGTGATGGGCTCGGCGTGAATGCCGTGAGTGCGCCCGATTTGCGGCGTGTGGCGAAACTCGTGCGCGCGCAAATCCAGGATTTCTCCGAACATCACCAGCGCGCGCTCAATCAACCTGGAGGCGTCGCGAATCTGGAGAGCCTGCGCGGTGTCGACGACGTCGTTTGACGTCATGCCGTAGTGCAGCCAGCGCGCGGCGGCGGGATCGCCGATGGATTCCCCGACGGCCATGGTGAAGGCAATGACGTCGTGTTTCACGCGGGATTCGAGTTCGTGGATGTGCGCGACATCGATTTTGGCGTGCGCGCGGATCGTGGCCGCCGCTTCTTTCGGAACCTGGCCGGCTTCGGCGAGCGCATCAGTGGCGGCAAGCTCGACTTCCAGCCACTTGGCGAACTTGTTGGCATCGCTCCAGACATGCCCCATCTCTTGGCGCGTGTAACGTGAAATCAATTCACTCTCCTAGAGCGTAAAACAAAAAATGCAGCTAATTCGCTGTATTTCCTTATCTAATCATACCGCATATAGGGAAACCCGCGCCGGGACTGCCTTCCAAACCAGGTGTCCGGAATTGGGATGACAAATGACGAAAGCGGGCGATTGGGCTTCGAGCTGAAAAAGCAAGGCCCAAGTAAGACATTAAAAAAGATGGAGTTGGAGGCTCCCGCGAAGCGGCAGGGGAGTTGCACAAAGCAAGGGTGTAGGCTGTCTACAGGTATGGGAGTAGGATGTCGACAGCCTTGGACGAGACCAAAGGCCCGGTCGTTTCGTCATAACTGAACAGAGCTGTTTTGGGACAACCGGGGTGGTAGCCGACGCATGGACGCATTGTCGGAAACGAGATCGATCAGGGGAGAACAGCGAGATGCCAGAGAAAAGAGAACGGTACCAGAACAGGATCGAATTATTGCAGGGGACGCTTGACCTGCTGATCCTGCAGACGCTGCAGTGGGGGCCACAGCAGGGTTACGGGATCAGTGTGGCGATTCGCAGCCGCTCGGGTGAGATTTTGCAGGTGGATACAGGCTCGCTCTACCCCGCGCTGCACCGACTGGAAAAGCAGAAATGGATCAAGGCGGAATGGAAGGTCTCGGAGAACAATCAAAGAGCGAAGTTTTACCGGCTCACTGCGACCGGCAAGAAGCAGTTGAGCAAGGAGCGCTCCAAGTGGGCACAGCTTTCGGATGCGATTGCGGGGGTGCTGAATCCGGAGCAGTGATGAGTAAGCAAGAAAACGGTGGAGGTAACGATGTGGTTCTGGCGCGGGCAAAAAGAGAAGGAATTAGAGGAAGAGATGAAGAGCCATTTGGAGATGGCGACGCAGGAGCGCGTGGAGCGGGGCGAAGAAAGGAAAGAAGCGGAGCGAGCGGTTCGGCGGGAGTTTGGAAATGTGAGATTGGTGAAGGAAGTGACGCGCGACATCTGGGCATGGCGATGGCTGGAAGATTTCGTTGAGGATATGTGCTATGGGCTGAGGATGTTGCGGAAGAATCCAGGGTTTACAGCAGTGGCAGTGCTGACGCTGGCGCTCGGGATCGGGGCGAATAGCGCGATCTTCTCCATGGTGAACGCGATATTGCTGAAGCCACTGCCGTATGCGCATTCCGAGCGGCTCGTCATGGCGTGGGAAAAGGTGCGGCTGCCCTCCTATCAGAACGACCGAAACGACCCGGCGCCGGGCAACTTCGTGGATTGGCAGAAACAGAATACCGTTTTCCAGGATATGGCGGCGATCCGGTACCGCAGCTTCAATCTCACGGGCGAAGGCGAGCCGGTGCGCGTGGAAGGCGAGGGAGTTTCCGCGAGCGTGTTCCCGATGCTGCAGGTGAACGCCGTATTGGGGCGTGTATTCAGCCCGGATGAAGATCGTCCCGGAGTGCGAGTGGTGTTGATGAGTCATGCGTTGTGGGTGAGCCGCTTCGGAGCAAGGCCGGAGATTGTCGGCAAGACAATCCTTTTGGATGGCGAAAGCTACGAAGTGATCGGAATCCTGCCGGAGGGTTTCCATTTTCCCGACCCTGACGATCAATTGTGGGTGCCGGCGGCATTCACTCCTTCCGAGCGGGTAAATCACGGGAGTCATTACCTGCGAGTCGTTGCCAAGTTGAAGCCGGAGATCAACCTGCCGCAGGCGCGGGCGCAGATGGACGGCATCGCGCGACACTTAACAGAGCAATACCCAGACACCAACACGGGCGTAGGCGTTACGCTGGTCCCGCTCAGTGAGCAGATTGTCGGGAACGTTCGCCCCGCGCTGCTGACGTTGATGGGCGCCTTCAATCTTATCTTGCTCATGGTTTGCGCAAATGTGGGGAATTTGCTGCTGGCGCGAGGATCGGTTCGCCGGCGTGAGATGGGGATTCGTGTGGCGCTTGGCGCGAACCGTGCGCGAATTTTGCGCCAACTCTTGACTGAGAGCGTTTTGCTTGCGCTGCTGGGCGGTGCTGTCGGCGTGGTATTGGCGTACGGGGGGGTGAAATCGCTCGCGTGGATGGGCCCGCCAGATCTTCCGCGCATCAATGAAATAGGTGTCAACGACCGGGTGCTCCTGTTCACTCTGGGGATTTCCCTGTTAGCGGGCATCGGGTTTGGAATTGCCCCTGCGCTGGAGGCTACGCGGCGAGACGTCGAGAAATCCCTGAAAAGCGGATCGCCCGAATCCCCCCTGGGTTCGCGGTTAAACTTGCGCAACGTGCTGATCGTCGCCGAGATGGCAATGGGCGCGGTTGTGCTCGTGGGCGCCGGACTGTTGCTGCGGAGTTTCGTCCATCTTGCGCAGGCGCCTCTGGGTTTTCAAACGCAAGATTTGCAGACATTTCGCGTCATCCCGCGCGGGGAGAAATATTCGCAACTTGAGAGGCGCATCACGTTTTACAAGGAGGCAATCGAAAAGATCGAGGCGTTGCCGCGAGTGAAGTCCGCATCAGCGGTAACCTTCTTGCCCCTGACGCAAGTGCGCGGGAGCAAGGGGTTTTCCATCGAAGGCCGTACTCCATTTTCTCCCGGACAAATCCCCATGGCCGACTACGATGTGGTGACCCCGGGTTACTTCCAGACGATGCGAATTCCTTTGATCGAGGGAAGAGATTTTTCCTGGGATGATCATTCGCAGACTCGGAGGGTCATCGTCATCAACGAATCGATGGCGCGGACCTTTTGGCCGCGCGAAGATCCGCTCAGCAAAAGAATCAAGGAAGGACAGCTCGACGATCCGGCCCCGTGGCTGACCGTTGTGGGAGTCGCCGGCGACATCCGGCAGTTTAACGCCTCCACAGAGCCGCGGCCGGCGATGTATTTCCCTGTCACCCAATTTGAGGATCCGAGGGGTGTTCTGCGCGACTGGATCGTGCGCTCTTCAGGAGATTCCCCGGCGCTGGCAGCTGCCATCCGCAGCGTGATTTGGAGTCTGGACAAAGATCTCCCCATTTCGCGTGTTCGCAGCATGGAACAGGTTCGTTCTGCCTCTGTTGCGCCGCAAGCATTTAACCTGCTTCTGCTCGGGCTCTCTGGCTGCCTGGCCTTGATTCTTGCAGCCGTGGGACTTTACGGTGTCACTTCTTACGCGGTTGCTCAGCGGAGCCGTGAGATAGGCATTCGCATGGCCCTTGGCGCTCAGCCGCGTGATGTGCGGCGGCACGTCCTGAAAGAAGGGACCCGCCTGGCGATGACCGGCCTTGGCGTAGGTGCTGTTGCCGCCCTTGCGCTTTCGCGTCTGATCGCAAGTTTGCTCTACGGAATCACCTCCACCGACCCGATCACGTTTGCCGCAGTTGCCTTCGTGTTGACAATTGTCGCGGTTGCGGCGTGTTGGATTCCAGCGCGACGGGCGACGCGCGTGGATCCGATTGAGGCCCTGAGATATGAGTAAAAATTGACTGTTCCGGGATCACCGAACGCCGGGCGAGTTGCAGTGAGAGCCGGAACCAATGCCCTTCAACGGCGGACAATCTTTCAACGCGAGAGCAGGAATCCCTCCTTTTCAGGAGTACCTTTAACCGGGCCCATACCGCTATGTTGCTGGCGAATAAGGGGCTAAGCCAAACCTAACCGCAAGCCTTGAATCCTGTCTAATGAATCGGATGCCGCAGAGCGTCGAGAGCGCCAATGCCATCGCAGACAGCGACGCCCTCGCCGTCGAGCGCACGCTCGCCGGCGATCGCGATGCGTTTCGCGTTCTCGTCGAACGGCACAGCCAGAGTGTTTTCCGCCTGGCCTACCGCATGACCGGGAATCGGCACGACGCCGAAGAGGTGGTTCAGGAGGCCTTTTTGCGGGCGTACCAAAAGCTGGGACAATTCGCATCGCGAGCGAACTTCGGAACGTGGGTCTATCGAATCGCTGCGAATTATGCCATCGACCGCATGCGCCAACGGCGGAAGGAAGAGGCGCGGCGGGAAGCGCCAAGAGCAGAAGGCCACGAGAAAACAGAGAGTGATCCGGTGAACCTTGTTCATGATGGCAAGCCCACTCCGGAACGCCTGACCCAGAGCATCGAGTTGCGAAAGCAGATGCAGCAGGCGCTCGCCGCTCTGTCTCATGCGGAAAGGACAGCCTTCGTGATGCGGCACTGGGAAGGCTGCGGGATCGAGGAGATCGCGGCCGTCCTGAAATCGAACTCGGGCTCGGCGAAGAACACGGTCTTTCGCGCCGTGCAGAAACTGAGACGCTCGCTGCAGCCTTTTGTTGAAAGAGGAACCCAGGCAAGAGTAATGGGAACGGAATCATGAGACATGTGACGGAAGAAGAGTTGATTGCCTATCGCGAAGGATTGACCTCGCAACGAAGCGTGATTTCACAACATCTGGCGGCCTGTGAACGGTGTCGTGCGGAGTTGCAGCGGATCGAAGCCGTTCTCGCGGCGCTGGATACGCTGCCGGTGCCCGATCCCGGCGCGGATTACGGCCGGCGCGTGTGGCAGCAGATTGCACCGCGGCTTCCGGAAAAACCAACCCGCTCGTGGCGGGTGTGGCTTGAGCCCCGGCGGCTGGCGGCCCTGGGCGCCATAACTGCGTTGATTATCGCGGCGTTTTGGATCGGACGGGTGACCAAGCGGAATCACGTCGCCGTAGAAATCGTCAACAGGGAGCAAGTTCGCGAGCGTGTGCTCGTCGTGGCGGTCGGACAGCACTTGGGACGCTCGGAGATGATGCTCGTCGAGCTTTCGAACGCGGAGCCCATCGATCCTGCGCAGAAGCTGGTGAACATTTCTACGGAACAGCGGCGCGCCGAAGATTTACTCGAAGAAAACCGCCTGTACCGGCGGACGGCGCTGCAACAGGGAGACGCCGGACTCGCCAGCGTGCTGGACGAGCTCGAGCGCGTGCTCCTGGACGTGGCCCACAGCCCCGAAGAAGTCACGCCGGCGCAACTCGAAGCGATCCGGCAGAAGATCGAAGCGCGCGGGATTCTTTTCAAAGTTCGGGTGGTCAGCAATGAGCTGCAACAGCGGCAAAAGGAAATTAAGCCGGCGCCGTCGCAGAACGATTCGACGAAGAAAGAAGGAAACAAAATATGACCCTCGGAAGCTCATGGAAACAGACAGGCATCGTCTGGATGGCCATCGCGGCACTGCTGATGGCGCCTTCAGCTGCCCGCGCTCAACGGTTTGAGATCGCAAACTCACGGGCCGTGGAATTCCTGCAGGACCCGCAAGAATCGAGAGACCAGGAACGCGAACAGGAGCGGCGCGACAGGGAGCAGGAAAAACGCGACCGGGAAGAGGAAGCGCGCGACCGCGCACAGGAAAAGGCCGACCGTCTGCAGGAATTGTACGAGGACGGCCGCGAAGCGCTGGATGAAGACCGCTACGATCAGGCGCAAGCCAAATTCAAGCAATTGGCGGATCTGAACGGCCCGCAGACGGACGCCGCGCTCTACTGGAAGGCCTACGCGGAAAACAAGCTTGGCAAGCGCGATGTGGCACTGGCCACCATCGCCGACCTGAAGAAACGCTTTCCCCAAAGCCGCTGGCAGAAAGATGCAAACGTGCTGGAACTCGAGGTGAAGCAGTCGAGCGGACAATCCGTAAAACCAGGGGACCAGAGCGACGAAGAATTGAAGATGCTGGCGATCCAGGGACTGATGAACAGCGACCCGGAGCGTGCTCTGCCGCTTCTTGAAAAAGTGCTGAATGGATCCGCTTCTCCAAGAGAGAAGTCAAAAGCTTTGTTCGTGATTGCCCAGAGCGGATCACCCCAGGCACGCGAGATTCTGGGAAGGATTGCGCGGGGCCAGAGCAACCCGGATTTGCAACGGAAAGCGGTGGAATACCTGGGATTGTTCGGCGGCGCGCAATCCAAACAGACGCTGGCGGAGGTTTATGCCTCTGGCGCAGACGCTTCTGTGAAGCACGCCATTCTTCGAAGCTACATGATTGGAGGCGACCGTGAACACTTGTTTGCAGCGGCGAAAGGTGAAAAAGACGAATCACTGCGCCGCGAAGCCATTCGCCAGCTAGGACTGGTGCACGGAACAAGCGAGCTCGAGCAGTTGTATCAGACGGAGACTTCCTCCGACGTTCGGCGTGAGATTTTGCAGGCGTTCTTTCTCGCGGGCGATGCCCAGAAACTCGTCCAGGCCGCGCAATCGGAGAAAGATCCGGAAGTGCGCCGCGCTGCGATCCGCAATCTGGGGCTCATTCATTCGGATGATTCGGCAAAAGCCCTGCAGACAATTTATTCGAAGGAATCGGACCGCGGGCTGCGGGGAGAAGTCCTGAATGCGTATTTCCTGCAAGGCAACGCCGCCGCGATCGTCGCCATCGCGCGCAGCGAGAAGGATCCGGATCTCAGGAAAGTGGCGGTACGGAAATTGTCGCTGATGCATTCCAAAGAAGCGACCGATTACCTGATGGAACTCTTGCAGAAGTGAGGTGGGTAATGCAGGGAAATCAAAGTGTTTCGACAGCAAGGCGCGTTCTCGGCTTGGCGATGATCGTGGTGGGGATTCTCTGTACGATAACGCAACTGGCGAAGGGCGTGGCTCTTCGAAGAGAGTCAGGGCAAGCAAGCTCCGGCTCTCCACAAGCTGCCGCGGAGATGCCGCGCATTGATAATGCGAAGGTCGAGACGCGGGCGGTGACTGCAAGTCTCGAAGCAACGCTTCACGGGATAACAGCGCAAGCGGAGAAGCCGCAGTGGGTCGGCTACGGCGTCGACCAAATTGCGGGCCAGCGAACCGTATGCTGCGGCAACTGGAGCGACGAAGGAGGCTGCGGAACCTGCCGGCTCGAAAAGGATCATGAGGCGATGGGCGGGACGACGCACAAGGACGGAACCTTCAAGCTGGAAGGCGCGCGGCAGCTCGTCGTGCTGTTTCGCCTGGAAGCGAAGCAGGTGGTGCGCATTCGCGCGGCGTCGGAAGATTGCACTCTGGACGCCGGAGGGCTGCCGTTCGTGTGGCTGACCGGCGTGAAACCCGCAGAGAGTGTGGCGCTGCTCGCGGCCTACGTGCGCGGGCCCGAATTCGAAAAACACGGAGACCACGGGGTCGGCAAAGGAGCGTTGACGGCAATCGCGCTACATGCCGATGCTTCGGCGGACAGAGCGATGAATTCGTTTGTCGCACCGGAGCAACCCGAAGGCCTGCGGCGACAGGCAGCATTCTGGATGGGTGCGGCGCGAGGAAAGGCCGGCTTGCTTGCTTTGCAGCGCATGGCAAAAACGGATCCAAGTTCGGAAGTGCGCGCGCACGTGACGTTTGCCTTGTCCGTGAGCCACGAAGCGGGAGCGGTTGACGAAATGATTCGCATGGCCCGCGACGACTCAAGCAGCCACGTTCGCGGACAGGCGCTCTTCTGGTTGGCGCAAAAAGCGGGAAAGAAAGCAGTGGGGACGATCACCGGAGCAATCGAGAATGATCCGGATACGGAAGTAAAGAAAAAGGCGGTGTTCGCGCTGAGCCAGTTGCCGAAAGATGAAGGCGTGCCGAAATTGATCGAAGTGGCGCAGACGAACCGGAATCCGGCGGTGCGCAAGCAGGCGATGTTCTGGCTTGGGCAATCCAACGATCCGCGCGCCCTGCAGTTCTTCGAAAAAATTCTGACGCAGTGAAGCGCTAGCGCAGCAGATCCTCGAGCTGGATCCGGACGTCCGTTTTCGCATCGCGGTACTTCACAATGACGGCAGCCTGGAGCGAGAGCCCCCGCTTTGCGGCAGAAGGCTGCGAGACCGCGCGCGAGCCGGGAACCACAACAGCTCCTTCAGGAATAATCAGAGGGTCCGTTTCCGTTGCGGTGTAGACGGTGTCGCGCACGAGATCGTAAACCGGTATGGAGCGATTGAGAATTGTCCCGGTGCCAAGAACGGCACGGCGCTTTACGACGGTGCCTTCGTAGACGCCGCAGTTTCCGCCGGCCAGGACTTCATCTTCAATGATCACCGGCAGCGCGCCGACAGGCTCGAGGACGCCGCCGATTTGTGTTCCCGCGGAGAGGTGGCAGTTGCGGCCGATTTGCGCGCAACTGCCGACAAGCGCGTGCGAATCGATCATCGTGCCCTCGCCCACGTAAGCGCCCACGTTGACGAACATTGGCGGCATGCAGATGACGCCGCGGCCAATGAAAGTTCCATCGCGAATGCTGGAGCCGCCGGGAACGATGCGCACGCCGTCGGAAGATGCGAACGCGCGCACGGGATACGTGGATTTGTCGAAGAAAGGTTGCTTCGCAGCGTCGATTGACATGTCGGTGATGGTGCCCAGGCGAAACCCCAGGAGAATTCCCTTTTTCACCCAGGCGTTCGCGCGCCATCCGGTCTTCGTCGCGGGATCCGGTTCCGCGGCGCGGATTTCGCCGCAGTTCAGCGCGGCTTTGAAGTCGCGGAAGAGCGAAAAATGTTCTTCTTCGTAGTGAGCCGGGGCTTTATCAAATAAATCCTCAATTTGCGAAGCCAGCATGAACCCTCTGTGCAGCGGGCTCGGCCGCGGAGCGGTCGGCGAGCCCGAGCGATTCGAGCACGGCCCGGATGCGCGCCTGATTCTCCGCTTTCGGCGGCACGAGTGGCAAGCGCCAGACCGGTTCGAGCAGGCCCATTTCCGCCAGTGCAGCCTTCACGGGGATGGGATTCGACTCCACAAAATTGATTTCCATCAGCGGATGGTAGCGGCGGTGAATCCGGCGCGCACCATCAAAATCGCCCTGGAGAGCGAGCCGCGTGAGTTGCGACATTTCCGCAGGAATTTCGTTCGAAACGACGGAGATGACGCCGCGGCCACCCAGCGCGATCAGCGGGAGGGTGATGGCGTCGTCACCGGAAAGAACGGTGACGTCATCCGGGACAGCGTTGAGAATGGCGGCCATTTGCGAGACGTTGCCGGAGGCTTCCTTGATGCCCACGATGTTTTCGATTGCGGCGAGGCGCTTTACCGTTGCGGGCTCGACGTTCACGCCGGTGCGGCCCTGCACGCTGTAAAGAATGATGGGCAGCGGCACCGCTTCAGCAATGGCGCGATAGTGTTGATACAGACCCTCCTGCGTCGGCTTGTTGTAATAAGGAGTGACGGAGAGTATGCCGTCGGCGCCGAGGGCGGCAAGCTCACGCGCAAGGGCGATCACTTCCGCGGTGTTGTAACCGCCGGCGCCCGCGAGGACGGGTACCTTGCCCTGAGCCAGTTCGACAGTGATCTCCACGACGCGGAGATGCTCCTCGCGTGTGAGTGTCGGGCTCTCGCCGGTAGTGCCGCACGGAACGAGGAAGTCGATGCCTGCCTCGATCTGCCTCTTAACCAAATGGCGCAGCGCCTGTTCGTCGAGCGAACCGTCTTTCCGAAATGGGGTAACAAGAGCCGTGCCGGTTCCAGTAAACATTGTGTTTCTCCTTCCCTGGTTGAACGTCCGACTGCCGAAAATCACAGATGGCCGCCTGAAGGCCGCTGCTGCATCTCAGCCTAATTCGCTGAGAATTTCGCGAAATTCGAATACACCCTTCTTTCCGGCGATCCAGCGCGCTGCTCGCAGCGCTCCGCGGGCGAATCCGTCGCGGCTGCGCGCCGTGTGACGCAATGTGATGGTGTCCACCGGAGAGTCAAATCCAATTTCATGCGTGCCCGGATGCGAACCAGCGCGATTGGCAGTCAGCGTGACGGCGCAGTTGTAGCCGGATGCGCGGATTCCTTCAGCGAGTTTCTTGAGCGTGCCGGAAGGTGAATCTTTTTTGGCGGAGTGGTGAATTTCCCAACCCCAGGCTTCGTATTCGGGATATTTCGCAAAGAGGGCGGCGGCGCATGCAACTGTTTGAAGGAAGATGTTGACGCCGATGGAGAAATTAGGACTGTAAACGAGAGCAGTTCCACCAGAGAGAACGGATTCGTGGACCGCGGGGAGTCGCTCGAACCAGCCGGTAGTGCCGCAAACCGTGCTGATGCCAAGAGAAGCGAGGCGGCGGAGATTGTCGGGCGCGGAACCGGAAGCTGTGAATTCCACGGCAACGTCGACGCCGCGCACGGATTCGCGGCTTATCGCGGCATCATGAAGATTATTTGCTCGAGTGAATTTGGCGCGCACATCGAAGCCGTATTCAGGCGCGAGATGTTCGATGAGGCGGCCCATCTTTCCGTAACCCACGATGGCGAGACCTGGGCTCATGCCTGGCTCCCGCGGGTCGCGAGGAGTTGCGTGGTCATGCGGACATAGATGTCGACCGCTTCGGACAATTCCGTCTTGGAGACGCGCTCCTCGTTCGTGTGTGCGAGGTGAATGCTTCCTGGACCGATAAGAAATGGTTGCCCCCAAGCGCCATTGAAGGTGGGAATGTCGGTTGTGAAAGCAACAACAGTTGTGGGCAGTCCGTCGAAGCCGGTCAAATGCAGCGCTGGCGTATGCAGGACTTCGCGCGCTTCGGCGCGGCCTGCGACCGCTGCGGACACAGCCTCGCGGATGGTTGAAGGATCGCAGATGGTGCGGAACATAATCTCCGCCGCGGCATGGTCGGCAACGACGTTGGGCGCGCGGCCGCCGCTGATGGTGCCGATATTCAGTGTGCTGCGTCCAAGCAAGGGATCTTCCGGCAAAGGAATCTTTCGAACATCGTGAAGGACATCAAGCAGCGTGTGAATGGCGGAGTGGCCAAGTTCGGGATAGGCGGAGTGCGCGAGTTTCCCGTGGGCCATGATCTCGTAACGCAGCGCGCCTTTCGAGCCGAGAGCGAGGCGGTTTTCGGTGGGCTCGCCGTTGATCAGAAATCGTGAGCCGCGGGGATTTGCGGCCGCCGCTTTGGCTCCCGCGCTGTTGCGCTCTTCGCCG
>WNFP01001778.1_pt1 | contig 16917 bp, 12 predicted proteins | sample 5400201 | NCBI WGS metagenome assembly WNFP01 (sample SAMN13153355, study PRJNA577476) | soil metagenome | isolation source: 115 cm saprolite under Madrone tree | place: USA:California | collected 2016-06-14 | reverse complement strand
CATCGACCCGGCCATCCTGCGCCCCGGCCGACTCGACGTGAAAGTCAAGATCGAGCGGCCGGATGCCGTCGCGGCCGTGGACATCTTCAACAAGTACCTCACCGCCGACCTGCCCATCCACGAGTCGGAGCTGAGCCAGGACGGCGGCGACACCCAGGCCACCATCGACCGCATGATCGCTGCCGCGGTGGAAGAGATGTACAACCTCGAGGAGGAGAACCGCTTCCTCGAGGTGACGTACGCCAACGGTGACAAGGAGGTCCTGTACTTCAAGGACTTCTCCTCGGGAGCCATGATCGAGTCGGTGGTGCGGCGGGCCAAGAAGCTCGCGCTCAAGCGCTATATCCAGACGAGCGCCAAGGGCATCAACCTCGAAGATGTCCTCAACGCCGTCCGCGAGGAGTTCAAGGAGAACGAAGACCTCCCCAACACGACCAACCCCGACGACTGGGCAAAGATTGCCGGCAAGAAGGGCGAGCGTATCGTCTACGTCAAGCCGCTCATGGGCGAGACGAAGGAGAAGCAGCGGGCCGTCGAACGGATCATCAACACCGGCCAGTACCTGTAAGCGTCACGGCGAGAGGGAGCGCAGGCGCCCCCTCTCGCCGTTTGTTCTCTTCACGACCAGGCGTCCCGGGGGCCTCATGGCGATTCCGAAGGTGATGGGCATCGAAACCGAGTACGGGATCACGGTCAAGAATCAGCCTGACTTCAACCCGATCCTCTCCTCCCTGCTCCTCATCAACTCCTACGAGACCTACCGCTCCTCGCGCATCCGCTGGGACTACGAAGCGGAGAGCCCGCTTCGGGATGCCCGCGGCTTCGAATACATGGAGGAGAAGGAGACTCCCTCGAAGGAAGAGTCGCGCCTGATCAACCTCATCCTGTCGAACGGCGCGCGCTTCTACGTGGACCATGCGCATCCCGAGTACTCCTCCCCCGAGACGACCAATCCGCGCGACTGCGTCATCTGGGACCGGGCGGGCGAGCGCATCCTGGATCTCGCGCGCACCCGGGCGGAGGCCGTCTCCCCGCCCGAGCAGCGCATCCTCATCTACAAGAACAACACCGACTCCAAGGGCAATTCCTACGGCACCCACGAGAACTACCTCATGGACCGCAAGGTGCCCTTCGCCCGCATCGTGCAATACCTCATGCCCTTCTTCGCGAGCCGGCAGGTTTTCACGGGGGCGGGCAAGGTGGGGGCCGAGAACAACACCGAGCACACCGACTATCAGATCTCCCAGCGCGCCGACTTCCTCGAGACCGAGGTGGGGCTGGAGACGATGCACAGTCGGCCCATCATCAATACCCGCGACGAGCCGCACGCCGACCCCGAGAAGTACCGGCGCCTGCACGTCATCGTGGGCGACGCGAACATGAGCGAGGTTTCCAACTACCTCAAGTGCGGCACCATGGCCATCGTGCTCAGCATGATCGAGGACGATTTCATCGAGCGCGACCTCTCCCTGGAAAGCCCCGTGCTCGCCTATCGCAAGGTGTCCCGCGATCTGACCTGCCGGGAGACCTTCAAGCTCAAGGACGGCCGGTCCCTCTCCGCGGTGGATCTCCAGCGTGAATTCCTCACCCTCGCCCACGCGTACTACCGGACGCGGGAGCACGAGCCGTGGGTGGACGACGTCATGGCGCGGTGGGGCTCCGTGCTGGATCGCCTCGCCCGGGACCCCATGAGTCTCGACCGCGAGCTCGATTGGGTCATCAAGCGCAGTCTCATCGAGAGCTACATGGCCAAGCACGTGCTCGAGTGGTCGGACTCGCGCGTGGCCATGATCGACCTGCAGTATCACGACATCCGGCCGAGCAAGGGGCTCTACTACAAGCTCGAGGAGTCCGACGCGGTCGAGCGCTTGACCTCCGAGGACGAGGTGACCAAGGCCATCTACGATCCTCCGAAAGACACCCGCGCCTACTTCCGGGGGATGTGCCTGCAGAAGTACTCGGACGAGGTGGTCTCGGCCTCCTGGGACTCGGTGATCTTCGACCTCAAGGAAGGGCCGCTCAAGAAGATCTTCATGCTGGAGCCGCTGCGCGGCACGGAAGCGCACGTGCGCCAGCTCTTCGCCGAATCACCAACCGCCGGTGACCTGCTGCGGAATCTCGGCAAGCCGGCGGGGGACGTGTGAGTCTGACGCCCGACGGCTGGCAGGGCGCGTTCTTCGACTACGGCACGTCGAGCTTCGCGGACCTCCTGCGCCAGTCCCTCCCCCATCTGCTTCCGGCGGCCGAGGAGCCCCGGCCCGCGGAGAGCGCGGGCTCCCTGAGCGTGCCCCACGGCACCACCGTGCTCGCCCTCCGGTATCGCGACGGCGTGATCATGGCCGGCGATCGCCAGGCCAGCGAGGGCTACCAGGTCGCCTCACGGCGCATCGACAAGATCTTCAAGTCCGACGACCTCTCCGGCATGGGCATCGCGGGGGCGGCCGGCCCCGCCATGGAGATGGCCCGACTCTTCCAGACCGAGCTCGAGCACTACGAGAAGGTCGAGGGCGAGAATCTCTCCCTCGACGGCAAGGCCAACAAGCTGGGGCAGATGATCCGGATGAATCTGCCTCTGGCCATGCAGGGCCTGGTGGTCGTGCCGATCTTCGCGGGCTTCGACGAGCGGGCGGGGGTGGGGCGCCTCTTCAAGTACGACGTCACGGGCGGCCGCTACGAGGAGACAGACTATTTCGCCCAGGGTTCGGGGGGCAAAGACGCCCGCGACTCACTCAAGAAGCGCTTCAAGCGCGACATGTCGAAGGACGAGGCGGTGCGCGTGTCCATCGAGGCGCTCATGGACGCGGCCGACGAGGACCTCGGCACGGGGGGGCCCGACCTCCAGCGCGGCATCTACCCGACGGTGAGAACCATCACCCGCTCGGGTTTCGGGGAAGTGCCGGACGACGAGGTCCGCCGGAACTGCGAGGCCATCCTCGCCGAGCGAGGCAGACTGTAATGCCGCTGCCGTACTACGTGTCGCCGGAACAGATGATGAAGGACAAGGCGGAGTATGCCCGCAAGGGCATCTCCCGCGGCAAGGCCATCGTGGCCCTCGAGTACCGCGACGGGGTGCTCCTCCTCGCCGAGAATCCCTCGACGCTGCTCCACAAGATCTCCGAGATCTACGATCGCATCGCTTTCGCGGGGGTGGGCAAGTACAACGAGTTCGAGAACCTTCGGGTGGCGGGGGTGCGCCACGCCGACGTCAAGGGCTACTCCTACAGCCGGGGCGACGTAAGCGCGAAGTCGCTCGCCAACGCCTACTCCCAGGCCCTCGGCAATATCTTTACCCAGGACATCAAGCCTTTCGAGGTCGAGGTGCTGGTGGTGGAGGTCGGCGACGTCAACAGCACGAAAAACGAGATCTACCACATCCTGTACGACGGCACCATCGAGGACGAGAAGAACTACGCGGCCATGGGCGGGCAGTCCGATGAGATCCGGCGCTACCTCAAGGACAACTACCAGGAAGGGCTCGACTTCGCGGGCGCGGTCAAGCTCGGCGTGCGCGCCCTCATGGTGACGCAGAACAAGACCCTGACCGAGAGAGACCTCGAGGTCGCCGTGCTCGACCGCCTCAAGGAACGCCGCAAGTTTCGCCGCATCCCGCCCGAGGTCCTCCACCAGCTCATCGCGGACGGCGCGTAGAACCCCCTGCCGGAATAGTTGCCCTCGGCCCTCTCCCCTGTTAGGCTGATTCCCACATGAAGCGGCGCATCTTCGGCCTCGAGAACGAGTACGGCCTGACCTGTACCCTCAACGGCCAGCGCCGGCTCTCGCCCGACAATGTCGCCCGCTACCTGTTCGAGAAGGTCATCCCCGGGGCGCGCAACGCCAACGTCTTCCTCGAGAACGGCGCGCGGCTGTACCTCGATACGGGCTTTCACCCCGAGTACGCCACCCCGGAGTGCGACGACATCGCCGATCTCGTCATCCATGACAAGGCGGGCGAGCGCATCGTCGAGGATCTCCTGCACCAGGCGGAGAAGCGGCTGCGGGAGGACGGGATCTCGGGCAACATCCTCCTCTTCAAGAACAACACGGACTCCGCGGGGAACTCCTACGGCTGCCACGAGAACTACCTCGTAAGCCGTGACGTGTCCTTCCAGCGGCTGGCCGAAGGGCTCATCCCCTTCTTCGTCACGCGCCAGATCTTCGCGGGCGCGGGCAAGGTGCTGCAGACTCCGCGCGGCTTCCACTACTGCCTGTCTCAGCGGGCCCAGCACATCTGCCAGGAAATCTCGGGCGCCACCACCTCGTCGCGCTCCATCATCAATACTCGCGACGAACCTCACGCCGACGCCGAGAAGTACCGTCGGCTCCACGTCATCGTGGGCGACTCGAACATGTCGGAAGTGGCGACCTATCTCAAGGTCGGCACCACCGCCCTCCTCCTCGACATGATCGAAGACGGCTTTTTCGAGAAGGACTACAGCCTGCAGTCTCCCGTGCAGGCCATCCGTGATATCAGTCACGATCCCACCCTCCGGGAGACGGTCAGACTGAAGGACGGGCGGACGATCACTCCGCTTCAGCTCCAGACGGAGTACCTGGAGCACGCCACACGCTACGTCCAGACCATCGACGCCGACCCCGTCACCCGGGATGTCCTCGCGCGCTGGACGCGAGTGATCGAGACCCTCCACGGCGACCCCATGGACCTTCACCGCGAGGTGGACTGGGTCATCAAGAAGCGCATCATCGAGTCCTTCATGGAGAAGCACCGGCTTTCCTGGCGGGATCCCAAGGTGTCGCTGATGGACCTGCAGTACCACGACATCCGCCCGCACAAGGGGCTGTACTTCCAGCTCGTCAAGCACGACATGGTCGATCGCATCACGAGCGACGACTTGATCGAGCGCGCCAAGCACGTGCCGCCGCAGACGACACGGGCGCGCCTGCGCGGCGAGTTCATCCGGCAGGCCAACCTCAAGGGCAAGGATTACCGAGTGGACTGGGTCTATCTCAAACTCAATGACCCGGAGCGCGAGACCATCCTCTGCAAAGACCCGTTCCAGAGCCACGACGAGCGGGTGGAGCGCTTGATCCGCTCCTTCTAGCACCGTCGTCGCCGGATCGGGATCGATGTCCATGAGCCTCAGCCCCAAAGTCGTCCATGCCCTCGTCGCCGGAGAGTACGGCGACCCCTTCGCGGCACTCGGGCCTCACGCCGAGCGCGACGGCAGCGTGACCGTGCGCGCCTTCCTCCCCGGGGCGAGCGAGGTCGCCGCGGTCACCGGGAGCGGGGCCGTCCCGTCTCACCCCCTCAAGCTGCTCCACGCGGACGGGCTCTGGGAAGGCGTCATTCCGGGCCCGCACCCCGTGAGCTACCGCCTCCGCGTCACCTACCGCGACGGCCACCCCGCGGACATCGAGGATCCGTACCGCTTCTCCTCGACCCTGTCCGGCTTCGATCTCCACCTGCTCAGCGAAGGAACGCACTATCGCGTCTACGACAAGCTCGGCGCGCATGCCGCGACCATCGACGGCGTCGCGGGCGTCATCTTTGCGGTGTGGGCGCCCAATGCCAAGCGCGTCAGCGTGGTCGGCGACTGGAATGCCTGGGACGGACGACGGCATCCGATGCGGCTCCATCCGGGAAACGGCATCTGGGAGCTCTTCCTGCCCGCGGTGACCGAGGGGGCGCGCTACAAGTTCGAGATTCTCTCGGGCTCGGGCTCACCCCTCGCCCTCAAGACTGATCCGTATGCCTTCGGGTTCGAGCCCGACGAGCCCCGCACGGCCTCGGTGGTGGAGCGGCTCGACGGCTACACCTGGGGTGACGAGGCCTGGCTCAGGGAGCGGGCGGGCCGGCAGGCCCTCGACGCGCCCATGAGCGTGTACGAGGTGCACCTGGGCTCGTGGCGGCGCGTGCCCGATGACGGCTATCGCTCCCTCGACTACCGCGAAGCCGCCGACCAGCTCGCGGAGTACGTGACGGAGATGGGCTTCACCCACGTCGAGCTCCTTCCCATGATGGAGCACCCCTACTACGCGTCGTGGGGCTACCAGACCCTCGGCTACTACGCGCCCACGCGGCGCTACGGCCGGCCCCACGACTTCATGGCTCTCGTGGACCACTTCCATCGGCGCGGCATCGGCGTCATCCTCGACTGGGTGCCCGCCCACTTCCCGCGCGATCCGCACGGGCTCGCCTACTTCGACGGCACCCATCTTTTCGAGCACGCGGATCCGCGCGAGCGCGAGCATCCGGACTGGGGCACGCGTGTTTTCAACTACGGCCGGCGCGAGGTGGCCAACTTCCTCATCGGCAACGCGCTGTTCTGGCTCGAGCGGTATCACGTTGACGGCCTGCGCGTGGATGCCGTGGCCTCCATGATCTACCGCGACTACTCGCGCAAGGCGGGCGAGTGGGTGCCGAACGTGTACGGCGGACGCGAGAACCTGGAAGCCATCGCCTTCCTCAGGCGCCTCAACGAGGTCGTCTACGGGACGCACCCGGGGGTGGCCATGGTGGCCGAGGAATCGACGTCCTGGCCCATGGTCTCCCGTCCCGTGCACCTGGGCGGGCTCGGCTTCGGCTTCAAGTGGAACATGGGGTGGATGCACGACGTGCTCGACTACCTGCGGCACGAGGCCGTGCATCGCAAGTACCATCACAATCAGCTCACCTTCGGCATGCTCTACGCATGGTCGGAGAACTTCGTCCTTCCCCTCTCCCACGACGAGGTCGTCCACGGCAAGAGCTCGCTCATCGCCAAGATGCCCGGCGACGATTGGCAGCGCTTCGCCAACCTTCGTCTTCTCTACACGTTCATGTGGGCGTATCCGGGCAAGAAGCTGCTCTTCATGGGCGGCGAGTTCGGCCAGTCAGGGGAATGGAACCACGACCGGAGCCTGGACTGGCATCTCCTGGAGATGGGGCCCTACCATCGCGGCCTTCAGCGTCTGGTGACCGACCTCAATCGCCTGTACCGGGCGGAGCCCTCCCTTCATCAGCGGGACTGCGAGTCGGACGGCTTCGCCTGGATGGACTGTAGCGACGCCGTGCAGAGCGTGGTGGCCTTCACCCGCTTCGCCCGCGATCGTGGGCGTCTCACCCTGTGCGTCTGCAACTTCACCCCGGTGCCACGGTACGGGTACCGCATCGGAGTGCCCCAGGCCGGCTTCTACCGCGAGGTCCTCAACAGCGACGGCGCCGTCTATGGCGGCAGCAATGTCGGCAACGGCGGGGGCGTCCCGAGCCAGCCCATCCCGTGGCACGGGCAGCCGCATTCCATTCTCCTCACCCTGCCGCCCCTCGGCGCGGTCTGGTTCACGCCGGTGCAGAGCTAGCCGTGGCCGCCTCGCCCATTCAGACGCGCCCTGGGCGTCCCTACCCTCTGGGCGCCACCTGGGATGGCACGGGTGTGAACTTCGCGCTCTTCAGCGAGCACACCACCGCCGTCGATCTCTGCCTCTTCGACGCCAAGGACCCCGCGCGGGAGACGCGCCGCATTCCCGTCACCGAGCGCACGGATCAGATCTGGCACGTCTACCTGCCCGAGGCCCGGCCCGGGCAGCTGTACGGCTACCGCGTGTTCGGCCGCTACGCACCCGCCGAAGGCCACCGGTTCAATCCGGCCAAGGTCCTCCTCGATCCCTACGCCAAAGCCATCGCGGGCAAGGTCAAGTGGAGCGACGCGCTCTTCGGTTTTCGCGCGGACGCGGGGCCGGACACCCGCGACAGCGCGCCCTTCGTGCCCAAGTGCGTGGTCGTGGAAACGGCCTTCTCGTGGGGCGACGACAAGCTGCTGCGCACGCCGTGGCACGAGACCGTCATCTACGAGGTGCACGTCAAGGGATTCACCGCCCGCCATCCCCAGATCGCGCCGGAGCTCCGCGGCACCTACGCGGCCCTCGCCTCCCCTCCCGCCCTCGAGCATCTCCGGGGCCTGGGCGTCACCGCCGTCGAGCTGCTGCCTGTCCACCACTCCGTGACGGAGCGACACCTGGAGGAGCGCGGACTCACCAACTACTGGGGCTACAACTCCATCGGCTTCCTCGCTCCCGACTCGCGCTTCGCGTCGACGGGAGTGCGCGGCGAGCAGGTCGCGGAGTTCAAGACCATGGTCAAGCGCCTGCACGAGGCGGGCATCGAAGTCATCCTCGACGTCGTGTACAACCACACCGCCGAGGGCAATCAGTTCGGGCCGACCCTCTGCTTCCGCGGCATCGACAATCGGGCCTACTACCGCCTCGAGGCCCCGGACCGGAGCCTCTACCGCGACTACACGGGCTGCGGCAACACTCTCGACCTGACCCACCCCCGCTCTCTCCAGCTCCTCATGGACAGTCTCCGCTACTGGGTGCTCGACATGCACGTGGACGGCTTCCGCTTCGATCTCGCCTCGGCCCTCGCGCGCGAGCTTCACGACGTGGATCGTCTCTCCTCCTTCTTCGACGTGATCCACCAGGATCCCGTCATCTCCCAAGTGAAGCTGATCGCCGAGCCGTGGGACCTCGGCGAGGGAGGCTATCAGGTCGGCAACTTCCCCCCCGGCTGGGCGGAGTGGAACGGGCGGTATCGCGACACCATACGCCGCTACTGGAAAGGCGACGGGGGCCAGGTGGGCGAGCTCGCCTACCGCTTGACGGGCTCGAGCGACCTCTATGAGCAAGGAGGCCGGCGACCCTCCGCCAGCATCAACTTCGTCACCGCTCACGACGGCTTCACCCTCGCCGACCTCGTCACCTACACGAAAAAACGGAACGTGGCCAACGGGGAAGACAATCGCGACGGCAGCGACGAGAATTTCTCCACCAACTGCGGCATCGAGGGACCCACGGACGATCTCGCCGTGCGCTCACTCCGCGAGCGCCACCAGCGGACCTTCCTCGCCACCCTGCTTCTCTCCCAAGGCGTGCCCATGCTCTCGGGGGGCGACGAGCTCGGCCGGAGCCAGCGCGGCAACAACAACGCCTACTGCCAGGACAGCGAGCTCACCTGGTTCACCTGGCCGGCCATCGGCACGGCCGCGCGCATTCTCGACTTCACGCGCCGGCTCATCCGTCTTCGCCTCGACCATCCCGTGTTCAGGCGGCGGCGGTTCTTCCAGGGACGCCGGATCCAGGGCTCGGCCGTCAAGGACCTGTCGTGGCTCCAGCCGGACGGAGCCGAGATGACCGACGAGGAGTGGCACAACGGACAGAGCCGCTGCCTCGGCCTTCAGCTCGCGGGCGACGCCATCGAGGAGATCGACGACGAGGGTCTTCCCATTCGGGACGACACCTTTCTCATTCTGCTGAATGCGGATAACCCGGCCCTCCCCTTCGTCCTGCCCAACCATCAGCCACGCATCGAGTGGGAGGTCGTGCTCGACACTCGCGACTGGGATCTCGGCCCGGGGGAGCGGTTCTACAAGGGGGGCGAGCCTTACCAACTCGAGGGGCACACCCTGGCCGTGCTCCGCCAGCGCGCGAAGGCGTCTCCCTGATGGCCGACCTGCCCGAGTTCGAATCCGAGATGCATCGCACGGCCGTGGCCCAGCTCGATCGCGTAGCGGAGCGCCTGCGGCTCGATCACGATACCCACCTCCGTCTCCGCTTCCCCCGGCGCGCCCTCGTGGTGTCCGTTCCCGTCCGCATGGACGACGGGCGGACGGAAGTCTTCATGGGCTACCGCGTCCATCACAATACCGCCCTCGGTCCGACCAAGGGCGGCCTGCGCTATGACGCCGACGTCAACATGGGCGAAGTGACCGCGCTGGCCATGCTCATGAGCTGGAAATGCGCGCTCATGGGCCTGCCGTACGGCGGGGCGAAAGGCGGCGTCCGGTGCACGCCGCGCTCCATGTCCCGGCGCGAGCTCGAATCGCTCACCCGTCGCTACACGGCCGAGATCATGCTGTTCATCGGCCCCGACCTCGACATTCCCGCGCCGGATCTCGGTACGGACGAGCAGACCATGGCCTGGATGATGGACACCTACTCCATGACCCAGGGCCGCAGCGTGCCGGGCGTGGTGACGGGCAAGCCCCTCCTTGTCGGCGGCTCGGCGGGGCGGCGTGAGGCCACGGGGCGCGGTATCGTCTACGTCCTCTACCAGGCCCTCCACAGCCTCGGCGAGGAGCTCAAGGGCCAGACGGTGATCGTCCAGGGTTTCGGCAACGTGGGGGGCGTAGCCGCGCGCATCCTCTGGCGCGACGGCGCCATCGTCCGGGGCGTGAGCGACTACAAGGGCGGCATCTGGAACAGCCAGGGGCTCGACATCCACCTCCTCGAGGAGCACGTGAAGGCATCGGGCAGCGTGGTCGGCTTCCCCGGCGCGGACTCCATCTCCAATTCCGACATCCTCGAGCAGCCGTGCGATCTCCTGCTGCCCGCCGCCACCGGCTCCCAGATCCGCGAGGACAATGCCCACAAGATCCGCGCCCGGATCATCATCGAAGGCGCCAACGGCCCCACCACGCCCGAAGCGGATGTGATCCTGCGCGACCGCGGCGTCATCGTCGTTCCCGACATCCTCGCCAATGCGGGCGGCGTGGTCGTCTCCTACTTCGAATGGGTCCAGGGTCTCCAGTTCTACTTCTGGAAAGAGACGGAGATCATCGCGCGGCTGCAGGAAATCATGACGCGCGCCTTCACCCGCGTGTGGAACGCCTCGAAGAAGGAGAACGTGGACCTCCGTACCGCCGCGCTGATGGAAGGCGTTCGCCGCGTCGCGGACGCTCATCAGATCCGCGGTCTCTATCCGTAGCTGATCCGCCCCCGCCCCCGGGAACCGGAGTAGGATGGGCGATGCCGTGAGCCCCCCGCCGAACGCGCCCGCCCATCCCCCCGCTGGTCCAGTGGTCGAGCTGATCGCGGTGAGCAAGCGCTACGGGCCGGTCCACGCCCTGCGCGGAGTGACCCTGACCATACAGCCCGGCGAGATCGTGGCCATGCTCGGCCCGAACGGCGCGGGCAAGACCACCTCCATCAGCCTGATGCTGGGCCTGCGCCAGCCCACGGCAGGCACCGTCCGGCTCTTCGGTCTGCCTCCCACCGACCGCCGCGCCCGCAGCCGTGCCGGCGTCATGCTGCAGGAGTCGGGCACCGCCGGTGTCCTCACGGTGTGCGAGCTCATCGAGCTCTTCCGCACCTACTATCCCTCTCCCCTCCCCACCGATCAGGCCATCGCCATGGCCGGCCTCGCCGGCAAGGCGGAGGCGCGGGTGGCCACGCTCTCCGGTGGTCAGCGCCAGCGTCTCTATTTCGCCCTTGCCATCTGCGGCAACCCCGACGTGCTCTTCCTCGACGAGCCCACGGCGGGAATGGACGTCGAGGCACGTCGCGCGTTCGTCGCGAGCACCCGGGCCCTCGCCGACGCGGGCAAGACCATCGTGTTCACCACGCACTATCTCAAGGAAGCCGAGGAGCTGGCCCGGCGCATCGTGGTCGTCGACCAAGGGCTCGTCATAGCCGACGCCGCCCCGCGCGAGCTCATGTCCAAGGTCGCCGCCAAGCGCGTGAGCTTCGCGGTGCCGCAGCGGCTCCCCGACGAGAGTTTGGCCGGGCTCGCGATTGCCGCCGTCGACGCCTCCGATCATCGTGTCCGATTCCTGACGAACGAGCCCGAGATGGTCCTGCGCGCGCTCTTCCACCGCGGCGTCGAGATGCACGATCTCGAAGTGGTGGGCGCCGATCTCGAGGAGGCCTTCCTGAGCCTCACCCGCCGCCCCGAGCACGCCTGATGGCCCCCCTCCTCCGAATGCTCGTCGCCCAGACGCGGAGCGAGATGCGCATGCGCTGGCGCACCCCGGCGTTCAGCCTGACCAACCTCGTCCTCCCCGTGCTCTTCTTCACCTTCTTCGGGCTGCCCTTCGCGCGGCAGACATTGCCGAACGGCACCAGCATGGGGGCGTATCTGCTCGCTTCGTTCGCCGCCTATGCGGTGGGCAGCGTCATGGTCTACGGGTTCGGGATCGGCGTGGCCATCGAGCGCGGGATGAAGGTCGACCTGCTCATGCGCGCGACCCCCCTGCCGCCCGCCGTGGCCATCCTGGCCAAGGTGCTGAACGCGCTCGCCTTCTCCCTCCTCTCCATCGTGGTTCTCATCGCGTACGGCATCGTGGTGGGAGGCGTGCGGCAGGACCTCACGGTGTGGATCAACGTCGTCGCGCGGCTTCTCGCGGGGTCGCTGCCCTTCATCGCGCTCGGCTTCGCCATCGGCTACGGCTCCGGCCCCAACGCCGCGCCGGCCTTCGCGAACCTGATCTACCTGCCCCTGTCCTTCGCCTCGGGCCTGTTCATGCCGCTCCACCAGCTGCCCGGCTTCGTGCAGCGGATCGCGCCGTATCTGCCTTCCTACCACTACGGCCAGCTCGCCTGGAGCGCCGTCGGCGCGCCGTCCGAACCGCTCCTCACCAGCCTCGCCTGGCTGGCCGGCTATACCGCGCTCTTCATGGCGGTCACGGCCCGAGTCTACCGGCGCGAGCAATCACTGAAGTTCGCCTGAGGTGATGGCATGACCGATTCGGGCTTCGATCTGATCGTGGTCGGGGGCGGGGTCTTCGGTCTCAGCACCGCGCTCGAGGCGGGGCGGCGGCGGCGCCGGACGCTGGTGGTGGACCGGCGCGTGGTGCCGAATCCCATTGCCGCCTCCTTCGGCCCCTCACGGAAAATCCGCTCCACGTATCTCGACGCGCACTACACGCGCCTGGCCCTCGAGGCCATGGCCACCTGGCGACAGATCGAGGCGGAGACTGGCGCGGAGCTCTACGTGGCCGACGGCAACCTGAGCGTGAGCAACGGGACGGCGGACGCCCATCTCGACGAGCTGGCCGGCTACGCGCGGCGCGGCGGGGCCAAGATCCGCTGGCTCGACGCGGCCGACCTGCGCCGCGAGTACCCGCAGTTCCGGCCCGGACGGCGCGCCCTCCTCGAAGAGGAAGCGGGCTTTCTCCGCGCCACCGACTGCGTGGCCGCGCTGCGCCGGCTCGCGGAGCGGGAGGGCGTCGAATTCGCCACGGGAAGTGACGCGGCCGTCGAGCCGGTGTCCGGCGGCGTGGCGGTGCGCACGGGAAGGTCGACGCACCGCGCTCCCCAGGTCGTGGTGGCGGCGGGCGGCTGGTCGAAGCGTCTCTTTCCCGAGTTGGCCGGTCCCCTCTGGCAGTGCCAGCAGGGCATCATGTATCTCGACGGCGTGCCCGCGGAGTTCTGCCGGCCCGCCTTCCCTCCCTACTCGGCGCCCAGCACGGGCTTCTACGGCTTCCCCGCCGAGCCGGGCCGGGTGGGGCTCAAGGTCGCGCGCCACCTCGTGACCGATCCCATCGACGATCCCGACTTCGACCGGCACACCACCCCGTCAGGGTTCGCCGAGGCGGCCGCCGAGTTCGTGCGCAACTGGTTCGGCCTCGATCCCGGCGACTACCGCGTGACCTACGACAGCTGCATGTACAACCTCTCCACGAGCACCGACTTCCTTCTCGACTTCCACCCCGATTTGCCGGGCGTCTTTCTCGCCACCGCCGGCTCCGGGCACGGGTTCAAGTTCGGCTCCATTCTCGGCAAGATCGTCCTCGACCGCCTCGACGGTGTGCGGAGCGAGCGGTGGGCACCCCAGTTCTCCTACGAGTCGTTCCGCACCGCGGGCGCTCGACCGCGGCTCCTCTGATCGGGCTACTTGCTGGTGATCGGGCTACTTGCTGGCCGTCTTCCGGGTCGGCGTCCTCGTCAAGGGCTTCGCGCAGGGAAGGGCCGGGATCAAAGCTCCGCGACGTCGACGGCCTGGCCGGACTGCGCGCTCTTGGTCACCGCGTCCGTGAACTCCATGTAGCGGACGCCGTCCTCGAAGTTCGTGTGCGTGACCTTCTCGCGGCCGCGCACGGCGTTGACGAACTCCTCCTCGACGCGCCAGCCCACCCGCTTCTCGGCGGGGATGGCAATCTCGCGCAGCTCCGTGTCGCCCCGCCGGCCGCCGGACAGGCGTTTGGCGTCCGCCTCGATGCGGAGGGTGCCTTCGCTGCCGAAAATCCACGCCTGAGGCGCGGGGGAGAGCCCGGTGATGGCGCTGAAGCGCAAATGCGCGATGGCGCCGCTCTTGAGGGTAGCGAGGATATCCACGTGCTCGGGCACCTTCACGTCGTGCCAGGCCCCGCTCTCGTCGCGCCGGAGCGGGACGGCGATCTTGGTCATGGTCATCACGCGGCGGGCGGGACCGACCCAGCGCATCATGGCTTCGTACCAGATGCCCATGTTGAGGATGTTGTGGCCACTCCTCGAGATGTCGTGGCGCCAGTGCAAGGGTCCGTCGGGACTCACGAAGCTCCCCTGGCTTCCCTGGAGCTCCACCGAGAGGACCTCGCCCGCATAGCCCTCGGCGAGGCGGGCCTTCACCGCGGGATCGACCTCGAGGGTGTGCGGCGCGGGCACGATCTGGGCGACCAGATTGGGCTTGGCCCGCGAGGCCGCGAGCATGCGCCGGCCTTCCGCGGCGTTCATGGCCATGCGCGCCTCGCAGAGCACGTGCTTGCCCGCGTCGAGAGCGGCCACGGTCATCTCGCAGTGGGTGTACGGCCAGGTCCCGATACAGACCGCGTCGATGTCCTTGGCCTGGATGATCTCGCGCCAGTCCCCGTGGACCCTGGCGATCCCGAACTCCTTGGCCACGCGCTCGCCCGATTCCTTCGAACGGTTGGCCACGGCCACCAGCTCCACGCCGGGCTGGGCCTGGAGGTTGGGGACGTGAAACTTGCGGCTGTTCGCGCCTGCTCCGATGAAGCCCACGCGGATCTTTTGATCTGTCATGCCGGGGATGGTATCAGAAACGTCCTCTCCGTACAGCCCGGCCGATCGGGGAGGTTCGGGTGATAATACGACTCAGATGGCCGCCGAAGCCCTCATCTTCCGCGATCTCGCCTACGTCTTCGTCGCCGCCGTCCTCGGCGGCGCCCTCGCGTGGGCCGCGCGCCAGCCGCTCATTCTCGGCTATGTGCTCGGTGGCATTCTCATCAGCCCCTTCACGCCGGGCCCCGCCGTCTCCGACATACACACCTTCGAGATCATCGCGGAAGTCGGCGTCATTCTCCTCATGTACTCCGTGGGCATGGAGTTCTCGCTGGGCGCGCTCCTCGAGGTCAAATGGGTCGCCCTCCTCGGAGCGCCTCTCGGCATCCTCCTGTCAATCGGCCTCGGCCTGCTCGTAGGCACCGCATTGGGCTGGCCCCCCCTGCAGGGCGCCATCGTCGGCATGGTGGTCTCCGTGGCCAGTACCATGGTGTTGGCCCGACTCTTGGCCGATCGCGGCGAGCTTCACTCGCAGCACGGGCGCGTGATGATCGGGCTCACCCTCGTCGAAGACCTGGCGGTGGTAGTGCTGACCATCCTCATCCCCGTGCTCGGCGAGCTCGAGCGCGGTCGGCTCGTCGCCCTCGGCGTGGCTTTCGGAAAAGCCGCGCTCATCCTCATTCCCTTCGGCTTCCTCGCGGCCAAGGTAGTCCCTCGGGTCATGTCCATGGTGGCCCGCATGCAGAACGACGAGATGCTCCTGCTCGTCGCCCTCGCCATCGGCCTCGGGACGGCCGCCCTCACTCAGGCCGTGGGCCTGTCCCTGGCCCTCGGCGCCTTCCTCGCCGGGCTCCTCGTCAGCAGCTCAGAGCACGCTCACGCCGCCATGCCGCGGCTCTTGCCCCTCCGCGACGCGTTCGTGGCGCTCTTCTTCGTCACCATCGGCACCCTCATCGACCCGCGCACCGTGCTCGAGCATTTCCACCTGCTCGGGGTGATGCTGGCCCTCGTGATCGTGGGGAAATTCCTGATCTGGGCGGTGGTGGTGCGGATCTTCGGGTACCCATCGAAGACGGCGCTGCTCGTGGCGGTGGGCCTGACGCAGATCGGCGAGTTCTCCTTCATCCTCGTCCAGGTGGCACGCTCGGCGGGACATATCGGAAACGACGTGTACAGCGCGACCCTGGCCGCCGCCCTCCTCAGCATTCTCGTGAATGCCGCCCTCGTGCGCTACGCGCCGGCCTGGATCGGTTCCGCCCCCACTCCGGCGGCCGCCTGACGGGGCGGAACGACTACTCGCTCGCCCGCTCCGGACCCGACAGGGTGGCGCCGCCGTCCACCACGAGCGTCTGTCCCGTGATGTAGCGCGCGTGATCCGACATGAGAAAGCGCACGGCCTGCCCGATGTCCCAGCCCGTCCCCTCGATCTGCAGAGTGGACGCGCGGCGACGCCGGTCGCGTGCCTCCGGACTCATGCCGCGCTGGTACACCATCGGCGTGTACATGGGTCCCGGGGCCACGCAGTTCACGCGCACCCCATCGCGCCCGTGATCCACGGCCATGGCGCGGGTGAGCGCGATGACCGCGCCCTTGGACGCCGAGTACACGGTGAGCCCGCGCGGGCGAAGGGCGGAGATCGACGACACGTTCACGATGGCCCCCCCGCCGCCGCGGATCATGGCGGGGATGGCGTGCTTGCTCGCCAGGAACATGGTCTCGACGTTGACCTGCATCACCCGCCGCCAGTTTTCCTGCGTCTCGTCCACCACCGAGCCGCGGCTGCCGATACCGATATTGTTGTCGAGGAAGTCGAGGCGGCCGAAGCGATCGAGGGCGGTCTTGACCATGGCCGCGCAGTCCTCATCGCGGGTGAGATCGGCTTCGAGGGCGATGGCCTCGCCCCCGTCGTCCTTGATCATCGCCACCGTCTTGTCGGCGAGATCGAGCGTCTTGTCCGCAACGATCACTTTGGTGCCCGCGCGGGCGAGGAGGATGGCGGCGGCCCGACCATTGCCGATGCCCGTCCCCGCCGCTCCCCCGCCGGTGACGATGGCGACCTTCCCCTCGAGTCCCCGGTCGTCAGGCGCGGGCGCAGTGGCCATGGCGGCTCAGGCGGGCCACGCCGGGGCGTGGGTGCCCAGGGGCACCGACGGGCGCGACCAGAACGCGGGCGTCTCGGAGAGCCGCGCGGCGGGGACGACGTGACGG
>WNFP01001948.1_pt1 | contig 16921 bp, 18 predicted proteins | sample 5400201 | NCBI WGS metagenome assembly WNFP01 (sample SAMN13153355, study PRJNA577476) | soil metagenome | isolation source: 115 cm saprolite under Madrone tree | place: USA:California | collected 2016-06-14 | reverse complement strand
AGAACCGCGATGTCTACGTGGTCCCCGGTCCGGCGAGGCACTCCAATTACAAAGGCTCGCACGCGCTGATCCGTAATGGCGCGGAACTCGTGACGGACCCGGCTGAAGTTTTGGAATCTATGGGCGTCCTCATCCCGGGCGAGAAAAAGTCAGCCCCCGCGCTCGCGACCGAAGAAGAACAAAATATTTTCGAGATTCTCCAAAAGGCAGAGCGTCCGCTTTCCGCAGACGAAGTAATAGAAGCAAGCGGACTCGAAGCGCACATTGTGAACCGAGCGCTCACGTTTCTTGCGCTGAAGAACGCGGTAAAAGAAACCGCGGGCGGGTATAGCGTTTAACACAATACCTATTATCTGCTAAAATACAGTCAGCAAACCACAGTTTTTATAGAGGAGGGACAATGCAGCTTATTGATCAAGTGAAGCCCACTGATATCAATATCAAGAGTGATCTCATGGGTAGCGAGTTTAGAAATTCAGAGAAGGAAACGATTGCGAAAAACATCATCATCTTTTCGCGGAAAAACAGCGATCAATGGCTCGCTTTCACTTTCGAGCAGTACATGAAATTGTGCGGCCATCGGATAACTGAAAGTGGGCGAACCGTACTGAATGAACTCGTGGTCGAGCGCGTACTCACGTGCTACGGCGGGCGTTACAAAATAACTAACAGCTTTATCGCAAAACGTGCCCGAGCTTTGAGCTTTTGCGGCAAGTATCGGAGGCGTCAAAAGATTGGTCCCCGACTTTTTAGTCGGGGTTTTGGCGCTGACCTGCCTGCCGGTAGGCAGGGATCCTAGGATGCCCCGCGCCGCCGGAGCGCGGGAACATCTGGTGCCGCAAAAGCTCAAAGCTCGGGCACGCAATAAGCAAATTTGACATGCGTTCTGCTATAGTATATTAATAACGCAACTCGTTATGGCTGATAAAAAGAATCTCATCATCGTTGAATCGCCCACAAAGGCGAAGACCATCGGCAAATTTGTCGGCGGCGATTTTATCGTTGAATCTTCCTACGGGCACATCCGCGACCTGCCCAAAAGCAAAGTGGGCATCGATGTAAAGCACGATTTCGAGCCGACTTATGTCATTCCGAAAAAAGCTGAACTGGTGGTGGAAAACCTCATGAAGCTCGCGGCAAAAGCCGAGCGCGTGATTCTCGCAACTGATGAAGACAGGGAAGGAGAAGCAATCGCCTGGCACTTAATCGCGGCGCTCGGCTTAGACAAAAAGAAAGCGAAAAATATAGAGCGCATCGCATTCCACGAAATCACCAAGGACGCAATCCTCGATGCGCTTAAGAATCCGCGTGCGCTCGACATGAATCTCGTGGATGCCCAGCAGGCGCGGCGCATTTTGGACCGGCTCGTGGGCTACGGACTCTCCCCTTTTCTGTGGCGCAAGATTCGCTACGGACTTTCCGCAGGCCGGGTGCAGTCGGTTGCCGTGCGGCTCGTGGTTGAGCGTGAGCGGCTGATCCAGGCATTCAACAAGCAGGAATACTGGTCTATTGAAGCAATGTTTACGCCGCCCAAAGGCAAATCCGCTTTTCCGGCATTCCTGCATTCGATAGACGGCAAACAGCTCGGCAAAATGGATATCAAAAACGAGTCCGAAGCCAAGCATATTATAGAGGGGCTCTCGGGCGCGAATTACCGCGTCTCCGATGTCACAATGCGGGAAGTCCGCCGGAATCCTGCCGCGCCTTTTACCACTTCGACGCTCCAGCAGGAAGCAGCCCGCAAGCTCGGCTTCTCCGCCAAGCAAACAATGATGATCGCGCAGAAACTCTACGAAAACGGCCATATCACCTACATGAGGACTGACTCCGTAAACCTCGCAAACACTGCGCTCCTCGCCGCGCACAAAGTGATCGGCCAAGAATATGGCCCCGAGTACCAGCTCTCCGAACCGCGCCGGTATGCCACAAAGAGCAAAGGCGCACAGGAAGCGCACGAAGCGATCCGTCCCACAAACCTCGGCGCGATCTCGGGCAAGGGGCTTGGCGACCGCGGCGGCGACCGGCTTTACGACTTGATCTGGAAGCGCACAATTGCGTCGCAAATGAAAGAAGCTTTGCTTGAGCAGACGTCTGTCGACATCCAGGCGGACTCGCCGCGCAACGAAATGTTCCGCGCATCTGGCCAGACCGTGAAGTTCGACGGCTTCATCCGCGTCTACACCGAGGGCAAAGACGAAGATGCGGAAAGCGAGATCGAAGGCCACCTGCCAAAACTCGAAAAAGATATTGCCTTGAAAATAGAAGAAAACCTCAAGCCCGTCCAGCACTTTACCGAACCGCCCGCTCGCTACTCAGACGCGACGCTCGTAAAGGCACTTGAAGCCGAAGGCATTGGCCGACCGTCAACCTACGCGCCGACACTCAGCACCGTGCAGGAGCGCGGCTACGTGGAAAAAATTGATAAGAAGTATCAGCCGACCGAAGTCGGAGTGCTCACGACCGATTTGCTCGTAGAAAACTTCCCCGAAATTGTGGATATCAAGTTCACATCGCACGTCGAAGAAGAACTCGACCAGGTTGCCGAAGGCGCGATGAAGTGGACAGAAGTCTGCAAAGAATTTTATTTCCCATTCAAAAAAAATCTCGACGAAAAAGAAAAGTCAGTCGAGAAGCAGATCGAACTTTCAACAACCCCCTGCCCGCATTGCGGCAAGATGATGTTCATCAAGTTCGGCCGCATGGGCAAATTCCTCGCCTGCCCCGAGCCGGGCGTTAAAGTCACGCTCCCGATGCCCGAAGAAGCCGCACAGATAAAGGCGCTCGAAGAGAAGACGCAGGCCGAGCGTTGCCCGATCTGCGAAGGCCCCATGGCCGTGAAGCGCGGACGGTTTGGATTCTTCCTCGGCTGCAAGAACTACCCCAAGTGCAAAGGCATCTCAAAAATATGGGAAAAGACCGGCTTCAAGTGCCCGAACTGCTTGGCATCAGGGGACAGGCAAGCAAAGCCAGGTGATGTGGTGCTCAAGAAATCCCGCGGCAGAGGCAAGCCGTTCTACGCCTGCACGCGCTACCCCGACTGTACGTTCGTGATGAACAAAAAGCCCGAGACCCAGGCAGAGCTGGACGAAGGATTCAAATATTGGAAAGAGAATCCGCCGAAAACAAAAGAGGAAAGAGAAAAAGAAAAGCAGGAGAAGGCGGCGAAGAAAAAATAATCCTCTCATCCAGGAATAGGCGAGGAGATAAAAAAACGGCCACGGATTTTCTCCGTGGCCTTTGATACTTGAAGCATTGTGACTTCAATCGCGGCGCAAAAGTTTTTCCCGAAACTCCTGCGCACCGGAACCGACTGGCACAACTCCCAGTGATTCTGCAGCGAGATGCCAATATGCAAAATAGGCCTGGTTGGACCTCTCGACATTGACATTCGCCGATACAGCGATAACCGCTTGAGCGATCAATTATATGTCCCGGTGCCGTAAATACCACGACCACAGACCAGAACGTTGCAACCATGAGAATACACGACCAAGCAAATTTGTTCTCAAACCTCTTTTTCTTTTTCAAAAACTCACTTACTGTCATAATTACATCTCCTTTTCATTTGGTCCGGCTTTGCGGCCGGCGGAAAAACGCCAGCCGAATACTTAGCTAACTGTCCAATATGATGTTGCAGGATTCATATGTTTTTGGCAAACCATCGGATTTCATGCTAAAATAAATGTACCAAAATGGCTAAAAACGAGAAAATTAAGGCAAAAAACGAATCTTCTTACAGTGCCAAGGACATTATGGTCCTTGAGGGACTTGACCCTGTCCGCAAGCGCCCGGGAATGTACATCGGCTCGACCGGCGTTGACGGCTTACACCACCTCGTGTGGGAAGTCGTGGACAACGCAATCGACGAAGCGATGGCCGGGCACGCAAAAAACATCACCGTGGAATTTTTGCCCGACAATGTCGTTGCAGTAACCGACGACGGCCGCGGCATCCCGGTAGAAATCCATCCGCAAACGAAAAAATCAACGCTCGAAACCGTACTCACTGTCCTCCATGCAGGAGGCAAATTTGGCGGGAGCGGATACAAAGTTTCCGGCGGCTTGCACGGCGTGGGCGTGTCGGTGGTAAACGCCCTCTCCCAGGACCTTCGCGTCGAAGTAAAGCGCGACAGCGCGCTCTATGTGCAAGAATACAAGCGCGGCGTACCGCAAAGCAAAGTGAAAAAAGTGGGCGCAGCGAAAGGCACGGGTACGAAAGTCATCTTCTCTCCCGACCCGGAAATATTCCTCACGATGGAGCTCAACTCCAAACGAGTGATCGACCGCCTGCGCCAGCTCGCCTATCTCACAAAGAGCGTGCGTATTAACTTTATCGACTGGACCGGCAAAGTCCCGGCAGCGCATGGCTTTTATTTCGACGGCGGCCTTCTTGAATTCGCGAAGTACTTGGCGCGCGGCAGGAAGCCCCTCCACGATGAAATTTTCTATATCCATAAAGTCCAGGACCAAATCGACATCGAAACCGCCTTCATCTATGTCGATGACTTTAAAACTGAAGAGCTAAGTTTCGCAAACAACATTTATACGCCCGACGGCGGCATGCACCTTACCGGCTTCCGCTCCGCGCTCACCCGCACGCTGAATATATACGCCCGCAACGAAAACTACTTGAAAGAAAAAGATGAAAACCTGATCAGCGACGACACGCGCGAAGGCCTTATCGCCATCGTGTCGCTTAAAATCCTGAACCCGCAGTTCGAAGGCCAGACCAAGGCGCGCCTCGGCAACCCGGAGGCAAGAACCGTGACGGAATCGGTCATCAACGAGGCGCTCAAAGAATTTCTTGAAAAGAGGCCATCCGAAGCACGCGAGATCATCGGCAAAGTACTCTTGACCGCCAAGGCGCGCAAGGCAGCCAAAGCGGCGAAAGACACCGTACTCCGCAAGGGAGCATTTGAAGGGCTCACGCTCCCCGGCAAGCTCGCAGACTGCACGTCGCGCAAAGCCGAAGAGTCCGAACTCTTCATTGTGGAGGGTGACTCGGCAGGCGGCAGCGGCAAGCAGGGCCGCGACCGGCACACGCAGGCAATCCTCCCCCTCCGCGGCAAGCCACTGAACGTGGAAAAAGCCCGCCTCGACAAAATGCTTGCGAACGTCGAGATCCGCTCACTCGTGGTTGCAATCGGCACCGCGATCGCCGAAGAATTCAACATCGATAAACTCCGCTATCACAAAATTATTTTGATGAGCGATGCGGACGTCGACGGCGCGCACATCCGAACACTCCTCCTCACGCTCTTCTTCCGCTACTTCCCGAAAATCGTGGATGGCGGATTCCTCTATATCGCGCAGCCTCCGCTCTATCGCATCCAAGCAGGCAAAGAAGTGCGCTACGCTTTCAGCGATGACGAAAAAAATAAAGTGATCATCGAACTCCAGAAAATAAAAGCAGATAAGAAGTCCAAAGCTGCGGCGAAAAAGGCGTCCGCCGGCGCCCCAGCGGAGCCGGAAGCCGAAGAAGAAATGCTCCCCGGAGAAGACAAGGTGACGGGAATGAATATCCAGCGCTACAAGGGTCTTGGCGAAATGAACGCCGAGCAGCTCTGGGAAACAACCATGAACCCGGCAAACCGCATCCTGAAGCAAGTAACCGTGGAGAATGCCGCCGAAGCCGACCGGCTCTTTGATATACTTATGGGGGACGAGGTTGATCCCCGCAAGAAATTCATCCAGGCCCATGCCGCCCACGTGCAGAATCTTGACATATAATGCAGCCGCGGCTACAATAAGCCAATCACTACATATGTTCCAAAAAATCAAAAAATTCTTCCTCGAGTCCCGCCAGGAGCTCCGCCACGTAAATTGGCCGACCCGGGCAGAGGCCATGCGCCTTACCGCGATCGTAATCGGAATTTCTTTGGGCTTGGCCGCATTTCTCGGCCTGTTCGACTATATTTTCACTAACGCACTGAAACATCTTATCCTCGGTTAAACCCATATCTATGTCACAGCACCAACAGCACCAAGCGTATACTGCGGATGACAAACCCAAGGTTCGGCAGTGGTATGCCATCCAGACCTACTCAGGCTATGAGGAGGCTGTCGCACGCTACCTAAAGCAGCGCGTGGAATCACTCACGATGACCGACAAGATTTTCAACGTCATCGTCCCGAAGGAAAAGCAGATCAAGGTAAAAAACGGCAAACGGACCACGATTGAAGAAAAAATCTACCCGGGCTATGTCTTGGTCGAGATGATTCTCACCGAAGACTCCTGGTACGTCGTACGAAACACTCCGCGCGTTACGGGCTTCGTAGGGTCCGACACCACCAAACCCACCCCGCTCTCCAAAGACGAAGTCGATGCGCTCCTAAACCGCGCCGCAGGCGGAGAGGAAAAGAAGTTCGCTGTTGACTTTAGCACGGGTGATCTGGTAAAAATCATTGACGGGCCGTTCAAAGACTACGACGGCAAGATCAGCGAGATCGATACCGAAAAGGGCCGGATCAAGGTCATGGTCCCCGTCTTCGGCCGGGACACCGCGCTCGAACTCGAATCATTCCAGGTAAAAAAGATTTAATATATACATAAATACCATGCCACAACCCAATCAATGTTTCTTCTGCTCGCAGAACCTCAAGACCATCGACTATAAAGAGGTGGATCTGATGCGCCGGTTCATTTCGAGCCAGGCCAAGATCATCGACCCGCAGCACACCGGCATCTGCGCCTCGCACCAGCGCAAACTCGCGGAAGCCGTAAAACGCGCGCGCTTCATGTCGCTTCTGCCTTTTGTGCGCAGATAGCATTAAGGCCGATATGAACTTCAATCAATCCGTCTTCGCGTCGATCCATAATTTGAGCGGTAAAAATCCGCTGCTCGACGCAGCCGGAGTTTTTTTGGGCCAGTATCTCCCCTATTTCCTTATCCTCGGATTTCTCCTCCTCGTACTTACCCACGCAGGGCTCCGACGCAAGGCATTCTTCTTTGGCGAAGCCGCAATCGCGGTAATCGTGAGCCGCGGAATCTTGACTGAGCTCATCCGGCATTTTTATCACCATCCCCGGCCGTTTGATGCACTCGGATTCAAATCGCTCATTGTCGAATCAGGCACTTCATTCCCCTCGGGCCACGCCTCATGGTTTTTTGCACTTGCAACGACGATCTGGTTTTACGACAAAAAAATAAGCGCGTGGTTTTTTGCCGGAGCCATCATAAACGGCCTCGGGCGCATCTATTCGGGCGTCCATTGGCCGCTTGATGTCATAGGCGGCGCAGTCGTAGGCATCCTTTCGGGAATCCTCGTACACCATGTTCTCAAGCCATCATTCAAAGCGCTCTTTAGGCCTCCCCTGGTTGCACACAATAATTCTTAAACAGTCTCAGCAGCCATAAACTCTTCGGCTTCTTTGTAGAGCGGGCTCATGCTTGAAAGCCTCGTACTCGTAAGAAAGAGAAAGCTGAGTGAAAGATAGAGCGCAAAGTGCGAAATATAGAGAATTTGATAATCCGGGAGTCCAAGCATACTCTGCAAAGCGCTGTGGAAAAGCACGGTTAACACGGCGAACGCGATAAACAGGAATGCGATAAAAAAGTAATCCACAAAAATTTTGAGAATCGGAAGGATCTTTCTTAATTTCCAAAGAGCCACGAACCCCACTGCAAGCACCGCGACCAAGCCGAGGAGATAGCCGTATAAAATCGGGGAATGCGGATCGAGCGATACATTTGCTCCCGTTGCAAGCAACCCGAGCGTCAATACGATTGCTCCTCCGGCTACGGCAGCAAGGAGCCAGGGCAGATAACGCGGCCCACGCCGCGCGTAGGCATTCAAAACGAACCAGGCTGCGCTCACAATCGCGAGAAGTCCGGCGATATGCAGATTCAATATGTTTACGATTGTCGTGTCAGTCGGCAACACAAGGAATCCGAATTTCATCCGTACGAATTCGATCGAATGGGAGCCGGCAAATAGCAAAAGCGCCGCGGAGGGAGCAATGCTGAGAAATCTTTTTAAAAATACGTCTTCGAGCGGGCGCTGGGCGAGAGCGATAAAAGCAAGCACGATATATGCGAGCGCGATCGCATGGATATAACCGGAATCCATAAAATACGAGCCGCTTGCTTCTACGATAGCGAAAATAAGTATATTCGCGGCGAGAATTGTTTTTATGTTTAATATCTTTGACATAAGCATTATGCCATCCCAAAACCCGCTGTTGGCGCCGGCGTACCCGCGAGGGCCGGCTCTATAACGCCAATGAGCGCATCCGCGATGCGCACCACCTCTTCGGTAGAAACCCTCGATTTTATAAGATATTTTTTTACTCCAAGCGCAATCACTTTGGCCGCATCGCTCTCCTGCGCAAGGTTACTGAGCACCATAACCGGAGTAATGGCGAGCGGCGCCCGAGCCTCGGCATGTTCCAAAAGTTCAAATCCGGATATTTGCGGCAATACAAGATCGAGTATCAGGAGGTCGAACTTCCGACTCTTTAAAAAATCGAGCGCTTCAGAGCCGTCCGATGCAGGCGTCACTCCAAACCCCGCCTTCTCGAGACGGCTTTTCATAAGCATCGCAAGGAAGCGATCGTCTTCCACAAGAAGAATAGCCTTTGGTGAATCCATATATATATTATAAAACACCAACTCTATCGGCACAATCCACAGCGAGATGGATCATCCAACAGATGTTAATACTTAAGAAGACATGGCAAGAGTTATTTGCGATATATTTTATATAATTGCCTTTTTCTAACAAGAGTGAATTCGATATGACAGAAATCGAGCGAGCGGTCATATATGTTTTATTATGCGCCGCACTTCGCGCCTCCGCTTGCAGGTCGCGGCGGAACAAGATTCGGGATCTTGGCAACTTCAGCTTGGACTTTATAGTTACCAGTTGCACTTGAGTAATCTTTGCTCAGCGCAACTTTCGGGTCAACGTCTTTCCAGTCAATGCCTTTCAACGCCTTGAAGTAGAGACCCAATTGTACATAGTTCTGGGGAAACCAAAACGAATTGAAGTAGAGAAGAGTTGCAAATATCTCGGCATCCGGCAGCCCCTGTGCTACACCGAGTTCAATAAGTGCCAGGGCGGCGGAGCCATGATTACAATCTTGAAAGAATGTAGAGTTGTCACAACACGGGCGATAGGTATTTTCAGCTATCTGCCTTACTCGTGCCTCCTGCTCCGGGGTCAGTGGCACTAACGGATATACATTGAAATATGCCCCTCCGCTCTCTTGCGTGCCCAAACTCCACCCTCCCGTCGAGGCGAAATTATTTAGGTCCTTTCCGGCAATCGGACTGCTTTTATTGATTGCCATTTTGTTGGAAAGCCCGATCGGCCATAGGATATTCACAAGCCATGACGCATTCGGAGCATTGACTACAAGGGGCGTGTTCGACAGCTGCGTTAGAATTTTCATTTCGTCTGCCGGAATGCCACCATTGTTTTTATAAAGTGCCTGCATCTTCGACATATCTATAACTCCATCGGCAACCATTGAAGGCACGATATTCCCAAGAATTATTTTTGTTCGGAATCCCCCACCGGGGAGCACCTCGGCTTCATTTTTTTCATACAGTGCATAATCCGTCGTCGAAGCATCGGCTGTGGAAGCAGGATGTTTTAGTGCGGGCTTGATTGAGCTTGGAACAGATTGCATAAGAAACCATCCGAAAAATGCCAAACCTATACCAGCAGCGCACAATCGCAATATGAACTGCCGTCGATCTTGCGCCCACAATGACCGCACTTTGGCTATGATGTTTCCGGATGTTAGTTCCGGTTCGACTTTATACTCTCCCAATCCCTCGATCTCTTTTATAAGAGCGTTTATATCGAGAAATCCGTTGTGGTCGATCTCCATTTTGCCGGTCGTGAAGTCGACCACGCATGACGAGACCTCTTTGTGGTCCATGCAGACATCTTCAATGAGCATCTTGCACGAGGCGCAGTGGGTCCCTTTAATTGTAAGAATGATTTTCATAGAGCGTAGTTTGATATTAATTTTTCTGCCAGGTCATGCCGCCGTCTTGGCTCTTATAGAGCACGCCGCTTTCTGTTGATGCGAGTGCTATGCGGGGGTTTGAAACATCAAACGTGATGGCCGCCATATTTTGTATATCACCCTCGACTTTCTGGAATGTTTTGCCTTCATCTCCTGTCCTGAAGATGCCCTCTTTAGTACCGATAAGCATTGCAGATTGATTGGACGGATCAGGAACAATGGCGTAGATTGTCGCAGTGTCTGCAAATGCCGCATCTTTAGTCCAGCCGCAGAAGCATGCGAACGAACTGTAGAGGCCGCCACCCGTACCCGCCCACAGATACCCGATGTTTGTCGTAGCGTCTGTTTTCATGTTTCGATCCATGGGGCTTGGCGTAGCCAGATACCCGAACGAGCGTACTGAGGAGTTGGAAGGGCCGTCATCGATACGGTTCCAGCTCTTGGCCCCATCTTTACTACCAAACACTCCGTGGTCGACAGAGAAAGCATACAGTCGATTTGGATCGAGAGCATTTAACGCGAGAGCATGGATATCGTTTCCTTTGATGCCTATATCGGTACTTTGCCACGTTGCGCCGTTATCGCTGCTTTTAACAACGCCTAATCCATGACCTCCCGCATAGATGACCTTATTTTTTGCATCATACGCAAAACTCATAAACTCTCCCATGATTCCGGGTTTCGCGTCTACAAACGTCTTTCCCTCGTCCGCGCTCTTGAACAACCCGTTATGGGTGCCGAGCAGTATGGTGCCAGTGCCGGGAATCCGAAAAAGAGCATGGACGTGACCGTAGGTAGTATTTTCTACAACACCCATATCTTCTGCTTGGGCAAGAGTCGCAACTGGAGCGACTCTCTTTTGCAAAAGAACAACCCCAAGTCCTCCGACGACAACCACAAGCGCTGCGATGATAGCTACATATATTTTTGAGTTCATAATTTTTTGATTTTGTAGATGAGCCATATATTTTTAATTATTCTCCTGGCGGAAACGCGTAGCTCGACGGCATTGATTGCGGCGCTTCTTTCTCGGTGCCGTAGACGACTGCAATTTCCTGATGCGCTTGAAGCGGCAGTGCTCTTGGATCGCCTTGATACAGCGTGCCATCTGAGTAAATCTTGAGCGTTTTATCTCCTATCGCCACATAACCGCCGATCGAATCTTTCGTGAAGTTAACACCCCAAATATCAAAGAGCTGACCGAGCGTGAAGGTTTGCACTTTGGCCGCTTCGACATGGATAACACCGGTATTGTCATGGACATGGATATCGGAAATGAAACCTGCCGCCCGATTGATACCTACATTCGCAGGTACCGCGACCGGCTTGCCATCGATAAAGATGTCGAGGTGCTGGTGAATATGCATCACTGCGCCCTCCGAAGAAAGTGGCTGAAGTCCTATCGATCGTAAACGCTGAGCGAGATGTGCGAGCTCCGGTAGCCATGGTGCGTCAGTCGCCTGAATACCAGAAAGCGAGCCTGGGTCTGCTATCGTTACCGGAACCTTACCTGGAAAGATATGACTCCAAGAAAGCAGGGTTCCAAGTACGATCGCAACTCCTATTACATAAAGTATTGTTTTTGTTTTCATAGTTTTATTTTCCCCTCAACGCGGCATCAATTGCCTGCTTGAACGCCGCATATGGTTGGGCACCCGAGATTAATTGCTTGCCGATAATCATTACCCTAATTGAGATGGCCTTGTGCCATTAATAGAGCGTGCCTGGATCGATGTCAACGACAACTTTCGGAACTCCTCTTTTTAACAAACAGGTTCAAAACAAAAACTGCGTACCAAAAATGGCCGCACTTGAATGCGAGAAATTAAAAAATCTTAAAATGGAGAATACCGCTTGAAAAGGCTTCGCGTAAAGGATTAAAAAGCAATAGATCAGGATTCTGCTTTATATAAAGTCGCCAACGAATAGCATAGTAACTGGAGAGTAAAAATGGATTGCGCTGAAAGGTTGCAGCTGCGATGAAGCCTATGGCGAGCAAAATCAGCGAAGCAAAGGCGAGGGCTTTTTGAGGAGCGGTAGTAGTGAACATTGATTGCCACTGAGCAACATGCTCGGAGAAAGTCATCGTGCATATCTCCGCCTTACCGGAGAACAGACAACCATCCATTGCGCCATTGCTTCGATTCTCCATTCCCATCGCTCTGTGAGACATGCCAAAAAATGCCACCGAAATAAAGGCAATGAGCGCAAAGCCCAAAAGAAAACGAGTGAATTTTTTAATGGTAACTTCCATATGCAAAACCATTATAACATAATTTTATTGAAAATGCAGATGAACAAAGGCACTTAGGGCACCACATACTCGCGATTACTCGAGATATGCCGATTAATAAATTGTTTTGGAGGAGGGAGAGGGATTCGAACCCTCGATACCTTTCGGTATGCCGCCTTTCCAAGACGGTGCACTAGACCACTATGCGACCCCTCCAATATTGCTAAAATTCTAGCCCGCCTGAATGGATTTTGCAATAAACAACCCCAAACTCACGCTCGAGATTGTTTATTTTTGCTCTGGCTGTTTCGGCGGCTCGGCCGAAGGCAGTGCCTCGGCAGATGCGGCGACTTGCGGGATAGTTACTCCCCCGCCCTGCGGGAAGTTAAACCACACGACGAGGAGCGTCACCATAGTGAAGAAAAACGGAATCTGCACGCCCGGAAGCAGGAAGAAAAAGAGGTAGTCGAGGATCAGCCCCGCAGTCGCGGCATGCAGCCCCACTTGATAGGATTTTTTATATCCGATATTCAGTTTTTTGATTTTGAAAATTGCCCAGATGCCAAGCGCCGCAAGCACGAGCGCGAGAAGCTTGTTGCTCATAAAAAGTATGAGGCCAAGAAAAAGCATAAAAACGACGGCAAGCGGCAAAAATTTAAGAGATTGATTGGCCTTCGCCATAAACGAAACGAGACTGGCTTTTGTGATCATTATTTCCGGCGCATTACCGAGCGGCTGAACGGTAACCTTGCCATTGCTGCCGGAAATCGCAATAGTGTCCCGATTCAGAATAAGAAAAGTTTTGAGACTCCTGAACGCTGCCATATCGAACTGGTCTTTCGTATCGATTACGATCAGGTTCTCGGTGTCCGCCGGGATATCTTTTGACCCAGAGAGGGTGTTTTTAAATTCAGCCGGTATGGGGAGTTTATATGGCTCCATGCCTTGTACGCTTGAAGATGCCTTGCCCTGACTCACGGCGATCGTAAGCCCATCAGGATAATAATTCACAACCTTGGGACCGATGGTCGTGACAAATGAATTCACTGCAGGCACCAGAACGAGCGATACGAGAATGGTGATCGCTAATGCAAGCCAGATTACCGTGATATAAAACGTCTTTACCGACGACCAAAATGGACGGGTCAATACATGGCTATAATATTCAGGACTATACAGACTCCGCTTAATATCGTCGAACGTTTTCATGCCTTAAGTATACCAATTTACAGCAGGGAAGATACGCTCTACTCAATGACCGTTCCTAAAAATTCTTTCCCCAGAAGAAGATTTTTAAAATTCATGAGGTCTTTGCCGTTTATGATAATCGCCTGGATCCCCTTTTTCTCTGCAAGTCGGGCGGCCACGGGGTCCACGGGCGCGTGCGCCCCGGGCTTCCACTCTTTCGGAATCAGCGTCCGATATTTTTTCCATGTAAGCGCATCAAACGGCTTCGCGTCCGCGTGGAGCGCGTGATCCTTGTCGTACACATGGCTCGGCTTGCCGGCGATCACAACCTCGGATGCCTTGAAATCCTCCGCGAGTGCGACCGCAATATAGTCCGTTGACCACCCCGGCCGCCAGCCGGATGCAATCGTGACCGGATATTTCAGTTTCTTTAATTTTTTCCGCTCGTCGATAACGACGGGGTCCGCATATTCGCTCAGCACGGTGCGTAAAAGATGCGCGTTTGTGCGCGTGGCATGTATCCCGATCCAGTCCTTGTCTTCGTCACTTACTTTTGTAATTTTCGATGCTGCTTCCTGATACAAGCGACTCGATCTGCCGCCGCCCGTCACGATCACGAGCTGATACCCGCGCTTTACGAAATAGGTAACAAATCCTTTCCACGCTTTTAAAAATTCATGATCAATGGAATCGGGATACATAATGGATCCCCCGAGTGCGATTACAATTGTTTTTCCGAAAACGTGCCGCATTACATTTTGAGCGCTTCAAGCGCTTTGATGCGCTCCTCAATCGGCGGGTGAGTCATGAATATCTTGTGCCACCAGTTCATTTGATTGCCCTTAAACGGATTTGCGAGCCAGAGATGCGCGGTCGAGTCTTTCGCCGTGGCCATGGGGGTTGTATCGATTGCAATCTTACGAAGGGCGGAAACGAGTCCCGCCGGGTAGCGCGTGAGGAGCACGCCCGAAGTATCGGCAAGTGATTCGCGCCTGCGGGAAATTGCGAGCTGAATGAGCATCGCCCCGATTGGTGCAAGAATAGAAAGCGCGATCGCGAGGAAAAAGAAGAGCTGCCCACCTTCGCCGTCATCGCGCCGCCTATCTCCCCCGCCCCAGAAAAGCGAGCGCAGGAAAAAATCTCCAAGGAGCGAAATTACGCCTGCAAGCACGACAGCCACGGTGCCCACCAGCATGTCGCGGTTCCCGATATGCGACATTTCATGCGCGATCACGCCCGTAAGTTCATTCTTGTCGAGCCGCTGCAAGGCACCTGCCGTCACGGCGATGACCGCATGCTTCGGGTCGCGGCCGGTCGCAAACGCATTGATCTGAAGTTCGGGAGTGATATAAATCCTCGGCACAGGCAGGCCGGACGTGATCGCAAGATTCTCGATGATATTATAGAGTGCGGGATTATCCTTCTTTGCGATGGGCACCGCGCGCGCCATTGCGAGGGCGATCTTGTCGGATGACCAGTAGCTTATAAAGCTCGTGAATATACTGAAAAGCACGGCAAAAACAAGGATATTTTCATTCCCGTACACCTGCGCAAACACCCAGCCCAAGCTAATCACCACAATCAGAAAAACCGTAAAAAGCATCCAGGTGCGCCTGATATTTGACTCTTTATATGTATAGAGGGTTGCAGACATGGCTTAAACTCACTCTATGATAACTTTCGCCCCGTGCTGAGTCAACCGAATCCCCGGACAGATCCGTAGAAAAATAATATCTCTAATACGAAGAGGAACACGGGTGTAAAAAATGCAAACAGGAAAAAGACGAGATCGCGACTCGCGAGCGGAGGAAGGGGCGGACCGCCACTCGCTGCCCGCTTCGCAAACGCGGACCGGCGAAAAAAATAATATATGGAACAACCAATGAGAAGAACAAGCTGAAAAAACGGAATGGCGCTGCGGGCGACGAACACACCGGAATAAAAAAGTAGTCCTAATGCGTAAGGCCCCAGTGAGAGGATCGTAAAAAATATGAGGAAGAATACTCCGGTAAATAACCCCGGCCGGACCGGCACGCCGCGGCTGCGGAACTTTTTAAGATCGCGATATATCCAAATCGATAAAAACCAGAATACGACAACCAACAAAGATATCATGCAAGTATGAAGTGCTTTATTTTTTCTTTGTAGCGGTAGAAGAAAAAGGAAACGATGAGGAGCAAAACGCCGAGCGCGAGGAACGAAATAATGCGATAGAGATCCGAAAGGGCCGCGGAATCATACAAAAACACTTTGATCACGACGACCGCGAAGCCGAGGATGGCAAGAATCCGCACATATGTCACGCGCCGCAGGATGCCGAAAAGCATGAGCACGCCGGCATACAGGCCCCAAATAATGGAAAGTGAGAGATTCCGCTGATTCTTGAGCGACTCAACTGTGGGCTGCACGGACGGGTACGCCCCGAACCCACCCGGCGCCGCCGGAATAAGCGCAATGAGACGGCCAAAATAGAGAATGGATTCCCTGCTCAAGGCGAACACCGCAAAAAGGTTCCCCGCGACGCCAAAACATGCCGCGATGCTTTTCTCCGATTCTTCAAGTTCCGCGCTTCGCCGCGAAAGAAGATAGGCGATAACGAAAAACGCCGCGACGGAACAGAGAAAAGTAAGGAACCCGATATTTACAATCGGCGCAAAACTTTGGATCGGATCGCCGAACACACTGTCTACAAAGAGCAGTCGGATAACAACAAAGATTGAAACGAAATAAGCGAAGACTCTGATAAAATAATTTTTGAGCGAAAGTCCGCCCCAGGCGAGAATCACGGCTTCTGCGGCCCATGCGATCGTGATCCACTGCGCATGGAACTCGACGGGCACAGCAGCAATGGCGAGCGCGAGACCGAGCCCGGCGAGCGCGAAAACGGCAAAGCGATCCTGCGGGTTACGCTTCGCGAGCGCATGTGCGAGTATGAGATGTAGCACTGCCCATACGACAAAGAAGAATCCGAGATATGGCTCGTAGAGCGGCTTCAGCAAAGCATACGCGCCTAAAAAATAGAGTATGCCGTTCAGGGTTGTCGTCGCGACTTCATACTCCGAAGAAACGGCGCGCTTCGTGATACTCCTCAGGAACGGAGCGACAAGGAAAACAAGATAAAAAAGCGTAAGAAATGCCATGGTAGTCCAGAGCTTTTCCGGCGCATACGAAGACGCCCACCAGATGCCAAAGATGACTGCTGTGCCGGCAAAGTTCAGGGCATGGAGTCCGAGCCATTTTTTATAAAAACTGATGCCAAGAAAGCCGAGGTTCAAGACAAGTACATAGCCAAAGAGCGCGGCTTCGGTCCCCATGCCGTTTGAGACAAGGAACGGCGTGAGAAATCCTCCAAGAAGCGCGATGCCCCCGAGATTCGGAGCATCAGAAACGACGGAAAGGGCGCCACCGGCGGCACTGATAATAATAAAAAGCGCGAAGGCGGCAACAGAGCTTATCAGATGATACATGCCGAAAGCGGCGTAGACTGAAAGATACAAAAGTCCGAGGCCGCCGCCCGAAATA
>WNFP01001773.1_pt1 | contig 16927 bp, 19 predicted proteins | sample 5400201 | NCBI WGS metagenome assembly WNFP01 (sample SAMN13153355, study PRJNA577476) | soil metagenome | isolation source: 115 cm saprolite under Madrone tree | place: USA:California | collected 2016-06-14 | reverse complement strand
ATATCGGCCACCGCGAGCAATTGCGGGACGTACTTCGGGCGATCGAGTCGGGAGGCACGCCCGCCATCGACGGCAGAGAAGCGCGGAAGCCGCTCGAGATCATCCTCGCCGTGTATCAATCTGCTCGCACCGGCCGCGACGTGGCGCTGCCGCTGGCAGTCGGCTGAGCGTGGCGATCGCATCGCTGGACCTCGAGTCCTCCGAGCTCGCCGCCGTCCTCGACCGCCTGGTCCGGGAGGATGCCATCGGCCAGCTGCTCGAGCGCCGCGGGCGGATGGCGGAGCTCGCAACCGAATCCGGCGACGTCAAGCTCGACTGGGTCGACCAGGTTGCCTGGGCCCTCGGCCATCCGGCATCGATCGGCGACGTCGAGAAGCTCGCCGCGTCCATCCGGTTGCGTTTTACTCACGTCGTCTGGTCGGGTATGGGCGGCTCCGTCCAGGCCGTGCGCACGTTGAAGGGAATCGATCTCTTCGGACCCGACGGCCCGTTGGTGCATACGCTTGACACCAGCGATCCGGCCGCATTGAACCGCTTGCTGCGCGAGCTGGCCCCCGACGGTGAGCTGGCTTCTACCCTCGCCCACACTGTCATGGTCGGCGTGAGCATGGGCATGACCTCGGAAGAGCCCATCACGCACTTGCGCTGGTTCGAGGAGCTCCTGGGCGCGCAAGGCGTGGATCAACCGGCGGCGCACATGATGGTGATGACGCTGCCTGGTTCGTTCCTCGACCAATTCGCTGAGGAAAGAGGCGCGCTGCGGGTAGACGTTCAGCTCGACGGCGAAAGCCACACCCCAGGCAGGATGAGCGCGCCATCGACAAAGGTGTTCCTGCTCCCGGCGGCGCTCGGCTTGCCGGGAAGGCTGCAGGAAATTCTGCGCAGGTGCCAGGCCGAGACCGGGCTGCGGCCGGGCATGTCACAGTCAGAACGCCGCACGCTGGTCGAGACCGACCCCTTCGTCACGCTGGCGGCATGGCTTTCAGTCCAGATCGATCACGGGCGCGACATGCTGGTGCTCGACCTGCCACCGCGATGGGCGCCGATCGCTCCCTGGGTCGAGCAGGTGGTCGAGGAGAGCCTGGGCAAGGAAGAACGCGGATTGCTCGTCTTCCATGATCAGGACATGGCGTCGGCGTCGGCATGGCCGGACCGGTTCTGCATCCTGCGGGTCGACGAGGGCTCGGGCGGTGAGCTGCCCGACCGGCCGCTTGCGGTTCTACACCTCGACTCTGCACCAGACCTCACGTCACGCGCGGCGGCCTGCGCCCGCAGTTTTTCGGGCTGGAACCTGGCGGTGGCCCTCGTCGGCTACCTCCAGGGCATCACGTTCGCCGGCCAGCCGGCCGTCGAGCACTACAAGTCGTACGCGCGGCAGCTCCGCGACGCCGACGGCGCCCTGCCGTATCCCGCCAATGATCTCGCCCGAACCGACTCTGGACGGCTCGAGCTTTTTTCTGGCGCCGCGCCGGTGCCCGACCTGGATGGCGAGCGCCGCGATGCAGGAGCGGTCCTGGCGACGGTCGTCCGTTCGCTGAAGAGAACGGGCCGGTTGGGCTACTTCGACCTCACGGTGAATGGGGAATCCGCGGGCCCTCTTTGGGACACCGCCGTCCAGGCCGGCACGAAATTCGGAAACCGCATCCTGGAGCGCCCGACGAAGGTTCGGTCGGGGCCTCGCGACTACCACTCGACTGAGCAGAGCGAGACCGCGGGTCCGCCGGAGCTACTCTCGCTGAGGGTCCTGGTCCGCGACCCGGAGCCGGTGGCAGCCGGTGAATACAGCGGGCGGTTCTTGCATGCACAGGCGCTGGGCACGCTCTTCGCGATGCGAGATGCCGGCCGGCCGGTGCTGCTCGCCACTGTGCGCCGGGCCGACGCGCCGGCCGCACTGGTCGAGCTGCTGGAGGAAGCCTCCGCACAGCTCTAGCCCGCCTGGGTGATCGACTTCATTGACTGCTCCCAGGTTGACGTTGCGGATCTGATGGATGTTTCGCGAGTGGGTGAACGTCCACTGACAACCAGGGATATAAAGGAAGGGAGGCGATGGCCGCATGGAGCGCGGTCGCGTCGGGCGCGACCCATAGGCCCCAGTTCGCCCAGCGCCCGGGTATACGCCAGAGGCGGTGGATGATCCCTGCTTCGGCGAGCTCGCGCGCGCGAACGCTTTCGGCGGCGACCAGACGGTCGCGTTCCGCACGGTCGCCATCGGCCGGCCAGAGAACATCGATATGAACCAGGAACTCCATTGCCGACAATATTGCGGTAGCGTTCCGGCGGAATGCGCATCCGGATCGAGAGCGACGCGTGACGAAAGAGACCTGGGACGGGCGCTTCCTCGAAGACTTCGCCGTCGGCGACGTCTACCGGCACGCACATGGACGCACGGTCAACGAGACCGACAACACGTGGTTCACGCTGCTCACCAACAACAGCCACCAGATCCACATCAATGCGGACTACGCCGCGAAGACCGAGTTTGGCCGCCCGCTCGTCGTGAGCACGCTGACGCTCGCGATCATCACTGGTCTGAGCGTTCCCGACATCAGCCAGAACGCGGTCGCCAACCTCGGCTGGGACAACGTGCGCCTCGTCGCCCCGGTCTTCGCGGGCGACACTCTTTATGCATCCAGCGAAGTCCTCGAGGTGCGGCCGTCCAAATCGCGGGCGGGCCAGGGGATCGTGAGAGTCCGGACACGTGGCTTCAATCAGCGCGACGAGACCGTCATCGAGTTCGAGAGGACGGTCCTGGTCTACTCGAGCGCAGCTCGGCCGGGAACCAAGCGCACCTAGCCGGTCAACGACGTGAAGCTTGGGGATCTCGATGTCGCGCGGATAGGGCTCGGAACAAACCGGCTGACGAAAACACGGGACAACATCGCGCTTATCAAGGCGGCGGTTGCAACCGGGGCGCAGATGATCGACACCGCCCACTCGTACACGGGCGGGCAGAGCGAGGAGACGATCGGCGAGGCACTCTCCCCCATCGCGGAGGGCGTCATCGTCGCGACCAAAGGCGGGATCGGTGGCGCCGGCCGCGGCCGTCCTGAGGTGCTGGCGTCCGAAATCGAGCAGAGCCTTCGCCGGCTGAACACACAAAGCATCTATCTCTACTACCTGCACCGGGTCGATCCGCAGACGCCGCTCAAAGAGAGCCTCAGCGCGATCAAGGAGTACCGGGACCAGGGCAAGATCCGGCACGTCGGTATCTCGGAAGTCGTCATCGACCAGATCGAGCGCGCCCGGCAGGTCGTGCCCATCGCCGCGGTCCAGAACCAGTTCAACCTCTCGGAGCGAATGTACGACCCGGTGGTCGATTACTGCGCTGCGGAAGGGATCGTCTTCGTTCCATTCTTTCCGCTGCGCGGGAATGGTGGCGGGAAGCTCATCGAGATCGCCGAGCGCCACGCGGCATCGCCGCGGCAGATCGCGCTCGCCTGGCTCCTCCGACGATCGCCCGCGATTCTTCCCATCCCGGGCACGCTTTCGCTCGAACACCTTAAGGAGAACCTGGCCGCTTCGAATGTGGATCTGAGTGACGCGGAGTTCGAGGCGCTGCGCTAGAGCCCCCGTCTAGAATCATTTTCGTGCAGCAGTCCGCTGTTTCGGCCGCGCCTCAATTCGGGGAGATGGAGCGGCACCGGGCAGAGCTGACGGCTCATTGCTACCGGATGCTCGGCTCGCCATTCGATGCCGAGGACGCGGTGCAAGAGGCCTTCGTACGCGCCTGGCGAAGCCGCGACCGCTTCGAGGGGCGCGCGGCGATGCGTACCTGGCTATACCGCATTGCGACCAACGTCTGCCTCGACATGCTCAAGGGCGCAGGCCGCCGCTTTCGGGCCATGGAACTGGGGCCGGCACTCGAGCCTCTCGAGTCCAACCTCAATGTTCCGACTGACAAGCGGTGGATCGAGCCGATCCCCGACCAGCTGATCGCGCCTGAGGCAGACCCGGCCGACCAGGTTGTCGAGCGCGAGTCGATCCGCCTCGCGTTCGTCGCCGCGCTGCAGCAGCTGCCACCGCGGCAGCGTGCGGTGCTCATCCTTCGCGAAGTCCTTCGATGGGAGGCCTCGGAGGTAGCGGAGCTGCTCAACTCGTCCGTTCAATCTGTAAACAGCTCGCTCCAGCGCGCGCGGGCGACGCTCGGCAAGAGCAACGTCAGCTCCAACGACCCGCTGCCGGCATTGAGCGCCGGCGACCGCGCGATGCTCGAGCGTTACGTGGCGGCGTTCGAGCGCTACGACGTGAAAGCGCTCACGTCCCTCCTTCGGGAAGACGCATCGCAATCCATGCCGCCTTACGACATGTGGCTCAGCGGGCGGGACGACGTCCTGGCGTGGTGGTTCGGGCCTGGGATCGGATGCCGCGGCTCGCGCGTGGTGCCGGTCGGCTACGCGAACGGGTCGCCTGCCTTCGGACAGTACAAGCCCAGCCCGCAGGGCGGTTACGATCCGTGGGCGCTACAGGTCCTCGAGCTCTCGGGCGGACGCATCGTCGAGCTGACTTTTTTCCTCGACACCGCGAAGATCTTTCCGCTCTTCGGCCTGCCCCTCCACCTCGACTCGTAGAACTTCCGAAAGCCCGCAGAAGCCGATCAAGGCAGCGAGCTCGAGGCCCGCGTCCTTCAATTCGAGCCGGCAGCCGCACCTATGCGCTTCCAGCTGCAGGCGGGCGATCTGATCGATCGTCGTCGCGGTGGGAGCCGTGAGCGGCCCACACTCGAGCACGATCCTGGTAACGCCCATCACTGATTTAGACCTGGGCTAGTCGGAAAACTAATCGGTCCGGAATGAGGGCGCCGAGCGATGAGTTTCCGCTGAGGGTGTCGTCTAAAGCTGCATGAACAACAAATCACGCTGGCTCTCGCTGATCGTGCTCTGCACCGGGTTCCTGCTGATCGTCGTCGACATGACGATCGTGAACGTCGCACTCCCGTCGATTCAGCGTGACCTCGGGTTCTCGCAGTCTGGGCTCGCGTGGGTGATCAACGCGTACCTCATCGCGTTCGGCGGGCTGCTCCTGCTGGCCGGCCGACTCGGCGACCTTTTCGGGCGCAAGCGCGTGTACCTCGCCGGACTCGCCATCTTCGTTGGGGCCTCCCTTCTCTGCGGACTCTCCTTCAGCCAGCCGATGCTGATCGCCGCGCGCTTCGTGCAGGGCATCGGCGGCGCAGTCAGCTCGGCGGTGATCCTGGCCATGATCGTCACCCTGTTCCCGAAGCCTGACGAGCAGGCGAAGGCGTTCGGAGTGTTCAGCTTCGTCGCCTCGGCCGGGGCCGCGATTGGCCTGCTGGCCGGCGGGCTGATCACGCAGGCCGTGAGCTGGCACTGGATCTTCTTCGTCAACCTTCCGATCGGCATCGCGACCGCCCTCGCGGCGGCGCGACTGCTGGACAGTGACCGGGGGATCGGGATCGGCAAGGGTGCCGACGCGCTGGGCGCATTCCTCGTCACGGCGGCGCTCATGCTCGGTGTCTACACGATCGTGCAGTCGTCGGATTACGGGCTCGGCTCGGCGCACACGCTCGGGTTCGGCGCAGCATCTCTGGCCCTGCTCGGCGCATTCGCAGCCCGCCAGGCATTCGGACGCAACCCGATCCTGCCGCTGCGCATGTTCGCCTCGCGCAAGCTCTCGGCCGCCAACGTCGTGCAAGCCCTGATGTCGTCGGCCTTCCTCGGCTTCTTCTTCCTCGGATCCCTCGACCTCGAGCGGGTCCTTGGTTACGGCCCGATGGACATCGGCCTGGCGTTCCTGCCCGTGGCGATCGTGATGGGCCTGTTCTCGCTCCGGCTGTCGGCGCAGCTGATCAACAAGTTCGGCCCGCTTGCGATCCTGGTCGCGGGGCAGCTCGTGATTGCGGTCGCGCTTGCCATGCTCGGCCTGGGGCCGACCAATGCCGGCTATGCGACGTACCTGCTGGTGCCGCTCGCACTGCTTGGGTTGGGCGGAGGGCTCTCGTTCCCGGCGCTGACCATCATCGCGATGTCGGAGACTTCGCCAAGCGACGCTGGGCTGTCTTCCGGCCTGCTGAACACATCGGGGCAGGTGGGCGGTGCTCTCGGGCTTGCGGTCCTCGCCACCCTGGCAGGCGCCCGAACGCTGAATCTGGTTGAAAGCGGATCGAGCGGCGCCGCCGCGCTGGCCGGTGGATACCACCTGGCGTGGCTCGTCGGCGCGGCTACTGTGGTTATCACGCTGACGATCGCGGTGCCGATGCTACGCGCGACGACTACGTTCGAGGATGAAATGGCCGTCTCCGAATCCGAGTGCGCCGCTTAGCGGGTTTTTGCGTCGGGCGAAGCCCGCGCTAAGATTCCCCCTGGGTACCAAGGGAATCCGGTGAGATGCCGGAGCTGTCGCGCAACTGTGAGCGGGGAGCCCTCGTCCAACAAACGCCACTGAGGTGAAGGCCTCGGGAAGGCGGGCTGGGGGCGCCGATCCGCAAGCCAGGAGACCTGAACGCCCACACCGGCGACCCGTCCGCGCGCAACGGCACGGAAGCTTCCTGGCGGTCGGCTTTCAGCGGCGCGTTCGGGGTGGTTGACCGCCTGGAGGAAACCACGTGCGCAATCGCCTCATTTGGGCCAGCGCGACACTGGCTCTCGTCATCGCCGCTTGTGGCAGTTCGTCGCCGACTGCTTCCGCGAGTCCTGGCAATTCCTGCGTCAACCCTGGCGCGGCCCACCACGCGTACGTCGTTGTCGAACATCTCTCAGGCGCTTCGGTACAAAAGTGCGTGGGGTTCGCCGGCGACACGATCGACGGGGCCAGCCTGATGGACCAGTCGACGATCTCCTATCAGACGCAGACGTTCAGCTTCGGCAAGGGTGTCTGCGCGATCGACAAGGAACCCGCGCAGTTCACCGAGTGCTTCCCCAAGAACAAGCCGTACTGGTCCTTGTTCATTGAGACCGGCGGCGCGTGGGCAGCAGCCCAGACGGGGTATGCCGCCGTCAACCTCCACGACAAGGAGGCGCTCGGCTGGCATTACGTCGACTCCGCAGATCAGAATCCCGCCCCGCCGCCCTTGGCCAAGGAGACGTGAGCTGACGACATGAATGCAAGAGCGGTGGCGGCCTGGTCGGCCTGCTGCCTGTTCGTCGTTCTCTCGACGACGAACCCTTTTTACAAACTCATGGTGCTGGGGGCGGCGCTGTCTGCGCTCGCCGCCGGCGCCGGCCTTCGACGAATTCGAGTCCTCCTGGTAGCCGTGCTACTCATCTCGGCCTTCGCCATCGTTCTCAATTTCGTCTCTGCTCACCTCGGAACGACCGTCCTGTTCGCGCTGCCCGCCCAGATTCCCGGCCTCGGCGGCCCCTACACGCTGGAGGCGCTGGTGTTCGGCTCTGTAGGTGGGATCACGATCGCATCCGCGATCCTGTCCGCGGCCCCGTTCTCGCTGTTGCTGGACTCACACGAGGTCATGGACGCTCTGCCGGCGGCGCTTTCGCGAACAGGCGTCGCCGTCGCCGCATCGCTCAACCTGGTTCCTGGCGTGGCAACCTCCTTCGTCCAGGTGACAGAGGCGCAGAGGCTGCGTGGGTGGAGACCTCGGGGGCCGCGCTCGTGGATGGAAGTCGTGGTCCCGGTGGTGCTCACCAGCGTCGAGGGCTCGATTCAGCTCGCGGAGTCCATGGAGGCACGAGGATTCGGCTCTGGTGCCAGGACCACGATGGCATCCCATACCCTGCGGCGCTCCGACTGGATGCTCGTGGCCGCGTCCGGTTTGGCATTGGCCGCGTTTGCCGTCTCGCACTCTGCCGGCTGGGCGGCGGATTGGTTCCCGTACCCGACGCTGACATTCCCGACCGTAGATCCCCGGCCCGTCGCGGCCTGCTTGCTCCTGTTCACACCGGTGCTGGTATGGCGATCGCGACACTGACCGATCTCACCTACTGGTATCCAGGTGGCGACGCACCAGCGTTGAAAGATGCGTGCCTGAGGATCGAGAGCGGCTTGACCGTGATCGCCGGCCCATCAGGCGGCGGCAAGTCGACGCTGCTCCGGACCTTCAACGGCCTTGTGCCGCACTTCCACGGCGGACGGATCGCCGGCAGCGCTGAGGTCATGGGGCTCGATGTCATCGCGACGCCCACTCGCGAGATGGCCCGGCACGTGGGCTTCGTCTTTCAGGATCCCGAGCTGCAGACCGTCTACAACGTCGTCGACCGCGAAGTCGCCTTCGGGCTGGAAAACGCGGCGGTGCCGAGGCGCGAGATTGCCGGCAGGGTCGAGGAAGCGCTGCACGCGACGGGTGTCGAGGATCTCGCCGGGCGAGCCGTGCGGACGCTGAGCGGAGGCGAGCGCCAACGGGTCGCCTTGGCCTCGGCTCTGGCCATGCGGCCAAGCCTCGTCGTCCTCGACGAGCCGAGTTCGCAGCTGGATCCCGACGGCGCCCGGCTCGTGCTGGCAGCCGCGACGAGCCTCGTGGGCGAAGGCAGGTCGGTGATCATCTCAGAACATCGCCTCGACCGTTTGCTGCAACATGCGGCTGGGCTGGTTCTCGTGGATCGCGGGCTGGTCACGACCGCTGATCCACGCGAGTGGCACCCTCCGGCCCCGCCCGTCCGGCCCGCACGATCGGCGGCGTTGGGCGGCGAAGCCTGGTCGCTCCAGCGCGTGAGCGCAGGCTTCGACGGACAACTCGTGCTGGACGGTGTCGATCTCTCTGGACGGTCCGGGGAGATCGTCGCGCTGAACGGGCCCAACGGCGGGGGCAAGACGACCCTTCTACGCCTGATCGCGGGCAGCCTCGCGCCTCTTTCTGGCAGCGTCGGGCGCCGCCCTGGACGGGTCGCCTATCTGCCCCAGAACCCCACGGTCTTGCTGCACCTGCCGACTGTTCGGGCCGAGGTCAGCTTCACCCTCGACCGGTCCGGGGAGCTGGAGCCGCCGGAGACGATCCTGAAGGAGCTCGGCCTGCTGCCGATGGCTGATCGATACCCCCGGGACCTCTCCTGTGGCGAACGTCAGCGGACGGCGTTGGCGGCGGTGCTGCCCGGCAGCCCCGCGCTGGTCCTTCTCGACGAGCCCACGCGTGGTATCGACTCGAGCGCCCGCGGCGCCCTCGTGGCGCTAGTCGCCCGACTTCGCGATCGCGGAGCAGCGGTCGTGCTTGCCACCCACGACGACGATCTGCAGGCCGCCCTGGCGGACCGCGTCATCCACGTGGCGGATGGCAGGGTCGCAGAAATGGCGTTCGCGGTGACAACGTGATCCGTGCACTGCCCGTTGGCGTGGTTTCGCTGGGCGGCATCGTCCTCTTTGCCTGGCCGTTCCTCGGCAGCGGGCTGCCTGCGAGCACGCCTGCCTGGACGCTCACCCTCGGATGCGTGGTCGGACTCTTTCTCATCGAAGGCGGCATGCGCCAGCTCGATTCGCGCGCGGTGGCGCTGCTGGCGGCGATTGCCGCGATCGACACCGCCCTGCGCCTGGCGGTGATCGAAGGTATTGGTGGCTTCAGCCCGATCTACTTCCTCGTGCTGTGCGCGGGATACGCCTTCGGCGCCTCGTTCGGGTTCCTGGCCGGCGCGCTGTCGATCCTCGTTTCCGCCATCGCGGGGGGAGGGATGGGCCCGTGGGTGCCCTACCAGGTCTTCGCGGTGGGCTGGGTTGGCGTCGCGGCCGGACTGGCAGGACACTGGAGCCGAGGATCGCGGATCCCGGATTGGCGCGACGTCCTCTTGCTGGCCGCAGTGGGTGGCGTGATGGGATGGGTCGTGGGCGCGCTGCTCGACATCACGGATTGGATTCCTGTTTACCGAGGCAACCCGACGCTGGGGTGGCTGCCCGGAATGGATGCGGCAACAGCGCTGGTTCATTTCGGCCGGTTCTACTTGCTGACCTCGCTCGCGTACGACACTTTCCGCGCGGTGGGCAACGTGCTGATGGTGCTTGCGTTAGGGGCCCCGGTGATGGCTGCACTCGCCAGACTGCGAGTCCGACTGACCTTCGAAGTCGTAGGTTCTTTTCCGTGACCGCACAGGACTCGAACCAGAACTTCCGGGACTCAGTCTCGCTGTCGCGGTTGGTCGACCCGCGGCCGACCCTGGAGAACCTCGCCCGCAACACCGGTCTGACCTATGACGATGTCGTCCATCACGCCCTCGTCCGGTACGCCAGCTCCGGCGCCGAAGCGCTCCTCGCGATGGAGCCGCAAGCCCTGCGCGATCTGATTGCGGCTCGGAAAGCCACGGATTGGGCCAAGGTCGGAGCCCTCATCGACTGGCTCGAGGCCGGCCTCGAGTCGACGGAGTGGCACTGAGCTGAACGGTAGATATGCGCTGATGTGGTCCGGAGGCAAGGACAGCGCCCTCGCCCTGGACCGGGCAGGCAGGGCAGGACTCGAGGTCGCGCGCCTGGTCTCTTTCTACGACTCGGCCACTCGGCGCGTTCGCTTCCACGCCACCCGGGTCGAGATGCTGGAAGCACAGGCAGCGGCGGCCGGGATCGGCCTCCGCGCCATCCCTACGACCTGGGCCGAGATGGAGGCGAATCTTCGGCACGAGCTTGCGTCGCTCCGCGAGGACGGGTTTGCCGGCGTCGTCTTCGGCGACATCCATCTGGCCGATGTTCGGGCGTGGTATGAGGACCGTGTCACCGATGCCGGGCTCGAGCATGTTGAGCCGATCTGGGGCGAGCCACCGCAACTCCTCCTTGACGAGTTCATAAGCTCGGGCGGGCGGGCGGTGATCACCTGCGTCGACCTCGCGAAGCTGGACGAGGCATGGCTCGGCCGCGTCATCGACGAGCGGTTTGCAAGCGAGATCGGAACCACGGGCGCCGACCCATGCGGAGAGAACGGCGAGTATCACTCGTTCGCGTTCGCGGGTCCGGTCTTCAAGAAGCCGCTCGCGTGGAAGGCAGGTCAGCGGCGCCGGGATTCGGGCTTCGCGCAGCTCGACCTGACCGACGGCCACCAATGAGGATCGTGTCTCTTCTCCCGAGCGCCACCGAATCCCTCTTCGCGCTTGGACTCGGCGGCAGCGTGGTCGCGGTCACCCACGAATGCGACTACCCACCGGAGGCATCTTCGCTCCCGATCGTGACGCGCTCCACACTGCGGCTACACGACAAGGACAGCGCCGGCATCGAGATCGCGGTTTCGGAAGCGGCGGTGGCGGGGCGCTCGCTCTATTTCGTCGACACCCACGCGATCCAGGATCTAGAGCCCGACCTTGTCGTGGCGCAGGACGTGTGCCGTGTCTGCGCCGTTTCCGCCGACCAGGTGGCTGTCGACCTCTATGGAACCCGGATCATCCGCCAGCACCCTCATTCGCTGGAGGACGTGCTCCGGGATATCGAGGCGCTCGCCACCGCTTGCGATGCCGACCCCACGCCACTGGTCCGAAGCCTCCGCGCGCGGATCGATGCCGCGTCGCAACGTGCGCGCCAGCTTCCATCTGTTCGCGGTGTCTTTCTCGAGTGGATGGACCCGCCGTACCCGGCCGGACATTGGACACCGGACCTGCTGGCGCTGGCGGGCATCGACGATCAGCTGTCGCGGCCGGGCGCGCCGTCGATCGCGATCTCGTGGGCGGACGTAGCGGCCGCGCGGCCCGAGCTCCTGGTGCTTGCTCCATGCGGGTTCAACCAGCAAAGGGCGCAGGCTGAGGCCGACCTGGTCCGTGCGGACATCGAATCAGTCGGCGCCGAACGTGTCGTGGTCCTCGACGGGTCGGCATATTTCAATCGGCCCGGACCCAGGCTGGTCGACTCCCTCGAGCTGTTGGTCGCCAACCGCTGAGGCTGCGGCCCGGTAGATTTCGAAGGCAGCTTCGGTAGGTTCGCTCCTCACTCTGTTCTTTTCGTCACGTGGCACCCGCGAGCTAACACCCTGGGGTCAAAGATGACTTCGACCGCCTAGACCGATGTGGGATTTCGTCGCAGGTGATCCGTGCCCGGCCACCTGCCGTCGGCCTTCGCAGCCTCGACCTCAGCAATGCCGGATGGTCGCATTCGCCCCACAGCCGTCAACTGCCCGACCTTGCTGACGTTGAGCTGCGACCAGTGGCTGCGCGGGCGCCGAGGCACGTACTTCTGCAAGTAGTAAATGTTGTTTAGCGACTTGCGCTGGCCGGATATCCAGCCGTAGCACAGGCCGGCGTCGACCGCCTCGTCACTCGTCAACGACGCGACGCCCGATCCCTTCTTCGCGATCTTCAGCCACACACCCACGGGCAAATCGCTGTGCGCGTCCAGCCAGACCTCGAACGCCGCGACGTCGCGGAACGCGATTACTTCGGCTTGATCAGCGCCTGACTTGGCCGGCACGCAGAACTCCAATCGCCTGATAGGCTCGACGAGGGATTCGGGAAACGGATTGAAGATAACGCGCCACAGCTCCAACCTGGTTCAGCTCACCAGGTACCCGGCACTGTTCCCGATGAACTGCTACCTGGTCCAGGATGAAGACGGCCTCACGCTGGTCGACAGCACGACGTCCTCGCCCGCGGACGATGTCGCGCTGATCGCCAAACAGGTTGGCAAGGAGCTCCGCCAAATCGTGCTTACGCACGCTCATGGTGACCATGTCGGCGGGGTTGCCGGCGTGCGCACACGCTTCCCTGGGGTCGAGGTCTCGATCTCCGAGCGTGACGCGCGCATCCTCGCTGGAGACAAGACCCTGCTCCAGGGCGAGCCCGAGACAGAGGTGAAAGGCTATTTCGTCAAGGTCGCCTGGAAGCCTGATCGGCTTTTGAAGCCAGGCGACCGCATCGGCTCGCTCGAGGTGGTCGCGTCACCCGGCCACACTCCGGGGCACGTGGCGTTCATCGACGTGCGCGACAGAAGCCTGATCGCCGGCGATGCTTTTCAGACCCGCGGCGGCATCGCCGTGTCCGGCGTTCTGCGACCTCTGTTTCCGTTCCCTGCGTTGGCCACGTGGAGCAAGCAGGCCGCGCTCGCATCAGCGGTTGCGCTTCGGGGTCTACAGCCCTCCGTCCTGGCCGTGGGTCATGGCAACGCGCTCCGCGATCCCGCGGCGGCCATGGACGGTGCCATAGAAGCGGCACGCCGAGCCTTCGGCTGAGTCTCGGCCTCAGATGTATTTGTATCCCATCGCCGCGATGCTGCGAGTGTTCGGCTCGGTGTAAGACCACGGATCCATGACCGGGCTGGTTGGGCTCGACGGGGGTCCGGGGAGATTCGGGTTGAGTCCAGGGTGGGCTACCTGCCACACCGACCAAAGACGATCAATGTTGGCGTGGTGCATCCAGAAGATTGGATCCGCCGGCGCGGTCGGGATCCAGCCCATCGTGCCGCCGACCCAGACATGGACGCCGTTGTGAATGTTTTCCAGGCCACCGGTGAATGTCGAAAAGGTTGACAACGCCATCACTCCCGGCGTGCTCGAGGCAATGGTCGCGAGCCAGGACGAGGGGCCAGGCGATCGCGTCACAGTGATCGGCGACATTGGTGGAGGCATCGGAACCGTTGGGGTAAACGATGCGAGCCAGGCCGGGAAGGTTTGTGACGCCGCCTTGGTCCAGTTCCAGTACGGGATCGTGACATCGGGATGGATGGACTGAAGAGCGTGCTCCAGCAGGAGCAGGAAGACACGATGCCAGGGCAGGAAGCGCTCTGACATGTGCTGGTAGTGGGTCTCGCCGTGGATCTTCACGAACTGGCCCAGCGTGCCCGCACCGATCAGCGTCTGGAACGCACAGAGGAATCGCTCGCGTTCGTGTTTGCTGAGCTTGGTCTGGTCCTCCCGGTCGTGGACCTTGGGAAACCATTGAGCCGGGATCTTGACGAGCCTCAGGATTTCTGGATCGGCGGTCCGCAGCATCTCGGCGAATGAGAGCGTCGGCTCCATCGCCGTCCGTGTCATTCGCGGACTTTCCATCGTGGCTGACGCGCTTTTCCGCTTCATGTTTCAGATCGAGGCTAGCGATGCGAGGCATCACTGACTGTGCCGATCGGCACCAAACTCAGGTGTCTTTCGACACATTCGGTACGAGCGGAATGAGCTGGGTCAGATCGTCGACCGTGAACAAAGCCCCGGCTTCCATCAGATCAGCGGCAGTCGCCGACCCACTGACGACGCCGATCACCGGCATGCCGGCGGCCACAGCCGCTCGCATGTCCCATACAGCGTCGCCGACGTAGCAGCCGTCCGATGGCGCGATATCCAACTCGCGAGCGGCCAGAAGTAGCAGGTCGGGAGCCGGCTTGGCGTGTTCGACGTTGCTCCCGTCGATGATCAGCGGGGGACGAGACAGCTTCAACGCGTTTACCGATGCGCCGACCTGTTCGCGCCGGCTCGATGTCGCGATCGCCCATCGCTGTCGGTGCTCGTCGAGAGCGTCGAGCAGCTCAGTCGCGCCTGGAAGCACGCGAGGGTCGAGGTTAAGCGCGCTGAAGTTCTCACCCGCACGGCGGTCGATGTCCTCTTCGCGTTGGGAATCCGATGCTCGACCGGCCGCCTCGGCCACGACCCTGGCCAGCCGCCGGCCATCGGATCCGATCAGTCTTGCGACCTGATCGCGACTGGCCGGTAGCTCGAATTCCTCGAAGGTCCGTAGCCAGGCCGCGATCCTGATCTCGACTGTATCGACGAGCGTTCCATCCAGGTCGAAGATCCATGCGAAGGGCTGCAAGGGTGGGACGTCACGGTTCACGGACGCTGCAGCACATGCACGAGCTGCGCGGGGCTGATGTTGCCCCCGCTGCAGATCAGGGCCACGTTGCGACCCCGGAGGCGCTCCTTGATCTTGAGCGCGGCTGCGAGCGGAGCCGCACCGGCGGCTTCGACCAGCGTGCGGGTCTTTTCGATCATGAGCGCTGTGGCCACGTCGATCTCGTCGTCGGTGACGAGGACGAAGTCATCGAGCAGCCGGCGCAGGATGCGTTGCGGCAATTCGAACGGGGCACCTGTGGCAAGGCCTTCGGCACGAGTCCGGTTGGGCGCCTCGCGCAGCTCGCGGTGCTTCCAGCTCTGGTAGGCAGCGGGCGCCTGCTCGGACTGGACTCCGATGACTTCGATCTGTGGGTTCACCGCCTTGGCGACGATGCATGCGCCGGCGGCCCCGGACCCGCCGCCTATAGGGACAATGACAACATCCGTGGCAGGCTGCTCCTGCAGCACCTCGAGTGTATGCGTGCCCACGCCTGCGATCAGCAGCGGTTCATCGCCTGAATCGATATAGCGGTAACCATGCTCCTTGGCGAGCCCCGCGGCGTTCAGGCGAGCATCGTCAAACCGTTCGCCTTGCAAGATCACTTCGGCCCCAAGGTCCTGCATCGACTCGACCTTGACCGGGTTCGCGTTTTCCGGCGCGCAGATGATCGCGCTCACGCCAAAAAGGCGCGCGGCGTAGGCGACCGACTGACCATGGTTCCCGGTCGACGCGGCAATCACGCCTCTTTCGCGCTCATCGTCCGTGAGCCGGCTGACGAGGTTGATGCCTCCTCGCACTTTGAAGGCTCCGGTCGGGTTGTGGTTCTCGTGCTTGATGTCGACATCGGTGCCGAGGAGGCGGCCCAGCGACGGGTAGCTTCTCAGCGGCGTTGGCTGGAGGTACCCGCGGATTCGTTTCGCGGCGTCCAGAACGTCGATCAACGTCGGTTCATGCAAATCGCGCATCACTTGGCCGTGTCCAATTGTCCGTCCGGCGCGATGGGTCCGGCCGGTCGATCAGGCGCAGCCGAACAGGGGCATCGGGTCGGTGGGCACTCCGCCAATCTCGAGCTGCAAGTGGAGATGCGACCCGATCGAAAGCCCGGTGCTGCCTACCATGCCGATCTTGTCGCCCTGCTGCACCAGCTGACCGAGCGCCACAGAGGCCGCCGACATGTGCGCGTAGATTTCTACCAGCCCGTAGCTGTCGGTCACCTCGACGCGAATACCGAAGTCAAATGCCGGACCCACCGCCGTCACCTTGCCGCCCGCGGCCGCGCTAATCGGAGTGCCGTAGCCCGCGAGGATGTCGACGCCGGTGTGGAAGTGGAGGTATCCGTTGTACGACGGCTCGAGCTCGAACGAGGTAGGACCGAATTTCTGGATGATCGGGGCGCCCCTGATCGGGCATATCAGCTGGCCTGGCTTGATCGGGTCGGCCGGCGGGCCTGACGGGAGATTCGGCCCGATCGCAGCGTCGACCGGGATCACAAGCATCGAACCGGGCGTCAGCGGATCGCGGACACGGTTGAAGTCGACGATGTTGACCGGATCGGCACCGTAGGCGGCCGCCACGGTTTGAATCGAATCGCCCGACTTGACGGGGACCACGAGGCCAGGTACGGGAGAAATGCGGAGAACCTTTCCGTCCTTGAGCGGAACCCGGAGGCCCGGGTTCGACCACGTGATCTCCCGTATGGGAACGTCAAGCGTTCTTGCGATTCCTTCCAGGGTGTCGCCGGCCTTGATCTTGTAGTAGATCGGCCCGCGGCTCGGAAGCGCGGAGGTCGGAACTGAGATGGGCTTGATGATGGTCGTGTCCCTGCCCATCGACGTGTCCCCGACGGCGACGCCCGCGTTGGCCGCCCGAGCGTCGATCGAGCCTCGCGCCGGTATGAGGTGGCTCGAGAAGCTGAGGCCGGACAGGATCGCAGCCACAAGCAGAACCACCGCATGGGTCAAATAGCGATTGAGGCGCAACGCCTACCCCCAAACGTCCCCTTTCCGCGTCCCGGACGCGAAAGTGATCAAGACCGTAGCAGACCGTCTCGGGGGCGGTCAAACTCAGTCACCCGGCATTCTCAGCCGGCGAGCGGCGGCTCAGCCCAGGAAGATGCCGGCCAGGACGGCGTTGGGGCCGGCGGTTCAAGTGACCGTGATGATCACCGTGCCGCCGGCGGCGACGTTGATCGGGAGGTTGACCCAGGCGCCCTGCGAGAAGTCGGTCGAGATGTTGGCGGCCCGGGGGCCGGAGCCGTCGTTGATCGTGATCGTCTCCCGCCGACCGGCGCCCTCCCAGTCCAGAGC
>WNFP01001771.1_pt1 | contig 16927 bp, 18 predicted proteins | sample 5400201 | NCBI WGS metagenome assembly WNFP01 (sample SAMN13153355, study PRJNA577476) | soil metagenome | isolation source: 115 cm saprolite under Madrone tree | place: USA:California | collected 2016-06-14 | reverse complement strand
CCTGCGATGGAACTCTCGCGACTGCTGAGTTCGATGAAGGACACAGATGGCCGCGTGCTGATCGACGGTTATTACGATGATGTGACGCCATTGAGCGATCTCGAAAAGAAAGCGCTCACGGAGATGCCGGTGAATGACGCGGATCTCGAACGCGAGCTGGGCATCGCCAAGCCGGAAGGCTCGGGAAAAAAGCTAGTCGAATTGTTGCAGGAGCCTTCGCTCAACATCCGCGGTCTGTCGAGCGCTTACGTTGGAGACCATGCGCAAAACGTCGTTCCAGACAAAGCGGAGGCTTCGCTCGACGCGCGGCTCGTGAAAGGCGAGGATCCGACGAACAAATTCGAGCAGATTGTAGCGTTCATCAAGAAGCAAGGATATTTTGTGATTGACCGCGAACCGACCATGGAGGAACGGCGCACGCATGCGCTGATCGCGAAAGTCATCGACCAGGGCGGGTATCGCGCTTCGCGTACGGCGATGGATTTGCCGGCGTCGAAGGTGCTAGCCAAAGTAGTGCAAGATGCGACGGGCAACGATACGGTCATTGCGCCTACATTGGGAGGAAGCGTACCGATGTATATTTTTGAGGATTTGGGGTTGCCGTGGATTGGCGTGCCGATCGTGAATTACGATAATCATCAACACAGTTCAGATGAAAATTTGCGGCTGGGACATCTTTGGCGGGGGATGGAGATTTACGCAGTGATTTTGGCAGATTTGAATTGGTAGGAAGCCTAACATGGCATTCGAAAAGGAAACGGCCCAAGGCTTGCTCAGAACATACGCGGAAATCTTGAGAGAGCTGAGAAAGCGCAATCTCATCCGCGACATCGCCGAAACTCTCGTAGCACTCGCACTTAAGCTCACATTGATGGAAGGATCGACTGCCGGCCATGACGCTGTCGACATGCAAGGCGCGCGCTAGGAGATTAAAGGGCGTCGTATTACACCTGAGAACAAATCAAGACAGCTAAGCTTTATACGAGGGCTGGACAAAGATTACTTTGAGTTTTTGGTTGGGGTTCTCTTTGATGAAGATTTTCAAATTTTGAAGGCTTCTCTTATACCGAGATCAACTATCCAGAGCTTGTGAAGTGTGTCAAGCGTGCCAACGGATGGCCCCTAATACTTTCTGACAGCGTGTGGCATGAACCCGGAATCCAAGATATGAGTGAACCGCTTCAATTGTGCTGAGCAAGCTTTAGCCCTCAAATACTTCTACAAATCCAGGAAATTTCGAAGGAGCTGCTTGCCCGATGTGGTGAGTACGGATTCGGGGTGAAACTGGACGCCTTCGATTTTGTGACGGCGGTGGCGGAAGCCCATGATGATGCCGTCGCTGGTTTCGGCGGTGATAGTTAGCTCGCGCGGAAGCGACTTGCGCTCGACAATAAGCGAATGATAGCGTGTGGCCGTAAAGGGCTCGGGCAGTTTGCGGAAAATATTTTTGCCGTCGTGATGGATTTCGCTGGTCTTGCCGTGAAAGAGTTTTGGAGCGCGAATGATTTTCCCGCCGAACGCAGCCCCAATAGCTTGATGGCCAAGGCAGACGCCTAGGATGGGAAATTTTCCTGCGAGTCGCTCGACCAACTCCACGGAAATGCCCGCCTGTTGCGGGGTGCATGGCCCAGGTGAAATGACAATCTTCTCTGGCTTGCGCTTGGCGATCTCCTCGACGGAGATTTTGTCGTTGCGGTGCACTTCGACCTGACAGCCCAGCTCACCAAGATACTGGGCGAGGTTGTAGGTGAACGAGTCGTAGTTGTCGAGCAGCAGGATCACGTTATTGGACGCCTTCGTTGCGCATTTCCAAATCTTCGTTCATTTCCCCTTGCGATGCGCGGCTTCAAGAGCAGTGAGCAGAGCTTTCGACTTGTTGACGGACTCTTGGTATTCACCCTCTGGCGTGGAATCCGCGACGATCCCACCGCCGGCTTGCACATGAGCCACACCGTTTTTGATGACCATAGTGCGCAAAGCGATGCACGAGTCGAGATTGCCAGCAAAATCCAAGTATAGAACGCCGCCGGCATAAATGCCTCTGCGGGTGCGCTCGAGCTCTTCGATGATCTCCATGGCACGCACTTTCGGAGCGCCAGAGACCGTGCCCGCGGGAAAGCAAGCCATTAGCGCGTCGAAGCAATCGACATCCTCGCGAAGGCGCCCGCGCAAGCTCGAAACGAGATGCATGACGTGGGAGTAGCGCTCCACGGTCATCAGCTTTTCGGGTTTCACAGTGCCGTACTCGCAGACGCGGCCGAGATCGTTGCGGCCCAAGTCGACGAGCATGATGTGTTCAGCGCGCTCCTTCTCGCTGGCGAGCATTTCTTTTTCGAGACGCTGATCTTCGGCTTCGTCCTTGCCCCGCCAGCGGGTCCCCGCAATTGGACGGTAAAAAACATCGCGGCCTTGCACCTTTACCAGCATCTCCGGTGAGCTACCGACTACCGCGACATCGTTCATCTGCAAGAAGAAAAGATACGGAGACGGATTAAGCGCGCGCAGCTCGCGATAAACGTCGAACGGCTCAGCGTGCGTTTTGGCAGAGAAGCGCTGGCTGATCACCACTTGAAAAATATCTCCGGCGCGGACGTAGTTTTTCGCTTTGCGAACAGCCTCGAGATATTCGGGCCGCTGGAAATTGGATGTTACACGTAATGGCGCTCCGCGCCTCTTGGATTTCTTCGGTTGCTCGGCAGGCGAGGTTTGTTCGAGCAACTGGCGCGTTTTGCGAATTTCGCGCACCGCAGCGTTGTATTTTGTGCGCAGGCTGCCTTCGCCATCGGTATGGACATTGCGGACGATCCACAGCCTGTGCTGCACATGATCGAACGCAATGATGCCGTGATAGAACATCAACTGCGCGTCGTAGAGACCGATGTCATCGCGCAGGCGCTTGGGGAGCCGCTCGATGAGGCGGACCATGTCGTAAGAAAAATAACCGATGGCGCCGGCCACAAGCGGCGGCAGACCCGGCAAGCGAACGGGGCGGAAGCGGTCCATCCTTGCGCGAAGAAAAGTAACGGGATCGCGTTCTTCCCAAAGGATGCGGTTGGGGCTCTCGAGAACACACGCGCCGCCAGCATAACGAAAAACTTCCTCGGGATTCGCGCTGGCGAACGTGTAGCGGGCAATTTTTTCGCCGCCCTCGACGCTTTCGAGCAAAAACGAATAGCGCGCGCCCTGGGTAATGCGCAGATAGGCGCTGACGGGCGTGAGCAAATCGGCGGGAAACACGTCATAGACGGGGATAAGGTTTCCCTGTTTGGCGAGGCGCTGAAATTCGCGAAAGTCGGGCTGAATCATGGGGTCAGTGCACGGCCACAGTTTGCTTTTCCGAGGTCGGCATTATCGCATTTCTTGATTAACCGTGCTGGAGGGGACTCTTCTCCCGCGCGCAAGGCGCGCAGAACGGCCTTGCGCATGATGGATTCCGGCGCGCGTTGTCCTGTCCAAAGTTCCCATTGGGCGACGCCCTGCGGGACAAACATTTCTACGCCGGAAACGGTGGCGATTCCTTTGCGGGCGGCGAGCTTCAGGAGTTGCGTCATTTGCGGCCGGTTGATGAGGTCCATGACGAGACGGCAATTTAGCTCGCGTGAGGACAGCGGCGAAATTTGGTCGTTGGGATGCATGCCGATCGGCGTGGCATTCAGGATAGCGTCAAACGATTCGCTTTGCAGTGCGCGCCGCGGAACGACTTCGCCGCCGACAGCTTTAGCCAATTCTCTTGCGGCCTTTTCGCGGCGCGCGCAGATCCTGACGTGGGCGCCTGCCTTCCGAAGAGCGAAAGCCGCGGCTCTTGCGACACCGCCCGCTCCGAAGATCAATACCCGGCTCCCGGCCAGTCCCAGCTTTTTCTCCAAGGCGCGCAGAATTCCGACGTAATCGGTATTGCTGCCGGAGAGCGTGCCGTCGCGTCGTACGACGACGGTGTTGACGGCTCCAATCTCGGCAGCAAGCGGATCGCATTCTTGAAGGTGCTTCAGGATGGATTGTTTGTGCGGAATCGTCACACTAAAGCCGCTAATCCCGAATTCCGGCACAGCCTTCAGAAAGTCGCGCAGATCCTTCACAAGAAAGGGCAAGTAAACCGCATCGATTTTTCGTGCGATGAAGCCTGTGTTATGAAGAAGTGGCGATAAGGAGTGCCCGATCGGATCACCAATCACGCCGTAAACGCGAGTGCGCCGGTTCAGCTCATGAGCGCGGTAGAGGTGCTTCAAGGCGTGCAAAGAGACCTGTCCGGGAGCCGTGGCTTCCCCGATGGGCGCGTAGGCTAGCGCGCTACCTTCGCGCAAGGCAAGGATACGCGCGGGAAGACCAAGTTCGCCCATTGGGACTGCCACGAGACGAGACGAGCTTCGAGCCAGACGCAAGAGGCGAACGCTGTCGCCAATAGTTTGCGCGTGAGCCGCTATTTTCAGGGCGTCGGCTGCGCGGTGAGCGGCAGGGTGCAAAGGCGGAAGCCGTCTCGGCATGCGCTTGAAGTCATGCAAGGAGAGCAGGATGCGCGCTGACAAACCAAGTTCGCTCATTGCTTGGTCGCGTGGCAATTCGCGCAAGGTCTCGATTTCCAGGTCGCACCAGGCGCAGCCCGCCTCGCGGGCCTGGTTCAGCCAATGAAGTTCGGCGCGGACACCTCCAGGGAGCCTGCCTCCTCCCTCCCGGCGGCGGCAGGTGGCGAGGAAGGTTGCGCCGCGCGGCCTGTTCCTCTTCAGCCAAAGAAGAAAGCGAGATCGTTCGGAATCGCTGCGCAGCCAGTCTAGGCGCAGTTCGATAGTGGGGGTTTCGCGAAGCCCGGTGCGGACCAAATGGGCCATTTCCACCGCAGTGGAGGCTGCTGCCACGGCGCAGATGCGGCTAACTCCAACTCCAAACAACGTTTTCCCGTGCGCAGTTCTTGGCATGTTATTGAAAACAAGGCTTGTGTAGCATGCCGTATCAAAAGTGTAAAGCGGTCGTGGCCTATTTGTTGACGCCTGAGGGCAGCCCTGATACTTTCGCAAAAGAAACGTCCCCGCACGGCCTATACAGGCGTGTTTTGAAGGAGTCTTGGAATGCGCGCTAAATTAGCTGGTCTAAGCTTTTTTGTGTTTATGGGTGCCGGGATTTGCTCGGCGCAGACCGCTGCCACGCAGGCAGGCTATTCCACGGTCTATTGTTCGGGCTTCGTAAGCGACCAAAAGGTTCCCGATGCGACCCGCGTGGTTTCCGCAGAGGAGTCCAACGTCAAAATATTGTTTGCACGCGGCGACTACGTGATCATCAATCGCGGCCAGGACAAGGGTGTACGAGTCGGCGACCGTTATTCCGTCGTGAGGCCGGAAAAGGACCCTTTGGAAGTGAACTGGTTCAAGTGGCAGGCTAAACTGATGAAGGCGATGGGGATTCGTTATGTGGATGCCGGTCAACTTCGAGTCGTCAACGTCCAGTCAAAGACGGCGGTCGCGGAAGTGAGTCTATCCTGTGACTATATGCAGCGTGGCGATATCGCTCTCCCATTTCAGGAGAGGCCGGAACCTGCGTTCAAGGAACCCGGCGCCTTTGACCATTTAGCTCCCATAAGCGGCAAGCCAGTCGCGATGATCGTTCAGTCGAGGGATTATCAGCAATCTGCGGGGCAAGGCAACACGTTCTACGTGAACTTGGGCACCAACAAAGGCGTAAAAGTGGGCGACTATTTTCGGATATTCCGTTATCAGGGTTCGCTCGCGGAGCTTGCTCCCGAGACCAAGGGGTTTCAGGACCGTCTGTATGGCTTTGGCAGTTCGCCGGGTAGGTATAATTGGAACGATTTGCCGCGAGAAGTGCTGGGAGAAGGCATAGTTCTCAACGTGAGCCGCAACTCTTCGACCGTATTTGTCACCTACAGCTCTGCGGGTGTTTACGCGGGCGATTACGTCGAAGTCGAATAGCCGATAACCGGCAAAACAGGAACTTCTGGCCCGCCGAGAGATACTCCTCGCGCGGGCCTTATTTTTGGATCTTAGGCCTTCTCTTGACCAAGATGTATGGCAGCTTTCAGGCATCCCGATGCAGGTGTTCCCCGATATTTCCTCCTTCGGAAAAGACTTCGCAAGTGAATCCAAAGATTTGTGTTTCTGGCTCCTGCCAGGCATTGGCATTCAGCCCCGCCTTGCGGCAAGTTTCCTCCAGAAATTGTTCGCGGCCAAGTTTGTGCTCGACCGCAACTTGAGGTAAGAGAAGCCCGCGCTTCGTACCCTGCGAAATCAGCAGACCATGTTTCCCGATTTCGATGTTCTCGAGATGAATCGGTTCGAGCGCAGACAACAGGGAGATTTCGATTTGTAGTTCTCGAAGCTCTTCCGCCCTGACGGGCGAAAATCGCGGGTCGTGCAGCGCTGCGCTCGCCGCACAACGCGCGATGGACTCGCCAAGAGGTTCGAAGGCCTCGACGACCCCAATGCAGCCGCGCAATCGGCCGCGCGCGTGAATTGTTACGAAAACTCCGCGTTTCTCGGCAAATACTCCACTTTGTGGAAGGCCTTCGACAGGCTTCTGGAGGGAAACGGCTTCGGCAATCGCCCGGCGCGCCAATTCGAGCAGAGACCGGCGGTCGGCTTCAGAGAGGGACGGCATCCTCGGACTTTTTGTGGCTCTCCATCATGCGGAGTTTGCGGCGCTGTTTGATACGGTCGTCCAGCTGGCCCCAAAACTTCAGAAAGTATTGCGCCGCCGAGACCAGTGCACTGATCACCACCAACCAGAGAAGGAATAGCCCCAGCTTGTTCAGCAAAGGATGTTGCTCTTGTCGCGCTCCGGCAATCAGGACGGCTACTGCGCACACCTGCAAAACCATCTTCGTCTTGCCTAACAAGGAGGCAGCGATCGTGAATCCTTCGGCTGAGGCGATGTTCCTCAAACCTAGCACGGTGAATTCACGCCCGATAATGATAACGACCATCCAAGCCGGGACAAGGTGCATATCCACAAGGGAGACGAATGCGGCAGAGATCAACAGTTTGTCCGCAATCGGGTCCAGGAGAATCCCGAGAGTCGTCACTTGAAGGCGCCGCCGTGCAAAATAACCGTCTGCCCAATCTGTCGCCGCTGCCACGAGCAGGATTAAGACTCCCCAAAACTCGAAATGCATGGGGAAGCCCCGGAAATCGACGTTAGGACTCTTCGTGAGCAAGACGGCAATCAGCAGGGGAACAAAAAAGATGCGTAGAACCGTCAGTGAGTTGGGGAGATTCATAGAAACTTGGCGGTGGGGAGGCCGCCCCTGAGACTTCGGCCACCGCTTGCCTGACTATAGACTCCTGCTTTGCGTGCGTCAACGTCCGCGGACGGATGCGAGAGGGCCGGAACAGGTACTGTAACGTCAACAAGCGGAATGAGTTGCACCGCGCGGGATGCTGTACTCATCCGTACTCTCTCTGCTGCAAACCTGTGCAAATGTCGACACTCGGCATAGAAGCAGCAAAACAGCAGCTGGATCCAGTGCGCACTTCTCGCAAGCTAATAAACAGTTCATTGTCAATAACTTAGAAGAGGTCTAGGTGCGAAGTCAGGATGCCGGCGTGCAGCAAACTTAGCCGCGTGGCCTTTCACACAAAACAGTTTCCACAAGGTTTCCACAGCAGGGCGGATCCGGAAAACCGCTGCAAACTCTTCAAAAAAGACCTATTTAGCGGCTAAAGCCTGGATTTTTAGGGCAGGAAGCAGGAGTTACTTTGGGGCCAATAGCGAGAGACGGGTCAAATCGTCCGCGGCCCTCGCAACATTCGCGCGGGAAGGAAAAAAAGCGCCCTCAAAAACGAAAGAACACCGCCCACTGCGATCCCAACGATTCGAAATGGCAATAGAATCAGCCAAACGATGGGATAGACCACCAGAGCGAGCAGTGCGAGGGGCCAGCAAAAGCAAAACAGGATGCACCACAGGATGAATCCAACCATGGCAACCTCCTCACCTCCTATTACGCACGAGCCCGCTTCGAAGTTCCATCGCTTGCAAAAGCACCGAGCCTGAGCTTACGCGCTATGGAAACGGGAACTTCTGCCTCCATCAACATGTGGGAGTCTTCGACCTCGGAGTGCAGCACGCGGCCGAGCGCGTGAACGAGAGCCAGTGTGCGCCCTTCCGCGAGCGGCAGCCGCAATGACATTGCCACCACAGGATCGATGGGAAGAGCTGCGTCCACGCGCCGCAACAACTCTTCGACACCTTCTCCTGTGAGGCCCGAGACTAATACAGGTCCGCCATTTGTTCCTGCGCCCGTTGCGCAGGCATGGGTGAGAGGAGCTCTTTGCTCCTCGTTAAGCCGGTCCACTTTGTTGAATACACGGAGCCTTGGGCGGTCGGCAACGCCGAGGTCGTTCAGGATTTTCTCGACTTCCTCGTCCAGTTCGTCGTGATGCGGGTTTGAAGCATCGCTCACATGCAGAATCAGCGCGGCTTCCTGCACTTCCTCGAGCGTGGCGCGGAAGGCTGTAAGCAATCCCTTGGGCAGATCGCGAATGAATCCCACCGTGTCTGATACCAGCACGCGACGATTCGAGTGTAAACGAATGGCACGAATGGTTGGATCTAGCGTGGCGAACATGCGCGACGAAACCAGCACTTCGGCGCGGCTCAGCGCATTGAACAGTGTCGATTTGCCCGCGTTGGTGTAGCCCACCAGTGCAATCGTCCCGAGAGGCACCGCATTGCGGGCTTCCCGTCGCAGCGCACGCTGCTTGCGTATGTCTTCGATGCTGTTTTGGATTTTGCCGACACGGTCGCGAATGCGCCGGCGGTCTGTTTCCAGCTTTTTTTCGCCGGGTCCGCGTACGCCGATACGCCCCGCTCCGCCGCCCGCTCCACCAGCGCCTCCGCTCTTACCTCCGAGACGCGACATCGAAGCGCCCTTGCCAGTAAGCCTGGGAAGCATGTAGTTCAGCTGCGCGAGTTCGACTTGTAGCTGTCCTTCGCGGCTGCGCGCGTGGCGCGCAAAAATATCCAGAATCAACTGTGTGCGGTCAATGACGCGCCGCTCGGTGGCGGCTTCGATATTCCGCTGTTGCATGGGCGAGAGGTTGCTGTCGAAAATAATCAGCGGCGCCTTATGCGCGGTGGCCTCGGCGCGAATCTCATCCAGCTTGCCGCGCCCCACAAGCGTTGCAGGATCTGCCGATTCGCGCACCTGAAATACGGTGCCTGCGATTTCCGCACCCGCGCTGCGCGCCAACTCGACAAGCTCCAAGAGCGATTCCCTGCCCTGCTCGCCCGCAGGCATGCCGGGAAAACGCGGCTTGCGCTTCCAGCCCAAACCAACGAGCAAAGCGCGGTCCGCGGTAGAAGTAGAGACAGGTTGCGAAGTTTTCGTCACGAAGTCAGTCCTAGGGTCATTGCGGAAGGAACCATGAAGGAGAGGTCTTTCTTCACCTTGGGCTATTATACCCGCTCAGCCGCCCTGCGGCGACTTTCCCAGTCTCTGCTTAAGAAGCCACTCGCGCGCTTCGTCTTGCACACCTGAATCGTCACCAAAACCAGAGAAGCAATGCACGTCAGGCTCTTTGCGGAACCACGTCAACTGTCGTTTAGCATAGCGCCGCGTGGCTTGCTGTATCGCGGCACGCGCTTCTTCGAGGGCCTTTTCTCCGCGCAGAACTTCACGCAGTTCGCGATAGCCGATAAAATCGAACGGCTTGGCATTTTCGGGCAGGCCGCTCGCCATCAGACGGCGCACTTCCTCCAACCAGCCCTGTGCGAGCATCGCGTCCGTGCGCGCGTGGATGCGCTCGTACAATGCCTCGCGCGGCGGCATCAATCCAATTCTCAGCGCGCGCCAACCCTCCAGCGGAGTGGGCCCGGTTCGGTGCACTTCGGAAACAGGCTTCCGCGCCAGCACACACACTTCGATGGCGCGGATCAATTTTTGCTCGTCAGCGGACGCGATTTTTCCTGCAGCTTCAGGGTCCAGCCGCTTGAGCAACCGGTGCAAGTAACCCGGCACATGCTCCTCCGCGCTGGCGCGCAATCTTTGTCTCAGTTCTTCGGAGCGCTGCGGTACGTCCGGCAATCCTTGGAGCAATGCCCGCAAATACAATCCAGTGCCAACGGTAAGAATCGGCAGCCGACCGCGGCTCCGCAAATCATCTAGCACAGCCAGCGCCATCTGCCGGTAGCCGCCGGCCGTAGCCTCTTCGCTGGCCGTCAGCGCATCGATGAGATGATGCGGGACGCCCCGCCGCTCGCCTAGTCCCGGCTTTGCGGTGCCAACGTCGAAGCCCCTGTAGAGCTGCGTCGAATCACAGGCCAACACTTCCCCGCCGAATTGTTCGGCCAGCCACACGCCAAGCGCGGACTTCCCAGATGCCGTAGGGCCAACCACGGCGACCAGCGGCAGTTCGGATATGCCAGGATTCATCGAAACAGGATATGCCAAGCGCGAACGAGCAGCGCAACGACCACAACCAGAGCGAGAAGGAGACTACCGAGAACTTGCTGGCGGACGAGTTTCACCGATATGCGTCTTCGATCGGCAGATTGTACAAGAACATGATGCGGATCTCGATATACGGACCGTGGAAAGCCGAAGGCAAAGGTTCAAAAGGATTAGACGAACGGATTGCGGAAACTGCCGCGCGGTCCAACGGCTCTTTTCCCGAACCCATCTCCCGCGATGGGTCATCATTCGGAACGCTGCCGTTTGCCATGATTTTAAATCTCAGCAAAACGCGGCCACGATCTCCCAGCAGGGCCGACTGCGGCATCACGGCATACCAGTTCCGCCTCACGTTTTCGAGCATCCGATGCATATAGTCGTCGAAATTGACGCCTTGCAGGTCCGTCAAAATCTCGTAGCCATTGCCGAACGAACCCGAGCCTTGCCCCGGAGGGCCTCCGCCGGGAGTGCCGTTCGGCCGCGGCCCAGGCCCAGTGATTGCGCCGCTTCGACCGCCTCCGCTTGGCGCCTTCAGTGCGTCGTGGATGGCGTCATCGATGGAAGAACTCTTCGGAAGCTTCAACCCTGGCTGCGGTTTTGGCATGTCCGGGGCATCGAGCTTCAGCGGCGCCTTCGGAGGATCCGTCTTCGAAGCAGGCGTTTCCACCTCACGCGGAGTCTCCTGCATTTTCGGCGTAGGAGCATCCGGCAACTCTCTCTTGGGAGGCTCCGGCCTCGGCGCAGGTTGAGGAACGGGAGGCGCCACTTTGTTTATCACGCGCGGATCCACATGCACGGCAGGCGGCTGCGCGGGCCGCGGCTGCGCTTTTGGCTTAGGCGCGTATGAACTTTCCGGCGGAATCCAAGTCAATTGCCGGTTAGCCAGGTCAATTTCCTGCTGCGTCGGCACATGAGGCGGAAAGATCTTTGCCCACAGGATAATGGTCGCAAACAGAAGCACGTGGAACGCAAACGACGAAACCCTCGTGATCAAATCCCATTTTGTTTTTTCTTCCGTTTGCGGCTTGGTGAGAAGATTCACTTCGCCGGTCATGAACACGTCGAGATCGACGATATCCCCCGGCGGGATCAGCGGCGCTTCAATTTTTTCCGGCGGCGCTGCGCCCTGCGGCACGGTGATCCGCTGATCCATGTCCGTCGGCTGGACGGGGATCGCGTGATTTTCCTTGACGTTGTAGGCTTCCTGATTGACATCGCGCGGAACTACAACTCGTGCGGCGATCGACTCCAGCGGCAGCGACCTGGGGATGCTCGATTTCCCATCCAATTGAACGATAGGCAGCATCGCCGGAACGAGCGTGCGCTCGTCCAGCGTCGTCGGACGCCGCCGCTGCGAAGGCGGCGCATCCGCGGCTGGCGGACGAGAACCAAGCGGCACCAGGGTCCGGGGAATCATTTTCCTGCTTTCTCTTGTGAGGCGAACGCTGCTAGTTGGACGCGTTCCCCGTGCTCCTGGATGCTCGCCATTACGCGGCTAGCCAATTCCAAGGCCGCACGCCCGGCGGCCCCATTGGTACGCGGCTCGCGGCGAGTGCGCACTGCCTCCAGAAACGCTTCGAGTTCCGCATGCAAAGGCTCCACGTCCGGCGCGGGCAATTTTTCAAACGAAAACTCAGGCTGCGGCCCGGGCCGCTTCACGCCCACGCGCAATGCGTCGCGCCGCGCGTAATCGAGCGAAATGTACTCGTGCTGCTGGAAGAATCTCATTTTGCGCACTCGTTCGGTCGATACGCGGCTGGCAGTCACATTAGCCACCGCGCCGCCCGCGAACTCCAGCCGTACGTGAGCGATGTCCACTTTGTCGGTCAGCACAGGGATGCCCACCGCTTTTAATTCCGTCACCGGCTCCTTCACCATAGCCAACAGGATGTCCAGGTCGTGGATCATCACGTCGTAAATCACTTCCACGTCGAGGCTGCGCGGAGTAAACACTCCCAAGCGGTGTACTTCGAAAAAAAGCGGCCGATTGAGAATCGGCTCAACCGCTGTCACGGCGGGATTAAAGCGCTCGACGTGGCCCACCTGCAAAATCCGTTTGTGCCGCCGCGCCGCTTCGAGAAGCGCATCCGCCTCCTCGAGATTCAGGGCCATGGGCTTTTCGACCAGGATGTCCAGCCCGTTTTCGAGCAGCCGGCAGCCCACCTCGACGTGCGCGACAGTAGGCACCGCCACGCTGGCTGCTTCGGCAAGTTCGCTGACTTCTTCGAGGCTGCGCAGCGCGCGCGTCTGAAATTCTACAGCGACGGCCTCCGCGCGAGCCGGATCTCGATCGTAAACGCCAACAAGTTCAGCCCCCTCCAGCTCGCGATACACTCGCGCATGGTTGCGCCCAAATTCCCCCGTTCCCACGACGGCGGTGCGGACTTTTCTCGAATCTCGCCCCACGGCGCTCATTCTTTTTTCATTCCCCCAGAAGCACTCTTCGGTTCCGCGGCCATGGCCGGCGCAAACGCCTGAATGGCGATATTCGCCGCGTCAGCCAACTCAATCAATTTTTGACGGTCAAACAACAAGGTGCGCCCCGCATCCACCGCCAGTGCTGTGGCGCGGGAGCTCTTCATCTGTTCGATGGTTAGCAAACCGACCACGGGTACATCAAACCGCATGTCCTGGCGCGGCTTGCTAACCTTCACGACCACCAGCGGTTTTCCGTCAACGACGCGCGCTGCCCTCGCGATGGTTTCGTCCGTTCCTTCCATGGCCTCGACGGCAACGCAGGCCTGCTGTGAAATCACCACGGTTTGTCCGATGTCCATTCCAGCGATCTGCCGCGCGACACTGTGCCCGTACGCGATATCAGCGCTTTCTTGCTCGTTGGGCGCTCTGCGCGTCAACACCCCTGGCTCAGGCAGAAGCGGCTTCAGAAACAGTGTCGAGTCCACCAGCTGAATCCCTTCATCCTGCAGGACGCGCGCGATCCCACCGATCAGCGCATCAGTACTTTTACGCGGAAGGGAGAAGAGTAGCTTCGCCAGTTTCCAGTCCGCCCGGATCGCGCTGAAGATTTTGTTGTGCTTCACTTGCCCGGCCATCACCGCTTGTGTTACGCCTTCCTTATGCATCAAGTCGATGGCCTTGCTCAATTCTCCGAGGCTCACCCAGTGCAGCCGCTTGGCGCTTTTTTCCAATTCCGGCGAGGCTTCTTCCTTCAGCGCAATCACAGCCATCTCAATTCCCTGGCTGCGCGCGCCTTCCAGCACAAGAAACGGAAAGCGCCCGTTCCCGGCGATGAGTCCCCACCCTGTCGTGTTTGCAATGGCATCCGGCATGGCGTGAATGATGGGCGTTAACGCTTACTTCACGATTCCGCGCTCAGCCGTCTCGATGAAGCGAATCAGTTCTTGTACGTCATCAGAGCCGGCGAGTTTCGTTCGCATCTCAGCTAGTGCTTGCGTCGTGTTCATTTTCGAGCGGCTCAGCAAACGAAAAGCGCGATCCAGCACCTGCAACCGTTCCTTCGAGAATCCCTTGCGCTCGAGTCCGATGGTATTGACGCCATAGCTCTTCGTCTCGCGCTCCGTCACCACACGCGCAAAAGGCGGCACGTCCTGCACAATCACCGTGCAAGCGCCGACATACGCGTACCGCCCCACTCGGCAGAACTGGTGCACCACCGAGAACGACCCGATCGTGGCAAAATCCTCGACAGCCACATGCCCCGCCAGTGTCGCGCCATTGACAAACAGCGTCTGATTGCCAATCTGGTCGTCGTGCCCCACGTGGGAGTAAGCCAAAAAAAAGTTTTCATTGCCAACTCGCGTGACGCCCCCGCCTTTTTGCGTCCCCCGGCTGACAGTAACGTACTCCCGAAAGATATTTCCGTCGCCCACAACCAATTCCGTCCGCTCACCGCGATAGGTATAATCCTGCGGATCGCCGCCGACCGCACAAAACGAGTAGAACACATTGTTTCGTCCGTACTTCGCAGGACCGCCCACGGTGGCGTGCGGGTGAACAATGCAACGCTCGCCAAGTTGCGTCTCGTGGCCAACAATCGCGTAAGCTCCGACCTTCACTCCCGGGGCCAGCTTCGCGCTCGCAGCCACGATCGCCTGCGGATGAATCTCCGGCTGGTTCATTTCGCGGGTTCTTCCGCCTTCGCGCCAAACTCGCGGTCCACCATCTTGCACATCAGCGTAGCTTCCGCGGCTAGTTGCCCGTTCACCGTGGCCTTACCTTCCAGCTTGCAGAAGTCCCCTCGCCACGAAATAACTTTGACCTCCAGCCTCAACTGGTCGCCAGGCACTACCGGCCGTCGGAATCGTGCTCCATCCACTGCCACGAAATACAGTAATTTGCTTTCGCGGTCCGGAACCTCGAGCAAGAGCAGCAGCCCGCCTGTCTGCGCCATCGCTTCAATGATCAACACACCAGGCATGATGGGCTTACCCGGAAAGTGCCCCTGAAAATGCGATTCGTTGATGCTTACATTCTTGAGGCCGACGATGTACTTCAACCGCTCCATTTCCAGGATGGCATCCACCATCAAAAACGGATAGCGGTGCGGCAGTATCTTCTGAATCTCCACCACGTCGAGTATCATCCATGCTCCCTGTCGCGCCACAGATCCTTACTGCGGCGCTCCACTCTTCCCCGGCAAACTTTCCATTATATGCGAACCTGCGCCGACCGGGCTACGTGCTCTTCCCCCCAGTTATGGGTCAGATTCCGATTATGCGACCTTTAGGGACTTAGCCTTGCGGCCAGGGAGCCGTTCACTCGCTTAGCCGACGGCATCTAACACACCGCCCCGGCAACTCCTGGCTGATTCTAACTTCGAAGTACCCGGCAACACACCTTGAATGGCGCCGTCAGTTGATTTTTGAACTAAACGTCGGGAGGGGAGCCTCACTGATGGAATGCGGAAGTGGAACAGAAGGCCCGACCTATGATCGGGCCTTCCCCGATTTTTCGACGATGCCTGGACCGCTACCTTGAGGAGGCGGAGGCGGCTTTGGCTCGGCCGAGCTCGGGAACGACGCCGAGCTGCTGCATGAGGCCCAAAGCGTCCCAGTTGACATAGCCTTCGAACATTTTGCCGTTCGTGAAGCGGGCAATGCTTACGCCGGTGATATTGAATTGCTTGTTTGTTGGGGCAATTCCGTTGAGTTCGCCCTTATGGGTGCCGCGGCAAGACCAACGAGCCACTACGGTTTCGCCTTCGGCAAGGAGATCCTCGACTGTGAAACGAATGTCGGGGAAGGCGTTGCGGTAAAGAGTGACTCTCTTCTTCTCACTCTCGGGGCCGCGCCCAAGATCAGGCGACGAACTGTCGTGGTGAGTGTAGGTAGGTGCGATGAGCTCTTCTGCTATTTGCACATGGCCTTTGTTCCAAACTTCTTCGAACAAACGACTGACGTTAGTTTTGTTTTGTTCAGACATAGTGATTCTCCTTTTTTAAGAACACGGACTTCCCACTCGCATGTAGCGAGTCGGGCTTGGGTGACCTAGCTTGAAACCGCTGGCGTCTGGGGTTGTAAACCTGTACGTCGAACAGGAGGTAGGGCCCCGCGCGAGAAATAGAAAAGAACCTGATAGGTTCTGCCCTGTTGGCACTCGATGCGGAGCTTGCCCTTTTAAGAAACTGCGTATGGACTGAGTAGCGGGAAATCGCCTAAACAGCGAAACCTCGAACTGATAGTGTTCTTCGAGAGTCCGTGTGTCAAGGAGAATCGAAAACTTCTTTTGTGCAAACAAAAGCGACAACGGCTCTTATGCAAGCCCGGTTCGTCACCTCAGCCGCAAAATGATCGGGAGAGATACATGGATGCTGGCAGCTGTCCAGATTTCTCAGGCGCGCTTCGGCCCTCAGGGTAGGGTGGGTCCCCTTCCCTTTTTAGCGCATCACTGTACGTTCTTGGTGGGTGGCGGCGGAAGAACATACCGGGGAACCGGACTTCCGAATCGGAGTGTCTCAATATCTTCAACACCAATTCCTGTTGCGTAGATGTGACGTCGTGCCCAAAAAGAGTGAGCGCATTCGAGTCACCGACGTTGCGGAAATACACGCCCGTGGTCCCGTGGCCCGGTGTTCTTGGACTCACGACTTTTGCGAGACGCCCCCCGATGGGCTTATGAATGACGACTTGTGCCGGTTTCTTCTCTTCTTCCATGCTGCTCTCGATGTCCGGTTACCCGACTGCCGCAATCTCTCGCGTCATGGTATAAAGCTCTGCGTGCTCGATCATGCGGGCGCGACTTTCTCACGCGCTCTAGGAGACGCCATGGCCCCCCGTACAATTCTCCTCACCGGGCTGAGAATCTTGGCGGTGTGTCTTCTGCTTGCGGTCTCCTTTACTGTCGGCGGTCTGCTTTCCGGACTCGACAAGCTCGCTCACCAATCGATCGCGTCCCAGTCCGATCCGCTTGCCAAGCAGCAGGCTCCCCAAATGCCTGAAAATTTTCTTGGCAGCTTTCTGGTTTTTACTCTCTCTGCTGGGGGCACTGTCTCCTACCTCATCCTCAGGTCTCGCTGGCATGGCTGGACGCTCGTCGGTGCTATCTTCGCAA
>WNFP01005174.1_pt1 | contig 16942 bp, 11 predicted proteins | sample 5400201 | NCBI WGS metagenome assembly WNFP01 (sample SAMN13153355, study PRJNA577476) | soil metagenome | isolation source: 115 cm saprolite under Madrone tree | place: USA:California | collected 2016-06-14 | reverse complement strand
GCGGTTTCGGTGCCGCTCTTGCGAGCGTGGATACATTTTTCCAAGGGCTCCAGAACAGTTCGTTGCCTCCCCGCTCTGCCTTGTAGGCTACGTGCGATGGGACGCACGGTCTGATCGAGTTCCTCCTCTCCAGACAATCTTCTTCAGTAGCTTTACAGGTCGCACTCCGGTAAGCCGACCAACGCGCGTAGAATGGTGGCACGAGGTGTGTAGTGTCGATGGGAGAAAAGGAACACGAGAGGGCGGACCTGGAACGGTTGTGTCGGGGCATTTCGCCTGACGCTGCGGCGTGCACATACCCGGCGACCGTACGCTGCACGTCGTGCAAGATGTGGTTCTGTGATGCCCATGCTGAGGATGAGCGGTGGCATCCTTGCATGCGGCCGCCAAGTGAAGAGGATGGTGAGGCGTAGGAGCCATCGATTTCCAAGCCGAGCAGTGCCGCTCGTTGCGGCAATGCCCCTGATAACGCGGTTATCGGAAACTGGCTCGCAGCAACCTACTTACAAGACTCATTCACGTAGCCTTCTCTTTGAGAATTCGAACTCCCAACCCTCTTGTTAACAGCCGGTGAGTGGAAGCTCTAAATGCCTTATTCGGTGTCGCTTACGACCGGACCACCTTAAATCCCCACCCTCAATTGGGCAACTTTGGGCAACCTAATCTTTGATTCCATTAAGCATCGATGTATCCGCACACACGGCAAATCACTCCTATCTAGGGAGACTCGACCGCCGATGGCGGGAGGTTGCCGGTTCTACGAACTCGAAACGGAAAAAGCATGACCGCCAATGTTCTTGGCTAGTGTGTCGCCCGCGAGGGAACCATCATGACGCATCTTTCGGGATACTCGTTAACGACGGTGCGCGGGAACTTCGGCGGCATACCTTGTTGTCCGGCGGCCCGCTAGATTTGCCGTGCTTCCTATGCATGGCGTTCGATCTAACTGGAGCGGGAGAAGCTTGAAAGTATTGAACCGCAAGATGGATGTTGTTCTGCCTGGGTGGCCGGGTTGGTCAAAGATTGCCGGAATTGCGGGCATTTTGTCGTTTTCTTTGGGCCTGAATGGTTCGCGTCCATCTTCCGATGAGCCAGTAACGATCATGTTTCTAGATCCAGAGTGGTCGCACGACCTGTCAGAACGCAGTGTGCTCCCCCCAGACGAAAGACTGCAGGAGTTTACGCGGCAAACAGGGATTAGGGTCGAGCACGTGCCGGCTCCGGAGAGCGGTCTTGACCAGCTAGGCCAGGCGCGGGAGCTACTCCGAAAAGGTAGCTCCAGTCCGGATGTGTACGGCATCGATGTGATCTGGCCCGGAATTCTGAGTGAGGATTTGATCGACCTGAAGCCATATTTCGCCGCAGAACTGTCTTCGGAGGACCCAGATCTGGTGGCGAGCTACGCGGTCAAGGGGAAGCTAGTCGCTGTCCCCTATCACACCAATGTGGGAGTCCTGTTTTATCGCGCGGATCTTCTTCAACAATATGGGTACCAGGCGCCACCGAGGGACTGGGATCAACTCGAGAAAATGGCGGCTAGGATCCAGCGGGGACAGCGGGCCAAAGGACAAAAAGATTTTTGGGGTTTCGTATGGCCAGGTGCGGATGGCGAAAACTTGACCTGCAATGCATTGGAATGGCAAGTATCGGAGGGCGGTGGGCGAATTATCGAAGCTGATGACACGATCAGCGTGAACAACCCTAGTGCAATCCGCGCCTGGAAACGCGCTGCGCACTGGATCGGTTGGATATCACCTCCTACCGTGATCTCATATCAGGAGTGGGACGCCAAGAATGTCTGGAACTCAGGAGGAGCTGCTTTCTGGCGCGGGTGGGCGTCGGATTACTTTCTGAGCCAGGAGCCTAACTGGCTGACGATTCGAGACAGGATTGGTATCACCAGCGTCCCCGGCGGCACTGTGCGAGTCGGTATTTTGGGAGGCTTCGGTCTCGGAGTTTCCCGTTCGTCGGCTCATCCTGTTGAAGCAATGGAGTTGGTCCGATTCCTTGTCCGCAGGGAGACCCAGCTGGAGACAGTTCGTTCCCGTTCCGAACCACCGAAGGGGCTTGAGCTGAATGAGCTGCCAGCGATACTTAAGGCGTATTCTCATTTCGACATTGGGAAACACCAAAATGGAAGCGGTGTAGTAAGCCGACCGTCGTCGATTACCGAACGGAAATACGAAGACGTGGCTCGGGCTTATATCCGGGCAGTACATTCTGTGCTGACCGGCAAGACCAGAGCGCCGGAAGCTGCGGCGGGCTTGGAAAAGGAACTAGTCGGGATCACGGGTTTCAAGACGGGACCGCCGAGCCAGATTCGTGGTCCTAGAAAGAAGAGCGCTGAACAGATTCGCTAGCGCGCGACCGGCAGCCCGTCCGGTGGATGGGAGGCCCGGACACCTGGCCCATCGAGAAAACTGAGTTCGAATTCCCGGCCTTCTGGTTAACGGCCGGGGAGTGCAAACTCTAAATGCCTTATTCGGTGTCGCTTACGACCGGGAACACCTTGAATCCCAACCCTCAGTTGGGCAACTTTGGGCAACTATTGAAGAGAAGAAAGTCGTGGCAGGCGTTTACGTGATTTCGCGTTTGCGTTTTTGTTTGAAGGCATAAACGTCCGGCCGCGAGACAACTGAAATATGGAAATAGTTGTAGGAAAAAAGGGAACAAAGCTTAGTGGTGAAACCGATTTTGGGGAGCATTCAGGGAGAATAGGGAAGCTGTTACGCCGTCATTTGGCGTTTGGCCAGCGGAACCACTTCTGCGGTCCTGCCCGGTTTGCTGTGACTCTGAGGAATCGGCGCGTAGGACCGAGTGTCGCGGGTCGCGACCGGTAAGGGCATGGACATCGACCCGCCGATGTGTCGAGTGACTTCGCGCACCAGCTCCATGCGCCCGCGTACGCTAAACTTGGAGAGCAGCGATGAGACATGGAACTTTACCGTGCGCTCAGAAAGATTCAGAGAGGCGGCGATCTCTTTATTGGCGAAACTCCGCATGATACCGGAAAGCACTTCCTCTTCCCGGCGAGTGACCTTGATGTGGCTGCTGACGGAATGGCCGGCCTGGAGAAGCCTTTCCGCTTTTTCGGTCAAACCTTTTAGAGCGCCGTTTTCGGCTGATACCATTACCACGTAATCGCTCGGGGATTGGCCGAGGAGCATGCAGTATATCGCCAGCAAACCGGCGGCTTGGTCCACGGGAAACCGCCCATCCGGAGTTGCCTCCACTTGAAAACGAGACACGCCAGTGTTTTTTTCATAGAAATAATAGAGATCGCGGGTCACAAGTGCTAAATTTTGCATTATGGAACCTCTTTCAAAAATCTTTCTCCCAAGCTTGATCTGAGGCGACACCTCAATACGACAATCAAAAGGCCGCCAGGTACGAGGACCGCCGCAACGAGAAGGATCATCTTGCGTGCTGTCATGGCGTGTCAGCGATGTCTCTCATACCTAGTTCAAGTACTCAGTCAGCTGGAGCAACCAGTGCACCAAAGCTGAAATCTAATAAGTGGTTTATTGTGAGTTAACTAGATGTCGCAAAGGACCCTTGATGTGAGTGGGTTCACCACATACTTGGGTGGGTACAACTCGCTTCCCGGTCCGGATTTCACTGCGAATGTGCAACAGAGCGCTTTGTACGACGGCGGGCGGGGCAGGCTTGATTTTGCCTCCTCTTTCTTTCTGCGGGTGCCCCTTACGGGGTGGGTTGTGCAAGGGTGGGGAAGTGACTTTTCTTTTTTGTCGCTCTCCGTGACTCTTCCGAACGGGTGCCCCTCATCAAACATCCTTCCAGCCCGCAATCGTCCCGCAATTCGTTTCCACCGCGCACAGTGAGCTCTACCGCTTTGTTTTCTGCTATTTGCAAAATCGTTCGAACAAATGCGGCAACTTGCTAAATATTAGTACTATAGTTGTATTTAACTAATATGTTAATAAATGCTAGCATGGGTCGTGATTGAGCGAACGTACCCCCGCCAATTCCTCCCGAAATCTTCATCTCTGCGCACTCTCTGTCTCTGCCCTTGGGGGTCCAACTGGTCCAGATAATGGGCTCCCAGGTCCACGTATTGGCGGCGTTCTTTCAGTAGGTGATACAAAATCACGAGGATCGAATGCCCGACAGCCATCAGGGCACGCTTCTTTCCTCGCCTCGCCGCCAGCCGCCGATACTGCGCCGCCAGATAGCTTTTTTTGCTATGGCTGGCCGCCCACGCCGATTGCACCAGCACTTGCCGCAGCCAGCGATTCCCTGGCGGTGTCCGTCCGCTCTTTTTCTTTCCCGCACTCTCGTTGTTCCCAGGGCACATCCCCGACCATTTCGACAACTGCTTCGCTGTCGGAAAAGGCTTCATGTCCGGTCCGATTTCAGCCAACAGCACTTCTGCCGCCCGCTGTTCGATCCCCGGAATCTCGCTCAGCCGTTTCCGTTCTTCCGCAAAAGGGCGCGTGAGTTCCTCGATTCGCTGGCTCAACTCGGCAATCAACCCTTCTTGCTGTTCCAACTCTTTCCGCAGCAGCCCCAGCAAGAATCGATGATGCTCCGTCAACCGTCCTCGCAGGGCTTGTTCCAACTCCGGTATCTTTCCTCTCATCTTTCGCTGCGCCAGATCCGCCACCTTCTTCTCATCCGTCTCTCCGGCGATCACCGCATCCAGCATCGCCCGCCCGGATACCCCCAGAATGTCACTGGCCACCGATCCCAGCTTGATGTTCGCGTCTTCCAGCGTCTTGTGAATGCGGTTCGCGATCCGCGCCTTCTCCCCCACTAACTGCGTCCGATGCCGCGTCAGTTCCCGCAACTCCCGCTGCCCCCGTGGCGGCACAAAACTCCCTCGCAACAGGCCGTGCTGCAGCAACTGCGCGATCCACTGGCAGTCCTTCACGTCGGTCTTCCGTCCCGGCACTTGCTTCATGTGCCGCGCATTCACCAGCAAGATCGTGAACCGCCCTTCCAAAATGTTATAGATCGGTTTCCAGTACACCCCCGTCGACTCCATCGCTACCTGCGTCACTCCTTCTCCTGCTAGCCACTCGGCCATCGCTTCCAACTGCCCCGTCATCGTCCCCCAGCGCCGCGTCTGCGGCCACAGCTTTCCGTCAGGTTCCATCCGTCGTATGTGCGCTTCCACGGTTTCCTTGTGCACATCCAACCCCACACAACACCGGTACATAGTCTCCATCGCTTCCTCCACCCTGCGCCGGTGAACCTCTCTTCCTTCTCACTCTGCCCTGCGTGCTCCCCGCCGCAGCGGGGGCTACAATCTAAAGTTCGTAACAGGTTCCGACCAGACTGCGTTGCGGGCTTCCCGCGCCACAGAGACTCGGCCTCGAACCGGCCCAGGTTTCCTTACCCTACACCTCTTGCCCATTTTCATCCTCTATAAGTGCCGCACAGCGCCATGACGGACTGCGTTGAGTTCTCCGACTCTCTCCGTCCAACCTCTGTGGTTCCAACCACTTACGCACTACCTCTCGCAACGGCAGCTCCTCAACCCCTTTGCAATCAATCCGTTACGCACTCTTTTATCTCGACGGAGGGTGCATACGCCCCCCGTGGCGCTGCCCTCACGACAGCGATCCTCTCGAATGCCTATCCCATGTTCCCTATCTCCTTTATTTTCAATCCCGTGCGCACTCTTTTGCACTTTTTTGCACTCCCCAAAAAATCAACTCTTTTATTTTCAAGCGATTCCGCACTCTGCGTCAAAAAACTCAACCGCCGGGCGTGGGGAAGGGGACAATTCGCTAGCGGAAAATACTGCAATAGTTTCCGTCGTTACATCCTCACTTCATTACATCCTGCTTCCTCTCCCGAGAGGGAACAGCAGCGGCTCGGCGGGCGGACCATCCGCAATGGCCTCGAGTTCCGGGTACTGCCGGCGCAGCGGCTCCGGCACTTTCACCTTCGATCCCTTCAAGATGCTGATGAGCTGCAGGGCATTGACGACGGACTTGCCCTGAAAGTGATTGTTGGTGACCACAAACGTCTCGCGAGCCCGTTCCGCGACTTTGCGGACGCGCGTGACCCAGGGAGCTAGCTCTTCGGCGGTGTAGAGATAGTTGTAACGCTCATGCGCGGGGATCGTTGCATCGTCGCTAAACCACGTGTCGTAGCGCCGGCCGTGAAGCCGCACGTATCCGACGGACGAAGTAGCCTGAGCTGATGGCGCAAGAGATCGCCCGATGATCGGCTGGTCGATGTTGCAGAAAGCGCCGCCGCTGGTTTGCAGCAATTCGAGCGTTTCCCGAGAATCCCACGAACCGTGGCGAACTTCGACGACCAAAGGATAGTCCGCGAACCGTTTCAATACCGCCGAAAGGTACGCAACGGATTCCGAAGTGCGATGAAACGAAAAAGGGAATTGCAGCAGGACCGCGCCGAGCCTCTTCGCCGCGCGAAGTACATCGAAGCCCTCGCGAACCGCGCGTTCATCTGCTGCAGCGGAGCCAGATGCGGTGAAGACAAAACGCGGATTCGCCGCCACGAGGTCGATCCATTGCGCCGCGTGGTCCGGACGCAGCGGCTGGTAAAACGAAGTGTTGATCTCGATGGTGTCAAAGAATTCCGCAAGATAGGTCGCCTCGTGGAATCCTTTGGCACGGCGAGATGGATAGACGTAGCCGGCCCAATCGGGATAAGACCAGCCCGCGGGGCCCACACGCAGAATACTGGCCAGCGCGGGATTGCCCGATGAATCGGCCTGGTTTGACGGCCATGCAGTTTGTGATTTGCGCTGCGGCATTAACTGGCGCGGGCGATGCGCGCCGGAAGCAGAGTAGAAGGAAGAGAGGAGAAGTGTCAACGCAGCCGAGGGCGAAAAGTCCGGGCGCCGTTGCCCCCGGCGCTGGGGACTGCTATGCTTTTCGGCGATGTACTGCGAGCAGCCGAACCGCGTCCCCCGCCTCTTTCTCAGCTTTTCCTACAGGTGCACACATGAAACTCTCCATCAGTTACAAGCATGTCGAGTCGCACAAACCGGTCGAGATCGAAGTCGAGCGTCACGTCAGTAAGCTGGGAAAACTTCTCCGGAGTTATTCGCCGGATCTCGTGCAATTGCACGGCGCATTTTCAAAGACTCCGCGCACGGACGAGAATTCCTGCTCCCTGAATTTATCGCTGCCAACGGGAACGCTGCACGCCACCGGCACCGCGGCCACCGTCCGTGCCAGCTGCAAGAAAGCCTTCAGCGATCTCGAAGCCCAGGTGAAAAAACACCAGGCCAAGTTGCGCAAAGATTATGAATGGAGACGCAAACGCCCTCTCCCAAGCGCCGAAGCTCTCTCCTGAGTCCGCGCCAGCGCGCCCCCGGTCGCGATCGTCACTTTTCTTGAGCAGCCGCGAGGCGACCTGGGACCATGGTTCGCGAAGGCGGGTGCACAACAAGGGGAAGTAATAATGAGACGGCCATAATACCCGCAATGGTATGGAGCGCCCCGCGGTAGGTGCCGTTGGCTTGTCGCATATAGGCAATCAGGAGCGGTCCGAATACGCTGGCGAAGCCCCATGCCGTTAGCATGAGCCCATAAATTGGACCAACGTTTTTGGAACCGAAGTAGTCTGCGGTGAAGGCCGGCATGGTCCCGAATCCACCGCCGTAGCACATCAAGACGACTAACGAGACGCCCGTCAGCAGCGAGACGCTGTGGCTGCTAGGAAGTATCCAAAAGAGTAACGCTTGCAGAAGAAATATCACCAGAAAGGCTCCTCGCCTCGTGATGAAGTCGGACGCCCAAGCCCAAAAAACGCGGCCAAAGGCGTTTCCAATGCTGACTATGCCGACCATGCCCGCGGCGACCACCGCGCTCACACCCGCCAACTCCTGAAACAACGGTGACTCCTGCGAAATAATCGAAATTCCCGCCGAGGTGTTCAGAAAAAGGAGCAGCCACAGTGCCCACCATTGCCCGGTTCTGAGAGCTTCCCCAAGCGAGTAGTCTTTTGCCGACCGATGAGAAACCTGGGCCGCCGTGGGCGACCACCCCGGGGGTTTCCAACCATCCGGTGGATTTTGCATAAAAAAGGCGGGGAGCACCGTTAGAATCAGAAACGCGACTCCCAGATAGGCAAATGTTTCCAATACTCCTACTGCTTGAATGAGCCGCGTAGCGACGGGGGCGGTGATAAGCGCTCCCGCTCCAAATCCGCCGACAGCTACGCCAGTGATCATTCCTCTACGATCCGGAAACCATTTGACAAGCACGGATACTGGAACGATGTAGCTGAGACCTAATCCAATTCCGCCAATGACGCCGTAGCTAAGATACAACCACCAGAGCTTGTGGTCTGAAAATCTCGCGAGAAACACGCCTGCACCATATAGAAATCCGCCCGTTAAGGCGACGATCCTCGGCCCCTTGCGATTGAGCCAAAGGCCGCCGAAAAAAGCCGCAATGCCCAGAACAAATATGCTAATCGTGAAGGTGAGCGTCACTTCCGGAATGCTCCAGCCGAATTGCTTAGCCAGCGGAACGCGGAATACACTCCAGGCGTAAACAGCGCCCAAGGCAACCTGCAAAACAACTCCTGCAATGGCGATTCCCCAACGATTGACGGTCATAGGATCCCTCTAGGTGTCCTCGTCCAGTTGAATTTCGTGCGACCTCGACTCATCGCGGAAGAGAAAAGGGCAATTCGAATGCCACAAAGATGGAGCGCGGCTGCTGCTGGTAGCGAATAACGCCGCACCTGCGTAGAAGCGATCTAGCGAGAACAACAAAAATGGTGATAACGATTGGGTGTAGGCGTGGATGCGCAACGTGGACAAAGCGCGGGCAAGCCAGCCAGATATTGTTTCGCGGAGCCAGACTAGGCTAATAAGCCAGGCACTCTGTCGAGATTCGAACGACAGAGTGTCGAACGTGCTGACAGAAGTGTCCAAAAGATTGAAGCGCTTGGCATTTTGTAGATTCGTGCCGAGCCTTAGCCGCTGAGATTTCCTTGATATTCAATGACTTCCCCTGATCGCGGCCGAGGTACGCGTGGCATATCAATTGCTCGCTCTGAAAGAGGCGATTGAGGCCTCGTCAAGGTGGCATGCGAGGAGCGACGCCATGGATTGGGAGCGGGCGTTCTTTCGGGCCGCACTCCCCATAAATGTTACGGTGAAATAGTCCATACCTATGGAGTAGAGCCTGTCCATAGTGTGAGCCTATAGATACCGCAGCGCTACTCTCTCAAAGAGTGGGGAAGTATCCCGACGCGGGTGGGCCATTCACTACCAAGCGGAACTTTCACCGAGGGAGAAAATGAAATTCCTAAATCGCAAGAACTTGTGGGTGTTCCCGGCCATTGCCGGCCTGGGCTTAGCTTGGCATGTTGCTAACGCCCAAGAACAGGGTCAAGCCGGGAAAACCAGCTACATGAAGGTGGACAGTACCGAATCATTTGCGTCGATCATGGCAAGAATGACAGCGGCAAAGCCAGGGATTGAAAAGGAGCATAGCGCTGTGCTCAACGAGCGCTACGACTTGAGCGACCGTCCGGCCCAGGGTGTCACGATGGACCGCGGGAAACCCCTACAAGAAGGCGTCCGCGTCAAGCTGCCCGCCGGGGTGACCTGGGAGAAGCTTGCGGCGATGAGCGCGGACCAAATTCGCGAGCAGAATCTGTATCCGAAGGGGTTCTACCCCTTGCCGCATCCCAACCACACCGACGGCGGCTTTGTCTTTCCGCACTTCCTGATCGATGCGATCAAGCAGCAGGACGGGCGAGACCTGACCCGGTTCGACATAGATTTCGATCTGCCGGATCACTTCCTGGCCGAGTTTCCGCCAGCCATCTACCTGACGCCGCGCCCTGATCTGGGCGATGTCTCGCAGGGTAAGCTGGTCTCGCTCACGAATTACTACGAGATGTTCAACGGAATACTCACTCCCAGGCAGCTGGAAGGGCTGCGGGTGTTGTTGACGCCCTTCCCGCAGCAGCAGTTCAATGCGACCGAGGATCGCCGTTCGGCGATTCCCAGCATCGGCGCAGCTTGCTTTGACTGCCATTCGAACGGCCACCAAAACGGCACGACGCACCTGGCCCCCGATACCCGCCCGCAGCAATTCCGCCACCGCATCAAGACGCTGTCGCTCCGCGGCGTCGACATTCAGCGGCTCTTCGGCTCGCAGCGTGCGCTGAAAACGATCGAGGATTTCACCGAGTTCGAGCAGCGCACCGCCTATTTCGACGGCGATACTGTGATCGCCGCGAAGAAGGGCGTGAACCCCCTCGAGCGCGGAAGCCAGGTCGACTTCATGTCCGATTTTCAGGAGATGCTGGACTTTCCACCGGCGCCCAAGCTCGATGTTTTTGGCAAGCTCATTCCCAGCAAAGCGACAGCCGCCGAGATGCGCGGCCAGGAGATTTTCTTCGGCAAGGGCCAATGCGCCAGCTGCCACCAGCCGCCCTTTTACACCGACAACCTGATGCACAACCTCCAGACGGAGCGCTTCTTCAAGCCGGCGATGATCAACAACATGATGGCCATCGGGGACGGGCCGATCAAAACCTTTGCGCTGCGCGGCGTCAAGGATAACCCGCCCTATATGCACGACGAGCGGCTGCTGACGCTGGAGGACACCGTCGAATTCTTCAACTTGATTGACGGCACGAAGCTAACGCAGCAAGAGAAGAAGGACCTCGTAGAGTTTCTGCGGGCCCTTTAGTCCGAAGCAGCGAGCATCGAGAAATTTGAATCGGCACGGTACACAAAGTACGGAGGGGCAATGCGTCGTCCTGTATATTATAACATAGTTATGATACTGATAGTGGCATGCCTAGGGGCGGCCGTATCCCACGCTCAAAGCATCATCACGGGCGCTGTTAGCGGTACGATTACGGACCCGTCGGGCGCAATTCTCCCCAACGCGGCGGTGACTCTAACGAATACCGCTACCGGCGACACTCAGAGCGGCAAAACGAACACTTCTGGCGTCTATCTATTTCCGCTTCTGAAGCCGGGCGACTACACCGTCACGGTTGAGCAAAGCGGCTTCCGCGTGGCGGTCGCCAAAGTGACGGTCGCTTTGGGCCAAACGGCTACGGCCGATTTGAAACTCGAACTGGGCGACGCGACCCAAAGAGTCGAAGTCACTGTCGGCAACGTTGAACTGCAAACCGAAGACGGAAACATCAGCTCAAATTTTGATACTCAACAGGTCGAAAACGTCCCCAATCCGGGTGGCGATCTAACCTACATAGCCCAGATTGCCCCGGGCGTGACCATCAATACCAGCAGCGGCGGGGGATTCGGGAACTTCAGCGCGTTCGGCTTGCCGGGAACCGCGAACCTCTTCACGATCAACGGCAACGATTACAACGACCCCTTCCTGAATCTCAACAACTCGGGAGCGAGTAATTTGTTGTTGGGCGCGAATGAGATCGAGGAAGTGACGGTCGTAAGCAACGCCTATACGGGACAGTACGGCCGCCAAGCGGGCGCTCAGATTGACTACATCTCGAAAGCCGGAACAAACAGCTTTCACGGCGACGCGTTCTATTACTGGACTGGGCGCGCGCTGAGCGCCAACGATTTCTTCAACAACGCCAACCTCGCACCACGCCCTTTTGAGAACAACAACCAGTGGGGGGCGGCCTTGGGCGGCCCCATCAAGCGAGACAAGGCTTTTTTCTTTGCGAATACGGAAGGAATTCGTTACACCTTCGGGACAAGCACTCAGGTCTTCGTGCCCAGTCCGGGGCTTCAAAACTTTGTGCTGAATACAAGCCTTCCGGCGTTTAATCCGACGGCGATCCCTTTCTACCAACGGATTTTCGCGCTCTACAATGCCGCGCCGGGAATCAATCGAGCGACGCCTGCACCCGGCAACTCTTGCGGCAGCCTCGGTGTGATTCCTACGACAGGAAGCCCAGTATGCCTGGACACTTTCAGAAGCGATGTCACCAACGGCAACCGCGAATGGTTGCTGACCACACGCGTCGACTACAACTTCAACGACAACAACAAAGTGTTCGCCCGATTCAAAAATGACCGTGGCTTCCAACCTACATTCACGGATCCCATCAATCCTATCTTCAACACGCAGAGTGATCAGCCCGAAGATGAAGGCCAGGTGAACTACACGCACATCTTTAGTCCAAACGTCGTGAACAACTTCATTGGGTCCATTCTGTGGTATTCAGCTATCTTTCAAAGCGCCAATCAACAAGCGGCCCTCAACGTTTTTCCGGCCGTCCTATCGGTCGGTGACACCAACATGACCGCACTCGGACCTGGGGGCGACGACGTTGCGGCAGGTTTCTTCTTCCCACAAGGGCGCAATGTTACGCAGTGGCAATTGGTGAATGACCTGTCGATCGCGCGCGGCAACCACACGTTCAAACTAGGAGTGAACTTCCGCCGTGACGACGTTAGCGACTTCACCGCCGGGGAAGAGAATTTCCCCTTTATGACCGCGAACATGGCGAACTTCGTTAACGGCTTCGTTGGCACTGCCGCTAGTCCCGGAGAAGTTCAGCAACAATTTGCCTTGAGGGCAGAACAGCCGCTGGCCCTGTATAGCTTAGGCGCTTATTTCCAGGATGAGTTCCGCGTCAGTCAGAAGCTCAAGCTGACCCTGGCGCTGCGTGCTGACCGCAACTCCGCGGGGATATGCCAGTCGGGCTGCGCTTCACGTGCCGTAAATCCCTTCAATCTTTTGCAGCATTCGGCCACGGTTCCGTACAACCAGATGGTGACGGTAGGATCGCAGATTTTGCCGGACATCGAAAAAGTTGTCTTTCAACCGCGGGTAGGATTCGCTTATAGCCCCTTCGGGAACAAGACCGTGTTCCGCGGAGGAGTGGGACTTTTCTCTGATCTGTATCCAGGCACCCTTCTGAACCTGTTTACGCGAAACTTCCCGGTGGTTACGACGTTTTCACTGACGACGGGGGCCGTTTCACCGGCCAGCCCGAACAGCGCGGCTACTCTGATCGCAGCTTGCAACACCGCGTTCCAGTCCAACTTTAATGCGGGTGGAACAGTCGGCACCTTCTTGGCCCTCGCGCCCGCAGGATGCCAGCCACCGAACCTGAATGACGTGGTGAGCCAGCTGCGCAACGCGAAGTATGTGGAATGGAACTTCGAGATCGAACGCCGCCTCAATTCCAAAACCGTAGTTACGGCGAACTATGTGGGCAACAAAGGCTACGACGAAATCTTGCAATTTCCGTACTTGAATGCATTTGGGTTCGACGGGCTTCCCACATTGCCGATCGACGCGCGGGTGAAGAGCGTCACGCAACTCACCAACACGGGCGTCTCGAATTACAATGGCATTACGCTCTCGATCCTAGAGCAAGTTGCACGTGGCTTCTCCGGACGCTTTAACTATACGTACGCCCACGCGCTCGATGACGTCTCGAACGGCGGCGTTCTGCGGTACAGCCTCGTCAACAGCATCCTTTTTCAGATCAACCCGTTCAATCTGCGCAGCTTGAACTATTCGAACGCAGACTACGACCTTCGTCACAGCCTAAACGCAAGCTACGTTTGGGATCTACCGTTCAAAGCCACCAACGGCCTTCTGAACAAGGTCATCGGTGGCTGGGAGATTTCCGGGACATTTTTCTATCACACCGGGTTCCCCTTCAGCATTGTCGACGGAACCTCCAGGCTTAGGTTTCGCGGCAACAACATGCAGAACCTGACCATCCTCGCGACGCCCACGGCGGCGGTCCCGAGACAATGCAGCGCCAGTGCGGTAAACGTGCCGTGCTTTACGGCGGGCCAGTTCGTTCCCGCGGGTGCCGCCACCACCTTCGGAACCGTGCCGCGCAACACCTTCCGCGGGTCGGGCTATTTCAACAGCGACCTAAGCCTCAGGAAGCACTTCCAATTCCACGAGCGCTACGGGTTCATGGTTGGAGCGAACGCGTACAATGTCCTAAACCACGCTAACTTCGCCAATCCGATTGCCAACCTCAACGCTGGCGGCGCGCTAGGCACAATTCAGTCGACGGTGAACCCGCCTACGTCGCCGTACGGCTCGTTTGCGGCAGCTGCGGTGGATGCAAGAATCGTGCAAGTCATCGCGAAGCTTACCTTCTAACAGTGCCTACGGTTTCTAGCAGGTCGACAGAGGCGGCCCCTCCATGGGGCCGCTTTTTCTGTCACGAGCATCTGGCAAGTGGCACATTGCTTGAGTGCTTCTGTTCTCTTAAAGAGGGAAATTCCATGAGCGTGCTGCTATCAGATTTGGTATTGGAGATCGCTGGCCGTCATGTCCCCTCACGGGCACTTTAGCCAAGTAAGAGGAACGGTTTCGGCACAACAGGGACCAAAGCCGTTCTGTTCGGATAGCAGTGCAAAGTCAAGGGCGCAGACTGGCGCCACACCATCGAGAAGATTCTTCGGGATGAACCTGTTCGCCGGAAGACGGCCGCAGAACTTGCATGGATTCTGGCGCGTCGTCGCTCAATGTTTGTCCGGCAGCGTTGCTCTCGCGTTGCTAACCTTTGTCTGCTTCCGACTACAGCTCAATCCGGCTACGACTGCGTGTCTGTATCTGATTGTCATCGTTCTGCTGTCCCTCCTGGGCAGCTTCCTTTCGGCAGCCGTTGTATCGCTCATCGCAGTTGGGTGTTTGGCGTACTACTTTGCGCCGCCGATTTTCTCTTTCCGGGTAAGCGATCCGGTCAACGTGGCGGCCATCGCGGCTTTTTGGATAGCCTCAGCAGTTATCGGTGGCTTGGTGTACAGAGTGCGCAGGTTGGCGGAGGAAGCCCTCTCCGAAATCGAAGACAGAACGAGAGCGGAAGACGCACTTAAGAAGAGTGAGGCTTATCTCGCTCACGCTCAACAACTAACCAAAGCCGGGAGCTGGGCGTATGAACGCGCTGATAACTACGAATATTGGTCCGCGGAAATGTTTCGCATATTCGGCTTAGATCCCTTAGAAGGATACCCGTCTGGTGACCTGTTTCTCTCTCTTGTACACGCCGAAGACCGCCAGCGCGTAGAGGAAGCCTTCACTCAGCATTCTCTGCAGGGCGGCACATTCGACCTGAAGTATCGAATTGTCCGGTCCGATGGTCAGATTCGAGTAATCCGTGATTTCGGTACTGCTGTCTTCGAAGACGGAGTTGTCACTCGGTCTGTCGGCGCCTGTTTGGACGTAACGGAGCAGGAGAATCTGACTCAGGAGCTCCAGCGCCGGGAGGCGTACTTGGCGGAAGCTCAGAGGCTCAGTGATACGGGGAGCTTCGGCTGGAGGGTTTCCACCGGCGAGAAACACTGGTCAGAGGAAACATTTCGAATCTTTCAATACGACCGAACGACAAAACCGACGATGGAACTTGTTCTCCAACGAATTCATCCGGAAGATGTGGCACACGCGAAACAGACCTTCGAGCGCGCGTCGCAGGATGGGAAGGATTTTGATCTTGAATATCGCTTGGTGATGCCGGATGGTTCCGTCAAACATGTCCACGTTGTGGCTCATGCCGAAAGAGATGAGTCGGGCGAACTCGAGTATGTTGGAGCGGTGATGGACGTGACCGCAGCAAAGCGGGCCGAAGAGGCACTACGACAAAGTGAGGAGCAATGGCGGGATGTCTTTGAAAATAACCCGACCATGTACTTCATGGTGGACGCCGCCGGCAAGGTTATCGCCGTTAACCCCTTTGGGGCTGAGCAGCTTGGCTACAATGTCGATGAGTTAGTCGGTCAGCCGGTGCTCGGCGTTTTTTATGAGGTTGATCGCGAAGCGGCCCAAAGAAATGTTGCGCTCTGCTTGGAACAAATCGGCCGGGCCAAAAGCTGGGAAGCTCGCAAGGTTCGTAAGGACGGCACGGTGCTCTCGGTTCGCGAAACGGCAAAAGCAGTGCCGCGAGCGAACGGCCCGATTGTCTTGATCGCCTGCGAGGATATTACCGACCACAAGCGCGCCGAAGAGGCGCTGCGCCAGGCGCAGGCGGATCTCGAGCAAGTCAACCGGGTGACCACCATGGGAGAGCTGACTGCTTCCCTGGCGCACGAAGTGAATCAACCGATTGCCGCGGCCGTTACCAATGCCAATACCTGCTTGCGCTGGCTCGCTGGGAATTCACCGAATCTCAAAGAGGCGCGCGCGGCGGCCATGCGAATCGTGAAAGACGGAACGCGTGCGGGGGAAATCATCAGCCGGATTCGCCTGCTATTCAAGAAGGGTACTCCGGAACGGGAGTTGGTGGATGTAAGCGAAGTCATTCGAGAGATGATCGTCCTCTTGCGCAGCGAGGCAATGCGATACTCCATATCCGTGCGGACGGAGCTGGCCGAAGATCTTCCCCAAGTTCTGGGAGATCGTGTGCAACTGCAGCAGGTGCTGATGAACCTCATCATGAACAGCATCGATGCGATGAAGGATGTGGAAGGGACGCGAGAGTTGGTGATCAAGTCGCAAAATTCCGGAAATGAGCACCTGCTGGTCTCCGTCCGCGATACCGGCGTAGGGCTGCCCCCGCACCAGGCGGACCAGATCTTCAATGCGTTTTTTACCACCAAACCTGACGGCACCGGCATGGGGCTTCGGATCAGCCGCTCCATCGTTGAATCCCATGGTGGCCGCTTGTGGGCTGACGACAACACTCCGCGCGGCGCAAGTTTTTACCTAACGCTACCTGCCAAAATCGAGACACTTGAATGACGCCCGCAGGCGCTCCCATGGCGTTCGTCATTGATGACGATGCCGCCGTGCGCGCGTCTATCCAAGGCCTGCCGAAGGGGAGTCAATACACGCTAACTTGGGACGTGGTAGACTAGAAATCTCGGATGGCGTCACGCACATCTGGGGACGAACAAACCGCACGCAGAGGTGTCGCGGCCCGAAGCAAGAGAAACCAGAACTGGTGCTGGCCATTCAACGGGTCAGACAGCGACCGCGCAAGAGCAAGTACATTAAGAGTTTAGGGGCGTAGCTCAGTGGTAGAGCAGCGGCCTTTTAAGCCGAAGGTCGTGGGTTCG
>WNFP01009912.1_pt1 | contig 16947 bp, 17 predicted proteins | sample 5400201 | NCBI WGS metagenome assembly WNFP01 (sample SAMN13153355, study PRJNA577476) | soil metagenome | isolation source: 115 cm saprolite under Madrone tree | place: USA:California | collected 2016-06-14 | reverse complement strand
CTTGATCCAGTCGATCTCCACAGGCGGCGCAGGTACGTGCGACATCGAGAAGGGGTACGTGAAAGCCCGGCCCTCTTGGAGACTCTTTTCAAGGTCCGGCAAGGGGAATCCAGAGTCGATGGTAAGAAACGCTCTTTGGGGGTCGGCAGTCTCCAAAAAGGTGCTCCGCTGCCCGCAGTCGGCCCGGGTTCGATAACCCAGGATTTTCAGCAGAGGCTTCGCCTCATCGCAATTAGAAACACGAATGACACCATCGGGACCTGCTATAGCCGTCAATTCCCGCGCTTGCTGCACATAGCGGGTCAAGAGAATAAGAAATTCCGAGGGCCGGCCTTTGGGAAACTGCCCCTGATAGCCCAATACAAACACGTTGCGAGCCAGCAAAGGCATAACTTCTTCAGGCAAAACCTTCTGGCTGATCCCCGCCATCCGTAAAAAGGAGCGCAACGGGCCTGGAATCGTGAGATTCGCCGATTCGGGTGACCCGACCTTGGCGTCCTCGGATGGCAAAGCATCAGAGGGAACGGTACACCGAGCGGCAGGAGCGAGGCACGAACCAAGGGAAAGAGTGGCGCCCAGAATGCCGGCAAGGCGGACGAGAGACTTAGCGCGTCGCTCTGCCGGTAAATGGGTTAAGAGGAGCGTGCAGGCCCTCAAGATTTCCTCCCCGAAGCGGGACCGAGCCTAAACGGCACAGTTGAGGCGCAGAGAAAGAAGATTTGGACCCCAACGAATCCAAATCTAAGATGCGAACCCGCGACGACTAATCGCTTTTCACGACGAAGTTCACAACGAAGTGAGTGAACTTATGCGAGCTATGCACCCCGCCGTAGACGGTGGCATTCCTCAACATCAAGCACACCCGGAGTAAACTCGTCCTTCCTCGCAATATTTATGCCGTAACTTCGCTCATGTCAAACGGAAATTGTGAAAAGTACGTTTTGTCGGGCTAAACTAAGTGTTTATCAGTTCTGGAGACTTGATTCAAGGAGAGCTGTGGCCTGTGCACTGCAGCACCCCAAGGTAGGCGCTCCACGGCCCCACGGTCTCTCGGTATTGGTGAGCCATGACCCTTGAGATTTGGTGCAGATGTGTTAGGTCATGTGCTGCCCAGGTCGCAAGCAACGCTGACAGAGTAACTACGCCGAGGGAAGGATGCCGCCCGTGGCGCTCAAGGTCCTCTGGCCGCAGATTCAAGGCACTCAGTTCGCCCAGGTTTTCTGATCGCAGCCCCGCGAATTCATCCAGTAACTGCCCCAGCGACTTACCTTGAACCGCTCGTTCGTGTCCCCAACGATCAAAAGGCGCAAACGTTTGAGTCTCGCCAAATTCCAGCACCATCCGCACCCTCGGCATCCAGTCGGTGCGCTCGCAGTGAATCAAGTGGCCCACGACATCGAACGCGCTCCAAGTGTTTTCACCTTCATTTCGGAACGTCCACTTTTCCGGTAGGTCCCGCAGCAGGGCATTGAGGGCGGCAGGGGTGCGAGTGAGAAGCGATATGGTGTGTTGCAAGGTATGTTCCATCGTGCTCCTCAAAGATGTAGCATTTCCGAGGCCGCCAACGCATAGATCGTTGCGCAATCGATTATTTTTCGCAGGTCCACGTACTCGTTTCGCCCGTGCGCGACCAACAGCATCCCGGGACCATAAGCATATGCCGGGACGCCCTCCGCGGCGTAGAAGCGTGTCTCCAGCAACCCCGGGCACATCTCAAACCGTGGCGCCTCGCCGGTAACCGCGAGTATGCCGTCTGCCAGCGCCTTGCCAAGAGCCTCTCCTTCAGGGCATGCCGAGGATCGCCCTTCTTGGAAGATTTCCCATTCGAGGCGAATACCTTCGCGCCTGCAACTTTCCAACCTGGCGATTATCTTTGACTTTTCCTCCTCCATGTCTTCCTCCGGATTGATTCGCCGGTCGACGGTGAACCAGCACTCCTCCGGCACCACGTTGAAGTTTGTCCCGCCGCCGCTTTGTCCTCCTAGCATCAAGATCGAATGGCGCGCTTGATCCGCCCCGATGTTGAAGCCGGTTGTTTTCCGCTCTACTTCCCGCTTCAATTCCTGAAGCTGCCCTACCACTTGAACCATCCGTTCGAAAGCGTTCTCGCCCCGGTGCTGCAAACCAACGTGCGCGGACTTCCCCACTACGCGAACCCGCAGCGAAATCGCCCCGCGATTCGCATTCCACACCACGCCGCTGGTTGGCTCAGCCAGTAGCATCCCGACCCCTCCGCGGCCCAATCGTCCTTGCCCCGCTAGCCACGCCGAGCCGCCTTCGCCTCCCGTCTCCTCATTGGGAACGAGCGTCAACGCAATTCGCCCGTTCAGTTCGGCACCGCATTCTTTCAGCGCGAGAATCGCGTACAGCATGGCCACAATCCCGCCTTTCATGTCGCAGGATCCGCGGCCAAATAAAAAATGGTCTTTCCGCGAAGGTTGGAATTGCACTTTGGACTGCGCGGGAACTACATCGTAGTGACCGTGAAGGTAAAGAACGCGTTCTCCCCGCCCGTAGCTGGCGACCAGGCAAACAGGCTTGTCGCCTGTGCCTTCTTTTGGTCCGTTAGCCTCTAAAAGTTCACAATCGAGACCCCCTTGCCGCAATCGGCTTTCTAGAAAATCAGCGCAAGCGCAATAATTTCTTCCCGGCGGGTTTTCTGTGGGTATCGCGACCAGTTCGGCCAGCAGCGTGGCCATCTCATCCTCGCGTTGCCGGAGCCATTCCATGAGCAGGCTACTTTTTGTCTCAGTATCGCGCTCTCGTTTGCTCATGCCGCAGCATGTTAGGAATTCGGCCGCGTGATGCCAAGCTCCATTTTGGTGCCGGTGGACCAGGAGACAATTTCCTTTGACCTCTCCCGTGAACAGCCATCAATCGATTGCCTTAGGATTCAGCGGCTATGGTAGGCTGTGCCGCAATGCAACTCTCAAGCGGAGAAGATGCATGATCACCGGCGCAAACGCGTTCCCGGTACTGCGCTGGGTCGCGCTACTGTGGACCATGGTGTGGCTACCCGCTTACATTCGATTCTGGGGCTGGGCCAATCTGCTGCATTTGTGCGATATCGCTGTAATTCTTGGTTGCGCGGGTTTGTGGTGGGGAAGTTCTTTGCTGATTTCCAGCCAGGCGGTTAGCTCGCTGACGGCGGGAATTCTTTGGTCCGCCGACGTTGGCTGGCGACTCGTGACGGGACATTCTCTGGTTGGCGGAACCGAATATATGTGGGATGCGCGTGTACCGGTTTGGGTCCGGCTTCTCTCCAGTTTTCACCTCGCTCTTCCCCTGGCCCTCCTCTGGGCCATACGCAAGATTGGGTACGACCGCCGCGCTCTCGCCCTGCAAGCCGCCATTGCTGCGGCACTTTTCATCGCCTCGCGGTTCTTGCCCGCGGGCTTCAATATGAACTATGTGTATCAAGACCCTCTCTTTCATCGCTCATGGGGACCCGCTCCTGCGCACCTCACCGTGATTTTTGTCACCGCAGTCGTGCTGCTGTACTGGCCGACACACCTTCTATTGAGTTGGATGTTTCCCGTGGCAAGCGTTTCCAAATAATGATGTGAATACAACAGGGAAGCCGGGAGCGGCAGAGAATGGCAACGGAGACAGAAAAGAATCGCGAGAAATATCTCACCATGCTGAAGACCGCCGTGGACGAGGCACGTCTCGGGCTCCAGGAAGGGGGAATTCCTATCGGTGCCGCGCTGTTCGAACGAAACGGAAAGCTCCTCGGACGTGGTCACAACCGCAGGGTGCAGGAAGGCGATCCTTCCGCGCACGGTGAAACGGATGCTTTTCGCAAAGCGGGCCGGCAGCGCAGCTACCGCGACAAAATCATGGTGACCACGCTCGCTCCCTGCTGGTATTGCAGCGGCCTGATTCGCCAGTTTGGCATCGGCACGGTGGTCGTCGGCGAGTCCGTGAATTTTCGCGGCGGTATCGACTGGCTCCGCGACAACGGCACCGAAGTCTTCGACGCCCATTCGAACGAATGCACCCAGATGCTCGCGAAGTACGTTGCCGACCATTCCGAAATTTGGAACGAAGACATCGGCGTGGACTGAAAGTTTAGTTCGGCACCAGTTAGAGAATTTATGCCCGGGGAATTGCCTGAACATTTCAATCTAGCGTCTCACTTTTTGGATGCTCCGGCCGCGCTCGACCCTGAACGCGCCGCCATCGTTGGCGAGCCGCGCGAAGTCCGTTACGGCGAACTAGCCACGCTCGCGAATCGCGTAGGGAATGCGCTGCGTGCGCAAGGTGTTTCTGGCGGCGATCGCGTTCTGATCGTGCTGCCGGATTCGGCGGAGTTTGTGGCCGCTTTTTTTGCCGCTGCAAAAATCGGCGCAGTTGCCGTGCCCGTAAATCCTTTCGCGCGATCCTCCGATTACATTCATTACCTCGAAAACAGCGAGCCCCGTGCTGCGATTGTGCATTCCGAATCGCTAACGGAATTTTTACCGGCTTCAAGTGTTCGGCCGCAAATTCCGATTGTCGTTGTGGGCGCGGGGAAAATAGATTTGCACGGAGTGTCTTGCGCCAAGTGGAGCGTTTGGATAGCAGCGGCCGGCGAAGAACTCGCTGCGGCGGACACTTCGCCTCGCGATCCGGCGTTCATGCTTTACACCTCCGGCAGCGGCGGCACACCGAAAGCAGCGGTGCATCGTCATGCGGATTCGCTGGTTGCCAGCAGGAATTATGCGCAAAACGTTCTTGGCTTGGGCGCTGATGATTTGACATTTTCGGTTTCCAAATTATTTTTTGCGTACGGCCTGGGAAACGGAATGTATTTCCCCCTTTCCGCCGGCGCCCAGATGATGCTGAATCCGGAGCGCACCAGCGTCCCGCATGTGATTGGCCTGGTGGCGCGCCACCGGCCGACAATTTTTTTCGCGGTGCCGACTTTTTATGCCGCGGTGCTGCGGGAAGCGGAGCGGCCGGACCGCGGGGTGGATTTTTCTTCGGTACGCAAGTGCGTTTCCGCCGGTGAAACTTTGCCTGCCGAAATTTTCAATGCGTGGAAGCGGCAATTCGGAATCGAAATCCTTGACGGCATCGGCTCCACGGAAATGTTGCACATTTTCATTTCAAGCGTTCCCGGAAAATGCCGGCCGGGCAGTTGCGGTTTTCCCGTGCCCGGGTACGAAGTCAAAATTGTGGACGAGAACGAAGAAGCGGTGCGCGACGGCGAGATCGGCACCTTGTGGGTGCGCGGCGCAAGCGCATTCGCGGAATATTGGCGGATTCCCGAACTGAGACCGATGAGCGGGGACTTTCGTATTCCGTGGCGCATGTGGTGTTGCGCGGGAATGCGCAAGGTTCGGAGAAACTGGCGGCGCAAATTTGCGAGCACGTCAAAGCGCGGCTCGTATCGTACAAAGTGCCGAGGGAAGTGCGATTCTGCAGCGAGTTGCCGAAAACAGCGACAGGAAAAATCCAGCGCTTCAAATTGCGCAGCGCGTGAGTGAGTTTTTGGGGAGAAACACCCGCGCCCTAAAGCTGCCGGGCTCAAGCCCGGCGCTACGTTTTCGGAAAATGGATCAAGGCCCTTCATTGTAGGTGTCATAGGAAGAGGCGATGGCGCGAACTTCGGCGAGAGTCTGGTCGCGCAGAATTTTGCCGTCTTCGAGAATTGTTTCGAGAGCGTTGTTGGAGGGGATAGGAGCCCCTTCAACGGCTTCGACGGTGGCGAACTCCTTGCCATTTTGAATGAGGTTGAAGCGGCCACCCTTGCTGGCTTTGGATGGATCGGTTTTCGGATTTTTGTAAACGTTGTGCCATTGGCCATTGCGGTCGATGGCGGAACATTTCAGAGCAAACTTCAGTGTGTCGCGATTGATTTGCTGCAGCAGCGCGCCGCCCATGCCGTAGCTCCAAATATCCTGCGACCAGCCTTTGCGCGTAAGCTGCGCAGTGATGTTTTGAATGGTATAGAAGTTCACGCCATCGCCCTGGATGAAGCGCACGCAGGGAACGGTGGTCTTCCAGCCTTTGCGATTTACTTCGTAGCCGAATTTCTCGCTGACAATTTTGAACAGTTCTTCGAGGACGCTGACCGCGTCGCCGGAATCCGGGCGAATCACGAGCACGCCTTTGCGCTGGAGAACTCTTTCGCGCAGCGCGCCACCCCAGAGATTGCAAACGGCGTTGTAAACATCGTAGGAATCGCTGACGCAGGCGACGATTCCTTCGGGGCAGTTTGCGAGGATGTTGGCGAAAGCGTCGAGTTCGTGGGCTTCGCCCCATGCGGTGATGGTGGAATGCTCGGACGCGGGGATGCTGTAGGCGGCGCAGTCGAGAGGATTCCCTGCGGTGAGATCGGCGGAATAAAACTGGTTGAGAAGCTGAATGGCGGCAAGCGTGTCCGTGCCGAGAAAATTCAGCAAATGCGCGGCGCCTCCGATGGCGGCGGATTCCTTGGAAGAGACGCCGCGGAATCCAAAATCGTGCAGCTTGAAAGGAAGAAGCGAAGGATCGCCGGTGCGAACAAGGGCTCTGCCGATAATTTGCTTGATGGCGCGGGACAGAGTGGCGACGGTGATGGGATACCAGACCTGGACGAGCAGCGTTTCCGCCCAGTTCGTGAGCCAGTAGAATTCCGGATCGGTGTTTTCGATGGTGATGAGGGCGTTGTGCGTTTTGACGACGGTGCCTTCCTTGACCGCCCGGATGCGCAGCGGGAGGCGGCCCCCGTGCTTGGCGTAGAGAGATTTGAAGCCCTCGTAGTTGAAAGATTTGGGATGGCCAGAGAAGTGCGCGTGAGCGATGCGGCGGGCTTCTTCGACGTCGTCGAGGGTGAAGACCTGGCCGGCGAAATTGGATTTGACGATGTACTGGAGCATGGCGAGCATGGTCTCCCCAAACATGCCGCCGCGCGATTCGAGATAGGAGTAGATGTGGCGCGTGTCCGGAGGATACTGCCACCAGTGGGTGAGCTTGTAGGAGTCCGTGTTGAGAATGGGGTTCAAGCGCAGCGACGGCATGGGGCTCCTCGGATTTCGGGATGAGGGGCGGATGGAAGGCTGCCCACCGCGAAGAGGATAGCAGAAGCTGAAGACGGGAAAAGGATAACGCAAAGACGCAGAGTCCGCAGAGGAACGCAGAGAAAAGATGCGCAAGGAGAGTACACCCGCATTCGATGCATGAATTTGAAAACAAAAGGGTTGCAAAATGGGCCACACGTAAGTGAATGAAAGAAAAGACGAGAATAATGGTGGTGAGCGGGGGGATGAGTCCCAAGTTGGGAATTGTTGGTATACACCACAAGGTAGATCCAGGCAGGCGTCTCCACTTTGCAATGAAAAGTACTTGACAATGCCAACTGAACAAGGTAGATTGGCGGTAGCGGCGGAGAGAGTCGGGGCATAGACCACCATGTTCAAGCGGATTGCGGCGATTGCGTTCATTTTTGGATGCACGGCGGTCGCGTGGGCCATTCTGGGGTCCACTATTTTCTACAGGACGTATAACGCGGAGTCCGGGCTGTCCGGGCGCGTGGCTTCCACCTGGGGAGCGCCGCAAGCGCAGGCGCCGCCAGCGCTTGCGCGGGAATGGAAAGAGGAAAAGACCGTCGAGGTGGAAGAAAAGGGAAAGAAAACCACGCGCACGGAGAAGCAGACTCACTCCGAAGCGGTGAAAATTGACGCGAGCCGGGTTGCGGCGGCACTGCACATCGATTACCGGCAAAAAGGGCTGCTGTGGTTCAGCACGTACACCGTGGATTTCGACGGAGCGTACACCTTCCAGAATCCCACTGCGCGGGAAGAGGAGTTTGTGATTCAACTGCCGTTTCCCGCGCAACAGGCGGTGTACGACAACGTGCAACTGCTCCTTGACGATAAGCCGCTGGCGGTGACGTTCAGCGGATCGCAGGCGGTGGCGCGGACCCGGATGGCGGCGGGCGCGAAGTCCGTACTCCACGCGGCGTATCGCTCGCAGGGGCTGGATAGCTGGCGATACTCGTTTTCACGCGCGAACGCGGAGGGTTCGACCGCGCGCGACAATGCAGATGGAGGCGGCAAGGAAATCTCGCAAGCGCGCGATTTCCATCTGCTAGTGAAAACGGATTTTTCCGGTTTCGATTTTCCGGATAATTCGCTTTCGCCGACGGAAAAGCGGCAGACGGCGAACGGCTGGGAGCTGGAGTGGAATTTCCAGAATCTGGTGTCCGGATTCGACATCGCGCTGAAGATGCCGCAGAAGCTGCAGCCCGGGCCGCTTGCGGGACGAATCAGCTATTTCGCTCCCGTGTCGCTGTTCTTCTTTTTCTTCCTGGTGTTCATCCTGTCCACGCTGCGCGGCAACGATCTGCATCCGATGAACTATTTTTTCCTGGCGTGCGCGTTCTTCGCGTTTCATCTGCTGCTGGCGTACCTGGCGGATCATATTTCGATCCATGCGGCGTTCCTGATTTCGTCCATCGTTTCAGTAGTACTGGTGGTCAGCTACTTGCGCCTGGTCGTGGATTTGCGATTCGCAGTGGTGGAGGCGGGGCTGACGCAACTGATCTACCTAGTGTTGTTCTCGTATGCGTTTTTCTTCGAAGGGTTCACGGGATTGACGGTGACGATTGGCTCGATCCTCACGCTCTTCGTAGTGATGCAGATGACCGGACGCATTCGCTGGGAAGAAAAGTTCAGCCCATCGTTGGTGCGGAAGAGCGCACTACCCGCGTGAGGCGCGTTCGTCGTTTGGCAGCGTCAACCGCTTGCCAAAAGTAGCGAAGACGACGGCCACGACGAGCCATAACGCGGCGGCGTAGACGGCGTACCAGAGCGATTCTTGCGCAGCAGTTACGCGACCCGGGCTGAAGACGACGAGAGAGCCCGTGGAGCTGGTGTGGAGAAGTTGCGCAAGTAGGACGCTGTTCGTGTTGGAGTAAACCCAGGCAATCAAGACGCGCATAGCGGTCATGGCGGCGGTGAACGCGAGCAAAAACGGGAACCAGTAAGCCCCGTGGGGTGTGGAGGTTCCCAGGTAATCGATGACGGGGATGTGCCAGGCTCCCCAGAGCAGACCGAGTAGGATCGCCGGAACCAGGGGGTCGTCCACGCGACGCATTTTGGGGAACGCGAAGCCCATCCAGCCAATTTCCTCGAAGAAACCCGCGACAAAACCGAATCCGACACCGATGAAAAAACGGTTGGGCGTAAAAACTGGAGAGACGAATGTCTTCATGAAGAAGAGAACGGTCACGACCAGGACCGCTGGAATGAAAAGAACGGAGTACCAACGTGCCGGAACGCGAATGCGACGCATTCGAGAAAACAGATCGCGCAGACCGATGTTTCCGTCGATGAGCCAGGTCAAAAGGACGCCGACTGCACTTGGGCCTAGAAGCATGGCGGGGATGCGACGTATTCGAGAGAACAGGTCGCGCAGGCCAATGCTTCCTTCAACGAAATTTTCGTGCCTGGAGGGAGCCGGAATCTGTGTCGACATGTTTCGACACAATACCACACGGCATTTACGAACGTTGAGAGCGGCGCCGGAGCGCTAAGAGTTCCAGGTGACGCGGGTCAGCTGTTCCTTGCGGGATTCCCACTCGGCGCCGGAGAGAATGCGCGGGGCGACGTCGATGAGGCGAGGAGTGAGCTTGAAGACAGCGGCAGCGTTCCATGGGCGGCCGTCGCGGGTGCGGTATTCGCGGACGTTGAGAGCTTCGGCCATGCTGGTGAAGGAAATGTCCTGGACGATCATTTCGGCGAGGAAGCGGAGCGTTTGCATCTCGAGCGGGTCGTCTTCCAGGTGACGGCAATCAGAGCCGATGCGCAGGCCAAAGGGAATCTCCTCGGAGGCCGCGGGAAGCTGTTCCGGCTCGGGGGCCGACGAGGATTCCACTTCGCGCTCCCATTCGAGGGCGATTAGGGTCCAGCCAGCATCGTGCATCTTCGACAGATAAGCGGAAGTGGGGAGGATGCTGACGCGGTCCCGCATGCGATCAATCTTTTTCACGGAAGCCTCCTGGATGGCCGTTTTTTGGATGCCGGGGACGCAATTTCCCGCAGAGGAATAAGGCAATCTTCGTGCCGCAGGCGGGAAGAGCGGAAGCCATAGATTCAAAAAGACTTCCGGCGAATAGCAGAGGCTTGGCCCAGGTGTGGTTGTTCGCTGGCGGGATGAAAGTGTCGCGTTGCCGAACACTTCGGGAGACACCAAGAAGGCGGCCAGGTCGACCAAAAAAGTGGGAACGAAAGGGCCTGCGCAGAAGGTAGAATCACAAAGCAAGTATTCCTGCGGGGGAAAAATGCCGAAAAAACCGACGATTGATGATGCGAGACTGATCCTCGAACTCTACGACTTGCGGCGCGAGGCGGAAATGCGCAAGGCACGGCATTGGTGGGTGGCCACGTTCTGGCCCAAGTGCGCGGACGACTTCGTGAAAGTGGCGACGGCCATGGGGACGGAAGAGAACAACTGGCTGAGGCAAGTCGGCGGCTACTGGGGAATTGCAGTGTCCTTCGTCTTGAATGGCGTGCTGAGTGAAAAGCTGTTCTTTCAAGTGTCATTTTGCGGTGAAATGTACTTCATTTTTGCGAAGGTGCGGCCGTTCTTGCCGGAGCTTCGCGAGAAGATGAAGAACCCCGAGATGTTTATGACGATTGAGAAGGCCATCATGGGATCAAAGGTGGCGCGGGCGCAATTTGAAAAGGTGGAGGCGCGCGTGGCGGCGATGCGGCAGCAGAAATGAGATTAGGGGGCTGGCGGGAAGTTCTAACTCAGCGGATGAACTTTGCCATCGTGATTTTTGCGGCGGGCGCAGTGCTGTTTCCCGCACGAGCGTTGGCGGAGGACGTGGGAATTTGCACTCCAGCAACGACGTTGCGCTTGAGTGCACCCGAGGCGAGCCAGGGAAGTTTGCTGCTAATCGCATTGAAGAGCACAAAGCCTCTGGCGGAAGTCGAAGGAGATTGGGGCGGGCGGAGCGTCCCCATGTGGCGGGCGGGCGCCGATGAAGCTCGGCGAAAAGGGCTACTGGGAGTAGATCTTGAAAAGGCACCCGGCGAATACGAGCTGAAGATAACAGGGGAGACGGCGAGCGGCGAGAAAATGAGTTGCAGCATCAAAGTGGCGGTGAGGCTGGGCCGGTTCGCGACGGAGCGATTGCAGGTTGGGAAGGAATTCGTCGAGCCCAGCCCGGAACAAGTCAAGCGCGCCAACGAAGAGCGTCAGAAGCTGCGAGACATTTTTGACCGTGTGACGCCGGAGCGGCTGTGGGACGGTCCATTTCGCATACCGCTGGACGGGGTGACGACGGGCTCAAATTTTGGGAAGCGGCGGATTCTGAACGGCAATCCCGGATCACCCCATGGCGGGATGGACTTACCGGGAACTACGGGAACCCTGGTGCACGCAGCGCAGCGCGGGAACGTCGCGCTGGCCGAGGAGTTGTTCTTTTCGGGGAATACTGTTGTGTTGGATCACGGACTGGGGATTTACACTTTTTATGGCCACCTTTCGGAGATCGACGTAAAGGCAGGAGACACTTTGGAAACGGGCGCAGTGCTGGGAAAAGTTGGGGCCACGGGACGCGTCACGGGGCCGCACCTGCATTGGGGGCTGACGGTAGAACGAGCGCGGGTGAACCCACTGTTGCTCGTAAAGCTCTTGGGGAGCTCACCGGAAGCCACGGCGAGGAAAAAGTCCCCCAAGCGGCGAGCGAGATGAAACGATTGCGTTAGCCTGAACACTAGAGAAGGACAGGCTGGCCGCTACGAACTGCACGAGCGGCGGAGAGCGGCTGTGAGTGGAGACAGAATGGGCGACCCGGCCAATAATCTGGAGATCGCGCGGGGTTACGTGCAGCCTCTCGAACGTGTGGAGACCGGCGCCGCCCTTAGCAAGTTTTTTGGTCCGGATGTCGTTTTGGAGGAATTCCCGAACCTGCTGACGCCCCTAGGCAAGAAGCGAGACCTGGCTGCGGCCCTGGAAGGGGCAAGAAGATCATGTCCCGTCAGATGTATAAGATAAAGCAGGAGTTAACGGAAGACGACCGGATGACGATGGAGGCTGAGTGCGTCGGAACTTTGGCGATCCCCTTTGGGTCCGATCCAGCCGATCCTGCAGATGAAGGCGTTTTTTGCGGTGTTTCTGGAGTTCCGAGAAGGGAAGATCATCAGGCAGCGGAATTACGATTTTTCGAGTCTTGGAAGTAGGCGTGTGGCAGGGAAGTACGACGGTACTGTTTTGCAATTCATTTTTGTGGTACCGTTCTGCCATTGTCCCGGGAGAAGTATGAAGGCAGTATGGGGCTGTGTGGGCAAGGTTCGTGCTAGTAACTTCCGTTCTCCTGTTCATTCGCTTTAGCACCCTGCTGACACGACTCGGTAGGCGGACACTCCTCGATCGAAGATAGTCGAAAGCGCCGCGCATTCCCAAACTGGAGTTTGAGGTCGAAGTCGAAATGTCCCTGCTTCATTTTCGCTGCAAAGAGCGCCGTCGAACTTTACGCGTAGCACTAACGGTGCCGCTGACGATCCACGGGAAAACGGATGCGGGTGAAAAATTCAGCGCGCAGACGGTTTCGCAGTCGGTGAACCGCCATGGGGCATTGTTTCAACTGGAAGAAATTGTAAAGATGGGGCAGATGGTCGTTTTGATGAACGACCACACTTCACAATCGACCGAGTGCCGCGTTGTATCCATTCACCGGGCCCGCGATGGCAAGCAGTATGTCGGAGTGGAGTTCGTTTCACCCGAAACGAATTTCTGGCACATGCAGTTTCCGATTCCTGGCGCAAAGCCGCTGCGCCGGATGCTTCCCAACAAAGTCAGCGCATAAGACCGACTGGCTGCCCCCACTCCTCGCCGCAGCTTCTCTATTGATGCCCAGCTTGGCTACTCATTTCTCAGCGCCACCATTGGATCGAGCCGCGCGGCGCGACGCGCCGGCAGAAAGCTCGCCAAGGCCGCAACCACCGACAAGCTCAGCGCTGCTAAGAGGTAAGTGAGGACATCAGTGGGCTTCAAATCGAAGAGCATGGAAGCAGCGGTTTTTGCAGTGGCCAGGGCCAAAGCCACGCCCGTAGCCAGGCCGATTAAGAGCAGGAGGCCGGTTTCGCGCAACACCAGGCGAATGATGCTTTGCTGGCCGGCACCCAGGGCCATGCGAATGCCAATTTCATTGCGGCGCCGCTCGACCATGTACGAGATCACACCGTATAGGCCGATGGCAGCGAGTAACGCGGCTAGAACTCCAAAGAATCCTGACAGCCTGGCCATCAGGCGATCCCGCAACAGTCCGTCATCAATCATTTCATGAAAATTGGAGAAGGTGATGTCCGCATCGGGATCGGCCTGGCTGGCCATGGTTTTTATCGCGGACAGAAGGCTTGCCAGCGGGACGCGGGAGCGGATCAGAATCTGCGCATCGGTCCCGGGACTGTCGCTCTGCGCCTTCGCGGTGTATACGATAGGCCCAATCTCCTCGCGAAGATCGGTATATTTTGTGTCCTTGACCACCCCGATGATTTGGTACGGGGCGGAAGTCCGATTCATGCGGCGAACTCGAAAAGTCATCGCCAACGGACTTTTGCCGGTGGCAAGCTTCTTAACGAAAGTCTCGTTGACAATGGCGACGTTGGGCGCGCCGGTGCGGTCGTGCTCATCAAGGTCGCGGCCAGCCAGAAACGGAGTTTGCAGGGTCTCAAAAAAGCCGGGGCTGACGTAATTGAACGCTGCCACCGGAGCTTCGCCCTCCGGCTCTCCCGCGTCGCCCATCAGGACGTCATGGCCGATGCCGTCGCCACTTAACGGTACGATGGCCGCATTCGCCGCGTCATCCACGCCGGGGATGGCCCGCACGCGCCGCAGAAGTTCTTCGGAAAAAGCCACGCGCCCTTCTTTGTCAAGGTGGCGCGCCGTGAAGTCAATGTCTGCGACAAGAATGCCGTCCCGCCGGAAGCCGGGGTCGAGCCTCGCCAGATTATTCAGGCTTCTGGCAAACAGAAGAGCTCCCACCAGCAACGTCAGCGAAAGCGCAATCTGCGACACGACCAGGATGCGGCGCAAACCGAAGCGCGAGTGGCCCTGGGCTGCTCCCCTGCCGCTCTCCTTCAGAACGGCGCTGGGAGCAACGCTGGTGGCGCGCAGCGCCGGGGCCACACCGAAAAGGATGCAAGTCAGCACGGCCAGCGCTGTGGTGAAGCCAAATACACGCCAGTCCATCCCGATATCGACAAAAAGAGGATCGTGCTGGGTGCTCAGCGAAGCCACAAGCACCTGGCTGACGTTCCGCCCCAGCAAGGCGCCGAATGCCGCGCCAATCGCCGCAAGCAGCAGGCTCTCAGCCAGCAACTGCCGCATCAGCCTGGCCCGGCTTGCGCCCATCGCCATGCGCATGCCCATTTCCTTTTCGCGCGCGCTGGCCCGCGCTAGCAACAGATTGGCGAGATTTGCCGAAGCAATGAGCAACACAAGCCCCGCGAGCGCCAGGAGCAGCCATAGCGGATCTTCAAATTGCCGCCGCAAATCGGATATACCCGACCCGGCGGGGGAAGCGCCGAGTTTGTACTGCAAAAAGGGCTTGGCATTCGAGGCATTGAACTCGGTCGGCAGGGCTGCTTGGAAGATGCCTGGAGAAATGGCCCGCAACTGCGCTGCAGCGCGCTCGACGCTCCAGCCTGACTTCAGCCGGCCGATCGCCGCCAGCCACCAGCCGATGCGACTTTTCAATTGACTGCCTTCGCCATTGATCACCGGCTCGGTGCACAAGGGCATGGCCACATCGAACGAGCGGCCTACCTCCACACCGTAGAAATCTGCAGCAGCAACGCCAATAATCGCAAAGGGATGCCGGCTAATCGTGAGCTCTCGGCCTATCACATCGCGCTGGCCGCCGTATTCACGCTGCCAGTACGGATAGCTGAGGACTGCTCCAGCGGACGCGCATTCCTGCTGATCGTCCGCGGGAAGAAGCAAGCTGCCCAGTGCGGGCTCAACGCCCAAGGTCTGGAAGAACTCCCGGCTGACCCAGAGGCCTTGCACGTTGTGAACTTCACCGGCCGGCGAAATATTGAACTGCGTGGGTCCCCAGGCAAAAATGCCGGAAAAGCCCTGTTGCTGCGTGTGAATCTGCTCCCACATGGCATAGGTCAGATCAGAGTAGCGGCTGGTGAAGGTGCCGCTGGCGCTACCGCGGTGGTCGATGGCGACTCTCGCAAGTTCTTGTGGGTTCTTGACCGGCAGCGTGCGTAACCGGACGGCGTCGAGTAATTGAAAGATGGCGGTATTTGCCCCAATGCCGAGCGCCAGGGACAAAATCGCCGCAGCTGCAAGACCAGCGTTGAAACGAAGGAGCCGAAGGCCGAATTTCAGATCCTGCCACAGGGTTTCGATCAGCAATTCCCAGCTTGCCGTGCGAATCTGTTCCTTCACGTTTTCTGCTCCGCCCAACTCGATGCGCGCGGCACGCAGCGCTTGATCGCGACTCATCCCGCGGCGCATCTTTTCGTTCACAGCGGCGTCCAAGTAGCCGCGCAGCTCCTCATCCATTTCGCGCTCGACTTGCTCCTTCCGGAATAATCCGCGCAAACCACCTGCAAGACTTCGCAGCAATGACATCGTCCGCCTCCTATGACTCGGCTTCGAGAATTCGTCCAATGGCCGCCGCTTGCCTCGCCCATTCGCGCGTCTCGCCCTTGAGTTGTTTGCGCCCTTGCGCCGTCAGCAAGTAATATTTCGCGCGCCGGTTATTCTCTGTGTCACGCCATTCGCTTTTGAGCCAGCCAGCCCGCTCCAGCCTGCGGAATGCCGGAAACAGTGATCCCGGATTCACCTGGAAGACGCCCTTGCTGATCTGCTCGATGCGCATGGCGATTCCGTAGCCATGTATGGCTTCCAGCTCCAGTGTTTTCAGGATCAGCATGTCCAATGTGCCCTGAACCAGGTCGCTCGGTTTGTCTGCCATGAAATGCGCTCCTCTCGACTGCCCAGAGGAAGATGGCATCGTTACCCTAGATTGTCAAGAGGAGAGGTTTGGTCGGGCGGGAACCGGGCGATTCCATTCGTTCCGCGGTACGATCTGCCGATGACAAATGAAGTAAAACGGATCGGTCTGATTTCGGATACCCATGGCTTGCTGCGTAAAGAAGCAGTGCAAGCCCTGCGTGAGTCGGAGCTGATCCTGCATGCCGGGGATGTAGGCAAGCGGGAGATTCTAGAAGAATTGAAAAAGATAGCGCCGGTGGTGGCGGTGCGCGGAAACGTGGATACCGATCCCTGGGCAAAAGCGCTGCCGGAGACGGCTGTAGCACAGGCTGGGGCGGTCTTGATTTACATCCTGCACGATGTGAATGCTCTGGATTTGAATCCTGCTGCATCAGGTTTTCACATTGTCGTTAGCGGCCATTCTCACAAACCTGGAAAGTCGGAGCGTGATGGAGTGCTGTACATCAATCCGGGAAGCGCGGGCCCGCGCAGATTTCATCTACCGATCGCGGTGGCGCGTCTGCAGCTGGAGGGAACTGCGTATGACGTAGAGTTCGTGGACCTGGAGGCGCCCAATATCTAGTGTCGCTTTTGGGAAGCGCCGACCCAAACCATACCATCGACGCCAGGAGTGAGGTCAATCGACGGCTGCATTTTCCAGGAGAGCAGGTCGAGCACGGCGATCTTTCCCGCGCCGGTCCCACTGACGTACGCGATACCCCCGTCCGGACGAATCAGGATTTCCGACGACCTCTCCGGAGTCTCAAACGAACGCACCACTTTCAGCGATTGCAAATCGACGACGAAGAGTTTGTTCGCCGTCATGCTGACCGCCAGAAGCCAACGGCCATCGGGAGTTGACTCTGACGCATAGGCCACGGCCGGCAATTCGATCCAGTTCGCGATTTTATTTGTGGCAGCGTCGATGACGGCGATGCGGGGCGCATCCTGGTCATGAGTAAAAACGTGGCGGCCATCCGGTAAAATGGAAATTCGCTGAACGGTCTTGGCCACAGG
>WNFP01004704.1_pt1 | contig 16957 bp, 9 predicted proteins | sample 5400201 | NCBI WGS metagenome assembly WNFP01 (sample SAMN13153355, study PRJNA577476) | soil metagenome | isolation source: 115 cm saprolite under Madrone tree | place: USA:California | collected 2016-06-14 | reverse complement strand
ACCGGTCCGTATCGCGCGATCGGCCTCGGGCGAAACGCCGACCGGGCGACCGTCGGCATCGCTGACGCCGATCGCCGAATAGTTGTCGGACGGCGCGGTGCCGGGCTTGAAGGCTTCCAGGATCACGCGTTGATCGCCGGGCCCCGCCCGCATGCCGCTCTTGGGATCGATGCGGATGAGCTTGATGCCGGCCGGGACGCGGAACGGCACCGCCGGCTTGTCGGCCAGCGCGACCTTCATGAAATCACGCACGATCGGGGCCGCCAGCACGCCGCCGGTCGCGCCGCGGCCGAGATGGCGCGGCTTGTCGTAGCCGAGATAGACGCCGACCACGAGATCGGGCGAGAAGCCGATGAACCAGGCGTCCTTCTCGTCGTTGGTGGTGCCGGTCTTGCCGGCGATCGGCTTGCCAACCTCCTTGACGACGGTTGCGGTGCCGCGCTGCACGACGCCTTCCATAATCGAGGTGATCTGGTAGGCGGTCATCGGATCGAGCACGCGCTCGCGTTTGTCGATCAATGTCGGCTCGTTCTGGTCCGCCCATTTGTCGGCGTCGCAACCGCGGCATTCGCGCGAATCGTGCTTGTAGATGGTATGGCCGTAGCGATCCTGGATGCGGTCGATCAGCGTCGGCTGGATTTTCCTGCCGCCGTTGTCGAACATGGCATAAGCGCCGACCATGCGCAGCAGCGTCGTTTCGCCCGCGCCGAGCGCAAAGGAAAGGTAGGGCGGCAAGTTGTCGTAGACGCCGAAGCGCTTGGCGTATTCGCCGATCAGCGGCATGCCGATGTCCTGGGCGAGCCGCACCGTCATCACGTTGCGCGACTGCTCGATGCCGAAACGCAGCGTCGAGGGTCCGTAATATTTGCGGGTATAGTTTTCCGGCGCCCAGATGCCGGTGCCGGTGTCGATCTCGATCGGCGCATCCAAGACCACGGTCGAAGGCGTATAGCCGTTGTCCAGCGCAGCGGCGTAGACCAACGGCTTGAACGACGAACCGGGCTGGCGCAGCGCCTGGGTTGCGCGGTTGAACTGGCTCTGGTCGTAGGAGAAGCCGCCGGCCATCGCCAGCACCCGCCCGGTCTGCGGATCCATCACGACGATGGCGCCGGAGACTTCGGGCACTTGGCGCAGGCGGAACTGACCGCCGCCGAGCGGCTCGACATAGACGACGTCGCCGGGTGAGAGCACCTGCGACACCTTGGTCGGAGTCTTGCCGCGCGCCTTCGCCCACTTCATGCCTTCGAGCGCGATCGTGCCGGTTTCGCGCTCCTTCGAGAGCGCGCCGCCCGGTTCGCGGCTGGGCTGCAATCCGATACGGGCCGATGCATCATCGGCCTCCAACACCACCGCGAGCCGCCACGGCGCAACGTCGGAGAGCGCCTTGACCTCGGCGAGCTTGGCCCCCCAGTCGCCGGCCGGGTCGATTTTCTGGGCGGCGCCGCGGTAGCCGTGCTGCTCGTCGAAATTCACGAAGCCGTCGACCAGTACCTTGCGCGCCAGCACCTGCATCTTGGGGTCGAGCGTGGCGCGCACCGAGAGGCCACCCTCATAAAGCTTCTTCTCGGTGTAATTGTCGTAGATGTAGCGGCGGACCTCCTCGGCGAAATATTCCGCCGCGAAGATGTGGGCGCCGGTCGGCCGCGGGGTAATCTTGAGCGGCTCTTTCTTCGCCTTCTCGGCCTCTTGTACGGTGATGTAGTGGTCCTCGGCCATGCGGTCGAGCACGTAATTGCGCCGCTCGAGCGCACGCTCGCGCTGGCGGAAGGGATGGTAATTGTTGGGCGCTTTGGGGAGCGCCGCGAGATAAGCCGCTTCCGCCACCGACAATTCGTGCACCGACTTGTCGAAATAGAGAAGCGAAGCGGCGGCGACGCCGTAGGCGCCCATGCCGAGATAGATTTCGTTGAGGTAGAGTTCGAGGATGCGCTCCTTGGAGAAGGCGCGCTCGATCTTCATCGCCAGCAGCGCTTCCTTGATTTTGCGCGCGAACGACAACTCGTTGGTGAGCAGGAAGTTCTTGGCGACCTGCTGGGTGATGGTGGAGGCACCCTGCGGCCGGCGGCCGCTGCCGTATTGCTGTATGTAGAGCGTGGCGGCGCGCGCGATGCCGGAGAAGTCGATGCCGCCGTGCTCGTAGAAATTCTTGTCCTCGGCCGCGACGAAGGCGTGGGTGACGAGCTTGGGCACCGCCTGGATCGGAATATAGAGCCGCCGCTCGCGCGCATATTCGGCGAGCAGCGAGCCGTCGGAGGCGTGCACCCGCGTCATCACCGCGGGCTCATAATCCTGCAGCTGGGAGTAGTCCGGCAGCGATTGGGAGTAGTGCCACAGCAAGCCGGCCGCCGCCGCGACGGCGGCAACGAATATGATCGTTCCCGCCGCGAACAACAGGCCGAAGAAGCGCAGCAGCAATCTCATGCCCGAAGACCCCCTGCCCCGAACCGGGTGGCTGCGATATCTGCCGGTGGCCTCACCCGCGGCCGGCCAAGGTCCGCCGGATGTCCCCGCGCCACGCGGCAGCCGCCGCAGCGCTCGGTCCCGGGGGTCTAAGTCGCTCTGTTTTATGTTGAAACTGAGGCTAAACGGTCACAGTCCAGTCAATTCTGGCCGCCCCCGGCCAACCGCGTGCTGAAGAATGCTTCTATCGCCCGGACGATCGATTCCGCGGTGCGGTCCCGCCACTCGGTCGAAATCAGCGATTTCAAGTCCGCCCTATTCGAGACATAGCCGAGTTCGACCAGGACCGAGGGCACATCGGGCGCCTTGAGCACTACAAAGCGGGCCGACTTCAGCGGATGCTGGTGCAGCCGGGTGGCATTCTTGAGCGTCCCGACGACCGTGTGGGCGAACTGCACCGAAAAGGTCTTGGTTTCGCGCCGGGCGAGATCGATGAGAATGCCGGCGACGTCCTTCTCCTCGGCCGAGAGATCGAGCCCGGCGATCACGTCGGCTTGGTTCTCGGCCTCGGCGAGGCGCGCGGCGCGGGCGTCCGAGGCCCGTTCCGAGAGCGTGTAAACGGTCGCCCCTTGCGCGTCGCCTTCCCTGCGCCGCAACGCATCGGCGTGAATCGAGATGAACAGCGCGGCCTGGCGCGCACGCGCGAACTGGACGCGATCGCCGAGCGCCACGAACGTGTCGTCGGTGCGCGTCATCAGCACGCGGTACTTGCCGGTCTTTTCGATCTTGTCGCGCAGCAGCGAGGAGAACTCGAGCACGATGGTCTTTTCCATCTCCCCGCTCGCCGCCCTGGTGCCGTTGTCGATGCCGCCATGGCCCGGATCGATCACCACCAGCGGCCGGGAATCGCCGTTCACCTTGGTCTCGGGCGGCGTTTGCGGCTTGCTCCCCTCGGGCGCACGGCTCTCGAGCGCAACGCTGCGCATGAACGCCTCGCGGTCGGTTGCGGTGAGGTGAAGCACGAGGCGCGCGGGCTGATCATTGGCGGCACCGAGCACGAAGGCCATGTCGACCTGCGCCGGGCGCGCGAGATCGATGACCATGCGCGAGCCGCCCTGCATGACGAGGCCGAAGCGGTATGCTTTGATCAGGCCGCGGCCCACCTCCCCGGCCTTGGGCGGGAACTGGAACGTGACCTGCGGCATGTCCAGTACCACCCGGTAGGGATTGGCGAGCGTGAAGGCGCGGATCTCGATCTTCTGGCTCAAGTCGACGATCAGGCGCGTTTGCGTGTCGTCGCCGCCGAGCCGCACGTCGCTCGCCACCGGAAAATCATTGGGTGCGCCCGCCGGCGCTCCGGGTGGGCCGATGCGCTCGGCTGCGGACGCGCTGCCCAAGGCGAGTCCGCCCAATAGGAGCCCGCTCAGGACCATTGCGCCGAAGAGAAAAGGCAGGATCGTTACGCGGACGGACATGGGCGGCCCCTGCGAGCCCGTCTTACTCCATTACGGGGGTGCGGTTAACCCAAACTTACCCCGCAGGCTTGCGGTGCCGGCTGCGGGCAAGCCGCTCCCTTGCCATCGGCCACCGCCCGCCCTAATAAAGGGGTGCTGACGATTTGCAGTTCCGGTTGTGCCGCGTTCGGACATCCGGCTGGCCCGCCGAAGCACCGCTCCCCGACACGCGACGGGAGGGGATCGTGCGGGCCGATTTGGTTCGCGGCGTCGCATGGATGCGGCGCGGACGGACCAGCGAAGCCGATGTTCTTGTGGACACCACCGGGGTTGCGTGCGGGACGTACCGCGCGCAATGACCGGGCGGCTTATGCTTTCCGAGGCCGCTATCCCGAGTCGAAAGATCGCCAGCCAAGAGAACCAGCGGCCGCGCTCGCCGAGCGCTGCCGTCCCGTCACGGGCCAAAGGTCATGCTGCGACCGCGCATCGACACCTTAACCGATCGCTGCCGACGCAACCTCGCGTCGCCGAGCGACGCGGCGACGGCTGCTTGCCATGCGTCGATCTCGCGCGCGTCCGAGGCTCATGTTTTCAACCACAGTCAGACCGGATTCCGGTCGCGCCGTCTTGCGCCGCCCACGTGGTGGCCGAAGGCGGCCGCGCGCCAACCGGTCGTCAAGAGATTGGTCAATGCCCAACAAAATGCTCGTCGATGCGACCCATCCGGAGGAGACCCGGGTGGTTGTTCTGCGCGGCCATCGTGTCGAGGAATTCGATTTCGAGTCCGCCAGCCGTAAGCAACTTCGCGGCAACATCTATCTGGCCAAGGTGACGCGCGTCGAGCCGTCGCTGCAGGCCGCCTTCGTCGACTACGGCGGAAATCGCCACGGCTTCCTGGCCTTCAGCGAAATCCATCCCGATTATTACCAGATCCCAATCGCCGATCGGCAGGCGCTGATCGCCGAGGACGAGCGCGCTCAGCGCGCCGCCGAGGCGGAGGCCGACCGCCGCGCCGGCCGCCGGCACGCTCGCTTCGAGCGCGCACGCGATGAAGTCAAGAGCGCGCCGCTCGACACCGAAGGCGAGGCCATGGCGGCGGCGTCCGAGCAGATGGCTCCGCTCGCCGAGACGCTCGAGGAAGCGGCGCCGGAGGAGGAAGCGGCGCCGGATGCGCCCTCCCCGGCCGCGATCGCGGCCGAGCCAATTCCGCTCGAGCCTGCCGAGGATGCACCCACCGCCGCGGCCGCGGGCGAGGCTGCGATCGAACTCGCCCAGCTCGAATCAACGAGCGCGTCCGAGCCCCTTCCAACCGTCGACGAACCGCAGGCGGCCGCGAGCGACGCCCCCGAGACCGCCGACATCGCCGTCGCCTCGGAGCGCAGCGACAGCGAGGCCGGCGAGGCGGCGGCCGTAACGGCTGAAGCCGGCGTCAATATCACCGAAGTCAACGGCCATGGCGCCGAAGGCGAGGACGAGGTCGTGGAATCGGTCGGCGGCGCCGACGCGTTGGAGGAAGTGCCCGAGCGCATGCCGCGCGTGCGCCGCCAGTACAAGATTCAAGAAGTCATCAAGCGCCGGCAGGTGATGCTGGTGCAGGTGGTCAAGGAGGAGCGCGGCACGAAGGGCGCGGCGCTCACCACTTATCTTTCGCTTGCCGGCCGCTATTCGGTGCTGATGCCGAACACGGCGCGCGGCGGCGGCATCAGCCGCAAGATCACGAGCGCGGAGGATCGCCGGCGCTTGAAGGACATCGCCCAAGAGCTGGAAGTGCCGGAAGGCATGGGCGTGATCCTGCGCACCGCCGGCGCCAGCCGCACCAAGACCGAGGTCAAACGCGATTTCGAATACCTGCTGCGGCTTTGGGAAACCGTGCGCGATCTCACGCTCAAGTCGACGGCGGCGACGCTCGTTTACGAGGAAGGCTCGCTGGTCAAGCGCTCGATCCGCGACCTCTACAACAAGGATATCGACGAGATCGTGGTCGCCGGCGAGGACGCCTACAAGGAAGCGAAAGAGTTCATGCGCATGCTCATGCCGAGCCATGCCAAGAACGTGAAACTCTACCACGAAGCGCTGCCGATCTTCACGCGCCACGGCATCGAGAGTCAGCTCGACGCCATGTTCACGCCGAGGAAATCGCCCGGCAATTGCGCTTGCGCGATCTCGCCGGGCTGATCGTCATCGACTTCATCGACATGGACGAGAAGCGCAACAACCGCGCGGTCGAGCGTCGGTTGAAGGAATGCCTGCGGCATGATCGGGCGCGCATTCAGGTCGGACACATCTCGCACTTCGGGCTGCTCGAAATGTCGCGCCAGCGCATTCGCTCGAGCGTGCTCGAGAGCTCGACCGAGAAGTGCCCGCATTGCGGCGGCACGGGCCATGTGCGCTCGGTGTCGTCGGTGGCGCTGCAGCTCCTGCGTTCGCTCGAGGAAATGCTGCTCAAAGGGGCGACGCACAATCTCAATGTGCGCACGCGCTCCGACATCGCGCTCTATCTTCTCAATCACAAGCGCGCGCATCTGCGCGCGCTGGAGGAGCGCTTCCGCATCGCCATCATGGTCAATGCCGACGCGACCCTCGGCGGGCAACTGTCCTTCGTGATCGAAAAGGGCGAGCAGGTGCACAGCCTGGAGCAGGCCAAGGCGCTGGCGCTGCAGCCGGCGACCGCCGTCCCCCCGATCGAGGAGGAGCAGGACGAAGAGGACGATGACGACGAGGAGGCGCCCGAATCCGAAGACGCCGCCGTGGGCGCGCAGGAGGAAGAGGCGCAGGACGCGGGCGAGGAGGCGCAGGCCGCAGGCGAGCCGGGCCAGGGCCGCAAGCGGCGCCGGCGGCGGCGCGGCCGCCGCAACGGCGAGGGCCGCGTGGCGTTCCCGCCGGAGCGCGACGAGTTCCCGCCCGCGGAGGCCACGGACTTTGCCCCGGCGCCGGCCGAGCATGACCTCGCTCGATCGGGCCAAGCGCAGGAGACCGGCGACGGGAGCGGCGCCGAAAGGCCGGCAGAGGCGCATGGCGACGGCGAGCGCCGGCGCCGGCGCCGCGGACGGCGGGGCGGACGGCGCAACCGTCGCGGCCGCGACGGCGAGAGCTTCGCGTCGGAAATTCCGCCGGAGCCCGAGCTCGCGAACGCCATCGACGATCTCGACCAGGCTGCTCCGATTGCTGCGGCCGAACCGCCGGCGGCACCGATCGCCGACTCCGAAGCGCGAGCCGAGCCGTTTTCCGAGCCGCGCGGCGATGTGCAGCCGCCGACCGCGGCGGGGCCACAGGAGGCGCCACCGGCGCAGATCGCCAACCCCGCTGTTCCCGAAACGACGGCCGCCGAACCGCCGCGCCGGCGCTCGACCGTGCGCGAGCCGGTGCCCCAGGCGTCGGGCGATGACGCAAGTTCGCCCCCGCCGTCCTTCACGCCGCCCGTGCCTTCGGTCGAGCCGGTCGTGTCGAGCCCGGCGGAGAGCGACGACAGCGATCGGCCCCGTCGTTCCGGCTGGTGGAGCAAGCGTGCGCTCGGCAAGAGCTGATCGCACCGTTATCTCAATTCGCGGTCGCCCCGTCGGCGCCGCGCGCGGCCGGCGTCTTGCGCGCGCGTGAGGGAGCTCGGCGATGAAAAGCGGCTGGGTCGACAGCGAGGCGCAAGCGGCGATCGACCGCTATGCCCGTGACGGCATCAGCCGCGATCTGGCGCTGCGCGTCTACACCACGCGCCTGCTCGGCCGCGACCCCAAGCTCGTGTTGCACGGCGGCGGCAACACCTCGCTGAAGACCACGATGCCGGACCTTCTTGGCGAGGAGGTCGCGGTGCTGTGCGTCAAAGGCTCGGGCTCGGACATGGCGGCGATTGAGCCGGCGGGGCTTCCTGCCGTGCGGCTCGATCGTTTGCGCAAGCTGCGCGCGCGGGCGGACTTGAGCGACGAGGACCTCCTGCGCATCCAGCGCGCGAGCCTGCTCGAGCCTACGGCGCCGAATCCGTCGGTCGAGATCCTGCTGCATGCGTTCCTGCCGCACAAATTCATCGACCACACCCACGCCAACGCGATCCTGAGCATCGTCGACCAGCCCGACGGCGAAGCGATCTGCGCCGGACTCTATGATGGGCGCGTGAGCCTCGTGCCCTACGTGATGCCGGGATTCGGCCTCGCGAAGACGGCGGCGGACATCTACGAAGCCAAGCCCGAGGTCGAGGGCCTGATTCTCAACAAGCATGGCATCTTCACCTTCGGCGCCAGCGCGCGCGAATCCTACGAGCGCATGATCGCGCTGGTCGCGTTGGCCGAGGAGCGGCTGCAGAAGAACCGCAAGGCGGTGTTCGTGACCGCGCAACTGCCGCAGGCGATCGCCTCGGTGGATGCCGTGGCGCCGATCCTGCGCGGGGCTTGCAGCCGCAAGGACGAGAAAATCGAAGGCGCGTGGCGGCGGATGATCCTCGAGTTCCGCACCAGCCCCGCGATCCTCAACTTCGTCAACGGCGCCGAGCTCGCGCGCTACGGCCAGGCCGGCGTGGTAACGCCCGACCACACCATCCGCACCAAGAACTGGCCCCTCATCACCATCGCGCCCGCGCGCGACCGCATGGATGATTTCAAGCGCGCCGCGCAGGCGGCGGTGACCGACTTCTGCGAGCGCTACCAGGCCTATTTCGCGCGGGAGAATGCACGCGCCGGCGGAATCAAGCGCCCGCTCGACCCGCTGCCGCGCGTCGCGCTCGTGCCCGGCCTCGGCCTGTTCGGCCTCGGACGTTCGAAGGAGGACGCCAAGATCGCCGCCGATCTCGCGCAATGCGCGGTCGAGGTCGTCACCGATGCCGAGGCGATCGGCTGCTTCGAGTCGATCTCGGAAGCGGAGATGTTCGACATGGAATATTGGCCGCTGGAACAGGCCAAGCTCGGCAGCGCGGCGCAAAAGCCGCTCGCCGGTGAGATCGCCGTCATCACCGGCGGCGGCGGCACGATCGGGCGGGCGACCGCCAAGGCATTCGCGGCGGCGGGCGCCGAGGTGGCGCTGCTTGACTGCGACGAGCGCGCCGCGGCGGACGCGGCGAAGGCCATCGGCGCAGCCGCCCTGGCGGTGAAATGCGACGTCACCGATGTCGCTTGCGTGCGCGACGCCTTCGCTCGGGTGGTCGCGGCCTTCGGCGGCGTGGACATCGTGGTGTCGAACGCCGGCGCCGCCTGGCAGGGAAGGATCGGCGAGGTCGACGAAGACGTGCTGCGGCAAAGCTTCGAATTGAACTTCTACGGCCACCAGCGCGTGGCGCAGGCGGCGGTGAAGATCATGCTGGCGCAGGGCACCGGCGGTTGCCTGTTGTTCAACGTCTCGAAGCAGGCGGTCAATCCGGGACCGAATTTCGGCCCGTATGGACTGCCCAAGGCGGCGACGCTGTTTTTGGTGCGGCAATACGCGGTCGACTACGGCGCGGACGGCATCCGCGCCAACGCCGTCAACGCCGACCGCATCCGCTCGGGACTGCTCACCGACGCGTTCATCGCCGAGCGCTCCAAGGCGCGCGGTGTGAGCGAGAAGGATTATCTCAGCGGCAACCTGCTGGGCCGCGAGGTGACCGCCGACGACGTGGCGCAGGCATTCCTGCATCAGGCGCTGGAATTGAAAACCACGGGCGACGTCACCACCGTCGACGGCGGCAACATCGCTGCCGCGCTGCGGTGACCAGCAGATTGGAACGATGCCTTAACGAAAGAGCCCCGGCAGCTGCCAGGGCCCTAAAAGATAGAAACGGAAAGCGCCTAGATGAGCGAGTTCTTCGGCGTTGCCGCTTGAACTCGGGAGCCGCTCACCACCGCCAACGGCGCCCACGGCGCCAGCGACGCCCGCGCCAGCCCCAGCGGCGCCACCACGCATCAGCGGGGGTCGCAGTCGTGGTCAAGACGGCAGTCGATACTCCGACCACGCCGAGCGCATAAGTTCCAATGTGACCTACCGACCAGACGACGACCAGCGCCACGACCGCGAGGCCGCGAATCACGCTATGGGCGGCAGAACTCAAGAGAGCGCGAATTGACTTCGTCATGCTGTCACCATCTCTTGCCCGGCTCGCAAAACTAGGCGCCTGGCCAGCGGGGGTCAAGCGCCGTTTCAAGATCAACGCTGCTTCGCCCACGACCTCGAACGCATCGGGTTCGCTTATGTCGGGAGGCTTACACGCGTCGCAGGCTTACCCGAGACTTACACACTTCTCCGGCTTTGCAGGGGCGAGCGTTGCGAAGGCGGCGCGCGCCGAAGGTGCACGCGCCACGATAGCGTCGTCGCGCTCGAAGCTTCGGCAATCGCAGCCGAGCGTGCGGGCTTGTTGCCGCAGCCGGAAATGAGCATTCTTGCCCTCGGGTGGATCCGAGAATGTCAGCTTAGAACGCGTCCATCAGCAGAACACGAATGTCGAACAAGCACACCTATGTCCTTGGGATAAATGCGTACGACCACGATGTCAGCGCATGTCTGCTTCGCGACGGCGAGATCGCGGTCGCCATCAACAAGGAGCGGATAACGCGCAAGAAGCACGACACCGGCTTTTACCAGAAGGTGGTCGACTACTGTCTCGCAGCGGAAGGCATCTCGTTGGACGACGTCGATCTGGTGGTGCGCAACTGTTACGTTCTGCCGGTGGAGGACTTGGAACTACGCCTGGTGTCGCAATACGTGCCTGAAGTCATGGACGAGGAGGAGCGCAAACAAGCAAAGAACAATCCTCTCTATCTTTCGAACTCGAACAAAGTTGTGACGGTGTCGCATCATCTGGCGCACGCCTACAGCGCTTTCGCCGCCTGCCCCTTCGACAAGGGGGTCGTGATGGTGGTGGACGGAGTGGGCAACTACAGTTCGGACATCGCCGAGCCGGGCCAACTCACCGAGAACGTCAATCCGCTCGCACGCGAGTCGGAGAGCTATTACAGGTTCGACGGCGCGCGAATTGAAACGCTGAAAAAGGTCTGGCTCAAACCGGTTCGCGGATTTCTCAGCGACGAGTTCTACTTCATGCCGGGCCTCGGAGCGCTCTACAGCCGGGTCTCGATCTACATTTTCGCGCACTGGAACAAGTGCGGGGAGGTGATGGGCCTGGCCCCTTATGGCCGCCCCGATGCGATAAAGCCGTTGCTCGAGATCAAGAGCGACGAGGTGGACGTGCCCGAGTGGGGCGTGGAGTTCGACAAACCATTCTTGCCGGAGCAGGAGCGCGACTGGGAGGCCAGTCCATCGATGCAGCATTGGAAAGACGTTGCCTGGCGGGTTCAAGATGACGCGGAGACTTTGCTCCTCAAGCGCGCGACCTGGCTGCGTGAAACAACCGGCGCCAAGGACCTGTGCATGGCCGGCGGCGTTGCTCTCAACTGCGTGGTCAATGGACGAATCGTGCGGGAGGCCGGCTTCGACAACGTTTGGATTCAGCCCGCCGCGGGCGATGATGGCATCGCGATTGGTTGCGCTTACTACGGCTATCTGGCGCTTCTGAAAAAACCGCGCTCATCGGTCATGACGCATGCCTTTCTCGGCGCTCCCTATAGCGACGAAGATGCGCGCGCCGCCGCCGACACATGGCTCGTTCGTCTGCAAACCATGAACACGCCCAGCAACAACATATGCCGTGATACGGCGAGACTGCTGTCCGAAGGCCACGTGTTCGCTTGGTTTCAGGGCCGCTCCGAATTCGGGCCGCGCGCGCTCGGCAATCGCAGCATCCTGGCCGACCCGCGCAAGGCCGAAATGAAAGACAAACTCAACAAGCGGGTGAAGCATCGGCAAGCCTTTCGCCCGTTCGCGCCGGTGGTGCTGGCCGAACGGGCAAACGAGATTTTCGAAGGCGACGAAGAATCCCCGTTCATGCTGCTGGTCAAACGTGTTCGGCCGCAATGGCGGGACAGGATCCCGGCCATCGTTCACGTCGACGGTACGGCGCGCGTGCAGACCATCCGCCAGGACCAGAACGAACGTCTTTATGGATTGCTCAAGGAATTCGATGCGATCACGGGCGTTCCCGTCCTGCTCAACACGTCACTCAACGTGAAGGGCGAACCCATCGTGGAAACGCCCGCCGATGCGCTCGCATGTTTCCTTGGCACGGGGATCGACTATCTCGCCTTGCACGACATGTTGATCGCAAAGAACCGCTTTCACAGAATTGTCTCGCCGTTGAGGAACGCGTATTCGGAGATGTCTTCGGTCGTGCAGCGAGGCTTGACGGTCGAGGTACGGGATTGACGGCCATGCGCGTAGAGCGACACCATGACGATGGCTAAGCGCATCGCTGTGGATCGTTGCTGGGGTCTGATCATCGACGTCCAGGAATTCTTCCTATCGCAGATTGACAAGCGTCTGCAGTCCAAGCTCGAGACGAATATCAAGAGCTTCGCTCGTCTGCTCGGCTATTTCAGGATTCCGATGGTCGCAACCCTCGAGCGGCCCGTCGATCAAAAGGGCGCCTTGCCCAGCGAGATCGCCAAGCACGTGAGCGGGAATGCGAAAATTTTCGAAAAAGATTTCTTCGATTTGACCAAGGAGAAGAAGATTGCCGACTACATTGCGCGCCTGAAACAGAAGCAAGTCATCGTGGCAGGTTGCGAAACCGATGTCTGCGTCCTGCAGTCCTGCCTCGGCCTTCTCGGTCTTGGCTACGACGTCTACGTGGTGGAGGAGCTCGTATTTTCCTCATCGCGGAACGTCGACGCGGCGATCGCCAGAATGAAGGCCGCAGGCGCCGTGTTCCTGACGTACAAGAGCCTCTACTACGAGCTGATCGAGGCGGTGGACGGCGCACGCCATGGCGAGAAGGTCCTTGCGACCTTCGGACCTTTCCCCGCCGACCTTCCCGATGCCGCGGTGCAATGATTTCGAGGCCGCAACGCCGTTGCCGGCCGGGCTGGCGTCAATCCTGCGCCAGCGGCCGCGCGCTCGCCCAGGCCAAGATCGCGTACATGATCGCGAGCGGAAGCAGCAGACCCCACGCCCCGATCGCCACGTAAGCCAAGGCGCCGGCCGCCGTCCCGACCAGGAAGCCGAGCATGATCGCAAACAGCGCGCCAAAGCGCGCGCGCGCCGCATCGTAAGCCGCCGCAACCGCGGCATCGGCGGGCGCGCGGCGTCGCGCCTGCCAGGCGAGCAGCAGCTCGGTCGCGTCGATGCCGATTTGCGTGGTGTTCGTGGTCATCACGTTGGTCGAGGCCACGTCCTTCATCAACAGGCGCACCGTTGCGCTCTGTGTGCCCATGGCGAACAGGCCGAGCAGGCTCGCCGCCGTCACGCTTGCGGCGTTGGGATTGGCGAGGGGCCTGCCGAGCAATGCTGTCAGCAGAAAGCCGGTCAACACCGCGCATTCCAATCCCAGCACCCACGCCAGCCCGGCGCGCCCGCGGCGCTCGAGCATGACGGCAAAAATGGTGGTGGTCACGGCGGCGAGCAGGAATACCGGAATCGCGAGCAGCTTCGTGAGCGCGCCCTGCTCGTTCGTGACGATGGCCGCGGCCGCGAGCACGAAGCTACCGGTGACCTGCGCCACGAACAGCCCGAACAGCGCCAGAACGGTGAAGCTGTCGATGAAGCCGGCGGTGAAGCTTAAGAGCGGCGGAACGACCGCTGGCGGCCGCGGCCGGCGTAAAACGAGAAGCTCGCTCATGATCCCCCCTCGTGCACGCCGTCACGATTTGAGCCAGGTCGTGATCCGCTCCACCGCCTCGTGCATCTCCGCCGCCGCGCCCGCATAGCAGAAGCGGATGAAGTGTCTGCCCTCGAGCGGATCGAAGTCGATGCCCGTCGTCGCCGCCACGTGCGTCTGCGCCAGCATGCGCTGGGCAAATTCGAGACTGTCGTTGCTGAAGCGCGACACGTCGGCATAGAGGTAGAACGCGCCGTCGACCGGGAGAATTTTATCGAAGCCGGCTTTCGGCAAGCCCTCGAGCAGAATGCGGCGATTCTCCTCGTAGCCGTGCTTCACCGCCTCCATCTCCGCGCGCCCCTCGAACGCCGCCTCGGCGGCGATCTGGGACAGCGTCGGGACCGAGACGGCGAGATTGCCCTGCAAGCGATCGAGCGGACGCACGAGCGGTTCGGGCGCCACCACCCAGCCGATACGCCAGCCGGTCATGCAGAAATACTTCGAGAACGAGTTGATGATCACGGCGCTGTCGGACATCCCGGCGGCGGTTTCCGCCGCGAAGGCATAGTCGAGACCGTGGTAGATTTCGTCGGAAATGAATTTGATCCCCTCGCCTTCCGCGGCGGCGATGAGATCGGCCAGCGCCTGCGCCGTCATCATGGTGCCGGTCGGGTTGGCGGGGCTGGCGACGAGCACGCCCTTGAGCGGCGCCTTGCGATGCGCCGCCAACAGCATCTCGGGCGTGATCGCCCAGCGCGTCGCCTGCGTGGTTTCAATCGCCACCGGTTCGCAGCCGAGCGCGCGCAGGATATGCCGATAGGGCGGATAGCCCGGCAGCGCCACCGCGACCCGATCGCCGGGCTCGAACAGCGCGAGGAACACCAAAATGAATCCGCCCGACGATCCAGTGGTGACGACGACGCGCGCCGGATCGACCGCCAGGCCGTGGGTGTCATGATAGTGCCGCGCGATGCGCGCGCGCAGCGTCGGCATGCCGAGCGTCTCGGTATAGCGCAGCCGCCCGGATGCGAGTGCCGTGCGCGCGGCCGCGATCGCGGTCGCGGGCGCCGCCGCCGCCGGCTGGCCGACCTCCATGTGAATGACGCGACCGCCCGCGGCCTCGATGCGCGCCGCCGCGGCCATCACGTCCATCACCATGAAGGCGGGAACATCGCTGCGCGCCGAGGGCGCGATCAACCGTCGTGCCGCATCCAGCATCGTCGCTAGGCCCTTGACGCCACGTGCAGACCCCGCCCCGCTGTCGCCGCATTTGCGCGCACAATTTGCATCGAAAAGGTCCCGCATTCAGACCTGATCGCGATCGCGTTGACCGTCCCACGGCGCACCACTAGGTTGCGCGGGAAAATGGTGCGAAGCCAAGCGGACATGACCGGAACCGAGAGACCTATCAGGCCGCGGCGAGCGACGCCAGCGGCGCGTCTCATTGCCGTTGCGACCGCGACCGCGCTCGTCTGCGCCGGCGCCCCGGCCCACGCGCAGAAAGGACCGCCCGTCGTCCGCGACGCCGAGATCGAGCAATTGCTGCGCGAGTATACCCAGCCGATCCTGCGCGCGGCCGGTCTCGCGCAGCAGAATATTCAGGTCGTCATCATCAACGACCGTTCGTTCAACGCCTTCGTCGCCGATGGCCGGCGCATTTTCGTCAACGCCGGCACGCTGATGGACGCCGAGACGCCGAATCAGGTCATCGGCGTGCTCGCGCACGAGACCGGCCACATTGCCGGCGGACACCTCGCGCGCATGCGCGAGATGTTGGCCGCGGCGACGACGCAATCGATCATTGCGATGCTCCTCGGTGTCGGCGCAATGGTTGCCGCCAGCCGCAGCGGCAGCCAGGATTTGGGCCAAGCCGGCTCCGCCGCCATCGCCGGCCCGGCCGCGGCGATCCAAAATTCGATGATCGGTTATCTGCGCGCCCAGGAGGAACAGGCCGATCGCGCCGGCGTCAAGTTCCTCACCGCAACCGGCCAGTCGGCGAAAGGCATGTACGACACGTTCAAACGCCTCGCCGACCAGGTTCTCTATCAAGTGCGCTATATGAGCCCCTATCTGCAGACGCACCCGCTGCCGAGCGAGCGCGTGGCGGCGCTGGAGGGACTGGCGAAGAGCAGCCCCTACTGGGACCACAAGGACCAACCGGCGCTGCAGGCGCGGCACGACCTGATGCGTGCCAAGCTTTATGGATTCCTCGAGCGGCCTGAAGGGGTCGCACGCCGCTATCCGCTGAGCGACACGTCGCTTGCGGCGCGCTACGCGCGCGCCATCTCGGCTTATCGCTTCTTCGACCCGCGCGGCGCGCTGGCGCAGATCGACGCGCTCATCCAGGCGCAGCCGCAAAATCCCTACTTCTACGAGCTCAAGGGACAGGCGTTGTTGGAAGCCGGCAAGCCGGCCGAGGCGGTGGCGCCGCTGCGGCACGCGGCCCAGCTCGCACCCAACCCGGCACTCATCCAGGTGATGCTGGGGCAGGCGCTCGTCGCCACGCACGATCGTGCTCACCTCGACGAGGCGGTGTCGATCCTGCAGGCGGCGGTGGTGCGTGAGCCGGAATCACCTGAAGGCTTCATGCAACTCGCGATGGCCTATGGCCAGAAGAACGACCTCGCCCGCGCAGATCTCGCCTCCGCGCAAGCGGCTTTCGTCCGCGGCGACCTCAAGACCGCGCGCGAGATTGCCGCCCGCGCCAAGACCCGCTTTCCCGTCGGCTCGCCGGGCTGGGTCAAGGCCGACGACCTCGCCAGCCTCAAGCCCCCACCAAGCGCCTTGCGCCCCCGATGACAGAAGGACGAACGATGATGAGATTTGATGTGCGCCCATGTGTCGCCGCGCTGTTTGCGGTCCTGCTGGCCCTGTCTGCCGTTCCCGCGCAAGCGCAATCCTTCAGCGACGCGCAGCGCAGCGAGATCGAGCGCATCGTCAAGGACTATCTGCTGAGCCATCCCGAGCTGTTGCAAGACGTGATGAACGAGCTCGACAAGCGGCAGCAGATGGCCGAGGCGGAAAAGCACCGCGCCAGCATCAAGGAGCACAGCGCCACGCTTTTCACCTCGCCACGCCAGGTGACGCTGGGCGATCCCAAGGGCGACGTCACCGTGGTCGAGTTCTTCGATTACAATTGCAGCTACTGCAAACGGGCGATGAGCGACATGCTCGATCTCATGAAGGACGACCGCAAGCTCAAATTCGTGCTCAAGGAGTTTCCGGTGCTGGGCGAGGGTTCGATCCAGGCAGCGCAGGTTGCGGCGGCCGTGCGCATGCAGGACCAGACCGGCGGCAAGAAATATCTCGAATTCCATCAGAAGCTGCTCAGCGGGCGCGGCCAGGCGGACCTGGCGCGCGCACTCGCGGCCGCCAAGGAGGTCGGTCTCGACGTCGCGCGGATCGAGAAGGACATGGCGAGCGACGAGGTCAAGGCCACGATCGAGGAAAACTTCAAGCTCGCCGAGGCGCTCGGCCTCAACGGCACGCCCAGCTACGTCGT
>WNFP01001766.1_pt1 | contig 16957 bp, 17 predicted proteins | sample 5400201 | NCBI WGS metagenome assembly WNFP01 (sample SAMN13153355, study PRJNA577476) | soil metagenome | isolation source: 115 cm saprolite under Madrone tree | place: USA:California | collected 2016-06-14 | reverse complement strand
GGGCAAGCTCGCGACTCTGGTTCTTAAGCGCTGTTAATTGAGACTCCAAGTTCATGTGAGGTCTGCCTTTCTACATGAGTGATAAACTCTTTGCGCCGCGAAGCGTGGGCCGCGTATTGACGCTGTGAAGGCCAATCAATGGTTCTGAAACACGCTTCGTTTTGTTCGATTAGAGAAACTAGCAACGCCGATTCACTAACTTAAGGAGAAAACATGAAGAACCTAAAAAGACTAGGTGTCTCCGTCACCTTGATGTGTGTTCTCGCATGCGCCGCTCTTGCCGGGGAAACAAATGCTCCACCCTGCGCGGCACCTGGTGAGACGAATGCTCCGCCGTGTGCGGCTGCTGCTCAATTGACACCAAATGATGCTTTCATTCCAGGGGAAACAAGCTCTCCTCCAGCGTCAAATGCGGGAGACGCTTCCTCGGTCGCGCTAGATCTCCTGCAAAGCGTACTCTTGCTCTTTTAGCAGCCGCTTGACTCTCACGAATTCCCGGTTGCCATTGATAGCTCTCACTGGCAACACGTTATTAGTGTGTTTGCTTGAGAGCCCCGGATTGGCCTGAGCCTCAGAGGGGACTCTCTTAGCCACGCAGCATAAACTGGCCGCAAATTTGTTGCAACTCAATGTGCTATTGCATCACCCAAGCAATTGAAATGTATTAGCTTAGTGGGGTTTGCAACGAATGACGCGGCCTGAATTGCACGTAACAGAAGCGATAAACAAGAGCGCGGAAGAAGTCGGCGAGTGCCAGGGCTCCCGGCAGCGAAAGCGGCGACGGTTGTCCTCACCCCAGCAGTCGCCGCTCTCCAATGGGAGCATGGTATCCGCAAACCCACTATTGCTTACTCCGCTGTACTCCCATATCCTATGAAAACCAAGATCGTGATGTTGACAACTAGGGCACGAGGACAAACCGACTAATGCCCCTGGCCCGGACGGTTCGCAAGGTCCGGGCATCCGCAAGCGCGGCGCGTATTCTATGGGCATTTGCCCCTAGAAGCAACCCATCAGGAGAATCAAACTGATGGGAAGTACGGCGCGCCCAAAGCCCAAGTACCTGGGCCGGAAGCTACGCGCGATCCGCGTTGAAATTCTTGGTATGTCTCAGACGCAAATGAGTAAGGCGCTAGGATTGAAAGTGGATTATTCAGCCGTTTCGCAATACGAGCTAGGCACGAGAGAACCACCTTTGCCCACTTTATTGAAGTATTCGCGGCTTGCCGGTATATCTACTGATGTTTTGATTGATGACAAGGCGGGCTTACCGAAGAAACGACTAACGAATGCTTGAAAAGCTATGATAGAAAAAAGGGCCCAAGCTCGGTCACTGACCAAGCTTGGGGCCCTGAGTCTTCGGTGTGGGGCTCAGTGAGTCCGCTCTTCCTCATCAATATTTAATCGTCCTGCACGCAGGATCTGGTCAGCCGCGCGAAATATCTTCTGCGCGCTCTTTTCCGGAATCGCGTTCGCGTCGTAACCGATGCCTTGATAGAGCCAGTTCTGCAAATAGCCGCGACAGTAGTCTGCTCCCTCAAGACTCAACGCTTCACAGCACAAAAGCGCTACGGGCGAACCGCTGACAGTTCCCGTCGATGCTGTCGAATGGGATCATTTCGATGCCGAGCGCCGTTAACGCTCGCTTTGCATCCCAGTCTGATGTTACCTCCGGCTCAAGGTCTTGGCCTTCGGTCTGCGCCACTACAAACCATCGGGCCTTATAGACAAAGCTGGTGTAGGTGCCTTCGCCATTTCCTTCGTCATCGTTCGTGTCCTCGGCGCGTCGCTTGCGCGTGACCGGCATGCAAAGGATTAGCGCCCGCTCGCCGCGTCTGACGTATCGTCCAAGCGCTTGCCACTTCGGAAATGTGTTGATTGGGCCAGGCTGCAACCCTCGCATCTGACATTGCACAAGGGCGAGCAATTGATTTCCCAAGCTATACGAATGAAACGCGCTATACGCTTTCATGATCAACCCGGGCTTGTTGACTGCTTCAACGAGTAACGCTGACCACTTCGGAATGTCTGCTGATTGTCTTTGCTGTGTCTCCATTGTCGTGCTCCTTCTTTGGTTTTGTGCTTTTGAAAGGGTGTTTCCCCTCGCAGCGACTGAAGGAACACGACGGGGGGCCCACTCCGCACACCGGAGGGCGCAACGAAGTGGAGCACTCGCAGAGAATCAAGAGTTGCGCGGATGGGTTAGTCGTTTACGATGGAAGCGAGAGGGGAAGGCTAAATTAAATTTCTCGCCGCCGGGAATACAAACAAAGGCGACTCATCGGTTGAATCGAATTGGAGTAGAGTGAACTGAGCAAGCGTCATGAAGTTCGATCTTTCCGATCCTCTTTTGCTGGGCGCATGTTGGCACGCGCGGCTTATGCCACTAGGGTACTTATGACGCAAGATTGCAGTAGAATACCGTAGTCAGGAGTCCAAAGCCGGGCTGATAGGATTCGCTGATCACTCCATGAAGGAGGTTCTTAAATGAAAGTCTTGTACATTGCGGCGGAGTGCAAACCCTATTCAAAAGTAGGCGGGGTCGGAGATGTCGCTGGCGAACTTCCAACGGCCTTGAAAGCGGAGGGCGTGGACATTGAAATAGTCACCCCCCTCTATGAGCCGGGCTATAGCTTCTCATTCAACGGAAAGGACGAAACGGCTTATATTCTTAAGGAACCGCAGCCAAGGACCTTTCCCGTGCCTGTAAATTTCGTGAGAAATCCAACCTACTTTGGAGGACGGTATGGTGTGCCATACGTATACAGCAAGAAGGCCCCGTGCTACGACGATGTGCTACGCTTTTCTTTTTTCTCTGAAGCCTGCCTCCAACTCATTAAGGACAAGAAACCAGATATTGTTCACGTGAACGATTGGGTTCTCGGATTTCTTTTTGGAAGAATGGCTATTGAACGGCTGCCTCCCAAAAGAGTACTGACCATTCACAACATCGGCTATCAGGGTAGTCTTGGGGTCGAGTTAATTAAGGGTTGGTCAATCGAGAAGATTCTTTATGACAGTGAAGTTGGGGCGTTATTCCGCGATCCGCATACTGAATGGAACAACATAAATGCGCTAAGGCTGGCTATTGAGCTTTCGCACAGAATTAATACGGTAAGCCCCAACTACTCGAAGGAGATTACAGAACCAGACAATACAGCTCGTTTCTTCGAAGGCGGTAAGGGACTCGAGGAGATTACGAGAAGGCTATACGAGAAAGGTAGTTTGGTAGGTATCCTGAATGGCTTTGAATACAAGTTTGAGCCGAGCGATGACGAGTTTGATCGCATTCTGAAAAGGAAGGCTGAAATGAAACGAGCCATCTCGGTAGGTTTCAACAATCCTGATGCTTTCTTGTTAGGCTTCGTTGGCCGCGCAGTTGAACAGAAATTCAGACTGCTAACTGAAAAAATTGATGGCAAAATGGTTTTAGAACACATACTCGCCACGCCAGGGATTAACTTAGCAATCCTCGCGACAGGGAATCCCGAGTATGAGCGAATCTTGAACGATCTAAAGGCAGACGAGAATAGAAAGAATTGCTCAATTACGATTGAGTTTGATAAGCAGAAGGCTGATCAAATCAGCCTAGGCAGTGATGCTTTCTTGATGCCAAGTCTGTTCGAGCCATGCGGTATTACACAAATGGATTCATTGAGCAACGCAACGCCCCCCTTAGTCAGGTGGACTGGAGGCTTAGTGGACACAGTCAGGCCGCATACTGACGCAGACGGAACCGGATTCGGCTTTGACGGGTCAACAAGAGACGAAATCCTTCATAACCTCATTAACACAATAATAGAAGCGCGCGAATTCTATACTGAGAAGAATGAAGACTTCACAGGGATTCAAAGGCGCGGATTTAACGAAAGATTCTTGTGGTCTACAACAGCCAAAGAATACATTGGAAAGCTATACGAGCCAGCATTGAATGAAGCTTGACACAAGGCGCATGACAGATCGCTGCGGGTTAGTCGCGATTTGCGCGTCCTTCATCAACATTATTCTCTCGCAATTCGGGTTCATCCTGTTCGACGAATACGTACAAATAGAATTCACCGGGGCGCGAAAATGGTAGAACTCTTGAAAAGCATACCCGTAGCATTTTACGCGGCAGTCCTTGGATCACTGATCGCGCTAACTAGCTCTTACCTTACAAACCGAAGTAACACTCGAAGACTAAAGTTGCAGTTCGAGCTTGAGCGTGAGACGAAGGAGCGAGAATTCATTAGAGACAAGGTTGAAGAATTGTATCTTTTGCATGAGGAATGGCTAAATGTCTTCGCTTCATCGAACCTCCCTTTAATTTCCGTCATGAAAGGAGAGACTACGTATAACGACGCCCTCGATATGTTTATAGATGGTAACAAAAATCGGACGGTTAATTTCAAGCGGTTGCAGATGCTGGTTGATCTGTACTTCCCTGATGTGAAGGCGTCCTTTGATCGATTGGCAACCGCTAGAGATGAGGTGAACAAGATAAAGGCAGAGCACAAGCGACAGTACAAACGCGGAAACATTGACGGAACGGCTTACGTGATGCCCTTTATTGAAGCTCAGCAGAAGCTTGAGGGTGAAGCATCGCACGTTAAGGAACAAATTATTCAGCAATCAACGCGGTTCAAAAGCTTCGCATACCAGCGACGCTAAAATCGTCTCCTTTCGATCATTGCCGACGATACCGTTCAGGCCATAGATGACAATCATGATTGTCAATAAGGACAGATATTACCGCTGGATTGAAGAGCATGGCGTTGGCCTCAAGGATAAGGTCGCGTCGTCGCCGGACTCATACATTTCGTATCTGAATGGTGTTTTTAAACTCCTGAGGAAAGACATTTCTCCGGCGATTCTATCCACTGAGGAAGACGTTCTTAACATCGCGAGAAAGATTGAGGGACTTCAGGCACCGGGCACAATCCGCAACTATAAATCCGCGATGCGACAATATGTTGCGATGGTGAAAACAGGTGCTCTTCATGAAGGTTTGTCCTTGGACGCAAACGAGAGTGACGACAGGGTGGTTGAATCACTAAGGTCTTCGGAGCGACTTAAAGGGACGGAGCATAACGTGTACTCGTCCTATCGCGAGGTTCTACTAGAGCACCTCTTCGCGGGAGAGATAATGCGACATCTTTGGCTGCGCGGAAATATCAGGATAGAAACCCTGAAGCCACAAATCGATGATGCGGGCTACGATATTGTGCTTGAAGCAAATGGTGTTGTGCGTCACGTGCAACTCAAATCGTCGCATACAGGTTCTAGCACCGGCGATGTGAAGGTGAGCGTCCACTTGGCCAAGAAGCCGAGTGGCTGTGTTATCTGGGTTTGGTTCGATCCCAAAACGCTCCGCTTAGGTCCGTTTTTATGGTTCGGAGACGCACGTGGTCTGCCTCTTCCTGATTTATCGAAATTCAAAGTGGCCAAGCATACGAAAGGCAACGCTCAGGGCGTGAAACTTGAGCGGCCAAACGTCCGAGTAATTCCGAAATCTCGCTTCGAATCAATTGCTACAGTCGATGATCTTGTCACAAAGTTATTTGGGTCGCTAAGGGCGGAATCAGAAACCTGACGCGGCTGGCGCGACGTAATCGACTGAGTAGCTTCCAACTTGCGTCGGGCCGCGACGAACCATAAGTGGAGGCTCGTGTAAGTACCATTGCACAACTTTCTTTCATAGCTAGCCAAAAAATGAGAACCATCACTGAGCAAATTACTCTTTGGACGGGAAAGTTTCCGGTAAGCTTTAATGCGTTGAACGCAGCAGTGAAATCACATCTCAGAATGCCATTAGATGACGTACAAACCGTCAAGATAGAAGAGACCGCCGGCCTTATTGGATATTCGATCAAGTTTTCGGGCGTGGGTGACTTAGCTGATCTTTGGATACGGGAACTGCCGAATCAGCGATTTACAGCGATGACAATTACAGCTCCGAAATTTGAGATAAATTCATGGACACCCGACGAACAAGCATTAATAGCGTCACAGCCAGATCGAGAGAAAAAGCTAAGAGTTATGCGCGATTTAGCCTGGAAGGTGGAGTCGCAACGTCAGGAGGTTCTGAAGTATCAAGGTATCGTTCTGAACGGTCTGCTCAACAACCTGATCACTGATTCCGAAATTGCAGACGCCTTATCGACATATCTGGAAGATAGTTCTGTAAAGTTGAACCTCGGCGAAATTTTCAGTGGCTACGAGAAGATTTCAGAAACGGATGTGGACGCAGAAGATATTGATAAGCTGAATAGTTTTGGTGACTCAGAATTGCGCGCACGGTTAGCCAGAATAATTCTTGGCGTTGACCCTGTCGTTTTACAAAGAGAGGCAGAGAAACCGCATGGGCCTTCCGAAATAGCTGATATGGAGATTCCCATTGCTGTTCAGGGTGAAAGCTTCTATCTGTGCATTCCCGTTAAATCAGGACAAGAGATTCGAGGTAATACAGTGCCTGAGCGTTGTGCCTATCAGATCTGGCGACCCTTCGCGGACTTTGATAGGTGTGCCGTGGTTTTCATATCCGCCAAAAAATGTTCTCAGAATCTGATGAACAACATCAAGAGAATGAAAGACAAGTTTGGATTGGCAATCGAAGTGATTGAAGCTGAAGAGCTAGCAAAGCTTTTGAAAATAAACTCATTGCTGTGATGATTAGTCGATGTTTAGCAAATCATTCGACTGATGCTGTTCTGCATCCGCATCCGCGTGAGAACGCAGACAAACAGAAATAGGAGGCATCAATGCTCAACGGCCGGCACACTGGATTTCAGGAAGATGATATTTACGTGCAGCCTTTACCAATCTGGCAGAGCAAAGAATGGTATGGAAATGGAAATGGGTTTGCCGAAGTTCCAACTGAGGATGGGCCATTCTGGGAATTTGGCATCATATTTCGTAGTCGAGACTATGGTAAAGACGTCTTTGATGCGATAAGCGCCTGGAATGAGAATCTGTCAGAAGATCGAAAGAACAACATTTCTATTAGCTTCATCATAGAAAGTGAAAATGAATATTCAACATTCATCTATCCCGGTCTACCCGACGATACAGACGACTAACTCACTGCTACAGCGGTTCTCGTCAAAGAGTTTCCAACAGGCGAGCACTTCAAGCGATTTCAATCAGCCTATGAAGGCAAACCATTTCTATTTGTTGCTTACTATTTGAAAGATGGCGCGGTTTTCCCACTTAGCGGAATTAAACCGGTTTGGAAGTTTCACGTCAAGATTAAGCGCAGAGAAGACTTAATTCCCTCAGAGTTGGAGTTCCAGCATAAGAGAATGCTGGGTTGAAGAGCCTTATGGAAACAACTCAAAACTGACGCAATGCCTCGGACGGATCAATTGGAAGTCGCGACGATCGAGGGTTAACAAGCGGTTGATGTTTAGTCGCTCCGCAGTCGCAGCGATCAAAGCATCTACAAAATCTAGGTTGGCATCGGCGTACTGCCGGAGGATCTCAGCAGAGCGTGAGTAGTCTTCTTGAAGCGGAGTTTCCAGAGTTAATTCAGTCGCCGCAAGACTTGCGACGAAATCCGCAGAGGCTTCGTTTCCAACATCGCGGGCTAGAAGATATGCAACTTCGGTGATCGCGGGAACCGGAAGAACAATCGGTTCGCGAATAGTTTTCAGAACGCGGATTGTTGCCTCATGCTCATCTTCTGATGCATTGAGCGAGGCGAACAGGAATCCAGAGTCGAGGAGGACCGTCATCTTAGTTCGTTATCAAACCCCGCTGCTTGTCTACCTCAGCCCGTAGGATCTCATCAGCGCGGGCGGCAGTGTTCCCCGGCCCACCTGAGTAGCGACCGGCCATTGACAACAACCACTTTGCGGCGGGTGACGTTTGATCGCCATTTGCGGATTGGCCTTCGTGCTCGTCCTCTCCAGGAAGGCTTTCTTGAAGCAGTCGTAGCACTCGGCGACGTTCATCGGCTGGTAACTTCAGAAGTTCTTCGATTTTTTCTTTCTGGATCATGGCGATTATTTTACCTAAGTGAGGACCCGATGAACAGGACGAAGCTTCGGGAATGGGCCCCCCTTCCAACCTAACTGGGAAGGTTCCCAATCGCATGTTGATTTGAATTCATGGAGTAGGCATCCACCCCATTTGGGGGATTGAAGACTGAGCATTCCGGGACTGTACTAAGGCTAACCACTCTTTTAGCCAGCAACTGAACTTCATCGCTTTGGTTCACTTTGGCTATTGTTCCTGCGAATCTGCTTGGCGCGCTCTTTTAAGACTGAGGCCTCAGCTCCTCGCCCCGTCTTTACCAGCATCAAGGAGTAATTATCTAAAACTTCGGCAACAGATATGTTCTCTCTCCCTAGGGATTTCTCCAAGACTGCAAGTCCGCGTCGGAAGAGCATCTCGGCCTCAGCATACTTCCCTTGATTAGTATAAAGGTTTGCGAGATTGGAGAGTGAGATCGCCACGTCTGGGTGATCTGGACCTAACGCCTTCTCCCTGATCGCTAAGGCTCTAGTGAAGCATGCCTCGGCCTCAGGATACTTACCTTGGAGATTGTAGAGCTCACCAAGATTGTTAAGCGAATCGCCAACGGCGGGGTGATCAGGCCCTAGCGCTTTTTCGCCGATCGCTAGTGCTCGTTTGAAGGTTACTTCCGCTTCTGCATACCTCTTTTGAGCACTGTAGAGTAGACCAATATCGTTGAGAGAGGCACCGACTGCCGGGTGGCCGGGGCCTAGGGATTTTTCCCTTATCTCTAATCCTCGCGTGAAAGTCGCCTCAGCTTCTGCGTATTTACCTTGAATGTAGTAGAGGTTTGCGAGGTTGTTAAGCGAGGTCGCGACATCTGGATGGTCCGAACCCAAGGTCTTCTGTCTGATCGCTAATGCTCGTTCGAACATTACCTCAGCTTCAGCATATTTGCCTTGAATGTAGTCGAGGCTAGCGAGATTGTTAAGCGAGGTCGCGACATCTGGATGATCCGAACCCAAGGTCTTCTCTCTGATGGTTAATGCGAGCCTATAAAACGCAAGCGCCTCGACATACTTGCCCTGCAAGTAATAGGTTCCTCCTAGGTCGTCGTAGCTAGTAGCCACAGCAGGATGTTCATCTAGCTTCACCCTAATTGCTAATGCTTGCCGGTAAGTATCCTCAGCTTCAGTATATTTGCCTTGAGCCGCATACACTTCTGCCAGGCTACTGAGAATAGTGGCACAGTTGGGATGCTCCGATCCTAGTGTTTTCTGGGTAATCTCTAATCCTCGTTTGAGATAGATAGCTGCTTGATCATAGTCACCTATCTTCGCAAGTGCTTTACCAAGCCTACTGAGAAAAGTTGCATCATTCGGAATTAGATCTAATGCCCTCTGAAAGGCGGATATTGCTTCTCGATATTTCCCTAGTTCGTAGAATGATTGCCCCTCTAACAAGAGAACATGAGCAAGCTTATCTTTCGCATTCTCAAGCTCATCCTCTCTTACTTTCAAGGATGATGAGAGCAAATCGGATGCTTCGGAATACCTAGCCCCATAGAATGCCGCCAACGCCTGTTCATAAGGATCAGAACTCGATTGCCCCCAGGTGCGAAGCGCCTGATCTAAGTCTGAAGGGCTCACGCCGTATATCCTCGCGACCCAAGCTAAAGCCTCTTTACGCTCTTGATAGGTAATTTGCTTGCTATTTGCCCTAGGGGCGAGTCTTTTAGAGATGCCAGTAGCCATTGCCGTCAATGCTCGCGAGTCCTTCAACAAAGGCCGTTCACCGCGTCTGGCAAGAACAACTGTCACGACGGCTTGGGAAGAATTATTAAAGGCTGGAGCGACAACACGACCGTCCCAAGGTGAAATGAAAACGAAATCCTGTGTTGGTCGCTTTATATCTAGTAGTAGTTCCTGACCCGGCATAATTTGAGGGAGGAGCATAAGGCGCGCTCTTCCGTGTGCGTCGGTAATTGCGTCCTGTCCTCCCAAAACCTTGAGATGCACGTTGGAAATTGGCTTGCCCTGAATATCCTTTACGGCGATATTAAGCGTATGATCCTGAGCGCGCATTACACCGGCAAGGCCAAAAAGCAAGACCAGTGAGTACACGGCACGCATTAGTTGTACATTCTTCATGGCTTGTTATCTGGCCTCGGAAGCCTTGCTCTAATTGTCTTAGCAAGAGTGTTTTCGTTCTCCGCTTCCACCATCCTTCCAAGTCCGCTTAACGCGATCGCGTATACTTCATGGCTCGAAGCAAGATCCAACGATTCGGGTTTTCCTTTTCTGATCTCTAAACACTTCTCAATGTACGGCAGCACGTCCTGGTATTTTCTCAGTTGGAGCAGGGTTAAGGCGGCATAATATAGGGCATCTTCATAGTCCGGTCTTTTTTCTAGTGCTCTCCTATATGCCCCAAACGCCTCATCATAGCGCTTCTGAACGTATTCAGCGTTACCGAGTTGGATATACGCATTTGCTAACTCAGATTGCAGCGTCTGAAAGTCCTCCTTCCCACTTGCTAAAGCATCGGTTGGAGTCAGATTCGGTGATCGAACAGGCCTGTTGGGCTTCAATACCAGCGTAGTATGAGCATTAGGATTATTATTAAACGCGTGGATAAGTGGACGGTAATTAGGAACTATTTCCCAGCCTGTATTTTCCTTTACATCTACCAAAAGCACGAGGTCTAATTCTTCGCCTGGGTGGACCTCGCCTTGCAATATAAGTACGGTTCTTCCTGACCCATCAGTAGCGTTACTTGGTGAGCCTTTCCCTTTATTGGATACCACTATGCCGGCAACCGCATTACCTTCAAGATCAGATACATAGATTATGAGTTCATATTTTTTATTGTTCACGTTTTCGCGTTGGGCGCTGCCCTCCACCCGACAGCCGAGGAGCATTACCACCATACAGATTGAACAAGTTAGACTCTTCATCAATTAGTTAATGCTCTTTTGAAAGGCGAATCGTCGCGGCCTGACTTCCGGCCTGGTGAATTACTTGCTTTAGAACGTATCCCTCCTTCGCTGCGCGTAGCCAGAACATCTGCCCGCCGTTAGTGTGCACAGCTAGCGTGAATGTCCCATCAGCCTTTGTATTTACTGCCTCCCCGCTGTAACCATCCACATTTACGCGAGCGCCCGAGACTGGCCTACCGGTGTCTGCGTCAACGACAGTGCCGGTCACAACAGAGGTCCTTTCTTGCTCTATCGGGGGCACTGCCTTGAGGTTGGGGGCACCAGTCGATTGCGGTGCGGTTGGCTGTGCTCTTTGATTTGCAGAAACGTGAATCGGCTGCGTGGGACTGGTTGAAGGTGCAGGTGTCAAACGGATGACCTGGATTCCATCAATATTTGAGGGAACAACGCCCAAATCAAACTTTTCATAACCAGCCTCCTCGATGCGAAGATGTATTTCCCTTCTCGGATCTCTCAGCGGGAATGAAAACACCCCTTCTGAATCCGTAAAGGCAACGGCAGGCACTTCCCCACTGCCTTCCAAACTGATCTTTGCTTCTCTAACATTATTTCCTGTGGCTTTGTCAAAAACCTTGCCTACATATTTGTATGGCTCAGTGCGCTGTGATGGCACTTGAGGTTCACCTAACCGTTTAGCAATAATGCCGGCAAAAATCGTTCCTGTTGCCGCGATTATGGCAGCTATAATCGCTCCCCTACGTGAAATTAGAGCAGACAGGACTGAGGCTTCGTCTTTGGCGTTCTGAATATTTGGGGTCTTCTTCGGCATATTAAGGCCGCCTCCGTCTGACTCTGACGTGTTCCGTAGCACTTTGGAGTAAGAGTATGATTCTCATTTCACCATAGGCGGAACTTGCCGCGCTTTGTTTTTTACTAGTAACGCGACTAAGCGAGGGCGATTGCGGTAAGCTCCATTGTTTTGCCGATTTGACTTGCGACCTTCAAGGGTTTAATAAACATGAGGCCCTCGCGCTCCTTCTCACTCTGCAGCTAAGATGGGCCGAAAATGGCCGAGAAGTGCGATTTATGATTCTCTTTACCAGGACGGTCCCTTTTCTTAAGAACATGGAAGACTACGCTTTTTATACACCCGTGCAGTCCGGTGAAGCAAAGTTTCTTGCTCTACAAAGGGCCTTGCCCTCGTAGTAGAAATCAAAAAGCAGGATAACCGCCTTCCAAGAAGGGGGAACCGGTGTAGGTTAGGAATGCGGGTGCCTCGATCAAGTATCAAAGCGCCCTCTTTCGCAACCCAAGATGTCTTCCCGCACACCGCCTTTCCGGATCTCCAGTAACTAGTTTCCAAGTTCATCTGTAAAAACATTGACGAAATGAAAAAAGAGATCGACAATTGCGCCAGATTGCTTTTAAGAGTGGGCAGTCTTGGTCTTTGACAACTCACAAATTCCAAAGGAGGTTAACAACAATGAGAAATTCGTTGTCGACCGCCGCTGACATATTCACTCTCCGGAAGCGGAGACTCTGAAATCATGTCACGGCGGATCACTTTCACTGCTGGTGCTGGCACCAGTAGAGAGAAAGCGATCCAGCCGGATGTCGATGATCTACTAAAGAGGCTTTTGGCGGCCGCACCGGCCGACGAAAAGACTCGAATCGCAAAAGGTCGTCCACGGATGACGGTCATCCAGGATTCCGTAACAGAGGAGGTTATAACGGACCAAACCGGATCATCCAGGGTAAATCACCGCAGGGAAACGCTCATTATATTAGAAGTGGAGAAGGAGGCCACGAAAGGGAATGAAGCGCCTGTGCCAAATGAAAGTGATCGACGGTTGGTAAAGCTTGTCACCACTATCCTGAAGAGAATTGATAAACTTCTTTACGATTCTTTCTTGAATGAGTTGTTCAGGGAATCGGGAAAAGAAGTCGCTAGAGTCCTCTGGATTCTCATTGCCCTGTTCTTGATACATTGGGTTCTACCCTTGATAACGCGCTAAATGATGCGCTTAAGGCCGTGAACAGGGTCGTCTACACGAATAGCCGAATAGAGTCTCCAGCATCGCCTTCTTATTGAAGGGATCGGAGCTAGTCCAAAGGTTGGTAGATTTGCATGCGGTGTGGGGTGCGAGGAAACACCAGAATAAAAACGCACATGGCCAGGTGGGATGCGACACCATTTACAAAAAAACGCACGGCGCAATGCGCCGGTGGGCCGCGCACACCTTATCACAATAACGCGGTATAAATTTTTAGCCCCAAAATGGGTCCGTCTCTCGCGGACCCATTTTTTATTTTAACGAACGGGGAAGTCTTTCACTGCTCATCTCTCACCGCGGTGTCTTTACCAGATCGGCCCGCGCGAAGGATTTGACGCGTGTGTAGTCTTGAGCGCGCCCGACCTGCTCATAAACGGCTGGCTGTGCGCCGATTAATCTCTTCTCAGAGTTTTTGGACTGCCCGGATGACGCTAAGATAACGACAATCTGCTTGAGACAAACTTGTGACAAGAACACAGACAAACTGGAAGTAATAGGTGGTAACAGATAGACTCGCTGGCGGCTGCAACCTGTGACAGATGTTAATAAACCGTAAGAGCCATAACCTGCTGGAGTGCCCCTGAACGCACTACGAATCAGGGGGTCGCACGTTCGAGTCGTGCCGGGTGCACCATTTTAAGCGCAACAAATCAACGTTCCTTTTCAGTATCAAGACCACCTAAACTGACTGTCGTCCACTCTTGCCATCTGACGCCTTGCCCATAGCCCAAGCCTAATCAACGCGAATGATCGAACGCGCAAGTTGAGGTGACTTGTGCGCGCCGTCCCAGAACTGGAAACGTGAACCCAGGACTATCAGATGCATGGGAAGTTGGCCGGTCAGATAGACCTGTCTCTCTCACTCAGACCGGTCCGCTGACCAATCGATCTTGATCTCGAGATCGCAGAATCTTCGGAATTCCTCCAGAAAAAGCCAATCTTGAAAAAAAACCCTGCTGGCATGGGCCTTGCCCAATATGCCGCTGGCCGCGAACTGCCTACTGGGCATTCCGGCAATGGGAAGTGAAAAAGGATAATCAAATGACAAGACGCAAACGTAGACTTGGAGCTTGGCTAACCTGTGCATCGTTGGTGGTCTCACTATGCACAGGCATTCTGGTCGGCGACCGAGCAAGCGCACAATCCCGCGAAAACACCTCAAGACTCTCGGGTCAGTCGGCGCAATCGGACAAAGCCATGTATCCAGCGCTTTCACACTATGCCGCGGATTTAACTGGGCTAGCTCGGGCCGGCCGGCTCGAGGTCGTGACCAACCGCGACGCAGAAATCAACCGGGCCGTTCAAATCCTCTCCCGCGATACACATATGAACCCGGTGCTGATTGGCGAAGCGGGTCTCGGCGTCGCCCAGGTGGCCCAGGGCCTGGCACAGAGAATGGTGTCGGGCGACGTGCCAGAAAGCCTGCGCGGCAAGCGCTTGTTTAGTCTGAGCCTCGATGCTCTGGTTGCGAATGTAAAGGACACCAGCGAATTTGCCTCTCGCCTCAATGACGTCCTAACGGAAGCCGAAAATTCCAACGGCGAGGTAATCCTTTTTGTCGATCAACTTCACCAGTACGTTGGCAGCTACGCGAGCAAGGTTGCGACTGACAGCGTACGGTCGGCTCTGGATAAAGGGCAGCTGCGAATCGTGGGCGCCGCCAGTTCTCAGGCGTATACTGAATACATCGCCGCGGACCAGACGCTCACAAATCTCTTTCAACAGGTCAGCATTAGCGAACAAGCAAATGATGCGGACGTAAGCGCTCAAGAAAAGAGCGCTGAAAAAACCGACAAAAATCAGAATGATTTTCAGGGAGACAACGTGTCACCCGATGTCCGCGAAATGATGCGGAATGCGAGTTCTCGCCACGACCGAGTCAGCCTGATCCTGCAAGCTGACGATCTTAAGAACGGAAAACTTGCAGCATTGCTGAAGAGCAACGGCGTTCGCGTTGAAGCGAGATTTCCCCAACTTGGCGCGATCAAAATCGAAGCGCCGCTTAGTGTAATCGAGAAGTTGGCGGCCAGTGATAGCACGAAGTATATCTCTTTGGACCGCAGGGTTCAGCCTCTGGGCCACGTCACCGCCACGACGGGTGCAGACCTTGTGCGCCAACAAACCACAAGTACGTTTTCGAGCACTTCTACTACCCTACTTGATGGGACTGGAGTCGGCGTCGCCGTGCTTGATTCCGGCATGGATACTGGTCACGTAGCGTTTCTGGGTCGAGACGACCGCTCACGCATTGTCGTAAGTAAAGATTTCACCGGTGAAAACCGCGTCGATGACCCATATGGTCACGGCACTCATGTCGCTTCGATTGCAGTAGGCAACGGCCGAATCTCCTCGGGGGCATACACGGGCATTGCGCCAAACGCCAACGTTATCAATCTGCGCGTACTGAATTCGCTGGGCACGGGCAATATATCATCGACGTTGGCCGCGCTGGACTGGGTAATGACCAATCATGCGACCTATAACATTCGTGTAATCAATATGAGTCTGGGTACCCCTGCAGTTGATTCCTACCGCAACGATCCGATTTGCCGCGCCGTCCGTCGCCTGGTGGATGCCGGCATGGTCGTTGTGGCGGCCGCTGGCAATAATGGCAAGAACGCGGCAGGCCAGAAACTATACGGTCAAATTCATTGTCCGGGCAACGAACCGTCCGCGATCACTGTGGGAGCGACAAACAGCTATGGTACCGACACGCGGAACGATGACACGATCGCCACTTTTAGTTCCCGCGGTCCAACTCGCAGTTACTACACGGACCTGGCGGGCGCCAGACATTACGATAGCTTGATCAAACCCGACCTGGTCGCGCCGGGCAACAAAATTGTTGATGCGGAATCCGACCGCAACCTGCTGGTCACCCTCAATCCGCAACTGGATGCGGGGGTCAGTTTGCTGGACAACCGCAAGGAAATGTATCTCAGCGGCACTTCTATGTCGACGCCCGTCGTTGCCGGGGCGGCCGCTTTACTCTTCCAGGCTAATCCGACTCTGACTCCGAACATGGTCAAAGTCTTCTTGATGTACACGGCCCAACCAGTACGCGGGTTCAACACATTCGAGCAGGGAGCTGGCGAACTCAATATCGAAGGCGCCGTCCGCCTGGCGCGATTAGCGCGCAAAGATCTAGGGACCAGCAAACCGGTCGGAGCACCTTTATTGACTTCACTCGTTCCCCCGGCCGCGATGACAACCATTGCCGGAAATACCTTCACCTGGTCACAGGGCATTACCCTGGGCCGGCATTGGGCTAAAGGCACGAGCTTGATAACGAAGTATCAACCTTTCTACGCTCAGGGCATTATTGTCAGCGATGGTGTAACTGTCGCCAACGGCATCATTGTTAGCGACGGCATCATCGTCAGCGATGGCGTGGTAGTCAGCGATGGCATCATTGTCAGCGACGGCATCATTGTCAGCGACGGCATCATCGTTAGCGACGGCATCATCGTTAGCGACGGCATCACGATCAGTGACGGCGCACTCTTTATCAGCATGGGCATCATTGTCAGCGACGGAATCATTGTCAGTGACGGATCGATCCTTGGCGACGGCATCATTGTCAGCGATGGCATTATCGTTAGCGACGGCATTGTCGTCAGCGACGGTTTCGTCCAGGCGCAGTCCGCTCAAGTTGGCGGCGACGCGACGGCGGCCTGCCCGGTAGTGGTCGACAACGGTATTGACTGCCCGAATTACTGAGATTCCTTTAGAAGCATTTGCTAAGCCCCCGTTGGAGAAAAAATGCTGCAACTAATGGACAATCAAACAGCTTATCTGGGCAGCGGCGCGGCCGCTCAGATGATTCAGGTGCTAACGAATGAGGAGAAGGCCGAGACGGTAAATTTCCTGTCACGCCGGCCCCAACAAACATTCCTCATGTCGGGTTGGATTCACGACAACGGAATGGAAAGCTCTCTGAACCGAGGCAGCTTCTACGGATCGCGCAACGTTCGGGGCCAACTGGACGGCGTCGCTTTAATCGGCCACGTCACGCTGTTCGAGACCAGGG
>WNFP01001840.1_pt1 | contig 16958 bp, 15 predicted proteins | sample 5400201 | NCBI WGS metagenome assembly WNFP01 (sample SAMN13153355, study PRJNA577476) | soil metagenome | isolation source: 115 cm saprolite under Madrone tree | place: USA:California | collected 2016-06-14 | reverse complement strand
ATGAAAGAACCAAATTCCCCATGGTCTGGTTTTGGGTACCGGCTCGACTGGCAACGTTGATGGTTCTGTGCGGCTTGCTGTTGCCTGTATCGGCAGGCGCCAATCCGTACCTGGCCAAACCGGGCGAGCTAACCGCAAACGTGCACGTTGCAACGTGCGCCATCTCCGGTGGGTTCATCCATCTCTACACCGCACTGGACAACGGCCTTTTCGATAAATACGGGCTCAAGGTCGATAACAAATTTATTAGCGGTAGCGCTATGAACCTCGCTGCTCTGTCTACTGATGAGGTCCAATTTCTCTATTGTGCAGCCGACGGTACGATTCCTGGCTTGGCGAGCGGTGTTGACGGCAAGTTAGTGGCATCACCCCTCGTGGGATTGCCCTACGTACTTTTGGCTCATAAGGATATCAAGCGGTTGGAGGATCTAAAGGGAAAGAGCATCGGCGTCTCTAAAGCAGGCGATTTGGATGACCGGCTGATGAAGACGCTTCTTAAGAAATACAACCTGAGCGCTACCGAAGTCACGATCCGGCCCATCGGCGGCAGCCAATCGGAACGCTACAACGCAATGATGGGGGGCATTATTGAAGCCGCCCCGGTTACACCCCCGTTGGACGCACGCGGAAAGAAGGACGGCTTCAACAATATCTACAATCTCAAGGATCTGGACCTGCCGTTCATCTACAGCTCCGTGCATACGAACTCCAAAACACTGAAGGAAAGGCCGCAGCTGGTGCAGCGGTTCGTGGCGGCCATGGCAGAGTCGGTCTACTTCGTGGAGAAGAATCCAGACAAGGCGAAGGCCTCGCTGAGCAAAGTGCTCAAGATCTCTGAATCGGACATTCTCCAGTCGGCATACGACGCCTATGCGGTATCGCTGATCAACCGATCGATGATCGTCCCGGTCAACGCACTCGCGGACGCCATGGAAGTCGCTCGTGAGACCGGCACCAATGTCCGCAAAAAACCGGCGGAACTCTTTGACAACAGCTTCGCCGAGCAGTTGCAAAAGAGCGGCTTTTTCAAAGAGCTCTGGGGCCCAGCCCTTCGTTAGTTTTTGATTGCTACAGCGAAGTCGCTAGGCAACGGGATATGAAGATACAGAAAAAGCGACGGCCCCGCTTCGATCCAAACCGAAGCAAGGCCGTTGCAGCTTCTGAACGTTAGGTTGTTCTAGTATTACTCTTTCGGCGCGGCTCGATAGGACGGTTGTTCGGTACCGGCGTCGCTCGAGGAAGGCACTTCGTGATAGATCTTCGCGCCGCTCTTTTTGAATTCCTCGGATTTTTCCTTCATGCCGATTGCCAGCGCCGCCTGCTCCTCGACACCCTTTTGCGCCGCGTAGTCGCGCACGTCTTGGGTAATCTTCATCGAACAGAAATGCGGCCCGCACATCGAGCAGAAGTGGGCCAGCTTCGCTCCTTGAGCGGGCAGTGTTTCGTCGTGAAATTCCCGCGCCGTATCCGGGTCCAAGCTCAGGTTGAACTGATCTTCCCAACGAAATTCGAACCGGGCCAGGCTCAGCGTGTCGTCGCGCAGTTGCGCCCCCGGGTGCCCTTTTGCCAAATCCGCCGCATGGGCCGCGATCTTGTACGCAATGACGCCGTCCTTCACGTCCTTCTTGTCCGGTAGTCCAAGGTGCTCCTTCGGCGTGACATAACACAGCATCGCTGTCCCGTACCAGCCGATCATCGCCGCGCCGATGGCGCTGGTGATGTGATCGTATCCGGGAGCAATGTCGGTGGTCAGCGGCCCCAATGTGTAGAACGGCGCCTCGTGACACAGCTCCAGTTGCTTGGTCATGTTTTCGTGAATCAGCTGCATGGGCACATGGCCCGGTCCTTCGATCATCACCTGCACATCATGCTTCCAGGCGATCTTGGTAAGCTCACCGAGCGTCTCCAGCTCACCAAATTGAGCTTCATCGTTGGCATCGGCGATGCATCCCGGCCTGAGTCCATCCCCCAGCGAAAAGGAAACGTCGTATGCCTTCATAATTTCGCAGATATCTTCGAAATGGGTGTAAAGAAAGTTTTCCTTATGATGGGCGAGACACCATTTCGCCAGGATCGAGCCGCCCCGGGAAACGATGCCCGTAATCCGTTTAGCCGTCAGCGGCACATAGCGCAGCAACACGCCGGCATGGATCGTGAAGTAGTCCACTCCCTGTTCTGCCTGCTCGAGGAGCGTATCACGATAAATCTCCCAGGTGAGCTCTTCAGCTTTGCCGTTGACCTTTTCCAGGGCTTGGTAAATCGGCACCGTACCGATGGGCACGGGAGAATTGCGCAAGATCCATTCGCGGGTCTCGTGAATATTGTCGCCCGTCGAAAGATCCATGACTGTATCCGAGCCCCAACGTATGGCCCAGATCATTTTCTCTACTTCCTCTTCGATGGAAGAAGCCACTGCCGAGTTGCCGATGTTGGCATTAATCTTGACCAGGAAGTTGCGACCGATTATCATCGGCTCACTCTCTGGATGATTAATATTGGCCGGGATAATCGCGCGGCCCCGCGCCACTTCATCGCGTACGAATTCCGCTGTCACGACCTTTGGGAGCGACGCTCCGAAACTGTTTCCGGCGTGAGTCCGGGACCCACCATTGGCGCCGTTCTCCAAGGCCTTTTCCCGGCCAATATTTTCGCGCAGCGCGATGTACTCCATCTCCGGTGTAATGATGCCCTTTTTGGCGTAGTGCATGTGCGAAACGTTATGACCGGATTTGGCCCGCAGGAAGGGTCGCCGCGAAGTTTGCGGGAAGTGCTCCGCAGCGGCGCTGCCATTTGCGCCGTTTTTTCCATTGCCCCTCGCATAGCGACCAGCCGTCTCCTCCACATCAGCCCGCGCTTTAATCCAATCCGAACGTAGTGGCTTCAACCCCTTCCGGATATCCGTCTCTATGCTGGGATCGGTATAGGGACCCGAAGTATCGTAGAGCATCATCGGCGGGTTTCCATGGCCATTGCCACCGTGACCCTCCTGCGTGTTAGAGACGCTAATAGCCCGCATGGCGACACTAACTTCCGGGCGATAATGACTATGCACGTAAACCTTTTGTGACGCGGGCAAGGGTTCGGTAGTGATGCCGTTTTGCTTCGGACCGCTCTGATTGGTGGACTTTGACATTGTGATTTCCTCCTTGGGAGTATGGTGCGTATTTCTACGCATCCTCTTAGACATGCCGGTACGGCTTTACGTATTCTTCGTAGAGCCCTTCTTTTCCCTTCTCCGCTAATTCATGTGATCGCTGCATCAGCACTTCCTTGTCTTCAACAAAATCTTTACGACTAAACCCAAGGTTACCTGGATGCGTCCCCGAATCCATACGAATAGCATCGCAAGGGCAAGCTTCCACACAAAAACCACAATAGATGCAGCGCAGCGTATCGATTTCGTAGCGAATCGGATACTTCTCGACGGGATTGTCCGGATATTCACCCGCCTGGATATAAATGCATTCAGCTGGACAGGCCGTGGCGCACAAAAAACAAGCCGTGCATTGAACCGTGCCGTCATCTTTCAAGGTCAACCGGTGCCGGCCCCGGAAAGTATCAGGATAGGGGGCTCTTTCGTCGGGATACTGGACGGTGATCGCCGCTTGAAGACGGCGGGCTAAGCCCAGTTTATGTAGGATATGTACGGCGAGATTCCGCCAGAAGCGGTATCCGGTAACCATGAGACCACGTATCACCTCTGGGAAGTAAAGCCGTTCCCAAAGGGTCATTTCTTCAATTCGTTTCATTGGTGTTTCTAGACTGAACTGCGGCTTTAGCGCGACAGCGATTGGCTCGGCAAATCGATCGGTTTCCTTGAATAGCCTGAAGTCAATCTTAACTACCTTATAGACCATTGCCGGGAGATGTCAAGAAATTGAACCGGGTGCAACCATCGGGCATCTCGACGATTACTCAGCGTCGTATTGCACGAGGGAAAAAACGCCGTGTGGTCTGAGGCGCTCCCGACCCTTAAGAAAAGACAGCTCGATTACAAAGGCACACTCCACCACTGTTCCGCCGAGCTTGCCAACCAACTCCGCGGTCGCCGCCGCCGTGCCGCCGGTGGCGATCAAATCGTCCACGATCACAACCCGCGCATTGTGCGGAATCGCATCGATATGGATCTCAAGACTGTCCGTTCCATATTCCAGTTCGTAGCTCGCCTTGTAGGTCTCGTAGGGTAGTTTCCCTGGCTTGCGCACGATACAAAAACCGGCGCTGAGCTCGTAGGCCAACGCCGCCCCGATAATAAATCCACGCGACTCGATGCCCAACACCGTATCGATCTTTTGCGATCGATAGCGGTCGGCTAAGATGTCGATGGTGCGCCGGAAAAGCCGCCCATTGGCCAGCATCGGCGTAATGTCTTTGAAAACAATACCGGGTTTGGGAAAATCGGGGATGTCTCGAATGGCTTGACGAATGCTCGCGATGTCTTGTTCCATGGTTGTCAGGTAGCACAATCACCAGACACCGACAAGAATAGCTCCGACGCAACCGCAGATGCAACAATGCTCAGGATGATCGGCTAAGGATCAGAAATGGCATCCATGAACCGTTCGTGCTGAGCTTAGTTCGAAGCACGAGAAAGACCGGTTTTCACACAGTCTTGCAGCCGTGAAGACTAGCCCCACACTTGTCGAGCGGTCTCGACGACGATTTCTAATTTTCTCTTTTGGTCGTCCTCGCTGATCAGATTACCCACCACGTCCGAAGAAAAACCGCACTGCGGGCTGATGGCGAGCTGCTCCAATGGTGCATATCGACTGGCCTCGTCGATGCGGCGCTTCAAGTCATCGATCTTTTCTAGCTGCGGCACCTTAGTGCTGACCAGGCCTAGCACGACAACCTTTCCCTTTGGCAGAAACCGCAGCGGTTCAAAACCGCCGGCTCGCGGCGTGTCGTACTCGAATAGGAAACGATCATGTTTGAGCTCGTTGAGAAGCCGTTCGGCAATGTCATCATAGCTTCCTTCACGGTGCCACATACTGCGCTGATTACCACGGCAGAGGTGGATGCCGAAGGTGACATCCTCGAACCCTTCCAGGACTTGATTGTCCGCCTTGAGCGATCGGCTGAAGTTTTCTTTGGGATCTTCGCCCCGGTCCCGCATCGTTTGCAGGGAAGGTGGGTCCACGTAAGCCGTGTAACCCGGCGCATCGATCTGGACGTAGCGACAACCCGCATCGGCGAGCCCACGAATCATTTCTCTCTGGATCTTGACGACATCCGCCACAAAAGCGTCCATGCTCGGATAAATCGCTTGCGAGTTCTGCCAGTCGAACCTTTGAGAAATTCGATCCGGTCCGATGAGCGTCACCTTCGCCGGTTTCCGGGCCACCTGGCTGACAAAAAGGTATTCTTCCAACGGAATATTTCGAGCTAGACGCAATCGTTCCGCAACCGGTCGTCTTTGCGAAACCGCTGTACCTTTTTCTTCACCCGTGTGCGGGATCTCCCAGCGCTGCAGGGGTTTAGAACCTTCGACACGCTGCTCGTAGAATTTGATGCTCGCTTTGCCGGCATCATATCCGGAAACCGACTCACCAAAGCTATCCTGAAAATTCAGCCGGCGATATTCGCCGTCCGTCACGACAACCAGTCCCAACTCTTCCTGAAAGTGAACCGCCCTGCGGATTTCTCGATCTTCGGTCTGCCGCAGTTCCTCGAGACTCAGTTTTCCCTCGTCAGATTCCGCGCGCGCCCGTTTGAGGTCCGGCGGACGCAACAGACTTCCCACCACGTCGTTTCGAATGTTGACTAATTCTTTCATCGCTTAATTCCTTGCCTTTAACGTTTCGGCGATACGTTATCTGATGCCGCCAAACAACACAATTGAGGCAGGTAACGTAACGGATCCTCGGCGGCGTTATTCCTACGGATCTCGAAATGGAGGTGAGGCCCGGTTACCCTGCCCGTGCTACCCACTCTTGCCACGATTTCTCCTCGAGCGACCGCCTGTCCCTCCCGCACCAAATTAGCTTCGTTATGGGCGTAGACAGAAACGATTCCCCCCGCATGGCGAACGATCACAATGTTTCCGTAACCGCGCAACTGATCGCTATAGATAACTTCCCCTGCTTCAGTCGCTTGAATCGGCGTACCTTCGGCTGCGGCGATATCTATGCCGTCATGGAAACTCGAGCCCCGCGGTCCGAAGCCTGAATTGATTGTCCCGTTCACCGGCCAGAGAAAGGTTTCGACCTCTGGCATCGGCCCTTCAGGTGAGATTGGCGCTGCCGGCGCAGGCTCCGTCGGCGTGATGGTTTCTACGGGAAGCGCGTGGGTGGCTCCCGGGATATATATCCGCTGCCCGGCGCGGATTTGATTGGCGTCTTTGATTCCGTTGACCCGAGCCAACTCTGTATAGTTAATATCGTAAGCCTTGCCAATACGAAACAGAGTCTCGCCTGGCTTGACTATGTGATAGACCCCCTGGGTTCTCTTTGGCAGGGACGTGGTTGTCTGTGAAGCGCAACCGAATATAGAAAAGACGACAAGAACAAGTAGCGGTCGGACGCAGGCCTTGGCGACTATTCTTGCCAACCGAATTTTCCCCACAGTTTGACGAATCGACAATCCCCCAGTTGCTCCTCTTCGAACCTCCCCGCCTGTCGAATGACCCGGACAAGCACCTGCGACTGTTCATCGCCGATGGGTATGACCAAGCGGCCACCGATAGCGAGTTGTTCAACGAGCGGGCGCGGAAGATCCGGCGCGCCCGCAGTGACAATGATCGCATCAAAGGGTGCGTGCTCGGGCCACCCGATGGTGCCATCACCCACCTGAATAGCAATATTGTGATACTGAAGCCGATCCAAGAGCCCCCTCGCCTTTGTGGCAAGCGCCCGAATTTTCTCTACGGAAAAGACGTTAAAACTTAGCTCCGCAAGCAGGGCGGTTTGGTAACCGGAGCCGGTGCCTAATTCCAGGACCTTTTCTTCACCAGAAAGTTCCAACGCTTCCGTCATCCGCGCAGCCATGTAAGGCTGGGACACAGTCTGTTTTTCACCGATGGGTAACGAACTGTCGTCGTAAGCGCGTTGCAACAGCCCGGGATCCACAAAGAGATGTCTCGGTATTTTGCGCATTGCTGCGAGGAGCCGAGGGTTTTTGATCCCACGTGCCACAATCTGGTCCTCAACCATTCTCTCTCTGGGTCGGAGGTAGTCTTGCGGGGTCGAATCGGAAGATTTCACTTCTTAAAAGAGAGGATAGCCGCGGGCGGCCGGATTCATCCGACGATTGGATATCTAAGCTAGGCGCTACAAAACTCTAAATTAGCGCGAATTTACCATTACCCCGGTTTTAAAGCAATTTGGATAGTGGTTCAGTTAGAATGGCAGCCTACTTTAGCATCAAGAAGATTGCTCGCTGTTCAAAACGTGTCGCTCGACTGAGGTCAGGACGCACGACAAGGGTGCAGCGGTACTCGTGCAAAAGCAAAACCATACTGCAGTGGGCTAATTCGCCCTTTGCAATCTCTCACCCGTGGATCTGAGGCATCGCGGCTCTCGCCACCTTTAGACTTTTCGTCGAGCTTCCACCGATTCGCGTAGTTTTGAGCATTTATTTGCACCGGCCCCCGCCTTGCTTTTCTGAAGTGTTTATCTGTTCATTGGATCGCGCTCCATCGTCGCGTCCTGGCTCGTATGTCATTAACTAACAGACAGCGGTCGTATGCGGTAAGGAATCTCAGAATACTGGCGCGAGAAGCGCTAACTTTAACACTATTGCCACGTTACTGAAACAAAATATTAGTACAGGTGCTAGAATGGCTAGTTATCGAGCGCACACTTGCCCAAGATGTAAACATTACTTGGGCGTCGTGGTCCACGAACTCAGTGCCGGTAAGAAAGCGCGAGCCGTCAGCGCTGTGTGTCTTCGTTGCCGATACCAGCTTGATTGGAAATTGATTCCTGGCAGACTCCTGCGAACCTGGGCCCGTCATCCAGTCCGGCAAAAACTTCAGGAGTCCGCATACCCTCGAGCTTTCAAACCTCGTCCGGCGCGAATAGAGCAAATGGCCAGTGCCGATCCAGAACCGGCGGTCTGATAGGATGTTGCTGGAAGTTTCTCTATAGTTCGTTCAGAAGCAAAAAAGGAGTTTTTGCGCGCGATAACCCGCTCTCTAGGCCTTTCATCCTCTGACAAACATTTGCCCTCCAAGCCCGCGAAAAAATCAATAATCAGCTATCGACCTGGAGAATGATGCTGTTAATATTCTCCTGTAAAAATGCAGCAATTTCTTCTGCCTTGTTGATCGTGGTTCCTTCAGGCAGCTCAAATCCTAGAAAGCCGATTCCCAAATTTTTTAGGTTTTTATCCAGAGGCTCTAGACGAATCCACGGTTCCCCGCCGGAAACTTCTTGTACTCTAAAAACCACGCGGACTTTCTCTTTCATTGAGGCTGCCCCCTTGTCTTGAACTGTGTTCTTCGCTCGCTACTCCCAGAATAATCCAAGAAATCTCCAGAGCAAGACGGTTTGAAAAAAACAAGGAGCCGAAGTTACTTGAAACAAGACTTTTAGCGAGCCGGATTACTTAATCCGGTGACGGCGCGGCTTTATTGTGCAGCTCTTTTGGCATTGCCACTCGTTTAGTGAAACGATTTTCATCGGAATGCCGATATTTTCTTTCGACAACGTTACTTCGACCGGTATATTTTGTATCCGAGGGACTCCAACTGCTGATAAAGCCTAATGGCATCGTTGGCGGGACCGTAGCCGTAGTTTTGTAGTGGCATATTGATCCTAGAGGACTTCCATTTTTCGTGCCCGGACGCTTTCAACTGGTCTTGGTTACTAAGTGCTGAAAGGATTAATCTCTGTATGTTCTGAATGTAAAGTTGATCCTTAGTGTCACGTCCCATGAGGACAGAAGACACCGTGTATGTTTCCGTTTGAATAGTCCAATCATAAAGGGTGCGGTCGAGAGTTTTCCTGTCGTAGGTCTTGTCCAGAGATTCGTCCCGAGGAAGGTCGACGAATCGAAAGCCGCTGCCCAAGTTTTTGAACAGCGGAACCGGCGCCCCAGCAACAAAGACCATCGCATCCAGCTGGTTTTTCTTTAATCCATCGAGGGCATCTTTGGGATCGAGATAAAGTTTCTCTACTTTCATACCATACGTATCGAGCAGGACTTCGCCCGTCAGCGCGCTGCCGCCGTCCTTAGGTCCGAAAGACACTTTTTTACCCTGAAGCTGGAGGAAGGAATTGATCCCTTGATTGTTCGTCAGGACGTGGATCTCCTCAGGGTAAAGATTGAGTACCACTCGAATAGTTTCAAATACGTTGACGCCCTGTGGCTTCATGACCTTTGCGAAAAACCCCAGGGCATCGATTTGGGCGATCGCCAAGTCGATTTTCCTGTCACCCAGTAGCACCATGTTCTCGAAAGATCCTTTTGTCGGTAGTATTTCCAGGCTGACTCCATCTTTTTGCGAAACTTTTTGCAGGTCTCGCGCAATTTGTATGTAGGTGCCATCACTGGGCCCCGTCCCGATCGTCAAGGCAAACCCAAGATCGGCATAAAGAATCACAATGATTGTAAACAACAATCTCTTCACGATCTGTCCTCCAACTTGCTGGCCGATTCAGGTGAATTCACGACACCGGGGTCGGTGTCTCGACGGGCTATTTCTGATAGCAGCTCAGCACGTCCATTTCCCGCCCCGAGCTCACGGCTTGAAATTTTGCCCAGAAGGCGTCATCGACTTTTTTCAAAGCTGGGTTCGGCTTTGCCGCACGGTAGCGGGCCAAAGCGCCGGGTCCACCGTTGTATGAGGAATAGGTTGCTCGTGCCAAATTCCCGTCCGGTTGTTTGTCTTCGTTCTTTCGGATGGCGTAACGGGTCAGATAGTAAAGCAAAATCTCCCCGCCGGCATTACCGTTGTACGCGATATCGCCGCCCAGGCCCTTGAGGGCGTAAACACCCCGCCAGGTATTTCGGTTCACCTGCATCAAGCCAACGTCCCCCGTCGCGGAGGCGAGGGTGGTTACGTCCTTTCCCTTCCTGATGTACTGGCGCCAGCAGCTCTCCTGCCAGCCGGCGGCAAAAACGATCTGGCGATAGATGGGCTTGTACTCCTCGGCCAACTTGGATTTCGCAGCGACGCTATCGCTCATATCAACGAGCAAGCCTCTTACCTCTGTTAGATAAACCTGAATCTCCTTGGGGTCCGGGACCCATCCGTTGAGTTTTTTTAGTTGAGGTTCCGCCGCCAGGACCGACCCGTCTAACCAGGATGGAAACAAGGATGCCTGCGCAGCCGGGGGCAACAACAAGCGGCTCTGTCTTATTCCCGGCGCTGGATTAGGAGCAGTCAGAGGAGCAGTGAATCCGAGCAGATTACGCAGAGTGGTGTCGACGTCGAGATTAAACGCCAGCGGATCCGACCCACCGCTGGGCCCAAGTAGACCTGCTAAGCCGCGCAACGCATCGGGCGACAATTGCAGCAATCCGAGTTGCGAGCCCTGCTTTCCGACCACTGCAAGCTTATCCGCCGCGCTGATGAAGGTCGCGTATCGGCTGGCGGCCTGCTGGGATAATCCGGGCAGAGCCTTGTTCATGATCGGCGAAAGCCTGTTCCAGGCGTTGAGAAACAGCTCCGGTACTGGATTCCCACCTTGTCCAGGCGCCACAGCGCTGGTCAATTCATAGCGCGAGTCCAGAAACGCTTCTCCCAACGAGTCTTTCAACTCGCCGCTTAGATCCTGGCCGAATTGTTTTACAATAAAGGTGAAAAACGAATCCCACTGGCGCCAATCCACCGAGGGCCCGGACAGGCCGGGTATTTGAGGCAATTGAAACGCCGCGGCAAGTTTCACTTCAGGAGGTTTCGCTTCATTGGCCGCCGACGACGATGTGAGAATGACGACTAGAAAGATTGTTTCCAGAGCCGGAAAGAAGGTCCGCATGACTGCTCTAGCGCTCCTGATTTGCTGCGCAACAATTTTTATTTCTTTACCAGTTTGTATCCCTGTTTATCGATGATATTAAAAATCTGGATCACCTGATTCGTCGGCTCATAGCCGCGGTAAGGAAAGTAAGTTCGAATAATGGAGCTCTTCCACTTAGGATGCCCATTGGCTTCCAGAAATTCACGGTTGTTTAGAATAGTGAGAACCAGCTGCTGCATTTGAGTCGTATATTTTTCATCCCTTTTGTCCAATCCCATAATCACCGCGGGCACAGCGTACGTTTCCGTGTCGGCTCCAGCCCAACCGTATTGCCGCTTTCCCAGTTGAACTCGCAAATAGATTTGATCCAGTATCGGGTTGCTGGGAAGCCGGACAAAGTGAAATCTATTGTCGAGTTTTCCGATGAAGGGCACCGGAGCGCCGCCCACAAAGATCACCGCATCCAGAGTCCCTTGATCCAGGTTCTTGACGGCCTCTTCAAAAGGCTCCTCGGAGACCGTCGCTTTGATGTCATAGATGTTAAAGAGCACCGCAGCCGTAACGGCGGTACCGCCGCCCGGCGCTCCCACCGACACCCGCTTGCCCTCCAAGTTATAAAAAGTCTGGACGTCCTTTTTGTTGGTGAGAATATGGATCTCTTCCGGGTATAGATTGAGGACGACTTTGATTTTCTCGAACACGTCCACACCCAGGTCTTGCTTTGCCACGTCGGAAATAAATCTCAAAGCGTCGAGCTGAACGATCGCCAAATCCGCTTTGCCGCTAGTTAGAAGCTCGAGGTTTTCCAGAGACCCCTTGGTGGCCATGACTTGAAGGTCGATACCTTCCTTCCCGACCACGTTTTTGATGTCCTGGGCGATTTGGAAATAGCTTCCATCACTCGGCCCGGTGGCGATCGTCAGGGCCCACGCCACGTGCGTATAGAACGAGAGGATCAGCGCCAATAATATTCTTTTCATATCTCTTTCTCCTTTTGCTTCGATTCAGCTCAACGACGAGTCAGAAATTAAGTCCTCCGTGGCACCGTGCACCGCGGTTATACGCTCGGGGGTTTAGCCCTGGGAGCTCGAGGAGGAACATGCCGCTTACGATCGGGCTTTCGCCTTCCCGATGGAACATTGGGCTTCGCCGGTGGCTCTGCGCGCACAATTTCTCGCGCCTCGATTTCCCTCGTCTCGACTTCAGGTGGCTCGACTGCTCCCGTCTCGACCTCCCTCGGCTGAATTTCTTTCAGCTCAATTTCCCTCGTTTCGACGGGACTTGGCTCGGCAGTCATTTCCGCGGCCGGTTGGGGTGCCGGCGCGGCATACTCGTCAGATCTTGGTTCCAAGACCGGCTTTTTCGGCTCCGTTTCGAAGTGGGGCGACATGAATTGGGCGCGGCTCTCCATGAACGCGTCCTGGATCTGCGCCTGCAACTCCGAGAGGACCGCTGCGCGGCTTTTCGGATCCTCCAGGTGCGCGAGTAAAAGGTACTGGACATGGAAATCGGACAGCCCCCGCTGCATCACCTGGGGCGGCGGCTCTTGGCGAATGCCCGGAGTCCGCGACGCTCCCAAAAGCAAAAGTGCATGAACTTGGCGCCACGGGACGTTGTAATCGAAGGTCATGGAAACCGTGACGGTCATTCCCTCGTCTTCCGCCAAGCGGCTGTAATTTGTCGTTGCCGTTCCCACCAGCATCGAGTGCGGTAGGGTGATCTCTTCCTGTTGGAAGGTCCTCAACTTGGTCGCAAGAAGTCCCACATTGATGACTTCTCCCTCGACGTCGCCGACGCGCACATAGTCTTCCGACCTGATGCTCTTGGAGTAAACGACGAAAAGACCGCTGATGACCTGGTTGATAAGCCCGGCGGAGCCGAGAGCAATCATGAGTCCGATGAGGATGCTCAAGACCTTGAACGCTTGTGTGTCGGAGCCGGGTATGTACGGGTACGCCACCACGAGAGCAAAAATCCAAACGGCGACGATCAGCAGGGTCTGCGTAGTGCGCACGGTTTCTCTTTCCAGCCACGGCAGTGAAAACCTGCCGCTCTCAATTTCCTTAAACACCGTGTTGATCAAACGGGCACACCATCGAGCGATCAGGATGATGATCACCACTGCAACCAGCCCCGGAATGACAACCAGCGCGCCGCGGCCCAAGTCGAAGAACAACTGCGCCAAAGAAGCTCCGAGCTTCTCGCCCAAAAGAACCGTGTACGGGAACTGCTCGAGGGAATAGACCAGCCACCAATAGCCGAGCACAAGGATCACCGCGGCAGAGATCAAATGAATCGCCGCGCGGCCCCCCTGCAGGATGTGCATGCGCAAGTCAACGGCAAGAAGACGGAGATATCGCTCCGGCAATAGGGCCGCGGTCTCCAGATTCGTGAGCAGCCCTATCCTAATTCGCCGCCACGCCCATAGCAGGCCCAGCAACAGCAACGTCGCAATCAATACATGGGCGATGCTCATCAGATAGATACTCCACTGGCCTTGATCCGGTGGTCGCGCGCGCAACGCTGTACGTAGCGCCGTCACCGCCGTTTGAGCCGCGGCGTTCAATGTCTGATTTGAATCCGGCACCAGATCTCCCGTAGTCAGAAAGAATAGCGGGCGTGAACTAACGCTAAGGACTACACCCTCTTCGGCGCCAATTTTTGCCGGTTCGAATTTGATCTCGGCGCCTTCACTTCTGAGGGGCAAAGCCTGAATGCGCTCCGCGGCCTGTGCCGCTCGCTCTTGGGGGCTCAGTCCCGCGAAGGAGGAGTGGAATACCGTGATTGGCTGGTTCCAAACCACGAGCGGCGCTTCCGTTGGCGCAGCCGCTTTGGGTATTTCCGCGGCTGGTTTGATCGCCTCCGCGGCGATCGTGACGGAAGCGAGGCGACACATTGCCAGTGCAAGTGCCATAACTCCCCAGAAGCAGCGGCGCCATTGCGCGGACTTAACTGAGCGCCATAAAGCTCCATAACTACGATTCAAAAAATCAGGCCTTAGCCGCGTGTTTTCTTTATTTTCGTTCGGCATAGTCGCTCGCTTTGTGGTTTTAGCTATCACGTGTTTGCCGCGCTTCCCGCGCCGTTCCGAATGACCAGTGCTGTTCCGGCACCGGAAATCCCGCTGCGTCGAATGATTCGGGGATAACCTTATTCGTTGTCAAAGTAAAACTGCCAGTAGTGATCGGTATCACAGTAGGGACGCACGGCGAGTGCCGGCGACTTTCAGTCCGAAAGCAATCGCGATCGTGGTTACTGTTTGCATGAGTTGATTAGCATCCATTTGCTGCACCTCCCCTGCTGGAATTTTTTTCTCAGCTATCTGAGTTCGACACGACCGCCCCTGCTGGTCCGGACAATCCTTTTGCGTGCTCGATTAAAATCCGCTTGACTTCCTGGATCGTCTCGGGGTTTCCCTGAACGGAGTGACTGGAACGGACAATCTTTTCTGACGCAACGCCATCGATGTGGGCACTCTTATATTTCACAACTCCATCGCCTGCCTCGTCTAGAGGACTGTCGCTGTCCACCGCGATAATCGAGTGAGCCACAACGCCTGGAACGATAGGAATGGCTGCTAGGTTGCGAATAAACAGGTTGTTGGGATTCATGTTGGTAATACTCGTCGGAATGCCGGCGACATTACCGAGATAGAGTCCTTTGGTTTGAAGAGTCAAGAGCTCGACATTCATTTTTACGAATCGGCCCGGCAGATTCACGAGCCATGAGGCCAGGTTGCCAAAGAAACCGAAGGCCTGATAGCTGCCCAGGTGCGGCGTGGCGATGAACACCACCCGTTTCACAAACGGCAGCGGCTTGAAGATCAGCCCACGGATCAGGAGATCCTGGGTTTCGGCGCTGACGTTGAGCTGTTCCGGCGGAACCTTAAAAGGCCATAGATGCATGCCGGTATCGATGACCGTCATCTTTGTGAGCAAGCCCCCCTGGCTGTGCCCTATAACAACCATTTGTTTGAGCCCCGGATCCTTTCCCTCGGGATCCAGTTCTCCCACCGCTTTGGTCAAAGCATCCCTCAAGATCATGGCCGAGTAGGCAATAGGATTTCCCGTGTTGTACATAAAAAGCCAGATCTCATAGTGCGCCCAAAACGCCGGGTCATTTTCCAACTCGTTGACCATTTCCGCCCAACGCGCGGGACTGGAGGCTGTGCCGTGCACGAGCACGACCGGCATGCGTCCAGTTCGATGCGGGTTAAGCATAAAGAGTCCTTCCGTTCGCTTTTGGTCACCGACGGCGAAATCCCCCGACCGAAAACCCGCGATCTCAAAGTCCCAAATCGGCGCTCCTTCCAAAGTCAGAGCGAGGGCGGAAGTTGTTTCGAATTCGATGGGAACATCGACACCATTGATCTTGAGTGACCTGGCGGAGTCCGGAGTGTAGAATTCCAGCTTGCCGCTCAGTTTCCCGGACTTGAGCGCCTCGCGAGGATCGTCGAGACGAAGAAACGCGGTGACGGGAACCTTCATCCTGGGTGGAATGTACGCGTACTGTTTGTTGGTGGCGGACTCAAGCGGCTCAATGGACGCAGCGAGCGCGGCCCCGACGCCTGGGGTGCGGTAGCGATTGCGCAGTCCACGCACCTCAACGTCGGCGGCAGGAATAAAATCCTTCAGACGAAACCCGGCCCAGATCAGATCGGTTTCGTTGAATGTGACCGTAAGCTCACCGAAAGGCAGTCTAAATGTGCCGCCCATTGGTATGGCGTACGCGCCATCGGCTGACTTCGCGGCCTGCGTAAGGGACTGATTGTAGATATCCACGGCCCACCTCGCTCTTGGGTCGATCGGCCTGGGAGGCGTCCCGTACTGCCCGGGAAGAAGAAAGGCATAAGCGTAGACGGCGGCGGCCAGATAATAAGATCGATCTCCGCTTTGCTCGGCGTGGAGAAAGGAAAGCTCCGCCAGCGCGAAGACGCGATCCTCGTCCCCCGTGGGCGCCAAACCCGAATGCATCTCGGCGAGCGCCTTCTGAGGGTCCTCTTCGAAGGGCTGGTATAAGTTGAGATTCATCAGCTCCCGGACCGAAAAGGAGCTGGGCGTTTCGGCGGAAAGCACATTCGCTGTGAGCGAACGATAGGCGACACTGCGATCCACGTAATTGACGCCGATCGGCGTGGCACAGCCAGATGCAATCAGAGCAAGGCCGCCTATCAAGCTTATCAGCCTTGACCACTGGACTACCCCCTGCACAAGTCTCCCTACTCCTTTCAACGTCCGCATATTTTGAAGCTCTCTGCGCTGAGCGATTCGGAAAATAAGGCGGCCCCAAAAACCCGCCAATTCAACTGATTACTTGCCCAGCAAACTGTCTTTCCGCTGGTTGTATTCTCGCTCCGAGATGAGACCTTTATCGTACTGTGCCTTAAGATCCAGAAGTTGCTGTCCGTGGGTCGTTGTTGCCGGTGTCTCCTGTACGGTCCTTTCGCCGCTTGAGACGGATATGCAACCGGACAAAAGCACCGCTCCCCATAATAGAAATACTTCTATCCTCATTTATAAAAGCCGATCCTGGAGTTCCCGCTCAGTCGTAGGTGGCCGCTGCTGGATAACTGTCTCATCTCCTCCTTTAAACGAGAAGCAACCCGAAATAGCGCCCGCTAGCAGCAAAGCTTGTCCTACCAAGAAGATTTTGTTTCCCTCCATTCGAAACCTCCCACTTTTTGCGATAAAGATATGCCTGTTTATTTCGATGCCGGTTGGCCTTCCCGGTTGTGTCATAGGTCGCGCATGATCAAAGTATCCTCAACCCCGCATTCACATTGCGATCGATCCCACAGGCGATCGCCGCCAACGCCCGGCTGGCCGCCGGCAGGGTAACGAAATACCGGCTGTCCAAATCACCGCTAATATAAAAAATCTGTCTTTACCACTAAATCGTTGCCGAGAAAACATGATTCCTTCGCTGTAACTGAGAACCACCGCCTTAAAGGCGGTGGGTTCCTTTCCGTCTAAAGACGGCTGAAGACCCGATGAAACTACTCCTCAATCTTGAAATCCTCGTCGGACTCGGAAGGTTCCTGCCCTTGTGTTGCTA